>Ga0256832_1000772_pt1 | contig 21081 bp, 18 predicted proteins | sample 134614metaG_FD_190534 | JGI IMG/M metagenome (GOLD analysis project Ga0256832, IMG submission 190534) | Hydrothermal vent microbial communities from Lau Basin, Pacific Ocean - 134-614 | ecosystem: Environmental > Aquatic > Marine > Hydrothermal vents | place: Pacific Ocean: Lau Basin | collected... | reverse complement strand
GGTCTTGGCTAAATTCGACGTGGTTATTGGGTCGATTCATTCGGGGTTGTCGATGGAAAAGGAGGTGGCGACCAAGCGAATCCTCCATGCGATCCAAAACCCCCATTTACGGATTTTAGGACACCTAACCGGGCGGCTCTTGTTGCGGCGCGCCGGATATCCACTGGATATTAAAGCCATCATCGATGCTTGTGCGGAGCATGACGTGGCCATCGAAATCAATGCAAATCCGCGGAGACTGGATTTGGACTGGCATTGGGTAGCGTATGCGATGCAACGGGGAGTGCTCCTCAGCATCCAACCCGATGCGCACAGTGTCAAGGGGGTGGCCGATGTTCGTTACGGAGTATTGGCCGGGCAAAAAGGCGGACTGACGGAAGCGTACAATTTATCTTCTCTGTCGAGGGGGGCAATTGCAGAATGGGTGGGCAAGGGAGGAAACGGCCGTTGATTTAACTCATTTGGATATCGTTAACAAATCATTGAATGCTTGTTTGGTAGCTATATGAAAAAGTTGTAATACATTTGCAGCGTTAAATAATTCATCAATCACTTAAATACTTATAAAAATGAAGAGTATAAAATGGTTTGCACTTGCTGTGTTGTTTGTTAGCTTTATGTCATGCAAAAGCTCAGATAGTTCCGCTTCAACTGAATCAGCAGCTAAGGCTGTAGAGAACACTACTACCACTGCAGCAGATAAAACAAATGTTAAGAAAGACAATGCTGCTCCTACCGGTCCTACGACTACTATTGAATTTCCCGAGTCAACTTATGACTTTGGTACCGTTAAAGACGGAGAGAAAGTTACTCATGAATACAAATTTAAAAACACTGGTAGCGAACCTTTGGTAATCTCCAATGCAAAGGGAAGTTGTGGATGTACCGTTCCGGATTGGCCAAGAGAGCCTGTAGCCCCCGGTGCTGAAGGAATTATTAAGGTAGTTTTCAACACAAAGAACAAAGGTTCTGTAGAGGGTAGAAAACAAACCAAGCGGGTAACCATCACGGCCAATACCGATCCTACCACTACTTTCTTGACCATCACCGGTATCGTTAAGAAAGATGCTGACGCAGCTGCAAAAAAATAAGCAGGGTTAGTTTATTATAACTCTTTTCAGAGATAAAAAAAGGCGAAATCGTGAGATTTCGCCTTTTTTTATATGATAAATGCTAAATGATAAAACGAGACAGGAAAATGGAATGTAAAGGGTTTGTTTTTAGTAAGGGAAAACCCATTATTGAGTTGCGCTAAAAGCGGAGAAGCGTTTCCAGGTTTTATGACTTTCATGGATAATATTTCTGCAAATTGCACCTATGCACCTATGCACTTTCAAAGATGATGGATTATTACACATAGATTTTAGAGTGTATAAAGTAAAGTGAACTTTGTTTTGCAACATCACCCCATACCCCCGTCCTACCGATACGTCTGCGCAAACACTACTTAATAACTTTTGCTGCATTTCTAATGAAGTCAGTGCTACTTCACCGGTAGTAATATTTGTTTTCATCCTATATATATTATAAGCGCACGCATAGTTTATCGCTTCTGAAATTAGGGTTCGTTCACCTCGTTGAATGTGTATTCTATGGGGTTAATCTATGTTTGGTATTTCTTCTCCCTTTCCGCTGTACCCGGTGAGTCATTTCAGCAGTTCAGTTTGTAATACACCCCAATTTAGAGTGTGTATTACAAATTGTATTAATGAGCCTTGCAGACTTTGGCGTCTCAGTTTTTAAGTGGTACAGCCTGTGCCGCCATAGGGGTATAGGACAAGAGAATACACTCTCTTAATCCCGAATCCCGTCTAAACAACCTCATCCCCTAACCCCTTCTCCTTTGAAATACATTAAGTAATATAGTAAATGCATAGCCAAAGGAGAAGGGGGATACACTCTTTATCTAGCTGAGTATTACCCTAATGAAATTTCCTAGGGTTAGAGAAACATAAGCCCCCCCTCTCCTTCATTATAAAATATTCATACGATGTAAAGATTGAATAACGCCAATGCGTCACAGGTTATGAAGGAGTAGAGCCTGTGCCGCTGTGGCGGTAGGGATGGGGGGGGAGGTTGTAAAAAAAGTGCACTTTGTAATACGCCCCAATTTAGAAAAGTGTTAGGATATAGAGAAGTTTTAACTATCTTAGCGATGATTAATGAAGAAGGTTACCATAGTATGCCATATGATAAGAAAAATACTGAATATATTATTCTCAGTCTTAGTAATCCTACCTGTGCTGCTTACCGCGCAGGTGGGCGTCTATCGTCACAAGGCGTCATTTACGAATTCCGAAGGGCTTTTTATGATGGAGCAGTTAGGAGGGGATACCCTACTTACCATACACACGTACCGCTCTAAGGATGCCCTCGGACAACTAAAGCATGGACTTTTGATGCGAAAAATGGGCAAGTATCTTAATGTTATTGAGGAGAAGACATTTGCCCCCGATTCTCTTTTTTTAACAATGGAATATATGATTCCCTCAAAAGATTCATCCTGGTTTTTGTTAGTTGGCCGTGGGTTGCAACTCGATAGCCTTAATCATCTCAAGAGATACTTTGTGTCGATTCGGATGAGCCGGGATTTAGATGTTGAAACTTTTCATACTTACCAAATTGATTCGGCTATTGCACAAATCGGTTTTACAGGTCGCCGTGTCAATGATTCGCTATTTGTTGTTTTATCTTACGATTTTGCTCTCGCTGATACTATACCACGTTATTCGTATCTTTATCTTGTAAATCAAAATGCTGAATTAATAAGTAATGGTAAGTATAAATTTTATCGTAACATGTATCCAATGGTAGATGTTATCCCTCTCCCCAAAGCAGAGGGGTATTGTGGAATTGGGCCGAATCTGCATTTTTTTAGTGAAGATTTGGTAGATTTAGGGATTGATTCTCATACCAAGTTGGGTTTGAGTCATCAAGGGCATATACTGCAATTAGAGGACAGTTCGTATGTAGCGGCGGGGACCTATAACGGAGTTGCCGTTAGACTCATAAAGCTTGATAAGGATTTGTATTTGAGAAAGGATACTACAATAATACCTGTCCCTATGCCAAATAGTCCTGTTGGCTGTGGTGGTGGAAGGTGTACAGATAAGCGGCCGGATAAGGATATCATATGCGTCGGGGTACTTAAAGATTTTCATTTTATATCCAATGATATTATGCAAATTCGACCGGATCTAAGTGTAAGGTGGATAAAGTACATCAATTTTAGTGAGTGGTATCATAAAGAAGACATTTCGACACAACTATATGACGTTTTGGCGACAAGGGATGGTGGATGTATGTGTGGCGGAATAATGTATGTTCGAAAGGATGGAGGTTTTACTGGATATTCTTATATTGTGCACATTGACTCTACAGGACGTCTAGTGGGGAATAAGGACTTTCCACCTGTAACATATGATATAACCTTATATCCCAACCCCTCGTCCGGGATCCTTCATATTCGACTTGAAGGGATGGAGTCGAGTTGTAGGATGCAATTATCCGATATTGCTGGCAGACCCTTGGTGGAGAGGATAATACGGCAAGGAGAACAGGACTTTGACTTTTCCGGATTACAAAAAGGACTATACCTATATCGAATTTTTGATAAGGATAACCGTATCATCGCCACCGGAAAATGGACGCGGGAATGAGAGGCGGCGCCGGGGTTGGGGAAGAAGGGCTTTGGTAAACTATTTCTTCTTGCGTTTTACCCCTTCCACTGCGTGGTACATTCGCTCAATATCCTCTTTGGAGAAGGTTCCGAGGAGGGCTTCTCTAAAAATAATTTCTTTGTCTCCCATAATTTTTACTCTCCGGAAACCAAAGGTTTTCGTGGAGTCAATATTGGATTCGAAGATGAATCCATCAGGATCTTCATCGGTAATCTTGGTGAAGTAGGGATTTTGTTTTACCACACCTTTTTGTTCTTCGACCAGTTTAGAGGGGTCAGAATGAGTGGCCTCCGATATGAATATTTGGAGTTTGTAATTAGATGCAGGAGCGGTAATGGTGATGTCCTCTTCAATGGCGAGTTTTTCGTGTTTGATGGAGGCACTATCCGGAGCCATTATGGTAAGGGGAATCCCGTAATCCAGAAGAGAGAGAGGCTTCAAATCGTTTTTCTTCGCACAGCTCATTAACGCGAGGACGAAGAGGAGACCAAAGAATGTTTTCTTAACCATAATGCTATTTTTAGTGCAAATGTATAATTTTTAGTGAATAAACCCTTCGCCGGAGGTGTGTATTACACCATGTGCTAATATTAACAAAGGTATTGTTTTGTCCTAAATACTCAAGTCGCACCTCTGAATCGCCAAGGCGCCGTGTCACCAAGACACAAAGCAATCTATATAGCACGGGTGGAAAGCAAGGGATTGTGCCGTGTAGAAGCAGGATTTACTTTTTGTCTTGCAGGGCAAACACCTTTCTTAAAAGGTCCGATGTCCTGGCACGTATATTGGTGCGGATGTTGGCTTCTTCTTTCTTAACCTGATCAAATAGGGCATCCATCGCCTTATGGGTAATATAATCGTCGAGTTTGGGGTTGACGTGTTTGACGAAGGGAATTTTGTTGTATGTATTCACCGCATCCGACCAATAGTCAAGGGCGCCAAATTTGTTGAGACTCTGGACAATAATCGGTTGAAATGCTTTATACAGTTGATCTGAAGTGGTGCGTACCAGGTAGTTGGTGGCAGCGTCATTTTGCCCTTTGAGGATCCCCATGGCATCGGTGATGGACATGTTGACAATGGCATCTACAAAGATGGGGCGGGCGCGCTTGACAGCATCTTCAGCCGCGTGGTTAATCTTCTCGATTACAATATTCTCCACATTGGTAAAGCCGGGTATGAAACGCAATTTGGTAGTGACTTGCTGGGCTTCCTCGGGAAGTAATATCTTATATGCGCTGGTATAAAATCCGTTTTTGGCAGCGAGTTTTTTAACTCCCTTCTCCACTCCCTTTCGAAGTGCTTCTTTGAGGCCCTTGACAATTTGGGATTGTCCGATTTGTCCATCGTTCAGACCGTTCAGAAATCCCTCCATCGCTCCAGGTGAGCAAGCAAGGGCTAAGGTAGTTATTAATAGTAGGGCAATAAGCTTTTTCATTGTAGACAGTTTTATGATTTATATGGTATGAAATCGTCGATTATAAGGCAATAACGATTCATGGACGGGGTACATTGTTGATGGCTTACATTAACCGGATCGAATGGGTGCCGGGAAGATAGCTGCGGCCAATGATTTCTTTGAGCTGTTGGTAATGTTCCGGATTATTAACGAAATCCAGGGCAGTGACATCCACGACAAGTATGGGGAAGTGAATGATGCTTTGAAAGTATTCAAAATAAGTATTTTGTATTTTTGTCAGATAGTCTACGGAGATATTTTGCTCGTAGGAGCGCCCTCTTTTTTGAATGTTTTCCAGAAGCTGCTCTACCGGTCGATGTAGATAGACCAATAAACTCGGGTCGGGGATATTGCGTTGGAGGATTTTGTACAAATTTTGAAACAGCCGGTACTCTTCCGGAGATAGATTGCTTCGGGAGAAGAGCATGGATTTGGGAAAGGTATAATCCGCTACATTGCCCTTGAGAAATAAATCCTGCTTGGACAAAGCGGACTCCAGTTGCTTAAAGCGCTCTGTTAGAAAGAAAAGTTCGACAGAGAACGCATAGCGCTCCGGATTCTTGTAAAAGAAGGGGAGGAAAGGGTTATCGGCAAATTCTTCGAGGATAAGCTGGGCCCCGAGGTCTTTTGCCAGGCGTGTAGAGAAGGATGTTTTGCCGGTGCCGATATTGCCCTCGATACAGATGTAATCCTTGTCCATTGTTTGGTCTTCCATAAAGTCGTTATGCTGGCTTTTGGCCTTATTGATTGAGCTTATTTCAAGATTCTAATCGCCGGATAATACTACTGATTTACAAAAGGCTATCAGAAGGTATGTGAAATGCCCCATACGGATATGAGGTATGAAATGGTTGGTTCGGGAGAGCAAAGTTACATAAATTACTCCTTTCTTATATATGTTTGTGGTATAATCTCCAAGCCGGACGTAGGCACTGCATTTGTATTTAAATTGGGACAGCGAAGATGAAATCTCATGTGCCATACAAAATAGGGTGGGATAAATACTTGTAGATTTCTACGGAAAGGCTATTTTTGCGCGTAACTTAAAAAAATCAACTCATGACGAAACTATCTAAGCCCGTATATGCACTGCTTTTCCTTGTTTCTCTTGTCGGGATGGTCCTATTCTTAATGTTCAAGCCGGAATGGTTTTGGGTAATGATGCCATTTGTCGGGACCTTTTTGGTCAAGGCGCTCGACATAATATAAGGTAGATATTGTTCTGAGAAGGCAAAGCCGGCTTTCGGCTAATAGCATTTCCCGGCTTATCTCTCTCTTATTTGTACTTTTTCCGGACGTTAATTACCGGATTTGGCATCTATAGTGCCGGAATTCCTCTATGGGAAAGTAAAAAATCTGTAATGCGTATGGTTTTTTCCAATAAAAAGCAATACCTTTGCAGCCGCTTTATAACAGCGTGCTTGAATCGTGCTATTTAAAGTGCTTGGCCCCGTAGCTCAACTGGATAGAGCACCTGACTACGGATCAGGAGGTTGAAGGTTCGAATCCTTCCGGAGTCACTAGAGAATCTTCGAACGAAGGCGCCGAAAGGAGGTCCGGGAAGCGGACATCATGGCGGCGGCGAGAGAGAAGATTTTGACCTCGGGCTCCCCAAGGATCATCGCAGATAATCCTTCCGGAGTGCAAGAGGAATTTTGTAGATTGGAACCGGTTCCTTTATGATTGAAGGAGCCCACCATTTCATACCAATATAAAACTAAACATTAGAGTAATGTCTAAAATTTGTCAATTAACCGGAAAGAGACCTATCACAGGGAATAACGTGTCTCACTCACATCGAAAGACGAGAAGACGCTTTTTACCCAACTTGCACAAGAAGCGCTTTTATATCCCTGAGACGGATCAATGGGTGACCATGAAAGTGTCTGCCAATGCACTGCGGACGATTAATAAACTGGGTGTTTATAACTATCTTCGCAAGTTGGAAAAGAAAGGCTTGAATACGGGTGTTAAACTGAAAAATGTATAATCATGGCTAAAAAATCAAAAGGTAACAGATTCCAGATTATTCTTGAATGTACCGAGCATAAAGCATCCGGTATGCCGGGTACATCCCGTTATGTGACCCAAAAGAATAAAAAAAATACCCCCGGTAGAATCGAGTTGAAAAAATACAACCCCATTCTCCGGAAATATACCCTTCACCGCGAAATTAAGTAGAACAAATGGCAAAGAAAGTATCAAAAAACGCACGAATTGCCCAAAGAGCTGCCAACGTCGGTAGTGGGCGGGACTTCGTTAAAGTCGTCAAAAGCATAAAGAATCCGGAAACCGGACACTACACCTTCAAAGAACTGTTTATCCATAAGGAAGAGGTAGATTCTTTCTTTAGTGATACAAAATAAAGCGAAGGCAATACATTGCGGATAGCCCTGCATTTCAATGGCCGTTTTGCCTTTGAAATGTCAGGGCCTTTTGCGTTATATCCATTTTTATAAATAACTGGCCCAATGAGCTTTTTTAATAAACTTTTTTCAAAGAAACAAGAAGAAGACCTCGACAAGGGAATAGAAAAGACGAAGAAGTCTTTCCTGTCCCGGATTACGCATGCTGTCGCAGGTAAGTCCAAGGTGGACGATGAGGTTTTGGATGAATTGGAGGCCGCTCTAATCGCTTCCGATGTCGGGTTGGATACGACGATAGAGATTATCAAACGTTTGGAGGAGCGCGTCGCACGTGACAAGTACATGGGAACATCCGAACTACATGCCATCCTAAAGGAGGAGATTATTGGTTTGTTATCAGAAGGCAATCACCCCTCCGTCACGGGTTTTCAAATTCCGGTGGACGCTCATCCTTATGTTATTATGGTGGTCGGGGTGAATGGAGTGGGGAAGACGACCACCATTGGCAAACTCGCCCATCAATTTAAACTCCAGGGAAAAAAGGTGGTCCTCGGTGCCGCGGATACTTTTCGTGCCGCCGCAGTCGATCAATTAAAAATATGGTCTGAACGCGTTGGAGTTGATTTTTACTCGAAGGGTATGCATGCAGACCCTGCAGCGGTTGCCTACGAAGCGGTCAAGCATGGCTTGGATACCGGGGCAGATGTGGTGATTGTTGATACGGCCGGGCGTTTGCACACCAAGATTAATCTGATGCATGAGTTGTCCAAGATTAAGCGCTCTATGGACAAGGTAATGCCCGGAGCTCCACATGACGTCCTCCTGGTTTTGGATGCGACAACGGGGCAAAATGCGATCGAACAATGCAAGCAATTTACCAAAGCTACCGAAGTGACAGCCCTGGCATTGACCAAACTCGATGGCACCGCTAAAGGAGGGGTCGCTATTGGTATCTCTCACGAATTTAAGATACCCATTAGATATATTGGCGTCGGAGAGGGAATCGATCATTTGCAGCCCTTCGATAGTGAAATATTTGTAGAGAAATTGTTTAAGTCTTAATTTTCTTATTCTGCACAAGATGTGACAGGCGCGGTCAGATTTTGTGATGTTCTTATACCTGTTTTTACCAATATTTATTGATGAAGGCGTTAGTACTTAAAGATTTGGAGCACGGATTGGAATATGTGGAAGACTATCCCAGGCCCACCTCAAAACCGGGATGGACCGTGGTAGATGTCCGTTGTACTGCGATTAATCGACGTGATATATGGATAACCAAAGGGATGTATGCGGGCATCCGGTTGCCGGTCATTCTTGGGTCAGATGCCTCCGGTTATGTCGATGGTGCTCCCGTTGTTGTCAATCCCGGATTGGACTGGGGCGATGATCCCCGTTTTCAAAGCCGAGCCTTCCATATCCTCGGTATGCCGACGGATGGGAGCTTTGCAGAGCAGGTGCTCGTCCCAACGGCTAACCTGTATCCCAAACCCAAGCATTTGAATTTTCAGGAGGCTGCGGCTTTGCCATTGGCAGGGGTCACAGCATGGCGCGCATTGTTTACCCGGGGCGGATTGTCTAAGTCTGATCGCGTGTTAATTACGGGTATCGGAGGAGGAGTAGCCCACCTTGCGATGAAATTTGCCCTGGCTGCCGGAGCGGACGTCTATGTCACATCGAGCAATAACCGGCACTTGGAGAAGGCCCTGGAGCTTGGGGTAACCTTCGGCGTAAATTATAGGGAGACGGAGGCATGGGACAAGACACTAAAGGCACACGCCAACGGTTTTGATTTGGTCATCGATAGTGCGGGTGGGGCGCCCTATGCCCGGTTGATAAAATTGCTGGATTTCGGTGGGCGCATCGTCTCATACGGTGGGACCCTGGGGCCGGTGCCGTCGTTATCCCCTCAAGTCATTTTTTGGAAGCAACTCAATTTGATGGGCTCCACGATGGGAAGTCCAAGGGATTTCTCAGAGATGCTGGCGTTTGTTTCCAGGTATGAAATCGTACCGGATATTGGAGCTACTTACCCCTTGTCTGAAGGCAAGACCGCATTTGAGTATGCCGCCAATGGCGGACACCGGAAAGTGGTTATTACGGTGAAAGATTGAACCACCCATTCAGAAAGAGACATCTCATCGATATCTATCCATTACTGAATAATAAAAGAGCGTATAAGCGACCTTGTGGATGTGGTTATCCTTAGGCGGTAAAGGCCCTTTTGTAAGCCTGCCAGGTCGATCATCACTTCCTTGGAGTCAATATTCGAGCGGGTTTTTATTTTGGTGTTCGACATAGAGTATATGTCGATCTTTTGGATAAACTCCTGACAGGTTATACGTATGTGGTCATGTGCAGGATTTGGATAGAGTTGAAGTCTTTCTTGCTCCTCGCCTACGGGGTGCACCGCGGTGACATTGGCGACTTTGGCTTCAAAACAATAGACCAAATCCTTATTGACGCTGTCGCCAAAATCAGATCTAAAGAAGATTTTATCACCATTGGGCGATGGGACGGGCATCGGTGCTTTTTCGTAGGAGGTGCTGCTGCTGAAATGATGTCCAAAATGCTCGGTCAATCCCGAGTCATCCAATTTGACCGCAACCATTTGTCCGGACCGGGCTGCTGAATTGTGGACTACATATGCCCAACCGGGACGGTGGAGGTTTCGACAGGAGACATGACCTGTTACCCCGAAGTCTTTATTTGTCGTGAGGACAAAGGAGCCGGTGCCATCCAGCCGGTGCATGTAAAGCGTACCGTGTCCATACAGGCCGTAAAACTGTACCAATACTTCATGTCCATCGACCGCATACCCTAGGTCGCCGTGATTGCCATAGGATATGATGCGGTTTTGAAATTGCATGTCCAAGGCGTTGTACACTTCCACCCCATAGTGTGTGCCGAACGGGTGGTTTTCCGAAGTAGTATTGTGATTCCACATGATTACGACATAATCTCCAGATTGTGAAATAGAAACCCAATCGATGTATTCCGGAAAGCTGTTGTCTCCATTGCCCCAGGCCCCGGGCAGTTTTTCGATATGGATGACCTCTGATTTTTGCAGGTCAAATAGAATGACATCCAGGTCTTTTCCCGCCTTGCCGACGAGTGCGACGTAATGATCGTCGTTATCCATGTTGGCTTCACCGGGGCCCAACTTTACCGTCTCATATCCGGGGATGGTAGCTACTGTCGTAGTGGTATTGGACGATACAACGTGCTTTTTGATATCTCCATTTTCCTGGAAGCTCCATATCAAATCCGGGTCGGTGTTGGACCAGTAACTGGGGTAAATGTCTCCCGATAGCTCCTGCACCACTCCATAAGTCCGGGCATCCAATATCCGCCAGGAACGAATCCGGATGAGGCTTTGATCGGCATTCCAGACCTGTGTCTTGGGATATTCGTGGGAAGGATACCACTTCCAAGGCGCATAATAATCCGTTACGCGGGTCATCCGGATGGCGTCCGGTACAGATGGGTCAATGATGTGACTGAGATAATCCGGCAATTTCATGTCCGGCGGGGCAATGCTCCGGTAGGGCATGTCCCTGGGGAATTGGGCGCTTGCCAAAGTGCAGAATGCGATAGAGAGTAGAATACTCGTTATTGTAAGTATGATTTTCATGCTTTCAACTATTAATAAAATATAGACCGAATCATCCTTCCCAAAGAACCACTGAGAAGACTATATTGGGAATGAATGTGTCATGTGATAGGTACGCAAACAGAAAATAAGCAAGCAATCGAGGCGAATGAAATGGTTAACATTCACCTCCGGGAATTGGAAATGGGCACCTTTGAGGATTGTGATGCAAAGATAGAGATAATTTATCGAATGAAGTAGAGAAAGGCGGATTGGGTGTATGACAAAATGCACTAATAAGCCTTTTAAGTAATAGGACTTGCGCATCACCAAAGGAACATTAGAAGAAAGGTTCTTCAGCATTTTACTTCAAACTCCGAGTGCACAACCTCTTCCCCTAATACCGCTTCAGCGGCACAAATCCCAAATCTTTTACCCTTTTGAATACATTCTCTGGGGTGAATCGTTGTTAGATATTCAAAGGAACCTTCCCGGGAGATATCCAAATCCTGATGTTATTGCCCTCTGTCAGAATTTACTTTGATAAGTACATTCTAATAACGCCAAGGCGTCACAAGTTGTGTCCTAATGTGCCTAATGTGCCTAATGTGGTAAAAAAGACTTTTTTGGACCACATAAGTCACAGAGGACACATAAGGTTTAATGGTTTGTATATTCCCTCAAGTGTTCTATAGCGTTGTAGGGGCAAAGGCTATAAAGGAGAGGAGGAGGGGGAGCCTGTGCCTCCTTGGCGGTATGAGGTTGTAAAAAAGTGCATTCTGAAATACACACGGCGGATTTCCTTCAACATTTGAATGCCCTTCGCTACGTCACTCGAATTATATGAATAAGCCCCTGGCCGGTCCCCTCATTGTTTGACGATGAGCATGCGATCTGTAGTGCCCCTATCGGAGGTGAGCAGGAGGACGTACGTCCCATGGGCCTGATCTCTGATGTCGAGTGAGGTGAGAGAGACGGGCGGATCAAATTGTCGGGATCGCAAGCGTTTTCCTCCTGAATCGAACAACTGGTAGGCGCTGATGCGGTGGTCTCCTTTCATCCGGATTGTTACCAGACCGTTGGTGGGATTGGGGGTCAAAATGCCTGAGGTGGAAGGATACGGCTCCTTGGTCCCATTGTTAAGCCGGTCCCATGGGTAATTGGCGGGAAGCGAAAAGTCGCATCCTGTGGATTTGAGGATGAGCCCGTTGGCGGTGATGCCGAGAAAAGTACCATCCTCCAATGCCAACAAATTGTGAAAAGGGAAACCCGGACCTTCATAAATCTTTTGATAGGGCGTAGGAGAGGAAGGAGTGACTTGGATGAGGGTGAGAAGACTGTTCTTCCCATCGAAGAGTCCTCCACTGATAAGCCCTCCACAGGAGGCGTTAAATCTCATTTGCATGGGGTTGTTGTAATAAAATGGTTGGTCCGGGCCTTCTTGTCTCGGAGCCGGAGGCGACCATTTGTCGAAGGAGTACCCGTATATGGAATCGATGGTACCGGCACTATCGGAAGTGTAGAACAATCCATTGTAATTGGTAAAATAACCCTCCGATGGCGATAAGAATGAGAAGTCAAAAAAATGCCTTTTGCCTTTCCAGGTAGGAATTATCGTCTTCCATGTATGTCCCCCGTCGGTTGTGCGACTGAGCCCCGGTGTATAACCTTCGAGGAATGAAGCATCCGCGAGTATATATCCTGTGTAATCGTCTTTAAAATTAAAGCGAGCAAGGTGGTCTCCGGGTATGGAGGGTACGTGATGAAAAATGCTGTCTTGTCCCAACGGGGCGATATAGTCATTGATTCCATAATTGATGGACAGTAGATCATTAGAGGCGGGAAGACGACGAATCTTGGATGCATGCCCCAACTTACAAAGAGGGGTTTTAACCGGTCTCCACGTTTGGCCGATATCGGTGGAGACGGCCAATTGGGAATCGACGCTGTCCTTTTGGAAAAATATCATATAAACCGTTGTGTCATCATAAAAGCTGACTGCGTAGATGCTTTCTTTAAAAATGGGATTTTGAATCATTTCCCAGGTGCGCCCATAATCCGTAGAGCGCAGCATACCTTTGTCAGAATGGACCAGACAATTCGGTCCGTGACAGTCTGTGAGATAGGTGTAGAAACTGGAAGATGGTTTGTTAAATGTTACCTCCCACTGAGCAAAGAGCGAGAAGGGGAGTAGTGTCATAATAAGAAAGGTTAGTGTTTTCATATGGCAAGCATTTTGATGATATTTGAATGTTAATGTCTAAGATCATCCGGATATATAAGTTGCGAATGCAAGAAAACTCTTCAAAATTAGAAATGTATCTTTTGGCGATCTTTTTATTTTTCTCCACTCACTGATACCCTGGCATCACTTCGTCTCGAAAAACGAAAAAGCTCATCCAAAATCCCTCATTTCATAAAATTTGATAGTTTTTGTCAGCCACTAAATGAAAATAAAAAACATGGGCTTTCGGGTATGGAAGGCAAGTTACTACTTGATGGGGGAGTAAAGCAAATTTGAAGTGTTAAAGTTTGATTGCTGGATGAACTTTAACAGTTTCAAAAAATATAATTTGTTTTATAATCTAATTTACTTATATATTAACGAGAGTGATTGCGAGGGAGTTGTTTTTAGCAGCATCTGAGCGGGGGGGTATGCGAACTTAAGTTGCTCAGCAAAAGATAAGTTAAAATAATTGGAATTGGTAGGCTTGGACATCAAATGTAAGAGAAATGATACATTTTATTTAGAATTTTCATGCGGAAATAAAAAAAAGTCCCATATTTGAAATTATTTTAAACTGTTAATTGTTAGAGAGAATAGTTTTTTTGGGCCTGTACTTTACGATTTCATACAGAGAAGTAGAAAGAAGTGGTAAAGGTAGGACGAATGATGCCCCTTCAATAGTTGCAAACAATAAGAATAGATTAGACAATGGAGAAATCGACGATGGTATATAGTAAGGCGGACCATGAAATGATCGAATCGATCTGGCAAAGATTGAAGCGGGAAGTAGAGTTCGATCGTCTGGAGGAGGGCGATCAGGATATGTTGCAGCGCGCGTATGACTTGGGGTATCAGGCCCATCACAAACAACGAAGAAAATCCGGGGAGCCTTACTTTATCCATCCGCTGGAGGTCGCGATTATCGCCAAGAAGGAGATTGGTCTTGGGCCGACTGCCATAGCCTGTGCCATTCTGCATGATGTGGTAGAGGATACCCCTATTACGCAGGAGGAGATAAATGAGATGTTTGGCCCCAAAGTCGGCAAAATTGTAGATGGTTTGACGAAATTGGATGGTTTGTACAACGTCGAAAGTCCGCAAGCTGCCAATTTTAAGAAGGTGCTGAGCACATTGGTGGATGATGTACGTGTGGTTTTGATAAAGATGGCAGATCGATTGCACAACCTGCGGACGATTGGAGCGATGCCGCAGCATAAGCAGTTAAAAATCGCAGCAGAGACGTCTTATATCTACGCGCCTCTGGCACATCGGCTGGGACTTTACAATATCCGGACAGAGTTTCAAGACATCTGTATGAAGATTACAGAGCCACAGAATTACAAGTTTGTAAAGGATAAACTAAAGGTAACCAAGGACGAGCGCCGGGCGTACATCGCGGAGTTTGTCCGTCCTCTGAGGGAAGAACTGGACGAACTGGGTCTCAAATACGAAGTAACGGGAAGGGCTAAATCTATATCCTCCATTTGGAATAAGATTAAGACCAAGAAAGTTACCTTCGAGGAGATATATGATTTGTTTGCCATACGTATCATCATAGATACAGAGCAGTCAAAGGAGAAGGCGGTTTGTTGGCAGGTGTATTCGGTGGTGACGGATGTGTACCGCCCCATTCCGGAGCGCTTGAAGGATTGGATTACCACTCCGAAGTCCAATGGGTATGAATCCTTGCACACTACGGTTATCGGTCCGGATGGAAGGTATGTGGAGGTCCAAATACGCACCACACGTATGAATGAAATAGCGGAGAAGGGGTTTGCCGCCCACTGGAAGTACAAAGGGATTAACAATCAGCACGATTCTTTTGAGAACTGGTTTGACACCATTCGGGACCTATTGGAAAACGCCAACAGTGACGCTATCGAATTTGTAACCGACTTCAAAACCAGTCTTTTCCGGGAGGAAGTGTATGTGTATACCCCCAAGGGGGATATGATCGTGTTGCCAAAAGGGGCCACCGCTTTGGATTTTGCTTTTGCGATTCATACGGAGGTGGGGTATCATGCTACCGCGATCAAAGTCAACAATAAGCTCGTCCCCATGGGGCAAAAGCTCAAAAGCGGGGATCAGGTGAGTGTGACGACCGCTAAGGTACAGAAGCCAAGTGAGAGTTGGTTGAAGATGGTCGTCACCGGAAAGGCACGGGCCAAAATACGCTCTTCAATGAAGGAGGAACGCCGGAAAAAAGGGGAATTCGGGATGGAGGCCCTGATGCGGAAATTGAAGAACATTAAGGTGGACTACGAGCAAGGGGTGGATTGTCTGGTGAAGTATTTGAAGCTCAAATCAAGACCGGATTTGTATTACTTGATTGCTCAAGAAGAGGTCAACATCAATGAAGTGCTAAAAGCTTTCGATATCGAACACGGCAAGTTGATTCCTAAAAAGGTCGAGACGCAGGAGGGCAAACCAGCAGAAGAAGTTGCAGATAAAAGGACAGACACCAAGTCGCTTCAGAAGCCATTGACTAATTTGCTGATCAACGGAGAGCCGGCAGATACCTACAAGCATTCTCTGGCCACGTGTTGTAATCCGGTGCAGGGAGACAAGGTCTTCGCGTACTTAACCGCCAATCAAGAGATAAAGATTCACCGTGTCACTTGCCCCAATGCTACACATATGATTGCCAATTACGGTTATAGAGTGCTCAAGGCCGAATGGTCCACCGCGACGAGTAGTAACTTTGTCGTTGATTTGCAAATCATTGGAGTGGATGACGGACCGGGAGTGATCCAGCGCATGACTCAGATTATCTCCAACGATTTGGGCTTGAATATTCGCTCGTTTAGCATTGAAGGAAAAGAGGGCTTTTTTATGGGTAAGGTGAGTCTGGTAGTTAAAAATGCAGATCAACTTTTCCTCGCGATTCAGAAAATAAATAAGATTAAAGGGGTGACTAATGTCGTCCGGTTATAATCGCATGAAATTTCAAAACTCAAGTGATATCAAGCAGCTGGCGGAAGAGCGATTTTTGGCTTTTCTAAAGGAGCAAGGTGCGAGAAAGACTCCGGAGCGCATGGCGACTTTGAGATGTGTGTATGAAATGGTGGGCCACTTTGAAGTCGACCAACTATACGCTAAACTTTTGAAAGAATCCCCGGGAATCAGCCGGGCTACCGTGTATAATACATTGGAACTATTGCTTAGGGCTAAACTGGTGATGAAATTGCAATTTGGTGAGAACCGCGCATATTATGAGCGCACCATTGGAGCGAAGCAACACGACCACCTCATCTGTAACCAGTGCCAACAACTTCTGGAATTCTGTGATCCCGGCATACAGCAAATTAAGGATCAAATGGGAGAAATTCTACAATTTCATATCACCCATCACACCTTGATCTTGTATGGAGACTGCAAGAAGAAGTCCTGTCCAAACCTCATGAAGTGAAAGACTAATCGCTTTTGGGTTTGGGTTGTCTTATACGCCCCTCTATAACGATAGCCGTGAGGATAATCCCGGCTCCCAAGTAGAATCTGTACCCCATAAACTCACTTTTGCCAAAAAATAACAAGGCGAGTAGAATGCCATATATGGGCTCCAGATTGTTGACGAGCGCCACCGTATAAGGACTAATATGACGCATCACTTTTATCCCGGCTGTAAAGGCATACGCTGTGCAAATGGTCCCTAAGATGATTAGATTCATCCAATCCCTTAAGGTTGGAATTATCGAAACAGCATCCCCTTGGTTGCGATTGAGAAGGAGCGCAAGTCCGGTCAAAATGGCTCCTAAGGTGATTTGGTAGAAAGAGATGACCACGGCATTGGTTTTGCGAATGAGTTTGCCATTGTAGACAGTAAAGGAGGCGGCAAAGAGGGCAGAGAGCAAGGCGAGATAAATTCCTTTTCGATAGGAGGGATCCACTGTAAATATAAGGGAAAGGCCAATGATGACAACAAACCCAAGAACCACTTCTATAATGTCCACTCGGCGCTTAAAAAAGATGGGTTCGATGAAGGCGACAAACAAAGCTCCACTACTCATAGTGGCCAATGTCACGGCTACATTGGAGGCTTTGATGGCGGCAAAAAAAGTGTACCAATGTGCTGTGAGTAGTATGCCGCCCAACAATATATGAAGTAGTAGCTGGAGGCCAATCCGTATCGTTTTCCTACGGAAGAGTAAAAACAAACCAAGAGAGGCCGCTGCGATTGACATCCTGTAGAAGACAATATCCGGGGCATCTAAATGAATGCCTTTGCCCAGAACAGCGGTAAAACCCCAAAGAAAAACGATGAAGTGCAGTAATGCCAGGCTTTTTTTCCGGTCTTGTGGCATAAGGAGTAATTGAAGTGTTTTTCGCAGGCACAATATATTATTGCCGGAGCACTTTAAAGGTGGTCCGTCTGTTTTTCTGGCGTTGAGCGTCGGTACACCGTTCACATTCACATTGTATGAGCGGTTGGCTCTCGCCGTATCCTTTGGCAGACAGGCGCTTGGGATTTATGCCCTTGCCGATGAGGTACTGTACGACACTTGCGGCTCTTTTTTGAGACAATTGCATATTGTAATCCTCTTCGCCTTTGCAATCGGTGTGGGCGGCGAGTTGGATATGCAGTTTTGGATTGAGCCGGAGAAGGGTGAAAAGGGAGTCCAGGGTCGGGCGGGCATCTGCCCGAATATCCCATTTGTCAAAATCGTAGTGGATATCTTTGAGTACGATTTCCTGATTCTCAATGATGGGCTTCATCAATATCCTCTTTTGAAAAGTATAGCTGGTTTTACCTTGGTACACAGTACTGTCTGGTATTCGGAAGGAGGTGCGCTGCGTAAAGTACCCCTTCTTAGTAAGCAGTATCGAAAGGGGAGAATGATCTTTAAGGGGGAGGACGAATAAGCCTTTTCGATCGGTAAAATATTGGGTGCCATTGATTTTTATCCCTACGTTGGCGAGTGGGAGTGTTCTGTCGGAATGTTCTTTATCCGTTCGAAGGGTAGTGATGGCGAGATAGAGGATGGTCTTGGTGGCCGGAGTGAGCACGGTGTCGGCAAGTTTCGGTTTTCGTGGTTTGAACTGTGTGATGTGATACAGATCAAATCCACTTCCCTCGTTCCGGCGAGTACTACTGAGATAAAACGCCTGAAGAGCAGTTGTATCTGTAACTGATGTATCTCGAATAGCGCACAATTCGTCCCCGCCGGAATTCCATGGATAACCCATGTTTACTGGGGCGCTCCATTTGCCGTCAGACTTGAGGTAGGACTTAAACAGGTCCATTCCCCCCATTCCGCCATGGCCATCAGAACTAAATAGTAAGGTGTCTCCGTCAAATGTGGGGTAGAGCTCGTCGAAGGCGCTATTTATCCGGCTGCCCAAATTAACAGGCCCTCCCCATCGGTTGTCTTTTCTCCGGACCAAGTACAGATCATAGCCTCCTTGACCTCCCGGCAAATTGCTGCTGAAGTAGAGCGCTTGTTCTTTTTCATTCCATGCCGGAGTGGTATAGTTGTACCGGCCGTCAACAAAGGGCAGAATCTCCGGCTCACTCCATACACCGTCCGATAGGGTGGTGACGAGTAGCTTACAAGTGGCATCCCCATTGTCTTCCTCTTCGTCAAAGCAACTGGTATAGACTACAAAATTCTCTTTGGAATTGAGCGTCGGGGTGCCATCATTGTCGGAGGATTGAGTAATGGGAAGCCATAGGGTAGGCGATTGGGCGCTGCGTGGATTTGTCGGAGCAACATAGATGTTGGTGAAAGGCCTCCCGGTCCATCCATATATTTTTACCTTTCTACCCTCCGGGCGATCTGAGGTGAAGAGCATTTGGCCGTCCCGGAGTAAAAAAGTGCCGTATTCGTTGTAATCCGTGGCCCAAAGTGTCGATTGCTCAAATAAGGAATCTACAAAGCGGGATTTGACGATTTCGGCGTACTTTGTTTGGAGAATTTGCCGGTCGAAGGCGTAGGTGTTCTTGGATTGCTTTTGGAGATTTTGGTAAATCTCTCTTGCTTCTTTGTATCTTTCCTGCCGGACCAGACAGTCTGCATACTTGGCCAATGCCAGGTCTCCGTAGCCATTTTTGTAGGATTTGTAAAACCATTTGGCGGCTTCGACCGGTTGTTTGATGCGCAGGAGGGATTCGCCGGCGAAGAAGGCGAGTATGGCTTTGTCCTTGCGTTTTTTTGAGGCTCTGTATTCGTTCTTTAGAAGTTTTGCAGAGACCGCAAATTGTTTAGCGTAGTAGGCCTCCCGCCCGTTTTTTATAGTCGCTTTTCTGTTGCAACCACCGAGGAAGCAGATGCCTATGAGGAGCAATGTGAGAATAAAAAATGACCTTTGGACTATGCGCATATCAACACGACGTCTATTGAATGATTGGTAATGAAACTCAAAGTTATACAATTCAAACCAAAAGGCTGGAGAATTATTGTGATGGAGTAGGGATCTTTATGTTTCGCTGTTAATAAAAGCTCAAAGAGGTACCAAATGGATGTATCCTAACGAATCAACCGCAAGGCTTCCCTCCGGCTCAAGGAGTTGAGTTGAGTGTTTCGGACAAAGGCTTCCACCCAATCCGGGTTGGTTTTACTGTATTCTCTCAATACCCATCCGATGGCCTTATTTATGAAAAAGGTATTTCTATCTTTCAAGCGGGTTATTAGGGAACTCAGTAGCCGGGTGTCCAGCTCCTTTTTGTATTTGAGCTGAAAAAGCAATGCGCTGCGCTGTAGCCAAAGATTGCCGGAGGCCACCCATTCATTTGTTTTTGCAGGGATTTCATCTGGGTATTTTTTGAAATAGGCCCCGGCCAATTTGGTAGCGATAAAGTCGACCGTGTCCCACCAGGATTTATGGACGATCATGTGTTCGAATAGGGAGATATCTTGCTTTTCGAGGTCAGAGAGATATTTGAAGGCCAGCTCTTGTCCGAAGTATTGGAACTCTCGTTGGGGCTTTTCCCAGGCCTCTTTTACGATTTCTATCATTTCTGATTTTCCCGGTAAATAACTTCGCGTGAGAAATGGCCTTATAATGTGACGTCTCAGTGGCGTTTTTATTCCGAAAAATGCAAATTGGTTTTTCATGTATCGAGCCTGATCTTTAGCAACCCTTGTATCAGCATATGCAGTAAATTCGTTTTCAAGAGCGGTGAGGTAGTCTCTCATTGAGCAGTTGTTGTAATTGCAATAAAAAATGGAACATGCAGAGACTATCTCCATATAGTCTCTGCAACGATCCTGTTATAACAAGTGGTAAGATAGCTGTTTTTCTAAGAATCACAAAAATACCATCGAACCTACTACAACGCCATAGCTTTTGGCGTCCCGGTCACTCCATGTTTCGCCCGGATTCTGTGGGTTGTGTCCTCCGCTGACAAAATTGAGGGGCTCGTATCCCTGGGTGTGAAAGAGCTCCGCAAACAATCTGCAACCTGCTTTGTATTGTGAGCTCCAGCCCAATACATATTGATTTTGTCTTTCCCAAGGGCTACCTTTCGCACCTGCGACGAAGTTGGAGAATTCAAAAGAAATGCTGCTTTTCCAGTTGCCTCTATTCATAACATCCGTCTTGGCACCAAAGCTCAGCGAGCTCACTTTTGAAGCGGGATAAATATCCAATGGTTTGTTGGGGTTGTGGGTTCCCGGCCAAACTTTTAGCGTGGTGGTATAAGCCCCTTTAAATACGAAGGTGCCCAATTGAATCGTACTATATACCGCCGTTGCAGGGTTGTTTTCCTTGCCGGGGTTAAAGTGCTGTACTGGAAAATCTTGAACATAAGAGGTGCCATG
>Ga0256832_1000771_pt1 | contig 21087 bp, 14 predicted proteins | sample 134614metaG_FD_190534 | JGI IMG/M metagenome (GOLD analysis project Ga0256832, IMG submission 190534) | Hydrothermal vent microbial communities from Lau Basin, Pacific Ocean - 134-614 | ecosystem: Environmental > Aquatic > Marine > Hydrothermal vents | place: Pacific Ocean: Lau Basin | collected... | reverse complement strand
GAATTTTTACAGATAGAGTCTTCTGTTTTTCAACTCGCCCCTGACCATGACAGCTTAAACAGGGATCCTTGATCACCTTGCCCGAACCACGGCACTGTGGACAGGGTTGCTGCACCGAGAAAAAGCCTTGCTGCATACGTACCTGACCCTGCCCATGACAGGTTGAACAGGTTTCCGGGTGACTACCTTCTTTAGCACCACTGCCACCACAGCTGTCACATTGTTGCAGGGAAGGGATTCGAATATCAACTTCAGTGCCGAAAACGGCTTCTTCCAGTGTCAGTTCAAGGTTGTACTGTAAATCACTGCCGCGATGTACTCGGGTGCCAGAAGAGCGACCACCACCGAAGATATCACCAAAAATATCTCCAAAGATATCGCCCATGCCAGCACCAGCACCGCCGAATCCTGCTGCGCCACTCACACCGTCATGCCCAAACTGGTCATAAGCTGCACGTTTTTGTTTATCACCCAGCACTTCGTACGCTTCCTTGACATCTTTAAAGCGCTGTTCTGCTTGGCTATCCCCTGCATTGCGATCAGGATGGTACTTCATTGCCAGACGACGGTAAGCTTTTTTTAGCTCGGCATCGCTGGCATTACGACTAACACCTAAGGTTTCGTAATAGTCGGCTTTGGACATATCAGTATTTCCGGATTTCTTGTTTTAGTAAAAGTAAAAGGTAACAACTCAGCGCAATGAACAGCAAACGCGGTAAGTTATTGATTATAAAAGACGCAGTACCGAAGCCCCAATAATCAATAACTCATCGCCTTACGCACAATGACCCTGAGTAGTTACAGCAAAAGAATAGATACCCATTCATTCTTTAAAGACAAAGGCACGGGAAGCTCACTTGCCGTGCCTGATTGTCCATTGTTATTTCCCGATATGCAGCTGGAGAGAGGACTAGCCCCCTTACCAGCCTCACTCGGGAGGGCGATTAAGAAGTCTTGTTCTTATCGTCATCAACCTCTTCAAATTCGGCATCGACCACATCGTCGTCAGCTGCATCAGCGGTAGATGATGTCGCATCCGCACTATCTGTTCCCCCTGGTGCAGCACCACCTTCGGCAGCAGCAGCCGCCATTTGTGCCAGCGCACCCGTGGCTTGAGCCAGTGCTTCTGCCTTGCTGTCAATCACAGCCTTATCATCACCCTTGACCGCTTCCTTGACTTCATCGATCAGCGCAGTGACTTTCTGCTTTTCATCATCAGGAACTTTATCACCCAGATCTTTCAGTGATTTTTCAGCGCTATGCGCCAGCGAATCGGCCTTGTTACGAGCTTCTACCAGCTCACGCAGCTTCTTGTCTTCTTCTGCATGCGCCTCGGCATCTTTCACCATTTGCTCAACTTCCTCATCAGATAAACCGCTGGAAGCTTTAATTACAATGGACTGTTCCTTACCAGTGGCCTTATCTTTAGCAGATACATTCAAGATACCGTTAGCGTCGATGTCAAAGGATACTTCAATCTGTGGCATGCCGCGTGGTGCAGGTGGAATATCTGACAGATCAAAACGTCCAAGAGACTTGTTGCCTGATGCCATTTCACGCTCACCTTGCAGCACATGCACGGTAACCGCCGTCTGGTTATCCTCAGCCGTGGAAAATACCTGAGATGCCTTGGTAGGAATCGTGGTATTTTTCTCAATCAGCTTGGTCATAACGCCACCCATGGTTTCAATACCCAGGGACAATGGTGTTACATCAAGTAACAGGATGTCAGTCACACCGCCACCCAGTACACCACCCTGAATTGCCGCACCCAAAGCCACAGCTTCGTCAGGGTTCACGTCTTTACGAGGCTCTTTGCCAAAGAACTCCTGTACAGTCTCCTGTACTTTAGGCATCCGTGTTTGACCACCAACCAGAATGATATCGTTAATATCTGAGTTACTCAGACCTGCATCTTTCATGGCTACCTTACAAGGCTCAATGGTACGCTGTATCAGATCCTCAACAAGTGATTCCAGCTTGGCACGTGTTACCTTAACATTCAGGTGTTTAGGACCTGATGCATCAGCCGTCACATAGGGCAAATTGACTTCAGTCTGCTGCGTTGAAGATAACTCGATTTTGGCTTTTTCTGCGGCTTCTTTAAGACGCTGCAATGCCAGTGGATCGTTATGCAGATCCATACCGTTATCTTTCTTGAATTCATCAGCTAGGTAATCAATCAACTTCATATCGAAGTCTTCACCACCAAGGAATGTATCACCGTTGGTTGCCAAAACTTCAAACTGGTATTCACCGTCAACTTCAGCAATCTCGATGATGGAAACGTCGAACGTACCACCACCCAGGTCATATACAACAACCTTGCTATCACCTTTAGCAGCCTTATCCATACCAAAGGCAAGCGCAGCCGCAGTTGGCTCATTGATAATCCGTTTTACATCAAGACCAGCAATCTTGCCTGCATCTTTGGTGGCCTGACGTTGCGAATCATTGAAGTAAGCAGGGACGGTAATAACTGCTTCTTTGACTTCTTCACCCAGGTAAGCTTCTGCATCCTTTTTCAGTTTTTTCAGAACTTGTGCTGATACTTCAGGTGGCGCGAGTTTCTTGCCATTGGCTTCAACCCAGGCATCACCATTATCTGCTTTTACGATTTTATAAGGAACCAGCTTGATATCTTTTTGAACGGCTTCTTCGTCAAAGGTACGTCCAATCAAACGCTTAACCGCAAAAATGGTATTTTCGGGGTTAGTTACCGCCTGACGTTTGGCTGGTTGTCCCACCAGGATTTCATCTCCATAGGCAATAATAGAAGGCGTGGTGCGATCTCCTTCAGCGTTTTCAATGACTTTTGGCTTATCACCTTCCATCACCGCCACACAAGAGTTGGTGGTACCCAGGTCAATTCCAATAATATGTCCCATACTAAATCTCCAATAATCTTTTTCGTTTTTTCAACTGCCACAGAAAGTGTGGGTTATTCTATTTTTTTCAACTGATGATAATTAGTTTTTACAAACCACAACCATCGCCGGACGAATCAGGCGACCGTTCAAGGTATAACCTTTTTGCATCACGGTTATAATCTCATTATCCTTACAATCACCCGGCTGCATGGAAACAGCTTGATGCAAATCGGGGTTAAACTCTTCGCCCAGCGGATTAACAACTTCTATATGATGCTTTTTCATCGCATCCAGTAACACTTTCAACGTGAGATCCATGCCTTCACGGATTTTTTCCACATCTCCTTCAGCAGCCATTCCCATTTCCAGACTGTCCGCTACCGGGAGCAAGCTTTCAGCAAAGTTTTTTACGGCAAATTTATGCGCATCATCTACCTGCTTTTCATGACGACGACGCATGTTTCCCATTTCTGCCTGCAACCGTACATACTTATCCCACGTTTCATCCGCTTTCGACTGCAACTCTTCCAATTCTATTTCCAGAGAGCTTTTTTCTGTTTGCTCTGCATCTTCTGAAGCTTCATCGACTTCCTGGTCTTCCTGACCTGTCGTATCAAGCTCGTCATTCGCCACATCTTCCAATTCATCTCTATTTCTATTATTACTCACGGGTAGGCATCTCCTAATAAATCGATAATCTTTCGGGAATCTGTGATCACAGCAGTCACTCTGAAGCTGACTAGAATCCCTCAAGAGTGAAATTTGTCGTCAGATTAATGGGGGAATTCCCACAAATTTTCAAGTGTGAAGGCAGAAAAATATTGTTTGTTTCCTTCATTAATTCTGAAATTCTGAGCGAAATCCCAAGAAGATAAAATTTATAATATTTTGCTGGAAAAACTTCCAACAGCAGTAGCTATTGACCACTTTTATAGCTAAAATGCAGCCGCTATCAATGGGTTTGCGCTGTCATTATGACCAGAATGATCACTACCTTCCTTGCACTAAATACCAGCCTCATACCAACTGTATGGGGTGAGGGTCTTGTATTACAGTACTATCAAGCAGTACCACCCTCTGACAACTGGAGTGATGGCTACTACGTATTATTTGGTATCATTGTTGCCGCTGTGGTACTGTTTGTGATGTCAGTGATGAAAAAGCCGGATGAGATAGTTTAGAGTTCATCACTTACCAGCCTCGTCAAGCAACACACTCAAGTTCTCCAAAAAACCTGTCATCTCTGGAATATCCAGATCTGCTTCTCGTTGCCGGGCTCCCCACATAGGCTCAGGAAAGTGACTGTCCCCCCTGTATCTCGCCATGATGTGCCAATGCACTCTGGGAAGATAGTTTGCAAAGGAAGCTATATTAATCTTGTCAGGTTTGAAATAACGGATCATGGCTTTCTCGAGAATCAACAAAACCCGGAATATTTCCTGCTGAGTTGCTTCATCACAGTCTGACATCTCTTTTGCTTGCTGCTGAGTAAAGATTTTCAGCCATGGAATATCAGCAGCTTCCTGTTCTATAAAAATCCATTCATTCTCATATATCTTTTCTGCCATTTTTCCATCATTATTCAACAAGTTGCTTTGAAATTACTGACATACCACAAATAATAAACCGACGAACTGTCATACTTTACATCAGGAAATAGCTAGTATCAGTTATGCACTATGGTACATTAGAAGGCATATCAGGAGGCTATCAGAAATCTGCAAGCAGAGCGAAAAAATCGCCTTCTGAAGGTGAGTTTATGGTAAAAACTTTCAACATAAATCCGAAGTTTGAAGAGAAATTTATAGTAACTATTCAGCATAACCGAGTAACTGCTCAGCTTGCCCTCGTGTCGTTCAAGAGCAAGGCGAAAGCGCGCAGTTTATAAATATAAATGAGCACTTTAAAAGCTACCACGTCCTGCTATCGCTCCTCACCTACATCCATGTAGTCGACGCAGCTATTGGACAACACGAGGGCAAGCTAAGGTAGTTACAAATTTATATTTATGTAAACGGACATATTTAACTATCACAAAACGATGATAAAGCAGGGACTAAATATAAAGCTGGGACAGAGTCTGTCCATGACACCGCAATTGCAGCAAGCAATCCGCTTGTTGCAGCTTTCCACCATTGAATTGCAACAGGAAATCCAGCAGGCACTGCAAAGTAATCCGTTACTGGAAGAGATTGAGGAGTATGATGAGCGCCTGGACAGCACCTTGCAGGCCGAAGAAAATAATGACACTCAGTCATCCATTGAAGAAAATCTAACGGATGATCTAAACGCAGACACCTCATGGGATGATGTCTTTGACATGTCCACCTCTGACTCAAGCCTGGGCAATACCAACGACGCAACTACAACAGATAATAGCAATTTGATAGAAACCCTGAATGCGGAAGTCACAGGGCTTAAGGATCATTTACTATGGCAAATAAATACGAGTAACCTGGGTGTACAGGATAAAATCATTGCTGCCACTATTATTGATGCTCTTGATGACAACGGCTACCTGTCTGAAACTATCGAAAATATTCACGACAGCTTAAGCCACCAACTGCTCATTGATAAGGATGAAGTGACCGCAGTTTTGCACTATATCCAGCACCTTGAACCATTGGGAGTGGCAGCACGCGACTTGCAGGAATGCCTTTTAATCCAGCTATCAAGTTTATTCTCGGAGCATGACCTCTATCAAAAAGCACGCTGCTTACTGGAAAAAAACCTGGACTTACTGGAAAAACGGAACTATATAAAGATAAAGAAAGCGTATCGGTTAAGTGATCAGGAATACGAAAAACTCATCAAGCTGCTGCAATCACTTACCCCTTATCCTGGAGAGAATTTTACCAATAAAACAACAAGATACATAACTCCTGATGTCTATGTCAGCAAAACACATGATGGAAACTGGATAGCCACTTTAAATCAGGACACCGAAACAAGATTGCGGGTTAACGAATACTATCAAAACATGATCCCAACAACCGGAAACCATAACGATAAGAAATACCTGAGAGACCACTTGCAAAATGCAAAGTGGTTCATCAAAACATTACAAAACCGTAGCAACACTATTCTCAACGTTGCCAACGAAATCATCAAACAACAACAGGCATTTTTAAAATATGGTGATCAGGCAATGAAGCCCATGGTGCTTAAAGATATTGCTGAACGCCTCGATCTCCATGAATCAACCATTTCCAGAGTCAGCACACAAAAGTTCATGCATACACCCCATGGAATTTATGAGCTCAAGCACTTTTTCTCCAGCCATGTCACTACCAGCGCGGGTGGAGAATGTTCTTCTACAGCAATTAGAGCCATGATCCAGCAGCTTATTGATGGTGAAAACAGCCATAAACCATTAAGTGATAACAAGCTGACGGATCTTCTAAAAAAACAAGGTATTAATGTTGCGCGACGCACTGTCACCAAGTACCGGGAAGCGATGACAATCCCCTCCTCACGAGAGAGAAAAAGTCTCGCTTAAACCAACACTTGGTGATATATTAACCATGTTGCGTAGCACTCATTATGGGTAGTTTCCTATTCCATAATGAATATATCTACTGCTTCCTGCAGTAGCTTCGCAACGTCTTTCTGGTTGTTCTATCAGAAAGGCGGGCTAACAAGGCCAAACTGTTTCATTTCGAAAAGTTGCCTTTATCATCAAACTAAGGAGTTATCACAATGCAATTAGAAATCACTGGTCACCATATCGATGTCACTTCTTCTCTCAACAACTACATTAAAACCAAAATCACTAAACTCAAGCGACACTTTGACCAGGTATTAGACATTCACGTTATTCTAAAAGTAAAAAAACTGGAACATACGGCAGAAGCCATTCTCCATTTTCGTGGTAATCGCGTATTTGCCGATGCAACCTCCCATGATATGTATGCTGCTATTGACTCTTTAGCAGATAAACTGGATCGTCAGGTACTCAAGCACAAGGAGAAAACCACTAATCACAACCGCGCAGAAGGCGCACATCGTAATATTCAATTCGGCTAGCCTCTGCCTGAATCCGCGACTACTTCAATACAACCAGGGGCTATTGATTCATCGCTGTTCAGGTTTAGTAAGTAACTTCGGACATTACCAAAAATAATACCTCCGGAAGCTTACGCATAATTGAATAAATACCGATATCCAATCATAATTGGGTATCGGTATTAACAAAGCAGGGCAACATGAACTTCGTAATCGTCAGCGGTCTTTCAGGCTCGGGAAAGACAATGGCACTCAATACATTAGAAGACCAGGGTTATTATTGTATTGATAACCTGCCACTAGAATTACTTAACTCCCTGTTTCTCTCCCCATCAATCTCTCAGCGTGCCAAAGTCGCTATTGGTGTGGACGTCAGAAGCAGCGGCACAGGACTAAATCACCTGCCGGAGGATATCCAGACAATCCGTGATGATGGGCATCAAGTCACCTTGCTGTACTTGCATGCCGACAAGGAAATCCTCTTAAAACGCTATAACGAAACCCGACGCAAGCACCCTTTGACAACCAGTAATATTGGTTTAAGTGAAGCACTGACACTGGAAACAGAACTTATGTCAGCCATTCGCTCCTCGGCCGACCTGGAGATTGATACAACCTATACCAATATCTATGAACTGGCCAACTTCATCCGTAGCCGTATCTGCAACACCGACAGACAAGCATTATCCCTGATGTTTCAATCCTTCGGCTTCAAGCATGGCATCCCTGCTGCCACCGACTTTATCTTTGATGTCAGATGCCTCCCCAACCCATACTGGGTGAGTGATATCCGCATGCATACCGGCAAAGACAAACCTATTCAGGAATGGCTGGAAACACATGATGCAGTGCATGATATGAAACAGGATATTATTCAATTTACCGAAAAATGGATTCCCCACTTTATTGAAAACCAGCGCTCCTACCTGACAATCTCTATCGGCTGCACCGGGGGACGACATCGTTCTGTATATATTACCGACCAGCTAGGTGAATATTTTAAAGAGCATAGTAGTGAAAATATTACGGTTTCTCATAGAGAACTCAGCTCATAACCAGACAGAGAACTGTGGCTGAAACCTGAAGTTACGTGAGTTTTGTCTCGTACAAAAAATATCCCAATCAGAGCAGTAGCGTGACCATATTATCCATATACAACCTCCCTCCACTACGAACAAAAATAGTGCTAGGAGGCTGTCAGACTTAATGTAGCTGTTTGGCTACAAATCCGTGGATATCTCGATCAATTAGATATCCACGGATTTTCGCTTCAAACGGTGGGGTCCGACAGGCTTCTAGAAAAATCCAACCTATTGTTTTTACCAGGATTACTATCTTTTCAGAGTACTATAAAATATAGTACATTATACTTGTCGCAATGATAGAGAAATCAGGGGCTACCATGAAAAAAATACTCACCGGATTTGTTTTTTTACTTTATCTCTTTTTGCTTACTAGCTGTGGAGGTGGGGGAAACTCAAGCTCTGGCAGCACAGGAAAGAGTTGTGCTGGTAATACAGCAAACCTGAGTAAATATGGCTCATGCTTTCATATCAATTCAATATCTGCAGCACCTTTATCAGGTAACCAGGAAACCTTTAACCCTATTCTCTTCTCATTCACTTACGATGATGATTTTGTTGGTGATCTCAGCACATTTAGGTATGAATGGACAATCCAATCTTCAGATATTGATATCACTACCGTTAGCCTTACCCAGCCCGTAGATTACATCGGCTCTGGTCAGTTAATCTCTACCCAGCCCGGAACTATCAACTTGACCCTGACTGTTTATGACCAGGATGCTGTTCTTGATACACAGACAAAGCCCGTCATTATCAGTAAACGTCCCAACCCTACCGTCAAGATTAGCTACAACGCTTCCGAAAGTGCCTATGAAACATTAAAAATCAATATTTCAGAACTGGATGCTTCACAAAGCAGCCTGAAGCTGACCGCAACCATCGTCTCCTCTGATGATACCAATGTTATCGGGAGAGAAAAAATCATCAACATTCCAAAAGGATCAAATAATTTACCAGACTCACTATCAATAGATTTGGGTTCTGGTAATCACACCATTCGTCTGACACTGGAAGATGACTTCGCTGGTAAAACCATTAAGGAAATTTCACTCAATGCGGTTGAAGTGGCATCAACAAAACTTATTGCAGGAGTCGGTGATCTTCAGGATCAGACCTATAACCCCCAAACTGGTGATTTTTATCTACTCTCGGCAGACAAACTATCAGTGTACTCGGCGAATACACCGGAACAGGCAAAATATACTTATCCTGTCACGCTTACAGGCGATTCTCTCGCTGCACTACATCTGTCCGAAGATAACAGCAAATTACTAGTGATGAGCAGGAAAACTGCTTACATTTTCGACACTTCAGGGGAGTTTAGCACACCTCAGATTATCAACCTGAAAGATTTAAGTATTCAATGTGGTGACAACTCTGGGCTACTGGATGTTATTTTTCCAACATCAGCAACTGTTTCCAATCAGGGCAGGATATTCATGCATGCAAACCTGGATAATGTTTTATCACTCAGTCAGATCATTACCATCAAGGGTTCGCAGCACCAATGTCTCACAAGACTGATTGCGGTTAACCCCAAGCTGTACTATGTGTCATCCAACCATACACTCAGAGCTGCTGGTAGCCATGAAATTACTGAAATGGTTATTAATTCCAGCTTTTCAGCAGTTACGGGTAAAACAACCTATCAACATCCCCCCATAACCACGTCACCTGAAAACTGTGCAATTATTGGCAATCACAATATCTTTGATGGAAATATCCTATATGATTCAGAAGGTTGCTCATATAATCTAAGCTCAGCAACACCTCCCGACAACACACTGGGTATAAGCCGACACTACCTCAGCCTTGACCACATCGCTTCTGTTGAAAAAGCAGGTAGTCAGGTAGTCTATGCTGCCTCTATTTATGATCAAGCTACAAACAGTTATAAAAGCCGGCACATCCTTGCCCTCAACCTGCCAGACCAAACTCCGCAAACTAATCTGCGCATGACAAAGTATTACGATACGGCATTACAGCAGGCCTATGATTATGAATTAATCTATGCATTTAGAACACAATCAGGAAAGAAAGCAGGGGTAGGCATACTGCAACTTAATGGAAATACAACTTATGTGCTAACCACGGAAAAATAATCTGAAAACACTGTTGAACTGTTTATAGTGCTTATTTTGCGTAACTACCCAGGGTAGTTAAATGTAAGGCAGTAAGTTATTGATTATTATAGATTCGTCAGCAGAGGTACTGCCGCAGAGCTTATAAGAATATACTTAACAGCACTCTTATAATCAACAGCTTGCCGCCTATGCTGTTTATTACCCTGAGTAGTATTCCCTCGGGCTGTATCCGGGCTACAGGAGAGATTATTTCTTTACCTTTTCTCGCAGGTATTCAAGAATTTCTTCTCTGGCATGACTCATCACCGAATCACGATCCAGACTATCCAGTATCTCTTGCACCACAAATTTGGGACCTGCATCTCCCCAGGATTTTCCTTTGGACAAATAGCTTTGCGCGACCTTGCCAATAACCAGCGTACTGTAATACGCAATCGCGCCTTGTGCAGCGGCAGTAATCAATGTTGATACCCCGCCAGTACCCAGCTTTAACGCTGAGGATAAAAAATGCGTTGCCCAAACCGTTCCATATAATAATAGCATCTGAGCGGCAATTGTCTGGATCAGACTGCCTGCTTCACTCTTACTCATGGGTAAACCATAGATATAGGACAGATGCACAATCATACTGACATCAACCGCAGCAGCGGCTGCCAGGTCGGCTATGGGAATCGGGTTAATAGCCACCGCCACACCTTTGCCAATACAGTACATATGAATGGTCTTTTCAGCCACCTCAGCGCGAGCTTCGAGTATCGACTCACCCAGCTTTTCACTCAGGTTACCAGCAAACAAGGTCGCATTCAGGGCACTTAGAGTTTTGCCTTCAGACTCGATAATATCCCACAGGCGGCTTTTCAGGTTGACGATATCCACCGGACGCTGGCGCACACTTTCTTGCTCATTGCCCTGATCATCCACATAAATCACCGTCTGCTGGGTGGGTTGTGATGCAGTAAACACAATATTTTCAGGTGCAATCAAAGACTTCACCCTGTCGCGCACTATTTTACGCAATTCCAGTTGTTCCTTTTCCGAATACTGATCTGCCTTGTTTACAACCAGCAGCACCGGGCGCTTGCCATCAGCCACAACTTTAAGTGCCTGCATTTCCACTTCGGTCAGGTCACTATCAATCACAAACAGCACCAGATCAGCACGGCTTGCTACTTCATGCGCCATTTTTTCACGTGCTTCACCGTCGATTTCATTGATGCCGGGGGTATCCAGCAAAAACACCCCTCCATCCTGGTACTCCTCCCAGGCTTGCATATCAACAGATTTAGTCTCACCATGCAGTACGCTGGTACTAAAAACATCCTTGCCAATCAGAGCATTCAGCACAGAAGATTTACCCACACTCACACGCCCAAACACAGCAATATGCAAATGCCCATGCTCCAGCTTGTCGAGCAGTTTTTTAACTTCAAGATATTCACTCTTCAAGCTTGTGCGGATACTTTCAGGCACACGAGTATCGTCCAGCAATTTGATCAGACTTTCGCGCGCCAGCTCCAGATGAGTTTCCCCCTTATCCTGCTGGCTCTGATCCTCCTGATCCTGTTCCAGATCCGTCAAATCTTGTGCATCAGTCTTCTTTTTTGCTATCGAGAACCAGTCTGGCAAAGAGTTTTGCACGTGACTCCAGATTTTCACCCAGCATCTCCTTAAAGGTTAATGAGGCTGGCACAGCTTTAAGTTTCCCACGCTGCTCCAGTGTTTTTAGTATTGCTCGCCCCAGTGCATCAAAAATAATACCATAGGCAACAGCATGCACCAGCCCTCCTGTTACCGTCCCCACACCGGGAAAAGCTTTCAGCCCGTTACCTGCAACAGCCAATAACAAAGGAATACTTTTTTTCATATGCCCCTGGCTAAAATTAATAAAATTATCGATATCCAGTTGCCGAGCAGGAACATCATACAGCTTGCACAAGTCACGAACCATCAGTGCCGCCAACGTCCCCTGAATAACCAGATCCGTGCCAGGGCTAATCGCAGCCAGTGCTCCAAGTATAGCCTTGCGGGTAGAATGCCGTACAATCGACAAACCCTTCTCATGCCGGAACTGAACTTTCTCATCATCCAGCTTCTGTTTGACCAGCACAAAAACACTGGCATCACGGAGTGTCTCAAGCATACCGGCTTGCGCATCAATCTCATCCTGCAAAACTTCAGCCAGTTCATCAACCTTAGCCTTGCGTGGTCTAAGCACAGTTTCCTCTCTACCATCAGAGAAAATCTTAACCACTTCCTCCATGCCTCCTGACTGCGTAAAGGCAATCGCCATAACTTCACCAAAGCGTTCCTGAATACGCTCCCGTATCAACGCTTTTTCTTCATCATTGAAGCGATCACTTTTGTTAATCGCCAGAATCAAAGGCTTGCCATAACTCTTTAACACGCGGATATCTTCAAACTGACTACGGGTTAAATCAGTGTCGGTAACATAAATGACAATCTGCGCACGCACCGCTTCATCATGCGACATCTCATCCAGTGCTCCCTCAGCTTCATTGCGCCCCGGCAAGTCAGTTAAAATCAGCTGATCACCAGAAAGGCTACTCCAGGTATATTCCTTAACTTCCTGCGTAGAGCCACCACGCAGATGCGTTTCAACTTCAGCATCGGGCAACAATGCCTTGATAATGGAGGATTTTCCCGTGCTCACATCGCCAAACAAGGCAATATGAATAGATCCCGCCTGCTTGCGTTCCTGTAATAGCTCCAGTTCCTGACGCAAAGCAGTGGTATCCATACCCGTAGATTCAGCATGCTCCAGCTCCTTTAAAATAGAAGCTTTATCCACCCGCTCTGGTGACTTAAACAAGCCTTTCGCAGGGCGAAACAGCTTGTAAAGAACAAACAGCGCAACCAGCACAATAAAACCAATCGCAGATAAATAACCATAAAAAAGAACCGGCGGCAAAGATTGCAAACGATCCCAGACATCCAGCGCACTTTGAGTGGCAAAGAAAATAAACAACAGCAACAACAGCGTGATCATAATCACGCCAAAAGCTAGCAACCCCTTTAGTTTTCCACCTAATTTCATGCTTATATTTTGTTTCCTTCTAAGCTGTTCTTTGCCGAACCGCCTCATAAAGACAAATTCCAGTCGCAACCGAAATGTTCAAACTGGAAATTTTTCCAGCCATCGGCAAGCGTAACAAAAAATCACACTGTTTCTCGGTAAGACGACGAATACCAGTACCCTCAGCCCCCATCACCAACGCCATTGGCAAAGTAAAATCCTGAGCAAAAACATCACTACTCGCCTTATCACTGGTTCCCATCACCCAGACACCCGCCGCTTTCAGCGATTCTAAAGTACGTGACAAATTCGTAACCTGAATCAACGGCACCAACTCAGCAGCCCCCGAAGCAACCTTGCGCACAGTCGGAGTCAAGCCAACCGACTTGTCTTTCGGAATAATCACCGCATGAACCCCCGCAGCCTCAGCCGTACGCAAGCAGGCACCCAGATTATGCGGATCAGTCACACCATCAAGAACCAGCAACAAAGCAGGCTCCTGTAGCGTCACCAGCAAGTCTTCAAGATCCGCTTCAGACAAAGTCTGCGGCATCTGATAACGTGCCACAATATTTTGATGTTTATGGGTTTTTGATAACTTATGCAACTGCTCAGCATCCACAGCCTGAACCTTGATACCCGCCTTGCGCGCCAGCGTAAAAATATCATTCAGACGTTTATGCGAATGCTGCATATTAGCCCACACTTGCAGAATATTAACCGCATCATTTTCAAGCGCAGTCTGCACAGCATGAATACCGTGAATAGTCGTAGTGGTAGATTTGTGGGATGAAGCTGTCATGGAAGCTGTAATGTAAGTAACCGAAAAAACTACCCCTGTTTTAACATAGTTTTTTCACGGATCATACCTGCTTTTTTGAAAGTGGTAAGTTAGTTACTCACAAGAAATACTAACTGGAATTGAGCTAAAGAGACTGTGCAAGTACTCTTCCGTAGGGTGTGCCGACGAAGGAGGCACACAACAAATCAATAACAAGCCTGTGTGTATAAATTAATTAACATATACACATTGAAGCTTTTTTGGAAATCCACGTCAAGAAATAACCATTACAGTATGCCTGTATTGAATATCTGGAATTATTTACACATTGAGCCTGCCAGAGGAATATTATTATTGATGATATATGGTGCATCGTCTTTTACTTCAAAGGAGGTGTACCAGGAAGCATCTCCAGGTGGCTTCATGAGATACCCTTTCTTGCCGGGGTTTTCGCTGCCTCCCAGAACCAGAGGGTCAGGATCACCGCCTTTTACGATTCGTCTGCCTTTGGCAAGACCTCGTACAATCGACATTCCTGCAGGTATCTGAAACTGCATGGCGTAGATACCGGGTTCATCCGCTGTCCATTTGTAGTCGCCAGAGCTGGCATCACGGATTAGTTTTACCTTGCCTGGTGGGGTCATCATAAAGCCTTTGATTCCCGAAACAATCTTGCCTGTGTTGGCACAGTAAAAATATCCAGAGCCACCATAAGCAGCTGACGTATTGTCCTTTGTAGTCTTTTCGGTATATCTGGGCTCGGTCTTTTTTGGAACTGGCAGTGGGACAGCAGTTACAACGACAGGTTTAACGGATTTCGCCTGGTTTTCCAACTTTTCTTTTGCCTTTTGTGCTTTCTCCTTCTTTGCCTGTTTTTCTTCTGCCTGTTTTGCCAGTTTGGCCTTTAGCTCCTGAGCTGACTTGTTTTCTGTACGTTTCTTGATATGTGGATAGGTGCTGGCTTTATCGGTGATATCAGGAATGCCGTTTTGATTGGAATCGACTAGCGTAATATTGTCATCTATACCATCACCATTTTCGTCAACGCCTTTGGTAATATCAACATCAAACAGGTCGTCAACGCCGTCTTCATCCGTGTCTTTGCCGGCAAGACGCACTTCAAAGCCGTCAGCCAGTGCGTCTCCATCTGAATCTGTGTCCAGATAGTTTGCCTTACCGTCCTTGTCTACATCAGACTTGCCTTCAACGACACTGGGTATGCCATCACCATCATCATCAAGATCGAGAATATCTATTCGCCCATCCTTGTCACTGTCTCTTGGCGATTTACCATTACCAAATTCTGTCTTGTCATCAATGCCATCTCCATCGGTATCTGCCAGATACATTTCTGAACCGATTTGTTGCTCCAGTTTGTCACTTAAGCCATCTTTATCCCAATCTGCCTCTTTTGCCGCATAAGCGGATGAGCCAACGCAGGAAAATAAAGCGCAGGCAACAATAACAGACTTGCTGAGAGGGGGGGGATAATGGTTTTGCATAGTTATTTATTTTAGAAATTAACTTAATGTATAACGATAATGCAAAGCTCGCTGCATAACAAGAAAGTGGTGATAGGCGTTGTATGCTATTTCCCTGTCAGGACATTTTTTGCATGAGCTACCATATCCACCAGGGTGTTTTCCCTGATGGTCTGTATAAGCTCTTTGACATCAAATTTATGATGCCTTTCATATACCACACCTAATTGTGGCATATTCGCCAGCCCTGTTTGCCGTGCATGCTCAACAAAACCTTTGTTTTTCCAGAAGAAGGCTCCCGGCATGGTGGTTGGAATGACCAGTGCATAAAAAATAATGCGTCCCAGGTAAGCCGTAACTACTAGTGACAATGCCAGCAACAGACCAATAATCATGCCGCCTATTCCTGACAACCCCGTAAAGCTGATGACACCAAAAGCCAAAATATTGATCGCCAGGAGGAGATTTCTTAACCCGTAGGTTTTGCCAAAAGTTGTGGTTTGTTCGTAGTGTGCTGCCTGACCTTCTCCTGTGCCAGATTTGAGATAACGCCTATGGAAAAAGAGCCCAATAGCTTCAATGATTAAACCGCTGACGATAACCGCAGACAAAAACGGAATCATGGCTTGAACATCGTCGCTAAATAAAGCGCTGACAACTGCGATTAACAAACCGCCCAGACTCAGCATGGAGCCATAAAAAGTTGTCGCTGTCTGCCAGTGATTCCAGAACGGTCGTGCCTTGATGCGATAAAGCTTGTACATATAGTAAGAACCAGCCACAAAACCAGCAAGCGCGAGCAAGGCTACCAGCCCTGACAGAACATTAACAAGGCTATTGCTATTGAAAAATGACAATAAGGTATAGCCCCCCAAACCTGCAAAAAAGGCGCTTACGCCTGCAATTTCACGACTTAGCGGAGAATGACGCAAGTTGTTAAAGCCACGATAAAAACGGTGTGGCTTGCCCAGGTGCATATTGAGCTTATACAGCCCTGCGCCCATGAGAATGAACATCGTGACCAGTAAAGGGACAAATGCTGAGGATGATTGTACGGCTGTGATGGCAGGTAGTTTGAATAATGAACCAGCGATGAGCAGCAACATAAAGGCTCCCATGACCGCTTGCGATGTCAGCGTGAAAATAACATGAGCATTTTCATGGGATGCCAACAAGGTTTTTAGCCCCCATTTTTTGTTTTTACCATGCTTCGGATCCAGTGTGGGAACGTATTTTCCTACGGTATCATCCTTGTGATATTTGAGCGGTGTTGAGTCTACGCGGCGCATATCACGATTTAGCGTTTTAGTCTGCTGAAAGCGGATATTGGGATGTGTGATGGAGGTATCAGGGAAGCCCGGAATCTCTGTTTGCAGTTGCTCGCGCCCTTCCGGTGTGTTTTCAATCACACCAAACTCCAGTGCCTTGCCCAGACAGGCAGATACACAAGCCGGTTTAAGCCCGACTTCCAGACGATCTACGCACATATTGCACTTCGTAACCTGACCCTTTACCGGATCCAGTTGGGGTGCATTATAAGGGCAAACCCAGGTGCAGTAGCCACAGCCAAAACAGATATCTGGATCCTGTATAACCGCCCCGTATTCAGCATATTTGGTATAGGCACGAGTGGGACAACCTTTCAAGCAGACAGGATCATCACAATGGTTACATGCCATGGAGATATTGATACGACGATAATCCGGATAAGTGCCACCTTCAACGAAACCAACGGAGCGAAAGGCAATATGCCCCGGGTTGTCATTTTTCTCGCTACAGGCGGCTTCACAGGCATGACAGGCAATACAGTTATCCGCCGTGAAATAAAACCCGTGCTGCTTGTAGCGGTTGGGGTTTTTTGCCGGTGTAGGCTCATCATTGACCTTCAGAGGCTCCGCCTGTTTTGGATCTTGCAAGTCTATTGGCTTCCCGTAGCGGTTGACAGGCTTGCTGTCCTTGTCTTGCAGAAAAGCATATTTGGGTTCGTCTTGTCTTACTTGAATCATAGTTTCTCTTGGTTGTTTGGTTTGCTTTTATTCCCCCCCTCCCTGGCCCTCCCCCCGAAGGGGAGAGGGGATTTTATGGGGGATTAGTAAATTTTGTTCTGAATTTAACCATTACTACATTAATCAAATTCCTCACTTCCAGTAGCCAAAGCTCCGAATCAGTCCCCCCTCCCCTCCGGGGGGAGGGGGGGAGACAAAAAGCTACACTAGAACTTCCGCATCTCCATACTCAACCGAGCCGCTTCCTGCTGATCCTCTATCCGCTCAATACGCACAGCAGACTGTTTATAAGCCGGCTGCCGCGAATGCGGATCCAGTAAACCAAGCGTCAGGCGATTCACACAGTCGTGAAAATGAAACGGCACAAACACCATGTTTTTGGGAACACGATGTGTCAGTTGCGCCATGACGATGGCATCAGAGCGTCGCGACACCAGCCGAATATAGTCTCCAGACAGAACACCCAGCTCTTTGGCTGCATCGGGATTCATTTCTGCAAAGGGAATGGGGCTATATTTGTTGTTGTTACTGAGCTTGCCTGTCTTGGTGCGCCCATGCCAATGTTCGATCAGCCGCCCGGTATTAAGCCAGTAGGGAAATTTCTCATCGGGTACTTCATTATTGTCAATAAAGGGCAACGGGATAAGTTTTGCCTTGCCATCAGGGTAGCGGAAAGTCGCATCCTCGGTGTATAGCCGCACGCCACCTTTGGGTGGTACCTCACCACGCTCTGCCTGCTCCTTGGTATAGGGCCACTGGATACCCCTGTATTTCTCGATTAGTTCATGCGTCATGCCTGAGTTATCGGATAAACGACCTTTGGATAATTCACCCATTTCCAGAAAAATATCTGCTGCCTTTTCCGGAAAATTGACCTTGCCCTCAGTATTAAAACGCTCTGCCATACGGTTAAAAATCCACAAATCCGGTTTGGAGTTGCCATGCGGTTTTACAATGGGTTTGACGAGATTGATTCGTCTTTCGGTATTGGTCATGACACCTTCTTTTTCCGCCCAGGTACCTGCTGGCAAATAGACGTGAGCATACTGCGCACTTTCGGTATCTTCATAGCAGTCCTGTACCGCGCAGAACTCCAGTTGCTCCATCGCCTTGCGGATTCTGGCTGTATTGGGCAGTGAGCTTAGCGGGTTGGTTGCAATCAGCCACAAACCCTTGATTTGCCCCAGCTCCATTGCCTGATAGATATCGGTCTGGAACATGCCTCTGGCAGTTGGGAAAAAATCAACATCTACATTCCAGAATTTGGCAATGTCGATGCGATCCTGTTCATTTTCCAGATAGCGATGATTGGGCAAGCCAGAACAGGATGACCATTCACGTGTTCCCATAGCATTACACTGCCCGGTAATGGACAAGCTGGTACCACCAGGTTTGCCAATATTGCCTGTTAGCAATGCCAGATTATTGATACCGACAACACCATCCGAGCCATGTGTGCTCTGGTTAATACCCATAGTCCAGATCTGCATGGCAGCATCAGCTTTGGCAAACTGGCGGGCTATAATGCGAATCGTGTCTTCATCAATACCGCAAATTTTCTGTGCCATTTTCGGGTCATATTTGGCAACTTCGGCTTCCAGTTCTTCAATACCATTGGTATTCGCCTCGATATAGCGACGATCTTCCAGACCTTCATCCAGAATGACGTGCATCATGGCATTCATCAGCACCACATCCGTACCAGGGGTAATAGTCAGGTGGCGATCAGCATTTTGTGCCAACATCGTCACGCGAGGATCAACCACAACCAGCGGAAAACCTTTTTTCTCCTGCGCCTCTTTCATGCGCCAGTAGATAATGGGATGTTGCTCCGGCAGGTTGGAACCCCAGGCAATCAGCATATCGGTATGCTCAAAGTCCTCATAACAACCCGGTGGGCCATCAGAACCAAAAGAACGCTTGTAGCCGGAGACTGCCGATGCCATACATAAAGTCGTATTACCATCGTAGTTGTTGGTGCCGATCAGACCACGGGTTAGTTTGCCGAGTGTATAAAACTCTTCAGTCAGCATTTGCCCGGTTGAAATAACCGCAACAGAGTCCCGCCCATACTTTTCCTGAATTCTGCGGATTTCCGAGTAGGTGCGATCCAGCGCCGTATCCCAGTCAGTCACCCGCCATTCATCATGGAACGAATCCCGTATTTTGGGCTCACTACCACGTCCGGCAGAGTCGAACAGTTCATGCTCAAAAAGCCCTTTCAGACAAAGTTTGCCACGATTAACATCCGCACTACCGACACCACGGGAGGATACTGCCTTGCCTTCGCTGTTCAAGCCAACTTCAATAGAGCAGCCAGTAGAACAGTAGCCACAAGTGGCATACTTCCATTCCTTGACTTTTTTATCAGCAATTTTTATCGGATTTTTTTTGCCTCGACCAAATAACATTATCTATCTGCCCCGCCTATGAAGCCTGATTACGTAAAAAAACCTTGCCATCTTCAACCCTGGTTTCGTACACATTGGTACAGCCTTCATCAGGGCCAAGCGCTTCTCCACTAGTCAGACTGATTTTCCAGTTGTGCAAGGGGCAGGTTACGGAATCACCGTGCATAATGCCCTGTGATAAAGGGCCTTGCTTGTGCGGACATGCATCTTTAATGGCATAGACAGTATCGTCCTTACCACGAAAAATAGCGATGTTGACCGTATCCGTCTCCACCACACGGGAACCCAGTACGGGGATTTCATCAATATTGGTAATTTCCAGCCAGTCACTCATTGTTTTGTCTCCAGAATATTGTTTGTTATGCAAGTTAAAAGGCACTACATCGTAACTGCTCAAATTGTGCTCGTGTTGTTCGAGTTCAAGGCGAAAACGCGGAGCTTATAAGTATAAATGAGTACTTTCTACGCAGAAATCGAACAACACGGGTGCAAGCTATGCGGTTACACTATGCCTTGATTTTTATAGGCGTGAACATATGCGCATCCGCACCTTCAGCATGCTTCTTCCAAGGGTCAATCTGCGCAGGTTTCTGCGAAATCAGGAAGCGCTCATACAATGCCTTGCGGTTTTCTTCATCATCCAGCACGGCAGCCTTGATCTTGTCCAGACCAACACGCTCTATCCAGGGAGCAGTACGCTCCAGATAATGTGCATCTTCACGATAGAACTGGCTAAACGCACCACAATATTCCAGCACTTCCTCTTCGGTATCGACCTTCACCAGAAAATCGGTTACTCGAACCTTGATACCACCATTACCGCCAACATGAATCTCATATCCAGAGTCCACACACACCACCCCAAAGTCCTTGATAGTTGCTTCAGCACAGTTACGCGGACAGCCAGAAACCGCCAGCTTGTATTTATGTGGCATCCAGGAACCCCAGGTAAGTTCTTCCAGTTTGATACCCAGACCTGTTGAATCCTGCGTTCCCATACGGCACCAGGTATCGCCCACACAGGTTTTACAGGTACGCATGGCTTTACCGTAAGCATGCCCGGAAACAAAACCAGCCTCAGAAAGATCCTTCCACATGGCTGGCAAGTCTTCTTTCTTGATACCAAACATATCAATGCGCTGACCACCCGTGACTTTCATTTCGGGTACATTGAATTTTTCAGCAACATCGGCAATAGCCCGCAACTCCTGTGGCGTACATACCCCGCCAAACATACGCGGTACTACTGAGTAAGTACCATCTTTCTGGATATTGCCGTGCGCCCGCTCATTAATAAAGCGTGATTGGGGATCGTTGTACTCAGGGCATT
>Ga0256832_1000770_pt1 | contig 21098 bp, 21 predicted proteins | sample 134614metaG_FD_190534 | JGI IMG/M metagenome (GOLD analysis project Ga0256832, IMG submission 190534) | Hydrothermal vent microbial communities from Lau Basin, Pacific Ocean - 134-614 | ecosystem: Environmental > Aquatic > Marine > Hydrothermal vents | place: Pacific Ocean: Lau Basin | collected... | reverse complement strand
GGGACAATGAAGTCCTGGCCACGGTGAAGGAAGGTCGGGTCATCTACAAGAAGATTGGCATATAGGAGCGGGTGGGAAGCGAGCCATTCCGCATGGAAGCGGATGCCAGCCTTTTCCCAGCGTAATCGCGCTTACCCGTCGCCCATGAATTTTCGGTTTTTTCGAGATCGGTCCTCGCGCCCACGGGCCAGGCGCGGAAACGAGTCATAGCCCATTCCATGGCGAATTTCCGCAACAATGCCCACGGGCGCGAGGGGCGACCGCAGTAGCCGAAAATTCATGGGCAACGAGCACAAATGGCCATTGATCTGGCGCATTTCAGCGGTGATCTGAGCAGTTACCCTGAGTAGTTACGATCGGACAAGGTGTAGGCCCGATCAAGCGTAGCGGATCGGGCGGCAGCGCCAAGCTTTTGAAATCAGGAAACGTCAAGCAAAAGTAAGCGCGATTGCCCTGAGTGACCGGACGAACTACTTGATCTTGGCTTCTTTGTACATTACATGCTTGCGCACGACCGGATCGTACTTTTTCATTTCCAGTTTGTCAGGCGTGGTGCGTTTGTTCTTCGTGGTGGTGTAGAAATGACCGGTGCCCGCGCTGGAAACCATCTTGATCTTGTCACGCATGCTGCTTGCTCCTTATACCTTTTCGCCACGAGCGCGCATTTCAGCGAGCACGGCGTCGATGCCTTTCTTATCGATGATGCGCATGCCCTTCGACGAGACGCGCAGACGAACCCAGCGATTTTCGCTTTCGACCCAGAATCTGTGGTTGTGCAGATTCGGCAGAAAACGGCGCCGGGTCTTGTTGTGGGCGTGAGAGACATTATTGCCGCTCAACGGACGTTTACCGGTAACCTGACAGACTCTGGACATGATACGAAACCCCGGGAACCTAGCTTTGTTGTTTAAGACGAATGAAGCGCTCGCGGAAACAGTACATCGACCGCGGCGGTTAAGGCGGAGCTTTATAGCAGAATCGCGTGTCCCCGGTCAAGCTGATCGGCGCTTCCATCGCCCGGTTTTCGTCTCCCGAATCCTTACAACAGCCCGCGTTCGGCGAAGGAGACCGCGGGCCCGTCCCCGACGATGAAGTGATCCAGCACGCGGGTATCGATCAGCGCCAGGGCCTCGCGCAGGCGTTGCGTGATCTGGATATCGGCTTGGCTTGGTTCCGCAACGCCGGAGGGATGGTTGTGGGCCAGGATCACCGCCGCGGCATTGTGCGCGATCACGCGCCGCATCACCTCGCGGGGATGGACCGAGGCACCATCGATGGTACCGGTGAACAATTCCTCGAATGCAATCAGGCGATGCCGGTTGTCCAGAAACAGGCAGGCGAAGACCTCGTGCGGATGATGGCGCAGGCGGGTGCTGATGTATTCGCGCGTTTGTGTCGGGTTGCTGAAGGCATCCTGCTCGATGCGTTCGCGCAGATAGCGGGCGCTCATCTCCAGCACCGCCTGGAGTTGCACGAACTTGGCCTCGCCAAGGCCATGAGAGGCGCAGAAGCGCCGCCGGTCCGCGCCGAGCAGGCGGTTCAGCGAACCGTATTCCTCCAACAGCTCGCGCGCCAGTTGGACCGCGTTCTTGCCGGCCACGCCGGTGCGCAGAAAGATCGCCAGCAACTCGGCATCGGTCAGCGATGCCGGCCCGGAATTCAGCAGCTTTTCTCGCGGTCGCTCGGACGCGGGCCAGTTCTTGATGGACATGAGGGTGCGATGTGTGGCCAAATTCCAAAAAATTAAAGAATAAGGGCAGTGTAACCGGGATTCGCTTTCCGGGTCGATTCGCATTCATTATAGAAAAGGGGATGAATCCTGAACGCTTTGAACGGGCGCCGGATTCTGTTGGGTGTTTCCGGCAGCATCGCCGCCTATAAGACGCCCGAGCTGGCGCGTTTGCTGGTGCGCGCAGGCGCCGAGGTACGCGCCGTGACGACCGCCGCCGCGCGCCAGTTCGTCACGCCGATGACGCTTCAGGCCGTGACCGGTCATGAGGTGCGCGAGGCCCTGTTCGATCGCGCGCATGAGGCCGCGATGGGGCATATCGAGCTGGCGCGTTGGGCGGAGCGGATCCTGATCGCGCCGGCCAGCGCGGGATTCATCGAGCGCCTTGCGCAAGGCCGCGCGGATGATCTGCTGTCGACCCTCTGTCTGGCCAGTGACGCCCCCCGGCTGTTGGCGCCGGCGATGAACCGGCGGATGTGGGCCGATGAGGCGGTGCGGGACAACGTGGCCCGGCTGCGGGCACGCGGCGTCCGCATCCTGGGCCCGGCCAGCGGTAGTCTGGCCTGTGGCGATGAGGGCCCGGGACGGATGCTCGAGCCGGAAGAGCTGGTCGAGGCGCTGGCCGAGGACTTCGCGCCCCCGAGCTGGCGCGGGCGCCGGGTGCTGATTACCGCCGGACCGACCCATGAAGCGATCGATCCGGTCCGTTACATTGCCAATCGCAGCTCCGGTCGAATGGGATTCGCGATCGCAGAGGCCGTCCGCCAGCGGGGTGGAGAAGTGACATTGGTGGCCGGTCCGGTTACGCTTGATACCCCGGTCGGGGTTACGCGTGTCGATGTGGAATCGGCGCGCCAGATGTATGAGGCCGTGATGTCGCGGGCAAGGCAACAGGATGTTTTCATTGCGACGGCGGCGGTGGCCGATTATCGCCCGCTCCGCGTGGCGCGCCAGAAAATAAAAAAAACCGAAGGGGATTTGTCGCTCGAACTGACAGCGAATCCGGATATTCTGCGTGCGGTCGCCGGCTTGCCCGACGGGCCTTTTACCCTGGGATTCGCCGCGGAAACGACGCGGTTGGAAGCCCATGCGCGGGAGAAGTTGCGCGCGAAACGCCTCGATGCCATCGCCGCCAACCAGGTGGGCGGAGAGCGGGGTGGATTCGCTTGTGACGAGAATGCTCTGACGGTGATCTGGCCGGGTGGCCGATGTGATCTTCCCATGCAGTCCAAACAGCGTTTGGCATACCGGCTGTTGGATGTTCTTGAACCATTGCTAAATGAAAAAGATTCGACTGAAACGGCTTGATCCGCGGCTAGGCGCGGAGTTTCCGCTGCCCGCGCCAGCCACGGCGGGTTCCGCGGGCATCGATCTGCGCGCGATGATCGAGGCTCCGCTGGTGCTCGCGCCGGGGGAGACGCAGCTGATCCCCACCGGCATGGCGATCCACATCGCCGATCCGGGATATGCCGGCCTGATCCTGCCGCGTTCGGGGCTTGGGCATAAGCATGGGATCGTGCTGGGCAATTTGGTGGGGCTCATCGATTCGGACTACCAGGGTCCGTTGCTGGTGTCCTGCTGGAACCGGGGCGGGAGGGATTTCCTCATCGAAGTGGGTGAACGGATTGCGCAACTCGTTCTGGTTCCCGTTGTGCGGCCTGAGTTCGAACTCGTCGACGAGTTCGAGACCAGCGATCGTGGCGATGGCGGATTTGGGCATTCCGGGCGGAATTGAACGACAGAATTCAGGGTGGCCATTGGCCGATCGATGGGGGAGAAGCGTGGCGTTATTCACTAGAAAATCCAATGCCATTGGGGAATTGATGGAACCATCGTCCGGGACGGATAAGAAGCGTGGCCGTTCCTTGCTGGCCTATGGTCTGATCGCGTCCGGGTTGATCGCGTTGATGCTGCTGCTCGCGGCGCTGGCGTTCTACGGGTTCGACCAGGCGCGCCAGGAAAAGGCGGCGCTGCGGGTTTCCCGCTTGAACGCGGAAGACGCGGCGGCGCGGATCGGAGAGGATATCGCCCGCGTGCGCGCCGCGCTGTTGCGTTTCTCGCGTTCCGATGAGCTTCGCCGCGCCATGGTGGCGCATGATCATAATCGCCTCCGCGAGCTCGAGAAGCGCTTCTCCGAATCCGGCATCGATGATCTGACGGTCGGTGTTTTCACCAGCGAAGACATTGAGCGGATGACGCTGGATGAGAAAAGAAGCAAGGCCTTTGGGTTGAGTTTCGCGGCAGCGAGCATGTTGCGCAACACCTTGCATGCCCGGCGTCCCCAACTGGCCGAGGTGCATGAACTCAAGAAGGCGCGTGCGCATATCGGCATGTCGGCCCCGGTCCTGCGGCGGGGCGACGCGATGGGCGCGATCTACCTTTCGTTGCCGTTGAAGCTGGTGCGCCAACCGTTGGCGCGCGCCGGTCGTTATGGTGGAATGCTTGCGCTCCAGCAGGAGGCGGGCGGCGTCGTCACGGTCGTAAAGAGTCTGCCCGATGTCGATCCCGGCAAGCCCCCGAGCGGCGCCATAGAGGTGCCCGGAACCATCTGGCGCGTAGCCTGGTGGCCGGCGCGTCTGGCCGATGTGCGGGTGCCTCTCGATCTGATCGCGGCGGTGTTCGGCAGCCTGATCCTTTTGTCCAGTGTGCTGCTGGTACTGCTTTCGCGCCGTGTTTCCTCGCTGCTGACCCAGGATCTGGCCTCGCTGGTCGATGTGGTCGAATCGATGCTCGTCGGGCGAAAAGCTCATGTGAAACCGGCCAGGCTGGCGGAGGTCGATGGTACCTTGAAACTGGTCGCCAGCCTGTCCGAGGTCAGTGGCTCGGCATCGCGGCAGCCGGTAGAGAGCGTGGATGGTCTGAGCACCGTTTTGGGGGGCGACAGCGAGATCGACAGCCAGCTTGGCGACAGCCAGATCACGGCCGAGGAAACATCGCCGGAGGTGGAAAGCCATGGAGCGGGTCGGGCGTTGGCGAAGATCCCGTCATCGTTGGTGCGTTGTTACGACATTCGGGGTATCGCGGGGCTGGATTTGAGCGCCGATGTCGTGCGTTCGCTCGGCCAGGCGATCGGGAGCGAGGCCTATGACAAGAACCAGCAGGTGGTTTTGCTGGCGCGTGATGGACGCAAGTCGGGGCCGGAACTGCACAAGGCGCTGGTCGAAGGCTTGTTGGCGAGTGGTCGCGATGTCATCGATCTTGGCATGGTGCCATCGCCGCTGCTGTATTTCGGCACCCAGTTTCTCGACAGCAATACCGGCGTGGTCCTGACCGGCAGTCATAATCCGCCGGAATTCAATGGCTTGAAGATCGTGATCGACGGCGTCACGCTGAGCGGCGAGGCGCTGGAGCGGTTGAGCGCGAGGGTCAACTACGGAGACCTGCTCGAAGGGCGGGGAAGCTACAGCGAGCAGGACCTGATCGCGGATTACCTGCAACAGGTGGGCGAGGATATACAGCTCGCGCGGCCACTGAAGGTGGTCGTCGATTGCGGGCATGGAGTGGCGTCCGAGGTGGCGCCCGCGCTGTTGCAACGCCTGGGTTGTGAGGTGATCGAGCTGAATTGCACCACCGATGGCAGTTTCCCCGGGCATCATCCCGATCCATCACGCCCCGCCAATATGAAGGAACTGATCGATACCGTGCGCTCCACCAATGCCGATGTGGGAGTTGCGTTCGACGGGGATGGTGACCGTCTCGGCGTGGTGGATTCGAGCGGCAAGATCATCTGGCCGGATCGCCTGTTGATGTTTCTGGCGGCCGACGTACTGGTATCGAACCCGGGCAGTGATGTGATCTTCGATGTCAAATCCACCCGCCACCTGACGTCTCAGATCCTGTCGCTGGGCGGGCGGCCGATCATGTGGAAATCCGGGCACTCTCTGCTAAGGGCCAAGATGCAGGAAACCGGCGCGATGCTCGGCGGTGAACTCAGCGGGCATCTTTTCTTCATGGATCGCTGGTACGGTTTCGATGATGCGTTGTACGCGGCCGCGCGGGTGCTCGAGTTGCTCGCGCTCGATCCGCGCGACAGCGCCGAGATCTTCGCCGAGCTGCCCGAAAGCCCGTCTACGCCGGAGCTTTTTCTGATGATCGATGGCGCGGATCCGCATCACCTGATGGAGCAACTGAAGGAGAATGCCCAGTTCCCTGGCGCCAAGTTGATCGATCTGGACGGGCTGCGGGCGGAGTTCGAGGATGGCTGGGGGCTGGTGAGGGCATCGAACACGGTTTCCGCGCTGACTTTCCGTTTCGAGGCGCGCGATGAAGCCTCTCTTGAGAAGATCAAGGACGTCTTTCGCCACTTTCTACAGGAGATGTTGCCCGGCCTGACTCTGCCGTTCTAGCCCGCATTTCTCACCCGCGTTCGTAGCGAGACGGATCCAGGGCGCGCCATTGGGTCGTCGCAGTAGAAGGATGGCGCGAAATGCGGGCTAGGCATGATGTCACCCCGCGTCATGAGGGTTGTTTCCCCCACTCGATCAGGCGGCGTGTCATGTGCAGCCGCGTGTCTGGATCCTCGGTCAGGCAGTGGAACAGATGGTGCGGCCCGGTGGCTTTGTCGATCAAGGCATCGAGATCGTCGTGTAATTCCGCGTACAACCTCAGCAGGCGGCGGTCGAACCGGTGCAGCGCCTGGGTCAGCGGATCCTTGCGCTGGCGCGCGAGGATGCGGGCGGAGCCCTCTTCATAGAGGTTGCCCAGCGCGATATGCACGGCGTTGAACAGGGTCGCCCAGCCGTTGAACCAGAACATCAGATCAATATCGAAGGCCTCGCCCGGTGGCGCCCCCCGGGTGATGACCTCGCGGAGCAGATCCTTCTCCTGGACGGTTTCCGTCGGGTCCAGCGTTTCGGCGCGGCCGTAGCCATCGATCGTCGAGCTGGTGAGCAGGATCGGCGCTTGTGGATAGCGGGTGAGCACGAAGCTGGCGTCTTTCAACACCGGTCCCTGTTTGCGGGGATCGTCCGGGTGGCGTTTCAGGCGCGCCGACGGCGCGGTGGAGAGCACCTGGACCTGGTGTCCGCGCGCGCCGAGCTCGTTGACCAGACGGGCGAACACCCCTTTTTGCAACACGTCCATCGAGAAATTCAATCGCGTCTGCTTGTGCAACAGTGCGAGTTGCAGCTGGCGGGCATGGCGCGGCGCGGCCTCGACGATGTTCGCGATCTTGGCGACCGGGATGCGTTCGCGCAGGCGACCTTTCTTGTCGACATAGACCTCCTGGTGAAACTCGTCGAAGCTGATCTGCAACAGGATGCGCGCTCGCGGCCAGTGTCGCGGGCGCGCGTCGATGGCCGCCGCCATTTCGCACAGCACCGCGTCCGTGGTCGCTGGATCATCGGCGAAATCGCCGTTCAGCAGAATCGCGAAGGTGGTGACCTGCCGCATCGCGCCGATCGCGGCATGGAAATGCGCCAAGTGATTGCTGAGATCGCCGCCGGTGAACAACACGCTGTCGGTGAGACGGTCCACCAGGCGATAGATGCGCCGCGGGTCGGCATCGCGCGCCTTCGGCGGTCGCCAGATGAACATGCAATGGCGACAGGTCTGTGGGCAGCCCATTGCGGGAATCACGCCGAGCTTGGCGAAACGCGGCTGGTGATCCGGCGCTGGGTCGGGCAGGGCATCGACCAGTGCGAGACGCTCGCGGTCTTCGGTGCCGAGCATGTCGCCATAGCGCTCGCGTTCGCGGCGGGCGAGCGCGGCATAGGCCAGTTTCGGCGTCTTGTCGAACAGCCCGAGCGCCCGCCAGGCGGCGAGCATATCCTCGGCCAGCGCCTCGCTGTCGCCGTGTCGCGCGCGAAGCAAGGCAAGAAGCTGGACCCGTTGCACCGGACCTTGATCGCTCTGGGCGCGCCAGTGAGCGATATAGCCGCGCACGAAGGTCTCGGCCGAGTCGCTCAACAGCAGCCGCATCAGAAAACGGCGCGCCGGCTGGCGGAACGCGTCGAGCAGCGGGGCGCGGTACTCCGCGGGCGCCTGGTCGCGCAGCCAATGGAACATGTACAGGTAACTCAACGGGAAAGCCAGCGCATCGGCCTCGGGGTGATCCTTCAACAGCGCGCGCATCGCGCCGCCGGTCAGGCGGTTGGTCTCGGCCTTGAAGCGCTGGCGCAGCGTGGCCAGATAGATCGGCAGCAGCCGCTGTTGATTCTCGTCGTCGGGGAGGTGGGGGGCGGGCGTGGACATGGCGGTTTCGCTACGGAATTGTGAATGCGGTCTATCATATACCCATCGCCCATGAATTTTCGGCCACTGCGATCGCCCCTCGCACCCGTGGGCGTCGTTGCGGAAACCCGCCATGGAATGGGCTGTGACTCGCTTCCGCGCCTGGCTTACGGGCGCGAGGGACGGTCTCGAAAATCCGGTAAGTCATGGGCGACGAGTATAGCATCGCCACGCCGGACGATATTCCGCGCCCGATGCGAGATTGTCGGATCCAGCGCGCCGGGAAGGGTCCGGGTGTGGTACACTGCGCCGCGTCATGGCGACCCCTGTCGGTCCCCTCGCGACGAGAAACCGTGAACCCGGTCAGGCCCGGAAGGGAGCAGCCGCAGCGGTGGCATCGGGCGCCGGGGTGTGGCTGGCGGGGGGAGCCACCCGAATTTCCTCATTGGCTCGTATACTCGTCGCCCATGGTTTCCAATCTGGATCGCAATGTCCTATCAGGTACTGGCGCGCAAGTGGCGGCCCCGTCGATTCTCTGAACTGGTCGGCCAGCAGCCTGTCGTGCGCGCGTTGAGCAACGCGCTGGACAACGACCGCCTGCATCATGCCTATCTGTTCACCGGCACCCGCGGCGTCGGCAAGACCACGCTCGCGCGCATCCTCGCGAAGTCCCTGAACTGCGAGCGCGGCGTCGGCTCCGAGCCATGCGGCGAGTGCTCGGTATGCCGCGAGGTCGACGAAGGCCGCTTCGCCGATCTGATCGAGGTCGATGCCGCTTCCCGCACCAAGGTCGATCAGACCCGCGAGCTGCTGGAGAACGTGCCCTACGCGCCGGTGCGCGGGCGCTACAAGGTCTATCTGATCGACGAGGTGCACATGTTCTCCGACAGCAGCTTCAACGCGCTGCTGAAAACCCTCGAGGAACCGCCGCCACACGTCAAGTTTCTGCTCGCCACAACGGATCCGCAAAAGGTCCCGGTGACGGTGCTCTCACGCTGCCTGCAATTCAACCTGAAGCGTCTGACTCCCGAGCAGATCGGCGGGCAGCTCGAACACATCCTGCGGGACGAGGGTGTCGACTTCGATGACGAGGCCCTCCGCCTGCTCGCGCTGGCCGCCGACGGCTCGATGCGGGATGCCTTGAGCCTGCTCGACCAGGCCATCGTGTTCGGCGCCGGCGCGGTGCGCGACGGCGACGTGCGGGCGATGCTCGGGACTGTCGACCGCGGTCGCGTGCGCGGTCTGCTCGAGGCGCTTGCCGACGGTGATGGCGAGGCCGTGCTGCAACGGGTCGCCGGGCTCGCCGAAGGCGCGCCGGACTTTGCCGATGTGCTCCGGCAGTTGTTGCGCGAACTGCATCGGATCGCGCGTTGGCAGGCGGTGCCGGAAGCGCCGGACGACAGCCTGGAGAACGAAGCGCTGGCGCCGCTGGCCCGGCGTATGCCGCCGGAGGATGTCCAGCTGTACTACCAGATCGCCCTGATCGGCCAGCGCGATCTGCCACTGGCGCCGGATCCGCGCGCCGGGCTCGAGATGGTGTTGCTGCGCATGCTGGCGTTCCGCCCCGATGAAGCAGCCGGGCGGAGCGTCCCGCGGGAAGCCGCGGTCCGCTCCCGGACGGAGGCGGAGAAACGCATGGAGATACCCCGCGCCGAGCCGGCGCCCCGTGCCGGGTCGTCGGCGGGTGTCGCGGAGCCGCCGCCGTCCGCCCGGAGCGATGGCGATGGCGATGACTGGGCGGCGATCGTCTCCAGGCTGCGGCTGACCGGGCTGTCACGCGAGCTGGCCAACAACTGCGTTCTGGTTTCGCGTGACGCCGGGCGCATCGTGTTGCGCCTGGATCCGGCCGGGGCCGGATCCCTGACCCAGGGTACCCGGGAACGGCTGCGTGATGCCCTGCGTGGCTGTTTCGGCGGCTCGCTGGAGCTCGAGATCCAGCGCGCCGTGGGCGGTGAGGCGGCGCCGACCCCGGCGCGGCAGCGCCAGCGCGACGAGCAGGCGCGACAGCGCGACGCGGAACAGGCGATAATGAACGACCCGCTGGTGCGCGAGGTGCAACAGACCTTCGATGCCCAACCGGTGTCGGGCACGCTGCGCGCGAGCGCGCCGCAAACAGACCATTCATGAGAGAGAAACGATGATGAAAGGCGCACTCGGAGGGCTGATGAAACAAGCCCAGAAGATGCAGGAAGAGATGAAGAAGACGCAGGAGCGTCTGGCCCGGGAAGAGGTCACCGGCGAGGCCGGTGGCGGCCTGGTCAAGGTCAGGATGAACGGTCGTCACGAGGTGTTGCGTGTCGAGATCGACGACAGCCTGTTCGGCGATGACAAGGAAATGCTCGAGGATCTGGTCGCCGCCGCCTGCAACGACGCCGCCAAGCGCGTCGCCGACAAGATGCAACAGAGCATGAGCGACATGACCGCCGGACTGAACCTGCCGCCGGGCATGAAACTGCCGTTCTGAATCCGGCATGACGCAATCCCGGCCGCTGCTCGATGAGCTGATCGACGCGTTGCGCGTGCTGCCGTCGGTCGGGCCGAAGAGCGCGCAGCGCATGGCCTACCATCTGCTCGAACGCGACCGCGAGGGCGGTCGCGCGCTGGCCGCGCTGCTCGCGCGCGCGATGGACGAGATTCAGCACTGCGAGCGTTGCCGTGATCTCAGCGAATCCGCGCTGTGCAAATTGTGCGCCAATCCGGAACGCGACGACAGCCGGCTGTGCGTGGTCGAGATGCCGGTCGATCTGCGCCTGATCGAACAGGCCACCGATTTCCGCGGTCGTTACTTCGTGCTCGGGGGGCGTCTCTCACCGCTCGACGGCATCGGGCCGGCCGAGATCGGCCTCGACCGGCTTGAAGACTTGCTCGCCGAGGGCCGCGTGCGCGAACTGATCCTGGCCACCAATCCGACGGTCGAGGGCGAGGCCACCGCGCACTACATCGGTGAGATGGCCGCCTCGCGCGCGATCGAGATCAGCCGCATCGCCCACGGCGTGCCACTCGGCGGCGAGCTCGAATTCGTCGACAGCGGCACGCTGGCGCATGCCTTCGCCGACCGCAAGAGAATCCTTCCCTGATCCCTTTCCCGAGGAGGCCCTGATGAGCGATTGTTTGTTCTGCAAAATGGTCGATGGCGAGATCCAGCCGGACGTCGTCTACGAGGACGACGACGTGCTCGCCTTTCGTGACCTGAATCCACAAGCGCCGGTGCATGTACTGGTGATCCCGAAGCGACATATCGCGACGCTGAACGACCTGACCCCGGAGGATGCCGAACTGACCGGCAAGCTGGTGCTGGCGGCGCGTGAGCTGGCCGCTCGGGAGGATCTCGCCGACGACGGTTACCGCCTGGTGATGAACTGCAACGCGCACGGTGGCCAGACCGTCTTCCATATCCACCTGCACCTGCTCGGCGGGCGGCCGATGGGCTGGCCGCCGGGCTAGCCCGCATTTCTCACCATCCTTCTGCTGCGACGACCCAATGGCACGCCCTGGCTGGCTTTCGCTCGGTCGGAGTGCTCGGCATCGTGTCGGCTATGCCTGCGCGTTCCTTGGTCGCGAAAGCCACCCAGGACGCACCCTGGATCCGTCTCGCTACGAACGCTGGTGAGAAATGCGGCTAGCCGACGCGGTCGAGCACGCGTCGCCGGAAGCCGACGCCGAGCGATTTGGCGAGGCGTTCGCAGGCGATGATGTCGACACCGGGCAGGCCATCGATCGCGGTCGCGGTGACCTCCTTGACATGCGCGGGCGCGGCGCGAAGGAAATCCAGCATGGCGGTGTAGGATCCGGGCAATTGAGGCTGGCAATGGCGTGCGTAGACCTCGGCGTTTTGCGCGTTCATCGAGACCGACAGGCTGTCGACCACGGCGCCGAGTTCGGGCAGCACGTCGCGCTTGTGCACCAGATTCGCCAAGCCGTCGGTGTTGACCCGCACCGGCACGTCGAAGCCGCGCACCCAGGCGGCGACCTCGAGCAACACCTTCAGGCGCAGTGTCGGCTCGCCGTAGCCGCAGAACACCACCTGCTCATGGTCGCGCGGGTCGCCGATCGCGGCGATCACCTCGTCGGCCTCGGGGCGGTGTTCCAGGGTCAGGTCATAGCCCTTGACGTGAAGATCACCGCGGGTCTTCGGGCAGAACGCGCACACCAGGGTACAACGATCGGTGATGTTCAGGTACAGACGCCGGTCGATCGCGTAGGCCAGCCGGCTCATTTCAGACCAGGTACCATAGGATCGCCGCGCCGAGCAGCAGGCGGTAGAGCACGAAGACGGTCATGCCCATGCGCTCGATGTATTGCAGAAACAGCTTGATGCAGGCGTAGGCGGCGAGGAACGAGAGTCCGGCGCCGATCGCCATGCCGCTCCAGTCCAGCGCCACGCCGCCCTGGAGAAGGTCGAGCACGATCACCGCGCCGGACATCAGGATGGTCGGAATCGAAAGCAGGAACGAGAAGCGCGCGGCGCTCTCGCGGTTGAAGCCGAGCATCAGTCCGGCGGTCATCGTGATGCCGGAGCGCGAGGTGCCGGGGATGATCGCCAGCACCTGCGACAGGCCGATCAGCAGCGCGCTCTTCCAGTCCATGTCATGCTGGGCGCGCTCGCGGCGGCCGGTGGTATCGGCCCACCACAGCAGCAGGCCGAAGCCAATCGTCGCCAATGCGATGACCAGCGCCGAGCGCAGCTCCAGATCGAGCACCTTCTTGACGATGAAGCCGGCGATCACGATCGGGATGGTGGCGATCACGATCTGGATCGCGAGGCGGCGTTCCTCGACGTTGTGGCGGTCCCGCCGTGCCGGGTGCGCCAGCGCCGAGATCATCGATGCGATGTCGTTGCGGAAATACAGCACCACCGCGCCGAGCGAGCCGAGGTGCAGGGCGATGTCGAAGGCCAGGCCCTGATCGACGAAGCCGAACAGCTTCGGCATCAGAATCAGATGCGCCGAGCTGGAGATCGGCAGGAACTCGGTCAGGCCCTGAACCAGCGAGAGCAGAACGATGTGTTCGATCGGCATCACTCGCCCCAGGGCGAAGCCATCAGCTTGCGTTCCCAAGCGATCGAATGCGCGGCGATGGCTTCCAGATCGTCGTAACGCGGCTTCCACCCCAGGGTTTCGCGGATGCGCTCAGCGCTGGCGACGAGGCTCGGCGGATCACCGGCGCGGCGCTCACGCTCGACGATGTTCAATGGCGCGCCATGAACCTTCTGGACCGTTTCGAGCACCTCGCGCACGCTGTAGCCGTGGCCGTAGCCGACGTTCAAGGTGGTCGATTCGCCGCCGTTCTCGAGGTAGCGCAAGGCATCGACATGGGCGGTGGCGAGGTCCTCGACATGGATGTAGTCGCGCACTCCGGTGCCGTCCGGCGTGGGGAAGTCGGTGCCGAAGATGTACAGGGTGTCGCGCTTGCCGACCGCTGCCTCGGCGGCGACCTTGATCAGCAGCGTGGCCTGCTTCGTCGACTGGCCGATGCGGCCCTCGGGGTCAGAGCCGGCGACGTTGAAATAGCGCAGAATCACGTGGCGCATGTCGCTGGCCTTGTCGAGATCGCGGATCATCTGCTCGCTCATCAGCTTTGATGCGCCGTAGGGATTGATCGGCGCGGTCGGGCTGTCCTCGGCGCAGATCGCGTCGCCTTCCGGGATGCCGTAGACCGCGGCGGTCGATGAGAACACGAAATGACGCACCCCGGCCTCGGCGCAGCATTCGAGCAGGTTGCGCGTGTTGCAGGTGTTGTTGCGATAGTACTTCAGCGGCTTCTCGACCGACTCCGGCACAATGGTATGGGCGGCGAAATGCAGCACGGTGTCAACCTGGTAGTCGTGCAGCAGTTGCGAGACCAGTTCCGGGTCACCGGTATCCCCCTCGATCAGGTCGCCGTAGAGCACCGCCTCGCGGAAGCCGGTGGATAGGTTGTCGAGGGTGACGATGCGGCGGCCGGCCGCGCCGAGCTGGCGCGCGGTGTGGCTGCCGATATAACCGGCGCCGCCGGTGATCAGGATACTGGATTCGGACATCGGAAAGGGTTCCCGCTAGAGACTGAACAAACTGGGATTGCGCGCGCATTATACGCGCGAAGTCGCGAGCCGTCTTGGTGCGGGAAGCGGTTTCGTTCGTCGGCGGACGGCCTCCCGTCGCTCACTGTGTCTCAGGCGTGTCTTCCGGAAGCAAGGGCAGCCGTAGCGAAACCCGGGTGCCGTGATCGGCGTCGGACTGGATGCGCAGCTCGCCGCCGTGCGCCTCGACGAGCCGCTTGACGATGCTCAGGCCGAGGCCGGTGCCCTCGGCGCGCGTGGTGACGAAGGGCTGGGCGATGCGTCCGAGCAGCTCGACCGGGATCGGCTCGCCGGGGTTGGTGACTTGCAATGTGACGATGCCGCGGGCGGTATCGCAGTCCAGCCGCCAGTGGATCGTGGCGCCCACCGGCGCGGCCTGGATCGCGTTCAGGTGCAGATTCAGCAGAACCTGGGTCAGGCGATCGCTGTCGCCGGCGATCAGCGCGGCGTCGCGCGGGGGCGGCGCAAGTTCGCAATGTTGCTGCTTGTCCCGGGCCAGCGCCGCGTGGCTGCGCAGGAAGGCCGCGACGAAGGATTCAAGGCGCAATGGCTTGAGATCCAGATGCAGGGGCTTGGCATAGAGCAGGATATCCTCCAGCAAGCGGCTGATGCGGTTGGTCTCGGCGCTCGCCAGGTTCAGGCGCCGGCGGGCCTGCGGCGCCAGATCCTGCTGGTCGAGATAGTCCAGCGCCAGGCGCACCGTGGCCAGAGGATTGCGCAACTCGTGGGCGATGCCGCTGGCGAAGCGGCCGACCGAGGCGAGATGCGCCTGCTGCACCAGTTTCAGGGTTTTGCCGACGCCATGGCTCAACAGAACGCGTAGATTGTGCAGCAGACGCAGGTGTTCTTCGGTATAGACCCGGGGGCGTCGCGACGCTATTGCCAGCACGCCGGCGGGAGTGGCGGCCCCGGTGTGCAGCGGAACGAAAATCGCATCGTGCAGGCCGAGCTCGCGCAGGTGGTTCAGGAATTCGTATTCTGGGTGGCGTCCGGCCACCGGGTCGATCGGCGAGACATGGATCAGGCGGTCGTCGCGCAGCGCCCGCCACAGCAGGGTCTCGCGGTAGCGGAAGTGACTTCGCGTGAGCGCCTCGGGACGGGGACCGTCGGCCTCCAGGCAGAGCGCATGCTCCAGTTTGATCGTGGTGCCGTCCGCGGTGACGAACAGGATCCCCAGCCAGTCGAGCGGCAGCAGCGACGGCAGCTCCCCGGCCAGCGCGTTGAGCACCTCCTCCAGGGTATCTCCCTGCTGCAATTGCCCGATGATCCGAAACAGCGTATCCAGGCGCGTCGACAGGGTATTGAAGCCCTCGGCCAGCTCGCGCGGCTCGAGCTGTGGCGGCAATGAGAGCTGCTTGCCGAAATCGCCCTGGGCGATGCGGCGCATCTCGCTCGCGGTGCGGCTGATCGGCCGGATGACGGTGCGGTAGAGCCATAGCACGATCAGCGCGGTGAGGATCAGCACCGCGGCCACCAGGGCGCGATTCAGATCGCGCAGCGCGGCGCTCTGCGCGCTGGAACGCTCGCGCAACACCTCGATCAGTCGGGCGATCGCGTCGTCGAGCTGCTGGTGATGGGCGATGATATATCCGGCGGCCCACTCCAGGCGCGGCATCGAGGGGTCCGGCCCGATGCGTTCGTCGAGTTCGTCGCGGAAGCGTTTCCAGCGCGCGCGCACGCCTTCGATGGCCCGCCGGACTTCCGCGCCGAGGCGCAAACGCCCCGGCATGCCGAAATCGCTGTCGGACGAGAAATAGCCGCCTTCCATGAACTGGGAGAGCACCTGGTCGAACACCTGGATATGACTCAGCAGGTCGTTATAGTAGAGTTTGAGGTCTCGCTGGTAGGTGGCGTAGTCTCTTGCCGGATTCTCCTGATACGCCATGCCCTGAATGGTCAGCCATTGCGCGGCCAGTTGCATGCGGTCGGCGAGTTGCATCACCATGCCGAGGCGCGCCTGGTGGTCGACCAGGTGCGTGGTGTACCAGCTGTTCAGTCCGGTCAGCAGGGCGATCGACAGGATCGCGCCGAGCAGTTGGAACTTCAGCGTCCGGTGGAAACGGCTCTTCATGCCGTCACTCTACCAGCACAGGGGCCGCCTTGAGAACGATTCCCGTGCCGCGCATTACATCCTGTTGACCCGACAAGGCGCGGGTCCGATCGAGCGCGGCGGATCGGACAACAGCGTTTGTGCCGCGTCACCGATTTGGCCTTGCGGCGCGGAAGCGGTACCCTGTGAAGAGACGGGAGCGATATCAGGAGGACTACCCGGTGAGGCGACGCATGGCATGCGCTCTTTTCCTTCTGCTGGCGCTGGCCAGCAGCCGGTTCGCCGGCGCGGACGAGGCGGGCTATGCCTCATGGCGGGCGCGGGGGTTCGAGATCCCCGAACCGTTGGGCGGGCGCAAGGGCGATCCGGCGCGAGGGCGCGCGATCGCCAGCGACGGCGCCCGCGGCAATTGTCTCGCCTGCCACCGGTTGCCGCTCGAAGGGCTGGAAGCCCAGGGGGATCTGGGTCCACCGCTGGCTGGCATCGGCGCGCGCCAGACGGTCGGCATGTTGCGCCTGCATGTGGTGGACCAATCCCGTTTCAACCCCGATACCGTGATGCCGGGGTTTCACCGTCGGCCGGAACGACTGCATCGGGTGGGCAAGCCCTGGCGAGGCCGCCCGTTTCTTACCGCGCAACAGATCGAGGACGTCGTCGCCTGGCTGGCGACGCTGAAATAGCCCATGATGCGATGGCGATTCATTCCGCTGACGCTGCTCGGAATCGCGCTGACCGCCGGCGCGGCCGGGGTGCGTTCCGGCTATGAGTACCTGTTGCCGGAAACCCGGGCTTTGCAAGACGACGATTTCGGCAACCCCGGGCTGGCGATGGTCGATGAGGGCCGGGCGTTGTTCCAACGCGCCGGCGCCAACGGGAAAGCCTGCGCCGATTGCCATGGCACGGGGGGCGAACGGCTGGATGTTCACGCGATTGCGCGTTATCCGGTCTTCGATCAGGAACGCAAGCGCCCGATCACCTTACGCGAGCGTATTCGTCTGTGTCGGAGCGAGAAGCAGGCTGGCCCCGCGCTGTCCTATGCCGGGCGGAAGGCGCTGGCGCTGGAAACCTTTGTGCGCCATTTGGCGCGGGGTCAGCCGGTGGCGGTCGAGATCGGCGGGCCGATGGCCGCGCACTACGAAGCCGGGCGCAAGCTGTTCCATACCCGTTGGGGGCAGGTCGACATCGCCTGCCACCAATGTCATGACAACCATGCCGGACAACATTTTCGCGGCCAGACCCTGACCCAGGGACAGACCAATGGGCTGCCCGCCTATCGTCTCGCCACCGGCGAGGTCGCCGGCGCCCACGAACGCTTCCGCCAGTGCATGCACAAACTGCGCGCCGAGCCCTTCGCCATCGGTTCGCCGGAATTCATCGACCTGGAGGTTTACGCCAATGCGCGCGGCAACGGCCTGCCGATCGAAACGCCCGGCGTGCGCTACTGAACAGCGGAGTCCGGCATAGCGTGAAGCGACAGCGCCAAGGTAGGGCTTTTTCCTGGCTGGAATCCTGCCCGCGTGATCCGACAGCGGGCCGCTTCGCAAAGACCCGGCGCACAACGCCGTGAGTGCGGAATGGAGCGATCACGAGGAGGCCTCGATGCGCCACGCACTGAGTCTGGCCCGGCGCGCGGCGCAACAGGGGGAGGTGCCGGTGGGCGCCTTGGTGGTGCGCGATGGCAAGGTGATCGGCGAGGGCTGGAATCGGCCGATCGGTCTGCATGATCCCAGCGCGCATGCCGAGATCCAGGCCCTGCGCGCGGCTGGAGAGCGCGAGCGCAATTACCGTCTGCCCGGGGCCACGCTCTATGTAACCCTGGAGCCCTGTCCGATGTGCGCCGGGGCGATCGTGCACGCGCGCATCGCGCGGGTGGTGTTCGCGGCCAGCGATCCGCGCGGCGGGGCGGCGGGCAGCGTGTTCGATCTGCTGCCGAGCGACCGGCGTTTCAATCATCGGACCGAGGTCGCGGGCGGCTTGCTCGCCGCGGAGGCGGCCGGGTTGCTGCGGGATTTCTTTCGCCGGCGGCGCCGTTGACGGCCCTATTCCGGAAAATCCATGAAATTTCCGGGCTGTGTCATTTTTTGGCGGCGCCGAAACGTTCTCGAAAGGCTTTTTTGATGGCGGCGACTTTCGGACTCGCGCAGAGTTCTCTTCCGGAGAGCGTATTCCGGCATTGTACGTCGAGGAACAGGGTTTCCCCCTGTTTGTCCTTTTCGCGGATGCGCGAGACGGTGATGCCGATATCGCTGCCCCGACGGGGATTTCGCGTCGAAATGATGCGTTCGCCAAGGATCTGGATCGGGGTCGTGGCGTATTTCCGGACGAAATCTTCCATCTGCTTCCATAGCTTGGCGCAGTGCTCGTGGGTGTTGCAGTGCACGATGTTGTCGAGCCAGATGTTGCGGCTCTCGTTTTCCTTCTTGTTCGATTGTTCGCGCAGTTGGGCGATCGTCTTGAAGCGTTCGATGTCTCGCGCGTAGCGTCGGTAGATGGCTTCCTTGCTGCGTTCGCGACGCAGGATGGCGGCATAGGTGCCGCGGATCTCGTCACGCAGTTGCGCGATGTTCCTGAGGTAGCGCGGGCTTACGGTCTGGCCGCGTTTCTCCAATTGGGCGGCATTGTCCTGCATCTCCTCCAGGCGGCGCTTGCTGCGCTTGATGTTGCCGCGATCGACCGCGATCATGTTGTCGATGGTCGCGATCTTGCCATCCCGCGTCAGGATGATATCGTCCACGCTGCGAAACGTGCGTAGCAGCACGCGGTCTTCGGCCTTTTGTTTCTCGATCAGCTTTTGTTGTTCCTTGCGCAGGCGCTCGATGCGTTTCTCGGCGGCGATCTCGGCGGCGGTTTTGGCGCGTTCGACGTGGCGGATGGGAATGCCTCGTTCGTCCAGCTCCTCGCGTTCCTTGCGAACGTACTTCGGTGGAATATGGTCGGTATAGTGCACGATGCCCTGATCGTCGACCCAGCGATACAGACGCGCTTCCGCGGGCGGTAACATCGCAAGCCCGGCGAGGGCGAGGAATGGGAGCGTCATCTTGTTCATCTTGTTCATCTGGCAGTACCGGTCCGATTCTTTTGCAACTAACGCTCATGGCGCGAGGTGGCACCAACCCAAATCATGAAAAATCAACGACTTGGCATACTTGCATATTCCCGCCCCCGCAGGCCGGTTCCAGTAGCGCGGAACCGGCCGCGGCGGTGCCGCGCAATTGTGCCGCTGCCCGATCCGCGGTCCTGGATCGGGTCTACGCCTGGCCAACTCAATACCATTTCAGCGGTTGGCTGAGTCGTTACCATATTTCCACATGCAAAGTATTATACGTTGAGTGATCAAATCCCGCTGTTTCTGATTTCGCTGTCGGCGAACCTGTTCTCGGCGCTGGCCGGTGGCGGGGCCGGCCTATTGCAGCTACCGGCGCTGATCTTCCTCGGTCTGCCGTTTCCGGTGGCGTTGGCGACACACAAGGCAGCTTCGGTGGCGCTGGGCGTCGGCGCCACCGCGCGTTACCTGCGCGAGCGACCGCTGGATCCGCGCTCGGTGGCCTTCATTCTCGCCAGCGGCGTGCCCGGGGTGGTGCTCGGTGCGAGCCTGGTGCTGCGTCTCGATGGTCGCGTCGCCGAGGTCTTGCTGGGTCTGCTGACGATCGGGCTCGGCCTCTATTCGATCGGCAACCCGGGGCTCGGACAGGCGCAGCAGCCTTTGCACCGCGACCGCGCCGGGCTGCTGGTCGGCGGCGGGGTCTTGTTCCTGATCGGCGCGCTGAACGGATCCTTGACCTCCGGCACCGGTTTGTTCGTGACCCTGTGGCTGGTGCGCTGGTTCGGCTTCGATTACCAGCGGGCGGTGAGCTATACGCTGATCCTGGTCGGGATGTTCTGGAACGGCGCCGGCGCGCTGACCCTCGGCGTGCTTGGCGAGATCCGCTGGAGCTGGATGCCGGCGTTGCTTGCAGGCTCTTTGCTCGGAGGCTATCTCGGCGCGCATCTGGCGGTGGCCAAGGGCAACCGGCTGATCAAGCGCGCTTTCGAAACGATCACGCTGTTGGTCGGGCTGAAGCTGCTCATCGGCTGACGCCGTATCGCTCGCGGTAGGCGAGGATGCGTTCCAGGGCATCGCGGAGTGGCGGCTGTTCTTCCAGGTATTCGATCAGATCGGCGAGCGTGATGATGGCGGCGACCGGGACGCCGTGGTCGGCTTCGACCTCTTCGATCGCCGAGCGTTCGCCTTGCCCCCGTTCCTGGCGGTCCAGCGCGATCACGACGCCGGCTGGCGTGGCCTGGTCGGCGGCGATGATGTCGAGCGATTCGCGTACCGAGGTGCCGGCCGAGATGACGTCATCGATGATCAACACCTTGTGCCCGGCGAGCGGGTGGCCGACGATGCGTCCACCCTCGCCGTGGTCCTTGGCTTCCTTGCGGTTGAAAGCGTAGGGAAGGTCGCGTCCATGCTGCTCATAGAGCGCCGCGGCGGTCACCGCGGCGAGCGGGATCCCTTTGTACGCCGGGCCGTAGATCAGATCGCAGTCGATTCCGGAATCGACGATGGCTTGGGCGTAGTAGCGCCCGAGGCGGGCCAGCGCGGCGCCGCTGTCGAACAAACCGGCGTTGAAGAAGTACGGGCTGACGCGGCCGGATTTCAGGGTGAACTCGCCAAGGCGGAGGACCTGCTGTTGCAGGGAGAAGTCGATGAACTCGCGTTGGTAGTCGTGCATTGGGGGCTCCGGTCGAGGCATAGGCCGCCATTGTTCCCGTCTGCGCGCGATTCGGCAAGAGCAGGCTGATACTGGCGTCTCCCCATTTCTTCATCTCATTGCCCACAGCAAGCCGGGCGCATCAGCGAACAGGTCGGGTTGTGGTGGTGGCGCGGTGGCTCCCGAATGCCGCCTGCGGCGCAACCAGGGGTGGAAGATTACCCGGGCTGCGCTGAACAGGTGTTGCCAGCCGGCCAACAGGCTGTGGAACGGGAAGATTGTCAAGGCCCCAGCCAGACTCGCCAGTGCCACCGGGTTCTGCAACGTGGTGAAACGCCGTGCCTGCACGCCCTCCAGATCAAATCCCTGCTTGGTGAACCGTCGGTCCATGCTGGG
>Ga0256832_1000769_pt1 | contig 21098 bp, 23 predicted proteins | sample 134614metaG_FD_190534 | JGI IMG/M metagenome (GOLD analysis project Ga0256832, IMG submission 190534) | Hydrothermal vent microbial communities from Lau Basin, Pacific Ocean - 134-614 | ecosystem: Environmental > Aquatic > Marine > Hydrothermal vents | place: Pacific Ocean: Lau Basin | collected... | reverse complement strand
TGGTCCACTGGATGGAGCGGCTCGGTTTCAGCGAGCCCGCGGTGCGCGCGGCCGTCTCCCGCTCCGCGGCCCGCGGCTGGGTGATCCCCGAGCGCAAGGGGCGGCGCGCCTACTACCGGCTCAGCCCGCGGGTTTCCTGGCAGGTGCGCCAGGTTCGGCGGCGGTTGTACGACCAGGGCAACGTCGAATGGGACGGCCGCTGGCGCATGCTGGCTTACGCGGTACCCGAGGCTTTGCGCAGCCGTCGCGACAAGTTCCGCAACGAGCTCGTGCTCCTGGGCTACGGCACGCCCGCCCCGGGGGTGTGGGTGAGCCCGTCCGCCGGGATGGAGGCGACGCGGGAGCTCGTGCGCTTTTACGAACTCGATCCCTACGTGGAGTTCTTCCTGGCCGAGCGCGTCAGCGGCCAGCCCGTCGAGCGGCTGATCGAGCGCGCCTTCCACCTCGAGGAGGCCGCCCACCACTACCGCGCGCTCACAGCGCAGATGGACCGGCTGCCGCGCTCGCCCTCGTCGGAAGAGGCCTTCGTGGAGCTCGTGCGGTTGGTGCACGAGATGCGAAAGGTGCTTTTCTTCGACCCCGGATTGCCGCCCGAACTCGCTCCCGAGGGGTTTTGCGGCCGTGAGGTGCTGGAACGTTTCGCCAGCGAGCGTCGGCGCCTGCGCCGCGCCGCGGAGCCCTTGCTGACCCCTGTTCATGCGTTAAGGTGAGGCATGAACGCACGCTTGGCTCTTCCCATCGCGCTGGCCCTGCTCCTCAGCGCCTGCCTGCCGGTGGCGACGTTCGAAACCGCCACGCCGGTCAACGGCCAGCAGTTCACCGCCGGGCTGACCGGGGTGCTGGTCGTCGACTCCAGCACCCCCGCGGGGGCCCTGCCCTACCTGGCCTACCGCTGGGGCGACGGCACGACCGAGTTCAGCGTTTCCACCCAGGTAGGGTTGCGCGGCGGGGTCAAGCAGAAGCTGGACGAACGCTTCAGCATCGCTGCAGGGCTCACCGTACCCTGGTTGATCTTCAGCAGCAGCGACGGCCCGGCCCTACCCTTTACCTTCGACGCCGCCCTACTCGTGCAGGCCACGGAGGAGCTGACCGTGATCGGCCGCGGAATGTACGCCTCGCTCAGCGACCTGGGCGGTACCTGGCTGGCCGGTGCGAGCGTGGTCTACCGTCAGCAGAGCTGGCTCTTCGAGGGCGGCTTTCTCTACGCGAGCGACGGCAGGCCCATGATCAGCGTGTCCGCCGGTTACAGCTTCTGAACCGCCGTTAGTTGGCCGGACCCCCGCCGGCTTTGCGCCGTGCGGCGGTGAAACGCTGGCGCAGCTCGCGGTAGCGCTCGGCCACCTTGCGTTCCCAGCCCTCGCCGCGGGGGTCGAAGAAGCGCATGGGCTCGAGCGGCTCGGGCAGGTAGGCCTGGGCGAAGCTGGCCTCGGGGTCGTCGTGGTAGTAGGCGTAGCCCTTGCTGTAGCCCAGCTCCTTCATCAGCTTGGTGGGGGCGTTGCGCAGGTGCAGCGGCACCTCGGCGTCGGGGTGGGTCTCCACCGCGCGGCGCGCGGCCGCGAAGGCGCGGTAGACCGAGTTCGACTTGGGCGCGAGCGCCAGGTAGACCGTGGCCTGGGCGAGCGCCAGCTCGCCTTCGGGGCTGCCCAGCAGCTGGTAGGCCTCGACCGCCGCCAGCGCCTGCTTGAGCGCCCCGGGGTCGGCCAGGCCCACGTCCTCGCTGGCCATGCGCACCAGCCGGCGGCCCACGTAGAGCGGGTCCACGCCCCCGGCGAGCATGCGCGCCAGGTAGTAGAGCGCGGCGTCCACGTGCGAGCCGCGCACGCTCTTGTGCAGGGCGCTGATCAGGTCGTAGAAGGCCTCGCCGCCCTTGTCGAAGACGGGCTGGCCCGCCCCGAGCGCCTCGCGCGCGGCGTCGAGGGTGACGCGCCCGCCGCCCAGCTCGGCGGCCAGCTCGAGCGCGTTCAGCGCCCGGCGCGCGTCGCCCATGGCGGCGGCGGCGATGAGGCGCAGCGCCTCCTCCTCGGCCTCGACCTCGGGCAGGCCTTCGGAGCTGATCAGGGCGCGCTCGAGCACCCGCATCAGGTCGTCCTCGCCCAGCGCCTTCAGCACGTAGACCCGCGCCCGCGAGCGCAGCGCCGGGTTCACCTCGAACGAGGGGTTTTCGGTGGTCGCCCCGATGAGCGTCAAGAGCCCCGACTCCACATGGGGTAAAAGCGCGTCCTGCTGGGCCTTGTTGAAGCGGTGCACCTCGTCCAGGAAGAGCACGGTAGGCCGGCCGGCGTTCAGGGCCTCCTGGGCGCGCTTGACCGCGTCGCGCACCTCCTTGACCCCCGCGCTTACCGCGCTCATGGCGATGAACTGGGCGTTCACCCCCTCGGCCAAAATGCGCGCTAGCGTGGTCTTGCCGGTGCCCGGAGGGCCCCAGAAGACCATCGAGGCCAGCCGGTCGTTCTCGAGCATGACCCGCAGGGGCTTGCCGGCGCCGGTCAGGTGTTCCTGGCCCACCACCTCGTCGAGCGTGCGCGGACGCAGCCGCTCGGCCAGGGGCGCGCGGGGGGTGAAGAGGCTCATCGCCCCTAGTCTACCACGGATTACGCAAATAACATAACGCCAGCACCTCCCTCCGAGCCTGCAGGAACGGGTATCATGGCGCCATGAAGCGTTTCGCAGCGGTGCTGCTCCTGCTCGCACTGGCCGCCTGGGCCGCCGAGGCCACCCTCGCCTACGACCCCGGCGTGCGCCTGCCCGCGGGGGCCGAGGAGCTGGACATGTCCGCGTGTCCGGTACCCCGCGGATTCTGGGAGCCGCTCGAGGCCAAGGGCTGGGTGAGCCGGTGCTACTTCGCCAGCGGCGACCCGTTCGTCCTGGAAAAGGCGCTGGCCCTCGCGCTCGAGCGCGCGGGATACCGTCGCGGCGTACGCGAAGAACAGAAGCTCGCCGCAGCGGACCGCTTCGTCCTGGAGCAGTGGACCGCCGAAGGGCGCGAGCTGTTCGTCGAGTACTTCCTGTTTTCCGGGAAGAACGCCGCCGTCTACCTGATCGCCCACCCGCCCCACTAGCAAGGCGAACCCCCGGCCGTGGCCGGGGGTGTTCTGGTGGGCGCGAGAGGACTTGAACCTCCGACCTCTACCGTGTCAAGGTAGCGCTCTAGCCACCTGAGCTACGCGCCCGCGTAGTGGAGGCGCCGGCCGGATTCGAACCGGCGAATGGAGGTTTTGCAGACCTCTGCCTTACCACTTGGCTACGGCGCCCCGTAGCAGGGTTCATGCTAGCACGCGGGCATGGGGCTGTCAACGAAAGCACGTCTGTTAGCGCACAAACCTTTAATCTCGCCGGGCTATAATGCATGGATGCCGGAGATCTACGTCACCACACCGCGCGGGCTTCGCTGGCCCTTTTCCAAGGGGCTGGTCATCGAGTCGTTGGTGAGCGCAGGGGTGGACGTGCAGACGGCCGACGAGATCGCGCACGCCATCGAGCGCGAGCTGCGGGCCCGGGGGGTTTCGCAGATCGCCAGCGAGGAACTGAAACGGCGCATGACCGAGGCGGTGGCCCAGCGCATGGGCCGTGAACAGGCCGAGCGGGTGGCGCGGCAGACGCAGAGCTTCGAAGAAATCCTGGTCACCGACGAGCACGGCGAAAGGCCCTTCTCCAAGGGTCTGCTCGTGCGCAGCCTCGAGGAGGCGGGTTTTTCGCTGCGCGAGGCCCACGAGCTGGCCAAGCAGGTGGAACAGCGTCTGCGCCAGGCGGGCAAGGAGCGCATCGAGGCCGAGGAGCTCGAGGACTTCGTCGCCCGCGTGATACGCGAGGCCTACGGCAAAGAGGCGCGCAAGCGCTACCAGAAGCGGCTCGAGTACGGGGGCGGCGTCTTCGTCGTCGAGGAAGGGGGCGAGCCGCGGGTGCCCTTCTCCAAGGGGATCCTGGCGCAATCGCTCATGGCGGCGGGGCTGACGCCCGACCGCGCCTACCGCCTGGCGCGCGAGGTGGAGCGCGAGCTCATCCGCGAGGGCCGCCGGGTCGTGGGCCGCGGCGAGCTGCGGGGGCGCGTAGCCGAGCTGCTGGAACGCCGCATCGGCGAGGAGGTGGCCGAGCGCTACCGCGTGTTGCGCGCGGTGCGGCGGCTGGAGCGGCCCATGCACATCCTCATCGGTGGGGTGAGCGGGGTGGGGAAGAGCACCCTGGCGGCGGCCCTCGCCTACCGGCTGGGCATCACCCGCATGACCTCCAGCGACTCGGTGCGGGAGATCTTGCGCGCCACCACGACCCGCGACCTGGTGCCCACGCTGCACACCTCCTCCTTCAACGCGTGGAAGGCGCTGGTCGAGGTGCTGGGGCTCGAAGGCGAACCCTCCGACGAGGTCATCCTCCAGGGTTTCCGCGATCAGGTGGCGCGGGTGAGCGTGGGCATCCGCGCCATTCAGGAGCGCAACGCCCGCGAGCGCACCTCGGTGGTCATCGAGGGGGTGCACGTCGTACCCGGCTTTCTCAACCACCCGTTGCAGTCCGAGGTGGTGCAGATTCCCATGCTGGTGGTGGTGCGCGACGAGGAGCTGCACAAGGGGCGTTTCCGTCTGCGCGAGCGTGAAACGGGTGGGCGCCGCCCGGTGGACAAGTACCTGGCCCACTTCGACGCGCTGCGCATGATCCAGGACCACCTCGAGGCCCTGGCGCAGGCGATGGGCGTGCCGGTCATCCCGGGCGATAACCTCGACAAGGCGGTGGAGAAGGGGTTGGAGGTCATCACCGAACGCTTCCACGAACTCTTCCGCGCGCGTGAGCACAAGGAGGCGCGCGCATGAGGCGTGCGGCGTGGTTCTTGCTGCTGCTTGCGGGGTTCGCCTGGGCCGGCAGCTCCGAGTACCTCGTCCGTTTCGAGCAGGTCTGGCGCTTGGTCGACGAGTACTACTGGGACCCGCAGCACGGCGGTATCGACTGGGACGCCGTCGGCGAGCGCTACCGCGCGCAGGTCGCCGAGGCGGACGGTTGGGACGAGGTCTACCGCCTGCTCGACCGCATGTACGGCGAGCTGGGGGACGACCACTCGAGCGTGCTCTCACCCGAGGAGGCGCGCGCTGCGCTCGGGGGCTCGCTCTGCCTTTCGCTGCCGTTTCCCACGCCGCGACCGCGCCCGAACGTCCGTGAGGATGCGGCGGGCGAGCCTGGCGGCACGCAGGCGCCGGACCGGTCCGCCGGTGCCGCCGAGGACGATCTACCCGTCTGGGAGGATTTCCGCTACGAGGTGCTGGAGGGCGGCATCGCCTACCTGCGCCTGCCCCAGCTGGTCGATCCGACGGTGGCGGACGCGCTGGCGGAGGCGGTGCGCGAGCTCGAGTCCGAGCAGGTGCGCGCCTACGTGCTCGACCTACGCGACAACCCGGGCGGCCTCGCCTACGTCATGGCGCAGGTGGCCGGGGTCTTCATGCGGGGGCTGCCCTGGCGGATCGTCACCCGCACCAAGGGCGTGATGCCGCAGCCCACCCTGCCGTTTTGGGGGCGGCCGCTCACCGAGAAACCGCTCGTCGTCCTGATCAACGGCAACGTTCACTCGGCCGCCGAGGGCCTGGCCGGGGCGCTGGCGCGCGCCGGCCGCGCGCGGCTCGTGGGCGAGGTAACGGCGGGCAACACCGAGGTGGTGCTTCCTTACTGCCTCCCCGACGGGGGCGTAGCCATGCTCGCGAGCGGCGTGCTCGCGCCCATCGGCGCGCCCACGTGGGAGGGGCGGGGCGTCGAGCCCGACGTCGTGGCCTCCGACGACCCGCTAGAGGCCGCGCTCGAGCTGCTCCGGGCTCCCTAGCCCAGCCAGCGGGACGCGCCCAGCGGCGCGAACGACCCCACCAACCAACCCAGCAGGTAGGCGGGCCCCGCTCCCTGGCGCGCTTCGAGCACCCCCACGGCCAGGGCCAGAAGCGCCACCGGCACCACCAGCTCCACGCCGCGGCGGTAGAGCAGGCTGCCTGCGCCCAGGAGCAGCCCCAGGGCAAAGGCGAGTCCGGTCGCGTCGGGCTGCCCCCAGCTCCAGTAGATCGAGAGCAGGAGCGCCGCGGCCATGAGCAGGTTCTTGAGTTTAGTCGGCGTCATGGCGGGGTGCGAAGCGGTGGATCAGCCAGGGCAGCCCCGCGCCTACCAGGTACCCTTCGGCGAAGGGCAGGGGAGCCCCACGCCAGAGGTGGACCGCGAAGAGCAGCGCGGCGAACCCCAGCACGAAGGGGATGGGCCGTGGACCCGGATCGTAGTTGAACGAGGCGCCGCCAAAGAGCGTCCCCACGGCGAGCGCCTGGCCGACGGGGCTGGGTTCGACGAAGGTCCAGTAGACGTAGAAGACCGCGCCGGCGATCATCATCGCCCGGGTCGTGCGTTCGGCGCTCAGCCTCATGACCCTCTGCGGTGCCAAAGGTAGACGAGCGCTTGAGCGAGCACGAGGGCGACCCCGCCCCAGGCGACCATCGGCTCGCGCCCGGCGAAGCCGAGGACGGCCGCGATCAGACCCGCCGTCGCGAAGGCGGGCGCGTACTTGGGGTTGACCGTGAGGCCGAGCACGAAAGCGAAGAAGGCACCCGCCGGGCCTGGCGGCAGGGCGCTGGCGATGACGATCATCAGGAGCAGCAGGGCCAGGGTGATGATGAGGCCCACGTAGTAAGCTCCGGGAAAGGGCTCTCTCTTCGCGCTCTTGTCCATGGTCCACAGTTTACCCGCACGCGTGGGGGCGGCGTGAGCTAGAGCCCCGCGGCCTGCGCCACCGCGTCCGGGGTGGGGGGTACGGGGTCGGGCAGGCGCACCTCGCGCTCGGCGGTGCCCGGGTCCTTGAGCCCGTGGCCGGTGAGGGTGAGGACCACCGTAGCGCCCTCCTCGATCCGCCCTTCGCGCAGCCAGCGCCAGACGCCGGCCAGACCGGCGGCCGAGGCGGGTTCGACGAACAGCCCCTCCCCGTGCGCCAGGTAGTGGTAGGCGCGCAGGATCTCCTCGTCGGTGACCGCCTCGATGGCGCCCCCCGACTCGTCGCGGGCGCGGGTCGCGCCCTCCCAGCTGGCGGGGTGGCCGATGCGGATCGCGGTGGCCACTGTCTGCGGGTTTTCCACCGGCGCGCCGTGGACGATGGGGGCCGCTCCCGCGGCCTGAAAGCCGAGCATGCGCGGGCGGGCGTCGAGAACGCCCTCCTCGTAGAGCTGGCTGTAGCCCATCCAGTGGGCGGTGATGTTGCCGGCGTTGCCCACGGGGAGCGCGTGGTAGTCGGGGGCGCGGCCCAGGTCGTCCACCACTTCGAAGGCGAGCGTCTTCTGGCCCTGGATGCGGAAGGGGTTGACGGAGTTGACGAGGGTGACGGGGTAACGTTCGGTAAGCTCGCGGACGAGCCGCAGAGCGTCGTCGAAGTTGCCGCTCACCTGGACGATGCGCGCGCCGTGCACCAGGCTCTGGGCCACCTTGCCGGCGGCCACGTAGCCGGCGGGCAGGACGACGATGGCCTTCATGCCGGCGCGCGCGGCGTAGGCGGCGGCCGAGGCGGCGGTGTTGCCGGTGCTGGCGGCGGCGACGGCACGGGCGCCGTGCTCGGCGGCCTTGCTGACGGCCATCGTCATACCGCGGTCCTTGAAGCTGCCCGTGGGGTTGAGGCCCTCGTATTTGGCGAAGAGGCGCACCCCGCGTTCGGCGGCCTCGGGCGGGCCCTTCAGCGGCACGAGCGGGGTGTCGCCCTCGAGCAGGCTTACGATGGGGGTGTCGGGCCCGATGGGCAGCCGTTCACGGTAGCGTTCCAGCAGCGGAAGGCGCACCTCAGGCCTCCTCGAAGGTTTCCGGCTCGTAGTCGGGAACGGGGGCCGCCTCGGGTAGGGGAGGGTGCCCGGGGTAGCCCTCGAGCATGCGCAGCAGGTCCCCCACGACGGCGCTGGCGGTGACCGCGCTGCCGGCGCCGCCGCCGCTGATGAGCACCTCGCCCACCGCGTCGCCGCGGTAGAGCAGGGCGTTGCGGGCATGGCCGAAGCGAGCAAGCGGGTGGTCTGCGGGCAGCTTGACCGGGCGCACCGCGGCTTTCCAGCGGCCGCCGTTTGGGTAGAGGCTGGCCACGAGGCGGATACGCTTGCCCTCGGCTTCGGCCTCGAAGATCTGTTCGCGGCTCAGATCCTGGATGCCGCGGGTGTGCTCGCGCACGGCTTCCCAGGAAAAGTCGGGGTCCACGGCGAGGCGCGCCAGCACCGCGAGCTTGTGGGCCGCGTCGATGCCGCCGACGTCGAGGAAGGGGTCTTCCTCGACGAAGCCCTTGGCCTGGGCCTCGGCCAGGGCTTCGGCGAAGCCGAGGCTGTCTTCCATGCGGCCGATGACGTAGTTGGTGCTGCCGTTGAGGATGCCGTGCAGCTCGAGCGTGCGGTTACCGCGCAGCGCCCCCGAGAGGGGTTCGACCACCGGCGTACCCGCCATGACGCTGGCCTCGTAGAAGAGGAGGCCTTCGGTAGCGTGGGGGCGCAACTCGTCCCAGCGCTCCGCGAGCAGGGCCTTGTTCGCGGTGATGACCGGCAGGCCTTCGCCCAGCGCGTCGAGGACGAGGCGGCCGGCCTTCCCGGTTCCGCCCATCAGCTCGACGACGACGTCGGCCTCGCCGAGCACGCGTTCCACGTCGGTGGTGAGCAGGCCCTGCGGCACCCAGCCGGGGCGTGGTTTGTGCGGATCCCGCACCAGGATGCCGGTCAACGCGGGTTCGAGACCAAAGGCGCGAAAACGGCTCCGCTGTTCGTCGAGCAGCTTGACGAACCCGGCGCCCACGGTACCGGCCCCCAAGAGGGCGATGCGTAGCGTCTCCATGGGGCGATTATACGTTCCCGGGGCGTGCCTTGTGATACGATACACACTCGAGTATGGCGCTCATCGTTCAGAAATACGGCGGGACCTCGGTCGGCGACCTGGACCGCATCCACAAGGTCGCCCAGCGCATCCAGCACTATCGGGACAAGGGGCACGACCTCGTCGTGGTGGTTTCGGCCATGGGCCGCAGCACCGACGAGCTCATCGCCCTGGCCCGCCGGGTCAACCCCCGGCCCGAGCCGCGCGAGCTGGACCTGCTCACCACCACCGGCGAGCAGCAGTCGGCGGCGCTGCTGGCGATGCAGCTGCAGGCGCTGGGCCTGCCGGCGCGCGCCTTCGTGCAGCACCAGATCGGGATCACCACCGACGGCCGCTACACCAACGCCCGCATCGTCGAGGTGCGCCCCGACCGCATCATGGAGGCGGTACGCGCGGGCTTTGTTGCCGTGGTGGGGGGGTTCATGGGTACGACCCCCGAGGGCGAACTCAACACCCTGGGCCGCGGCGGTTCCGACACCACCGCCGTCGCGCTGGCCGCGGCGGTGGGGGCGCACGAAGCCGAGATCTTCACCGACACCGACGGCATTTTCACCACCGACCCCCACCGCATACCCGAAGCCAGCAAGATCGACCACATCGCCTACGACCCCATGATCGAGATGGCCGCGCTGGGGGCCAAGGTGCTGCACCCGCGTGCGGTCTGGTACGCCAAGCGTTACGGCGTGCGCCTGCACGTGCGCAGCGCCTTCAACTTCAGCAAGGGCACCATCGTATCGGAGGAAGCCATGAAACTCGACCGTCCCGTGACCGGAGTGGCCATCGACGAAGGTCAGGCCCAGATCGGCCTGGTGGGCATCCCCGACCGCCCGGGGATCGCCAGCCGGGTGTTCGAGGCGTTGGGCGAGCGCGGCATCGCCGTGGACATGATCATCCAGGGCGTGCCGGGGCACGACCCCAGCCGCACCCAGATGGCCTTTACCGTGCCCAAGGACTACGCTCAGGACGCGCTCGAGGTGCTGCGCGAGCTCACCGCCGAGATGGGCGGCGAGGTGACCTACAACCCCGAGATCGCCAAGGTCTCCATCGTCGGGGTGGCGCTGGCCTCCACCCCGGGCATCCCCTCGCGCATGTTCGACGCGGTCGCGCGGGTGGGAGCCAACATCGAGATGATCGCCACCAGCGAGGTGCGCATCTCGGTCGTCATCCCCGCGGCGCTGGCCGAAGCGGCGGCCCGCGAGATCCACCGCACCTTCGGTCTGGACCGCGGCGAGGAAGGGAACGGCGAATGAACAAGGTCATCCTCGACTGGAGCGACATCACCCGGCTCGCGGGCAAGCTGATCGCGCAGCTCGACCCCAAAGACTACGACGTGGTGCTCGCCATCACCCGGGGTGGCATGATTCCCGGCGCGCTCGTGAGCGAGGCCATGGACCTGCGCAACGTCATGACCGCGGCGGTGATGTTTTACGAAGGCGAGCACAAGGCGCTCGAAGAACCCCACTTCCTGCAGTTCCCGGGCGACGCGCTGCTGATCGGAAAGCGCGTCCTGATCGTGGACGACGTCTGGGACTCCGGCAAGACGGCCCTGGCGGTGCGGGAGCGGGTCGCCCAGGCCGGCGGGGTGCCCACGGTGGCCGTGCTGCACTACAAGCCCAAGTTCAGCCACTTCCCCGAAGAAGCTCCCGACTTCTACGGCGAGGAGACCGACGCCTGGATCGTCTACCCCTGGGACCCGGAACGGTCCCGGGAATGGGGTCCCTGACCGGCAGAGTATACTGGCACACGTGTACGGCATCCTGGCGTGGCCTCCCGACGATCTGAGCAAGTGGATGCAGGAACTCTCCAAGACCCACGGCGTATCCGGATACGGCCCGCCTCACCTCAACCTGCGGCAGCCCTTCAAGTGGCGTTGGAGCCAGGAGGCGCTGCGTCGCGGCGTCGAGGGTATCGTGCGCGGGCACGAGCCCTTCCGGGTGCGTCTCGGTGACTGGCGCACCTTCAGCGGCGGGGTGGTCTACCTGCGCGCCTACGGCGGCGGACCCTTCCAGCGGCTCTACCACGCGCTCGAGCCGCTGGCCGAGCCCGAAAACGAGATCGAAGGGCCCAGTTACATTCCCCACCTCACCCTCGCGCTCGGCCTCGACGACGAAGAGGCCGCCGAGCTGGCGCGCCGTCTGCCGCCGCCGCCCCGCAAGTCGTTCCTGGTCAAGGAGATCGCTCTCGTAACCGACGAGGACGGGGGCGAGCTGGTGGAGATCGCCCGGCTGCCCCTGGGGGTGCAGCCGGAACAAGAGTGACGGCCGCGGTTGCGGCCGTCGGTTTCGCCTCTGGAACGAAGCCGCTAAGGGTTTAGCAGTTTCTTGCGCAGTTCGAGCACCTGGGCCGGGGAGAGCGCCTTCTTGCGCAGCTCGGCCACGTCCTCGGGCGTGAGGGGCTTGAAGTCCTTGGGCAGCAGCTTGGCGTTGAACGTCTGCAGGACGTGGTTCACCGCGGCCGCTACGGTGGCGTCGTCCAGGTGGCCCAAAGGCGGCATCGCGCCGTTGAAGGTGGCGCCTTGGACCTCGATCTCGCCCTGCAGCCCGAAGAGCACCACCGTGGCGGCATAACCGGGGTTCTTCACGATGAGCTCGTTGCCCTTGAGCGGGGGGAAGGCCCCGGGCACACCCTGCCCCTCCGCCTGGTGGCAGCCGGCGCAGTTGGTGGCGTAGGCCTTTGCGCCGTCGACTTCGGTAGCCGTGCTTTCCTCGGCGGGCGTTTCTACGGGCGGGGGGTTGGGCCCGAGGTAGGTGGCCAGGTACTTGACGATGACCGCCCGCTCTTCCTCGTTGATGGGCGCGCCGTAGTCGATCATGTCGCTGACGGTGTCGGCCCACTCCTCTTCGCTCAACCCCTTGTTTTGCAGGGGGTAGGTCAGGTCGTGGCAGATCTGGCATTTGGAGTAGACCAGCTCGGCGCCGGGGCCCGCGGGGAGCTCTTCCGCTGCGGCCGTAGCGAGCGTGAGCGCGGCTACGATACCCAGAAGTTTCCTCATCGTTCCTCCCTCCGGCCGCGTTACGCGGCACGCGGGTAGCTTACGCGAAGGAACCGCCCCGCGGGTGCGGGACGGTTAAAGGGCGGTTTAACCTACCTTCACTTGGACCTTATCGGCGCCGTTCCACTCGTAGCCCGAGGGGTTCCAGTCCACCACGCCGTCGAGCGGCTGGGCGCGGCCCCAGCGGTCGATGGCGCGCACCCAGACCTCGTGTTCGCCGGCGCTCATGGGCAGGTAGATCTCCCACTTGTACCAGGCGTAGGGGCTGTCGGGCGCGGTGATCTTGGCCGAAACCCAGGTCTTGCCCTGGTCCTTGGAGACGAGGACCTGCTCGATCGGCTGCACGCCGTCGTTCCAGGCCACGCCCCAGAACTTGACCGTCCCGGCCTTCACCTGCTCGCCGTCGAGGGGCGCGAAGACCACGGCCTTGATCTTCTGGTGCCAGTTGGGCCGCGAGTTTTCGAACCCCTGCTTCTTCTTGTCGTACTGGCCCGGCTCGACCGGGTAGAGCGGCACCCGGTAGCGGAAGACCTGGTTGTAGTTGTAGCTCTCGCGGGCTTCGAAGCGGATCTGACCCACCCACTTGACGTTCATGGTGCCGTAGTAGCCGGGCACGATCAGGCGCACCGGCCCGCCGTGCACCGCGGGGATGGGTTCCCCGTTCATCTCGATGGCGAGGATGGCGTTCTCCATGACGTCGCGGCCGATCCAGTCGCTCTCCGGATCGTTCGACCAGGGCAGGCTGTGCTCGAAGTCGGGGCGGCCGCCGGTCTTGGGGGGAAGGTCACGGCCGTTGACCGTGAGGTACTGCGCGGCTGCGTGCGGTTCCACCTTGAAGTGCGCCAGCACGTCGGTGAGCTTCGGCCCTTTCCAGACCGTCTGGCCCATGCCGCCGTGCCCCCACTGGGTCCCCTTGGCCTTGGCCCCGTACTTGGCGAAGAAGCTGCGGCCGTTACCGGAGCATTGCAGCACCATCTTCACCTCGTGCTGCGGCAGTTCCTTGAGCACGCTGGCGTCGAAGTGGGCCGGGCGCAACACCATACCCACGATCTCGACCGGCCAGCCCTCGAGGGGGATGGGCTCGTTGGTCTTGCCGCCGTCGAGCACCTGGTTGTTGCGGATGTAGAGGAACTGCTTGGGCGTGACCTCGTGTTCGCGCAGGATCTCGAGCGGGGTTTCCATCACCCCGGTTTTCGAGTTGTGCACGATGAGGCGCGGGTCCTTACCGATGACGACCTCGTTGGCCTTGGGCGCCGTCTGGGCGCGGGCGAACCGCGTGACGACCGGGAAAAACCCCATGGCCGCCGACGCCGCGCCGGCGCGCTTGAACAGATCCCTGCGGGTGATACCGTTCGCTTGCTGCTCCTTCATAGATCCCTCCTCCAGCTTTTTTGTGCGACGGATTTCCGTGCGCAAAGGGTACGGGACAAATATACTACCAATACCCTTGAGCATCAAGGCATCCCCTGTACCCGCGACCGGGCCGGGGTGGGGCGGTTGGTTGGTTCGGGTTAGGGCAGGGGGCGCAACAGGCGCACCAGCGAGGGCGTGAGCCCCTTGGCGCGCTCGCGGGCGGCCGCCTCGGCCGTGAAGGGTTGTTCCGCGAGGTACTCCACGACCGCGGCCACCTGCGCGTCGTCCAGGAAAGGAAGCGGCTCCATGGGGGTAGCGTAGCTGCGGTCTTCCCAGCGAAGGGTGCCCGAGAGGCCGAAGAAGACGACCTGGGCGATGTAGTCCGGGTGCTCGCGCCAGGCCGGGCGGCCCAAGAGCGGCGGCGCTATGTCGGGTTGCTCGTGGCAGGTCGCGCAGTGGCGCCGGTAGAGCGCCTCTCCGTCTAGCGGGGCGGAGGCTTCGGGGGCGCTTTGGGGCTCGGGGCCGAAATGGCGCGCCAGGTAGTCGAGGAGCGTTTGCCGCTCGCCCTCGGTGAGCCGCATGCCGTACCCCTCCATCTTGCGGACGATCGCCGCCCACTCCTGCGCGCTCGCCCCACGCGCCGAGAGTGTGGTGGTGAGGGTGTGGCAGCTGCTGCAGCGCTTGTACAGGATCTCGGACCCCGGGCCCGGGGGCAGCGGCGAGGCGGCGAGGGCGAGGCCCGCCAGCAGTACCGGTGCCAGCCGCCTAAACACTACCGGCCTCCTCGAGGACGTAGCCCATGCGCTCGGCGGCGATGACCGCGGTGGCGAGGGAGAGGAACTTGACCTCTTCGGGGTCGGCGCGGCTGGTCAGCACCATGGGGGCGCGCGCGCCCATGATCAGGCCCGCGCCGCGCACCCGCGCGAAGTAGATCAGGCTCTTGTAGAACACGTTACCGACGTCGATGTTGTCGACGATCAGGATGTCCGCCCGACCGGCTACGGGGCTCTTGATGCCCTTGATGCGCGCGGCCTCCTCGCTGACGGCGTTGTCGAGCGCCAGCGGGCCGTCGATGATCGCCCCCTTGATCTGGCCGCGGTCGGCCATCTTGGCGATGATGGCGTCCTCGACGGCCGTGTCCATCTCCGGGTTCACCACCTCCACCGCCGCCAAAAGCGCCACCTTGGGCGGGTTGATGCCCAGCAGGTGGGCGAGGGTAACGGCGTTCTCGACGATCTGGATCTTGGCCTTGAGGTCGGGGTTGATGTTCATCGCCCCGTCGGACATGAAGAAGAGGCGGTCGTAACCCTTGGCCTCGTAGATGAGAACGTGGGAGAGCAGCCGGCCGGTGCGCAGCCCCCAGTCGCGGTTGAGCGCCGCTCTGAGGAAGTCGGACGACTGCACCATCCCCTTCATGAGGATGTCGGCCTCGCCCCTGGAAACGGCCTGGGTGGCCAGCTCCGCGGCTTCGGCCGGGTTCTTGGCGTGCTGAATCTCCAGGTTTTGGGTGCGGATGCCCAGTTCGCTGGCGAGACGACGGATGCGTTCGGGGTTACCGAAGAGGATGGGGTGGACCAGCCCTTCGATGCGGGCTTCGTTGACCGCCTCGATGACGTGGGCTTCTTCCGCGGCGGCGACGGCCACCTTCTTGGGGCCGCCCACCTGCGCGATCAAACGGGCGAGCTCGAGCAGGCTCGTCATGTCGCGAACGGGCTGGATGTCCTTAAAGTCCAACGCTTCCATGGATGACCTCGCCAATCCGCCTGGGGGTTTCCAGGCCGCTTGCGGCGCGCCAGGCCCCTTCGGCCAGGGCCTGCATCTCGAACTCACCGGCCAGAACGTGCACGGGCGCCGCCCAGGCCAGCCGCTGCTCGATGGCGCGGACCGCGTACCCGAAGCGCGCACCGGCGCCGGTGAGGAAGAAGGCCTGCGGCCTTTGGCCCGCGGCCAGCCCCAACATGTATTTTGCCACCTGCAAGGCGTAGGCGTCGGCGGTCAAACGTACCCGGGGATCGTCGAGGCGCGCCTCGACCTGGCGCAGGTCGTCGGTGCCCAAAAGCCCCTTGAAGCCCGCCTCGCGCCCGAAAAAGTTGCGCGCCGCTTGCCGGCCGTCACGGGCGGTCTTTTCGATCACGCCATAGATGGGCACGGTACCCGCGCGGTTGGGGCTGAACGGCCCCTCGCCCAGAAGGGCGTCGTTGGTGTCGACCATGCGACCGCCGGAAAAGCGCACCACGGAGGTGCCACCACCCAGGTGCGCGCCCACGAGGGCGGCGCTTTCGAAGGCGACCCCCAGCCGCTCGGCGACCTTGCGGGCGGTGTAGCGCAGGTTGAGCGCGTGGACGCGGCTGCGGCGCGGGATGCCGGGCGCACCGCTGACGCGGCTGACCTCGTCGAGCTCGTCCACCGTGGGGGGATCGACGACGTAAGCGGGCACCCCGTAGCGCCGGGCCAGCTCGAGCGCCAGCGGCGCCGCCAGGTTGGCCGGGTGCGCCCCGTGGGGGGCCTTGAGGCAGAGCTCGACCATGGCCGGGTCCACCTCGTAGACGCCCGCCGGCACCGGGCCGACGAGGCCGCCGCGCGCGGCCACGGCCTCGAAGGGCTGCCAGGCTTCGGCCCGGGCGTGCACGTGCCCGCGGCGGCGGTCCAGGTCTTCCGTGAGGCCGGGGGCGGGTGCGTGCTGCACGACGTCTTCGTGTACGGTGCGCACGCCCTCCGGCCCCACCGTGAGGAGGGCCAGCTTGGTGCTCGTGGATCCGGGGTTGATGGCGAAGACCTTCACGGCCTCAGGATACATGCCGTGCGGACGGGCTACTCACGGCCACTTAATACGGTGCGACTAAGATTAGGTGCGGAGGTGTATGTAAGATGTCGATTCGAAAATCGCTGATCGGTCTGGCGGGGGTCGTGGTGCTGCTGGCCCTGGCGTTGACCTGGAACCTGCCTGCGGCCCGGGCCACCGGGGCGGTAGAGCCGTTCGACCCGCCCCGGGCCCTGCTCGAAAACGAACGCAACACGGTCGAGATCGTCGAGACCTTCGGCGACGGCGTGGTCTACGTTTCGGTGGCCTCGGCCGCCAAGGTGGTGCGGCCCAACCTGCCCCCGGGTTTCGAGGACTTCGCTCCCTTCTTTGCGCCGTACGTGCAGCCGCCGAAACGGGGCACCGGTTCGGGCTTCGTGATCGACGAGGAGGGGTACATCCTCACCAACTTCCACGTGGTCGAGGGTGCCGAAGAGATCCACGTAAAGTTCCACGAAGACCCCGAGCCCTACCCTGCAAAGCTGGTGGGCTCGGTGCCGCCCCTGGACCTCGCGCTTCTTAAGGTGAGCGTACCCGACAAGGGCAAGCTGCACCCCATCCCCCTGGGCGACTCGGACCGGCTCAAGGTGGGCCAGAAGGCGATCGCGATCGGCAACCCCTTCGGCCTGGAGTTCACCGTCACCGAAGGCATCGTTTCGGCGATTCGCACCAACCCCGGTGCCGAGAACTCGCTCATTCCCCGCCTGATCCAGACCGACGCCGCCATCAACCCGGGCAACTCGGGCGGTCCCCTGCTCAACTCGCGCGGCGAGGTCATCGGCATCAACGCCGCGATCATCAACCCGAACGGCATCCCCCAGTTTGCGGGCATCGGCTTCGCCATACCCATCAACCTGGTCAAGCGCTACCTGCCCGACATGCGCGCCGGCAAGACCGTCTCCGCCGAGGAGGTGGTCAAGAACAACCCGCGTCTGGGCGTGACCGTCATGCCCGCGCAGATCTACCCGGAACGGGTGCGTGAGCGCTACAGGATTCCCGATCACGGTCTGGTGGTGCAGGAGGTCGAGAAGAACAGCCCCGCCGCCGAAGCCGGGCTCAAGGGCGCCGAGAACTTCATCTACCTGCAGACCCCTTCGGGCGACGTGATCGAGCTGGGCGTGGGCGGCGACGTGATCGTAGAGGCGAACGGGCGCCCCATCTACGACATCACCGATCTGCGCTCGGTGCTCTTTGGTCTGGAGCCGGGGGAAAAGGTGACGCTCAAGGTGGTGCGGAGCGGTAAGGAACGCACCTTCGAGGTCGTTCCGCGCGTGGTCAAGTAGGCGTCCTCGCTGCCGGCCGGGCCCCTGCGCGCAGGGGCCCGAGGTTATACCGACCAGTACTCCTCGGGACCCGAGTGCCCCGTCGCCTCGGCGAAGGCCGCGAGTCCCAGCCGGTCCGGAGCTTCCAGGTGGTAGCGGAAGTTCCACAGGTAGTGCTGCAGCATGGCGGCCGGGAGCCCCAGGCGCTCGGCCTCGGCTTCGGCCACGGCGCCCAGCCGGCCGAGGCCGCGCCGGCGGGCGCGGCGCAAAAGCTCCACCACCTCGGGCGGGGGCTGCTCGCCCGCGCGGGTGGCCCAGAGAGCGAAGACGAAGGGGAGGCGGGTCTCCCGGAACCAGCGCATGGCCAGGTCGCTCACGTAGGTGCCGCCGGGGCGGGTGGGCAGGTCGTGCACCGAGGCGGGCGTGCGCTCGAGCAGCGAAGCGTAGGCCGCGAGCGCGCGGTCGCCGATGAGCAGCACACCGTCGTGTTCGGCGAGGCCCTCGAGCCCCACGTCCGCGGTCACGAGCTCGGCCGCGACGCCGCCGCGCTCGAGCAGGTAGGCGAGCAGGCGCACGCTGGTGGCCGACTCGCCGGTCACGGCGACGCGCCGCAGCTGCTCCCAGGGCTTCGTGTGGAAGAGGTTGACCGAGTAGACCGCCCCCAGCACCGCGACCGAGAAGTCGGGGAGGGCGCGCAGGGCCCCGCGGGCCTCCAGGTAGAAGTAGCTGGAGACGAGCGAAAGGTCCACCGCGCCCTCCATCAGCCAGCGGTTGAGCTCGGTGGGCACGCCCCAGCGCACCTCGACCTCCTGCGGCACCTCGAGGAAGTGGACCAGGGGCGCGGTGTTGGCGTAGTGGGGGAGACCGATGCGGTAGGGCATGGCGTTAGGCGACGGCGTCGTAGACGCGCACCACGTGGTAGAGGGCGTCGCGTTCGACCGGGATGCGGCCGGCGCGGCGGACGATGCGGGCGAGCTCTTCCTTGGTCATGGCGCGGCCCGAGGTGGCGCCCGCGGCGTTCACGATCGATTCGGCGATCAGGGTGCCGTCGATGTCGGAGACGCCCCAGTCCAGCGAGACCTGCGCGAGCGGGGCGGTGAGCGTGGCCCAGTAGCCCTTGACGTGGGGGAAGTTGTCGAGGTAGACGCGGGCGACGGCGAGGTTCTTGAGGTCGTCGAGGCCGGTGGTGAACTCGGTCTTGCCCAGGTTCTGGGCGAGGCTGTTGCCCAGCGGCTGGAAGGCCAGGGGAATGAAGCTCATGAAGCCTCCGGTCTCGTCCTGCAGCTTGCGCAGGCGGTCCATGTGGTCGAGGCGCTCTTCGAGCGTCTCGATGTGGCCGTAGAGCATCGTGGCGTTAGAGGGCAGGCCCAGTTCGTGCGCGGTGCGGTGCACCTCGAGCCAGCCCTCGGCGTTCACCTTGTTCCTGGCGATCCGACGGCGCACCCGTTCGGCGAAGATCTCGGCCCCGCCGCCGGGTAGGGCGTCGAGCCCGGCCGCCTTGAGCTCGCTCAGCACCGTACGGTAGTCGGCCCTCGCGATCTTGGTGAAGTGGTGGATCTCGGCGGCGGTCCAGGCCTTGACCTGAACCCCCGGAAAGCTGGATTTGAGCGCAGCGACGAGCTCCAGGTAGTAGCTAAACGGCCGCTTCGGGTGGTGGCCGCTCGAGATGTGGATCTCGGTCAGGCCCGGCTCGTAGCGCTCGCGCACCCAGGCCAGCGACTCCTCCACGCTCCAGTCCCAGGCCCCCTCCTCGCCGAAGTGCTTGGCGAAGGCGCAGAAGGGGCAGCCGACGTAGCAGATGTTGGTCTGCGAGAAGCGCAGCGAATGCACGAAGTAGGTGCGGTCGCCGTGCTTCTTGCGGCGGACGTGGTCGGCGAGCCGCATCAGGGTGTTGAGGTCGCGGGTCCGGTACAGCGCCAGCCCCTCGTCGAAGCTCAGGCGCTCGCCGGCAAAGACCTTTTCGGTGATGGGCTCGAGCGCGGGGTCGAGAACCTTGCTCACGCCCCCATCCTACCCCGCCGGGCGACGTCAAGCACTTCTCATGGCGCGGCGGTACGATGTCGCTATGTTGCAGATTCAGCAAGGGGGCTGGATCCTGGTTTTCCTGCTCCTGCTCACCCTGTACGCCGCCTACGTCTTCTTCGAGCGCTACCTGTCGCTCCGGCGCGAGAAGATCGGCGGCGAACGCTTGATGCGCGAGGTCGACGCCGCGGTGCGCCGCGGCCAGGCGGAGCTGGCGCTCGAGGCGGCGCGCGCCCACGGCGGCACCCTGGGCCGTTTCCTGCTCGCGGGGCTGGCGCGGGTCCCCTACGGCGTTACCGCGGTGGACGCGGCGCTGAAGGCCGTGCTGCTCGAAGAGGAGTCGCGGCTTTCGCGCGGCCTGGGGGTGCTCAGCGTGACGGCCCAGGTGGCGCCGCTCTTGGGCCTGCTCGGCACCGTAAGCGGGATGATCCGCGCCTTCAACGTGCTGGCCAGCCAGGGGCAGACGACGGCCAGGCTGCTGGCCGGCGGCATCGGCGAGGCGCTCTTTACCACCGCCGCGGGCCTGATCGTCGCCATTCCGGCGCTGATCGGCTTTCACTACCTGGCCGGCCGCGTGGACGACATCCTGAGCGAGCTCGAGCAACGTCGCGAAGAGCTCTTGGGCATCCTGGCCGAGGTGGGCCATGGCGAACCGAAGGCGTAGGCGCGAACCCGGCATCAACCTGGCGCCGTTGGTGGACATCGTCTTCCTGCTGGTGATCTTCTTCATGGTGAGCAGCACCTTCATCACCCCCGAGACCGGCCTGCCCATCGACCTGCCCCAGGCCACGAGCGGCGAGGAGCGCCCCCAGGGGGCTCCGGTCGTGGTGGTACGGGCGGACGGTCAGGTTTTCTGGAAGGGGGAGCCGACCGCGGACGCGGACCTGCTCACCGAGCTGCGCGGGGTGCTGGCTGCCGATCCGGTGGGCACCGTGGTGCTCCGCGCCGACCGCAAGACGGCCCACGGCCGGGTGGTGCAGGTGATGGACCTGATTCGCAGGGCCGGAGCCAAGCGCGTAGCCGTGGCTGCGGTGCCTTGACGGAGGCCGGATGACGGGCGGCGCGAAGCGACCCAGCCCCGAGCAGAAGCGCAGGCGCAGGGCCGCGCTGTTGGCGCTCGCAGCCACGGCGTTTCTGACGCTGATCTTCGTTCTGCTCGTCTGGACTCCTGTGCCGCCCGCGCCCGAGGCCACGGGCTACCTGATCCTCGAGCTGGGGGAGGGTGCGCCACTGGCCGCCGCAGAGAGCCGGCCCGCCGCGCCCGAACCCGAGCCCGCCGCGCCCGCACCCTCCGAACCCGAAGCCGAAGAGGCCGAAGCCCCTGCGCCTTCCGAGCCCGAAGCGCCCCTGCCGACCGAGGCGGAAACGCCCGAGACCCCCGAGGCGCCCCCCGCGGAAGAAGCTCCCTTGCCCGAACCGCCCCCCGAGCCGACGGCGGAAGCGCCGACCGAACCCGCGCCCCAGCAGGAACCCGAGGCCGAGGTTCCCCGGCAGGAAGCGCCCCCCGCGCCCGCGCCCCAAGAGCCTTCACCCGAGCCCGCAGCGCCCGTGCCCGCGGCCAGCGAACCCTCGCCCGCTCCGCCCCAGGCCAGCGCGCCGCGACCGGCCCCGCAGGAGCCGGTCGCTGAAGCGCCGACGCCCGCGCCCCGTCCCGAAGAGGCCGCGCCCCCGGCCCCCGCACCCGCGGAGGCTCCTCCCGAACCCCCAGCGGAGAGCGCGCCCCCCGCGCCCACGCCCGAGCGTACGCCCCCCACTCCGGCCCCCGCGCCCGCAGGAGCGCCCTCGCCGCCTCCCGCAACCGGGAGCGCGGCCCCCGCTGCGGCGGTTCCCGCACCGCCCA
>Ga0256832_1000768_pt1 | contig 21102 bp, 16 predicted proteins | sample 134614metaG_FD_190534 | JGI IMG/M metagenome (GOLD analysis project Ga0256832, IMG submission 190534) | Hydrothermal vent microbial communities from Lau Basin, Pacific Ocean - 134-614 | ecosystem: Environmental > Aquatic > Marine > Hydrothermal vents | place: Pacific Ocean: Lau Basin | collected... | reverse complement strand
GTAATACAACAACTACATTTAACTTTACAGTAACAGCAGATAAACCATTTGATATGATGCCTATGAGTGGAGCAATGTTTTACTATAGAGTTATTGATGGAGATGGAGATGAGGTTGTTCCACCTCATGAAGTAGCTCTTAGCAGTGACCATGACTTTGAAGCCCAAGAGGGTATAGGAATGAGTATGAGTATGTTTGGTGATGGAGTTAGTGTTACTATACCAGTTACTGTTTATGGTGATAAAAAGATGGAGAAAGATGAGGAGTTTTATGTAGAGATATACTCTCCTCAACTTCCACCTATGATGAGTCCTAAATATATTATTGATAAAAATATTGGTATTGGAACTATTATTAATGATGATATTGATTTAGACCAAGATAACGATGGTATTTTAGATAGTATAGAGTATGGAAGTTGTGCAGAGGGTGTTCAGACACTAATGAGTTTTGATGACTTTGGAACAGGTGGACGAACAAGTACTCCATATACAACCTACTGTTATGAAGATGGTGATGGTAGTGTAGAGTGTCAACAAGCTAAGGGTATTCAGTATTGGGAGGGGAGTGTTCATGTAAATGATGGTGAGTATGCTATTGTACAGCACCCAAATCCAGATGCTTCAGGATTTAGTACATGGAGTCATCAAGGTGACCATACAGGAAATAGTGGTGGTCGTATGATGGTAGTTAATGCCTCTTTACAGCCTGATGAGTTCTATAGACGCACCTATTCAGTTATACCAAATGCAAATATGACTGTTGATTTATGGATTTTAAATGTAGTTAAAGAGGGAAGTAATATTATTCGTCCAAATATCTCATTTCACCTAGAAGATATGAATGGTAATCAGATTGGCTCAGTTGTAAATACAGGTGATATTCCTGAAAATGGTGTTTGGAATCACTATACACTTTCTCTCAATCCTGAAAATAATAGTGAGATTCAAGTAGTTTTAGCCAATAATGCTCCAGGTGGCAGTGGTAATGACTTAGCCCTTGATGATATTCGAGTTAGACAGACATTCTGTGACCATGATAGTGATGGGATTGCTGATTACTTAGACCTAGACTCAGATAATGATGGTATTTCTGATAATATTGAGGCTCAAACTACCCAAGATTATATTGTGCCAAATGGAGTAGAGGATAATAGAGGAGTAGATACTGCTTATCCTAGTGGGTTAGCTCCTATAGATACCGATGGAGATAATATTCCTGATTTTATAGATACTGATAGTGACAATGATGGAACTCTTGATATAGATGAATCTGGATTAGCTAATCCTAGTGGGAATATTGGAGAGAATGGACTCTATAACACGCTTGAACTTAGTGATGATTATAATAATACACAAGGTGTGGCATATGATAAAAATGAGTCTATATTTAGACTAATAGATAGTGACAATGATACACTTTATGATGGCTCAAATGCTTCTCCTATGGGTGTAGACTTTGATTATCGTGACAACAATAACTCAAAGCCTATATTTACAATAAGTAATATTAGTAAAAAAGAGGGAGATAGTGGTCCAACTCTGTTTAATTTTAAAGTATCTATAAACAGAACTACTGGTCATGGTATTAGTTTTGATTACCAAACAGCCGATGGAGAGAGTAGTAATGCTTTGGAAAATGCTATTGTAGGTAGTGATTATAATGCTAGAAATGGACATATAGATATAGAACAAAATGTTACTAGTACAAATATCATAGTTTCTGTAATGGGAGATATAGATTTAGAAGATGATGAAAACTTTTTATTGAAAGCTCTTAATATTGATGGTGCTGATAAAGATAGTTTTACAGCTGTTGGTACAATTATAAATGATGATGATACAGACAGAGATACAAATACAAGTCGTGGAGATTTAGATGAAGATAATGATGGTCTGTTTGATGATACAGAGATAGGAGATGGCTTAAATCTTTTAGCAGGTGTCGATAATAACTTTACAAAAGTAATTTCAACTCAAGAAGGTAAACTCTATAGGTTTACATTTAAGCTAGAGACCAATAGTTCATCTGCTGTTAAAGGTAAAATAAAAGCATTTGCTGATGATAACTCCTCTATTATTATAAATAATATATTTTATACAATGGAGAGATATGATGCTCTATTTAAAGCTAAATCAAATCGTACACGAGTCTCGTTTGAAACAGATGCATCACAAAATGTAAATTTAGCAATTGTAGAGGTGCTTGATAGTGATGAAGATGGAGTTCCTGACTTTTTAGATTTGGATTCAGATAATGATGGTATTCCTGATAATATTGAGGCTCAAACTACCCAAGATTATATTGTGCCAAATGGAGTAGAAGATAGTAGAGGTGTAGATACTGCTTATCCAAGTGGATTAGCTCCTGTTGATACTGATGAAGATAATATATATGATTATATAGATACTGATAGTGATAATGATGGATTTACAGATAGTAATGAGTCTGGTTTAGAGCCTAATGGTGAAGTTGGAGAGAATGGACTCTATAAGACTCTTGAACTTAGTGATGACTATAATAATACCCAAGGTAAGGCTTATGATAAAGCTCAATCTATATTTAGGCTAAAAGATAGTGATGATGATACTAGAGAAGATGGTTCAAATGCTACTCCAACTACAATAGATTTTGACTATAGAGATACAAATGACAATACCCCTTTAGTCTCTATTGATGAGATAGTAAGCAGAGCAGAAGGAGATAGTGGAGAGAAAATCTTTACTTTCAAAATAGCTCTAACAGAGATTCCAATTCACCTAAATACAATGTCTTATAGTGTTAGAAGTTCAGAAAGTAATGAATTAAGCTCCTCTCAATATGATAGTGCAACAGCAGGAGAAGATTTTATAGTAAAAGAGGGGAATATCTCTATTTTCGAAAACCAATTTATATATGAGATACCTGTTGTGGTAAAAGGTGATAAAAAGGTTGAAAAAGATGAAGAGTTTATAGTTGAGATAACAGGTATAAATTTTGTACATAGAGTTACAAATGGACAAGCTATAGGTATTATATTGAATGATGATTTAAAGATTAGGATAGAGAGAGACGACAGTAACATTAGCCAACCAAAAGAGCAGAGAACCTCATTTTATACACAAATAGCTGGTCGAGATTTTGATTACTCTATTGCCTCGTATAATGAGGATGAGAACGGTACATATCCTCTACAAGATATAACGTTTAAAGTAGAACTCTATAATAATGATACTAGCATAACAGAAGCAGTTGATTATATCTACTTTAACAATAGTAGGGTTCTAGTACCAAACGATAATGATTTAAATATATTAAAAGCTATAAGAGATGCAGGTTTTAACATCTATTATCTTAAAGATGCAAATGGAACGATACTTCATGGTGATTATTCAGATGAACAACTCTATACTCAAAAGCTTAGTGAAGGTGGAAATATAGAGTTTCCTATGGAGAACTCTAGTGACCATTTTGCTATTCGTCCTGCAAGTTATCATGTAGAACTAAATGATATAGATGAGAATAACCAAACAGTAACCTATGCTACTAATACTACACAAAATACAACAAAGTTAAGCCTTGTAGCAGGGTATGACTATAGATTAAAAGCTTATGCTTTAGTAGATGCTAATGCTACAGTAGCAACAGACTATAAAATAATCAACTCAAAAGAGTTAAATATAACACTTGATTTTGATGATACAGGTACTATACACTGTGCTGATACAAATATAACTAAAATAGAAAATTATAGTTTTCCTAATGGTCAATTAAATGAAAAATTCTCTCATAATAATGTAGGTAAATATACTCTACACATAGAAGATATTAACTGGACAGCTATTGATAAAAATGAAAATAATCTTGGTTGTAAGTTAGGTAGTAGTTCCAATATTGCAGATAAAACAACAGGTATGTTTGGTTGTAATATTGCTTCAGATATAAATATGTCATTTCAGCCATATAAATTTGAGTTTACAGATACAACTCTTTCAAATATCAATGGCAATGGAAAAGATTATCTATATATGAGTGACCTTAATCGCTCAACAGAGATGGGTGTAAAATTGAGTAGTACAATTAAAGCTTTAGGAAAAAAGGGAACAGTATTAAGTAACTTCACTAATGGCTGTATAGAGGGAAATCCTAATTTAACAGTTAAGTTGAAATTTGAATTTGAAGATGACAGAGGTACATGGAGTGATAGTAATATGACTTATCCTAAATCAGCTGATGGAAAAGATAAGTTAATGCCTCAACAGATTATTGCTTTGAATGATGATAATATTTCTAAATCAAATATGACAATTATAAAAGATATAAATATAAAGAAAAAAGATTTTAAAGATGACAAGAATGGAACTATGTCTGTAGATGTTCTTTACAATATGAAAAAACTATTTAATAAACCTACTAATCCTATAAGGGTAGATTTTATCTCTTTGGATTTAAATTCAACAAATTTAGGGGGTAAAATAAAAGATAAAGATAATACTCCTGTTGGACTAGGAGATATAGATGATAATAGGATATTCTATTTTGCAAGAGTTGCCTCATATCTAAATAGTTTTCCTAAAACAAATAAAAAAAGTATACACACACCACTGTATGTAGAGATGTTTTGTAAACATAATAGAAGTTGGTGTGACAATACTATGAAGCTAGGTATTATTGGTCAAAATACATATAAAACAGATAATGGTTGGTACTTAGCAAAAGAGCATGATAGTAGTGTTGATGGAACTATCTTAAGTATACCAAGTAGTAGTGACGATGATGTAAGTGTTAATATAAATACACTAAAATTTGTAAATGGTAAAATAGATGAGGTCTATACTGTATATACAAAAGATAAGTTAGAAAATACAGTAAAAGCTGATATAGCTATAGATTCCGATATTTGGTTACGTTTTAATAGTAAAGAGACTGTAGCTGGAATATCAGGTCACCCTTCATCTTATTCTGTTACCTTTAAATCAGTATCAGGTATGGCAGGAGTTAATATTAAAAAAGAGATAGGATTAGGATATAACCTTATGAGAGATAAAAATGGTAGTCTTAATGGAATCGTTGAAAAAAATGGTAAGCTATCATGGTAAAGAGTAAAAGAGCTATAGCAATGATAGAGCTTATATTTGCTCTTGTTATTATGGGTATTGTTTTGATGTCTGCACCAATGCTTATACAGCAATCTATTAAAAGCTCTAATATTGCATTGCAACAAGAAGCAATTTCAGCTACAGCCTCTCAGGTAGCTATTGTACTTTCAATGCACTGGGATGAAGCAAATACTAAGATTCCAGCTGGGGCATCACCTATTTTAGATGCCAATAGAACAGGTTACCTTTTTCCACCAGCTGGTTTAGTGGGTGTGACAGGAAGAAATACAGATGATGGAAATGGTACTTTATTTCCAACACCCTTTAGTAGTTTTGGACATGATTTAAATGAATCTAACTATATTAATTTTGATGATGTTGATGATTATAATAACCAAAGTTTTGGACTTCTACTTTTTAATAATGAATCTATATCCTCTGATATTGGCGAGTATGTTGATACTAATATTAGTATCAATACAACAGTTAGATATACTAAAGAGAATAATGTTTTAGAAAGTATTAATACTGCTATCAGTCCCTATAGTAATATTAAAGCTATAAAAGTTAATTTGACATCAAATAGTGGGGTAGAAGAACTAGATAAAAATATTACATTTAAAGCATTCTCTTGTAATATTGGAACATATGCCATAAAAGGAAAGAAATTATAATGAAAAAAGCATTTTCTCTTATAGAAGTTATTTTTGTGCTTGTTATTTTAGGTATTGTTGCTTCTATCTCTTCTCAAATTATTGTACAGGTTTATGAAAACTATATTACACAACGAGCTCTTTATAATGTCAATACAAAAACAGAGTTAGCCATTAATCAAATTGTAAATCGTTTAACTTATAGTGTATTGGATTCTGCAATTGCAAAAAATAAAAATAATCCAGCAGACTATAAGCTACTTACAGGTCTTAATTTAGCAGTAGATACAAACTTAACTGTTTTAGAGTGGATAGGTTATGATAACGATAGCTTTTCAGCAGGTGAAACTCCATATTGGAGTGGTATAGCTAATTATGAGACAGCAACTACAACTCAATTTGATTCACCTGGTTCAAATTTAAATAATATTGATACTGTTATTAAAAATTTGTCGAAATCTCAAGTTGGACTTACAGGTTCATTACAGAGACCAGCTGTTATTTTTCAACCAAGAACAGGTGAAGATGATATTGTTGATGGAACATGTATGGGGCTTGTAGACAACAATAGTAGCTGTATCTATGCAGTATCAAAAAATAATTTAACATCTTTTAATTTTAAAAATACATCTAAACCTAAAATAATAACTGAACGCTATCAATTAGTATGGTCGGCTTATGCATTAGTACCTGAACAAAAATCAAATGGACTTTATGATTTAAACTTACATTACAATTATCAACCATGGAATATAGAAACATATGATAATAATGCTTCTATTTCAACACTTATTACCAATGTATCTGTTTTTAAATTTACCCAAAGTGGAGGTGTAATACAACTAAAACTTTGTGCAACTGAAGATATTGGAGCAGATTATAATATTAGTACTTGTAAAGAGAAGGCAATTATACGATGATAACTATAAAAAGTAAAAAAGCATTTTCAATGGTAACGGCTATATTTGTTATTGTTATTATGGCAACAGTAACCTCACTAATTATGAATGTTACAGGTAAAATAGTTAAAGAGACAACACAGCAATATCAAAAAGAACAAGCAGCTCTTTTAGCTCGAAGCTATACTGAGTTGGCAATTTTAAAAGTACTTTATAATAATGGAGCATCTTGTCTTACAAGCTTTTCTGATAACTTTGGAGCAGAAACAGGTTTTCCTGGTTATACTATAAGAGTAAATATTAAATATATAGGAAATGATACACTATTAAGTGGATGTAGTGCTTCAATTGACCCATCGGGTGGAGTAACTATTCCAAATGCAACATGGACTAATAATTTAGTAGACTCTTTTTATAGTACTATTTCTCTTATTGTAGATACCTATGTGACTTATAAAGATTTTGATGACCCTCAAAAGAGAGATATTACCTTTCACAGAAGAACTATACAAAAGCTATAGAAGTTTTCAGTTACATTAACTTTTGGTTTACAAATATACGATATAATATTAATACTTAACAACTGAAAATGTTAGGAGTTAAGTTACTCAAACATAAAGGATAAATTATGAGCAAAAATATAGTGGGAAGACATTTTGACCTATCGGATTCTCTAAGAGAACACATCTCGCAGAGTATTGATACACTGGACAAATATAATTTAAATATTATTTCAAGCAACACTATTATCTCAGCCAATAATAAAAATAAAGAGGGGGTATCTGTAGAGCTGGTTCTTAATCTAAAAGATAAAAATACTATTGTTATTACTCAAAAAGATAAAGATGTTTATACTGCTGTAGATATGGCTTTTGAGAGAGCAAAGAAAGCACTAAGAAGACATGCAGATAAAATTAAAAACCACAAAGTAATGTCTTTTAAAGATTTAGGTGAAGAGGCTGAAGCAGTACTTGATTTAGAGCCAGAAGAGGTAGAGATTGTTCCTATGGATTTAGAACTTCATAAACCACTAGATTTTGACGAAGCTATTGAAGCCCTAAAAGCTGAGAAGAAGCGACAATTTATCGTATTTAATGACCATGATGGTCTTATGAGAGTTATGTATAAGAGAGCTGATGGAAAATTTGGTCTCTATTAATCTATAGTGTGTTGGGAAACAGCACATTATAATTTACGGTGCGTTGGGAAACGCACCCTATAACATTTTAACCCTCTCTTTAGCTACTTTTACAATATGTTCATCTTTAGCCAAATTAAGCCATTTAAACTGCATACCACTCTGTATGGTTCCATCTAAAATATCTCCCGATTTTCTAAACATTAAATCTAACTTTGCAATCTCAAATCCACTCATAGTTTGCGTAAATGATTGAAGGCGTTTATTGTTTTTATCATTGGTAAAGAGGTAACAGTAGCTCTTTAGCCCTAAGCGTCCTACACGTCCACGTAGTTGGTGAAGTGTAGCTAATCCTAAACGTTCAGCACCTACAATAACAATAAGAGTTAACCTTGGTAAAGAGATACCCACCTCTACAACTGTTGTAGCTAAAAGAATGTTGCCCTTGTCTCTAAACTCTTGTAGAACCTCCTCTTTGTTTTTATCTTTTCCATGGGTTACATAGACATTTTCAAATCTCTTCTCCCAAAAACCTCGACCTTCATCAATCGATTGGTAAGGAATCTCTTTGCTCTCTTCTACCAAAGGGTAGACAATAAGCACTTGATGTTCTTGTGCAATCTCCTCTTTGATAGACTCTAAAAGTTCAGGAAAATCCTCTTTTGAGATAATGCGTGAGGTAATATCTTTTTTAAAAGGGGTAGATGTTATTAAGCTTACATCTATAAGCTCAGACTGCATCATCGCTTGGGTTCTAGGAATAGGGGTTGCAGAAAACTGTAGATAGTGAGGTTTCCTCTCTTCATTTGCCATCATCGCTTCAAGTAAGGCACGTTGTTTTGTTCCAAAACGGTGCTGTTCATCTACCATAACAAGTGAAGCTTTTGGTAAATCCTCTTTAAAGAGTAGAGCATGAGTCCCTATAATAAAATCTGCTTCTAAATAATCTCCCTCACTACTCCCTTGCATCACTAAAGCAGTTTTAATATGTTGGGGTAGATGTTTTTGTGCCTCTTCATAGAGTTGAAGAGCAAGTAGAGAGGTTGGAGCCATAAGAATACTCTTTGATGGGTAAGCCATAACAGCACTAGCTAAAATAACCATCGTTTTTCCAGAACCTACATCACCTATTATAAGCCGTTTAGTAGCCTTCTCTTTTTGTTTTAAATCCTGTTGTACCTCATAAATAACAGCTTGTTGCTCTTTGGTTAACTCAAAAGGAAGAGCTTTTACAAAAGAGTGTAGCTCTCCATTAAGAGCCTCTATAGCAGGAAAATCTTCACGTTTTCCTTTAAGTTTCTTCATGTGGTTAAACGCCTCTATAAACTTAAGTACCTCTTGGTCATACTCTTCAATCTGTTGTATATTTTTTGGATAGTGTAGTCCTAGAATAGTATTGACCTCATATTGGTTTAACCCCTCTGCATAGAGATTTTTTTCGTTGATATAACACTCAATTAAAGAGCGAATACTACTCTGCTTTATAGCTGTTGAGTATTTTGGAATAATCTCTCCTATCTGTTTGAGTGATTTGGGCTGATTCATCTGTAAAAAGCCTTTGTACTCTTCGACTCTACCTTGAATAAAGTGTTTAGAACCTACAGTAAAGAGCTGATAGTGATAAGGGGTAACTCTAAAGAGCATAGAGCTGAGTTGTTTATGAAATTGGGGAAGCCAAAAGGTAATACGAAGTTTACCATTAACACTATTTACCTCTTCAACTTTGGCTTCAAAGGTATTCACTTTTCCTATAGTGATTTTAGAAGAGAGGGTAGTGTTGTTGTAAGAGGTAGGTAAAATTAGTGCTAAATCAAGAAGTGAAACAATTTTTAGTTTTTGGAATAGGACTTTAGCTTCTTTCATAAAATCTCCTCAGTTAATAGAGTTAATTATACTGAAAATTTTTTTTAAAATAGAGAAAAATGTCACATTGTAATGTTTTTATCTATTCAAATATAATAATTATTATAATTTAATTGTATACTCTTGTAACTATTATGTTTTAAATTATCTTAATAAGCTCTCTAATGACCTATTTTACGGCTTTTTGTACTAAAATAGAAGCTTATATAAAATTAATATTTTTTTAGAAAGGCTTATAAGTTGATAGATAAATTTACAATGAACAATCATCTATTTTTTGGAGAACATAATTTAATTGATTATCTTGATACTTTGGATGAGGCTATTGTTATACTGATTAAGATAGAAGAGTTTAAGTATTTGAATTTTTCATTGAAAAGTAAAATTAGTAAAAAACTTCAAAAACGATTTGCTAAAAAACTTTTATCTCATATGCCGAAAAGATGTAATTTTATGAGAGTTTATCTTTTAGAAAATGGTGAATTCGTTTTTGTTAAGCCCTATGATAAACAGTTAATTAAGTCCGAAACTTTAAATAGTACTATAAAAGAGTTTCACAAGAGGGTTAATAGTGCACATATTAAAATTGGTCTTATTGATTACACACTCTTTATTATAACCTCTTTAGCCTACGGTAGACATGCTCTAGAGAAAGCAAAAGCAGGTTTACGTAATTTGTTAAATAGTAAACAGAGTTTTATTATAGCTAATAAGTTGCTTGATGAAGAGAAAGCTACTGCTGTTAAAAAACTAGAGACATTTAATATGTTACGAAAAGCTATAAATAGTTACAATATTGTCTCTTATTTTCAACCGATTGTTAATAACAAAACACAAAAGATTGAAAAGTATGAATCATTAGTTCGTTTAATAGATGAAGAGGGTAATATTGTCTCTCCCTATTTCTTTTTAGAGACAGCTAAAGAGGGTAAGTACTATAATGAGATTACAACGATTGTGTTAAGAAACTCTTTTCGAGCATTATTTTATACCGATATGGAAATTTCTATAAATCTTTCAACCTTAGATATGACAGAAAAGAGTACAAGAGAAGAGTTCTTTGAGCTTTTAGAGCGTTATAAAACAGAAACCTATAGAATTACTGTTGAAATTATTGAAGATGAAGAGGTTCAAGATTTAGCAATGACTACAGAGTTCATTAGAGAGATAAAATCTAAAGGAGTTAGTATTGCTATAGATGATTTTGGTAAAGGTTTTTCAAATTTTTCAAGAATTTTAGCATATGAACCAGATTATATTAAAATAGATGGTTCTTTAATTCGAGATATTGAATCAAATATATTGTCTAGGAATATGGTAGAGACTATTGTATACTTTTCCAAAAAACAAGGATTCAAGACTATTGCAGAGTATGTTGAGAATGAAAATATCTATAAAATTCTTTGTGAAATAGGTGTTGACTACTCTCAAGGCTACTATTTTGGTAAAGCAGACCTTCTTCAGAAAAAAATAATTTAAGTAGACTTTTTCTATAAAGTCTACTTTAATTAATCAATTTAAAGTAAGCTTTGAATTGCTCTCTCTATCTCTTCTTGGTCTGTTTGTTCTGTAAAAACTTGTTGGGTAACTCCATTTTTAATTAAGAGCGTAAATGGAAGCGAACCTGTCCATTCATAATTACTTTTTAAAATAGACATCAACTCAGAGCCATTTGCTCTATCAATAATAGGATAGTTCATATTAAATTGTTGAATAAGACTATTTGCTTTACTCCTACTCATTTGCTCTTGAACTTGGAGTGCTACAACTTGTAGGTTTTGACGATATTTTGAATGCAAGTAGGTGATACTAGGTAGTGACTCAATACAGAAATGACAATGTTGACCAAAAACTTCTAAAAGAATAATTTTTCCTTTAAAATCGGGAAATAAAAAACCTGTACGATTTGAACCAATTGTTAATACTGGACCCTGTACGGTCTGAACTTTCTGATAAGAAAAAGTAGGTAGAGATGAATTTCTTACTTGAGGATAGGTTATTGGCTGGGTGTTTGGTAGAGTATTCCGTTGAATAGTATGTGGAGATGTTCTAGGTATACACCCTGTTGAGAAGATAGCTGTTGCAAGAAATACAAGTAGTAGCAGTTTTTTTTGCATAAAAGTCCTTTTTTAAATTTTATTATATCCATACCTACATAAACATACAATAAATACTTAATTTTGTATTTTTTTGGTATAATTTCGGAATTAATTTCGAAGGATAAGAAGATGAACTGGACACCAAGCTCTTGGAGAGAGTTTCCAATTAAGCAACAACCAACCTATAGTGACCAAGAAGCACTTAAACGTGTAGAAGAGGAGCTTAGTTCATATCCACCACTTATTTTTGCAGGAGAAGCACGAACTTTAAAAGAGAAGTTAGCTGCAGTAGGGAGAGGAGAGGCTTTTTTACTTCAAGGTGGAGATTGTGCAGAGAGTTTTGCTGATTTTAATACACCAAACATTAAAAACTTTTTTAAACTTATGTTGCAAATGAATATGGTGATGATGTATTCAACTGGAAAACCAGTTGTTAAAGTAGGGCGTATTGCAGGACAGTTTGCAAAACCACGCTCTTCTGATTTTGAAGAGAGAGATGGTGTTAAGTTGCCCTCTTACCGTGGAGACATTATAAACAGTGTTGAGTTTACCCAAGAGGCACGTATTCCTAATCCTCACAATATGATTCGAGCCTATTATCAATCTGCTGCAACTCAAAATCTGTTAAGAGCCTTTTCACGTGGTGGATTGGCTGACCTTAACAAGGTTCATCAGTGGAATTTAGACTTTATTAAAGACAATGAGTTGGGTAAAAAATATGAAGAGTTGAGTCATAAGATTGATAACGCAGTTAAGTTTATGAGTGCATGTGGTCTCTCAAGTGACCAAGTACCTCAACTGCATCAGACCACTATCTTCTCTTCTCATGAAGCACTACTTCTAAACTACGAAGAGGCATTAACTAAAATAGACTCAGAGGTAGATAATAAGTATTATGACTGTTCAGCACATATGCTTTGGATTGGTGATAGAACTAGAGATTTAACAGATGCTCATATTGAGTACTTTAGAGGTATTGCTAATCCTATTGGTTGTAAAGTTGGACCAACTATGCAAGAGGATGAGTTGATTGAACTAATTGATGCTCTTAATCCTGAAAATGAAGAGGGTAGATTAAACCTTATTGTTCGTATGGGTGCAGATAAAATTCAAGAGTTTTTCCCAAAACTACTTAAAAGAGTAAAAGATGAGGGTAAAAATGTTGTTTGGTCATGTGACCCAATGCATGGAAATGTAGAGAAGAGTTCAACAGGGTTTAAGACCAGAGATTTTAACAATATTCTCTCTGAAGTAGAGCAGTTCTTTGCAATTCATAAAGAGATGGGAACTGTTGCAGGTGGAATTCACCTAGAGATGACAGGAAACGATGTAACTGAGTGTACAGGTTCAGCCTCTTGTGCTATTACAGCAGATGATTTAGCAAGTCGTTACCATACCCAGTGTGACCCAAGACTCAATGCTAATCAAGCTTTAGAGCTTTCCTTTAAAATTGGTGAGATGATTAACGGGTAATTATCTTTTTATTTAAATTGTTCGGGTGTAAACACGCCGATTCCGAAAATGCAATTTGCATATAAGGAATCGACGGCTTTAGCTTCGTGTATTCTCTTGTCTCTTTGTCAAAACATCCACAATCTTAGTAACCACCAAATCAGAAGTGACATTAAGTGATGTTCTTGCCATATCTAAGATTCTATCTACTGCCACAATAATTGCCAAATACTCCACAGGTAATCCAACCTGATTTAAAATAACCACCATCATAACCAGTGAAGCAGAAGGAAGTGCTGCAACCCCAACCGAGAGAGCAACTACTGTTAGTCCTAAGATAAGTTGGTCACCTAAGCTCATAGCAACTCCTGCCATATTGGCAATGTAGAGTACAGCAATGGTTAAGTAAGCTGCTGTTCCATCCATAGAGACTGTTGCTCCAAGTGGTAAAACAAACCCTGCTGAGTCTTTAGAGACTCCACCTTTCTCTTGAACTACTCGTAGACTTACAGGCAAAGTTGCTGCTGATGAAGCTGTTGAAAATGCCATAATGGTTGACTCTTTTACTGCATTCATATATTTGTAAGGGTTAATTTTTGCAAAGAAGCTTAGTACTAAAGGTAGGGTTACTATACCATGTAAAATAATCACTACTAAAACTACTAAGACATATTGCCATAGACCTAAAATAACATCTATTCCCTGTTTTGCAATAATATATGAAATAAGTGAAAAAACACCAATAGGAGTTAAGTTAATAACCCATTTAGCAATATGGAACATCGCTTCATTGATAGAGGTAAAGAGGTCAAAAAGTACCTCTTGATGTTTTTTCTCTAGTTTAAAAGATGCCATAGCTAAAAAGATAGCAAAGACAATTATCTGCATCATCTGCCCTGTAGCTAATGAGTTAAAGACATTAGAGGGGATAAATGACATAATCATATCATGAAAAGAGAATGGTTTAATGGTTGAAGCTTTTGTATACTCTAGTCCAGCAGAGCTAACAGGCTCTCCAATAGGAAAGATATTCATAACAATAATTGCCAAAAGAACAGAGAGAGCTGTGGTTAAGAGGTAGAGTCCAATGGTTTTTAACCCAATCTGCTTAAGCTTTTCAACAGAGCCAAGCCCTGTTAAAGCTGTATAGATGGAGGCAAATACTAAAGGGACAACCAACATTTTTAATAGAGCAACAAACATATCTCCAATAAGTTTTTGCTCCAAAGCAATTTGGGGTAGGGTAACTCCAAAGAGTATACCTAAGATAATTCCTAACAGAACTTGTACATTAAGTGACTTTAAATAGTGCATATATAACCTTTTTTTTTGATAGGAAATATTAACACAATATTTGTTTATCTAGCTCAAATATTTCAACTAAAACAAATAAAAAATAGATTAAAATTATAAAACTTAAAAAAATATAAAATTAAAAATATAAAATATAAATTTAAAGAAAGAGAAAACATGAAGTTTAAAATTATTACCTCCTCTTTACTACTTTTACTCACTACAACTTTAGATGCTAAAAGTAGTTATAACGATTGGCATTTTGGTCACTATGTTAGTAAATCACATCTACACTATGTATTTAATAAAGTAAAACGTACAAGTAATGTCTCTCAAAAAGCATTAGCAAAAACGTTTAACTATTATGAGCATAATCGCTATAGAAAGCATCTCTCTAAAGATTTTATTGCAATTGCAGACTATACTAAATTGGCTACTCAAAAGCGTCTCTATATTATAAATCTTCATACTGGAGCAGTATCACGCTATTTTGTAGCCCATGGAGTAAACTCTGGTGCAAAAGGGGGACGTGTTTGGCGTTCTAGTAATGTCTATGGTACAAATATGACACCATATGGTTTTTTTAAAGTAGGAAGAAAAGAGGGAAAAACTGTAAAAAAAAGACATAACTATTTGCCTATTGATGGGTTAGAGTGGAAAAATAGAAATGCAAGGAAAAGAGAAATCTTACTTCATACAGCCTCTTATGTCTCAAGATTAGGACGAAGTAATGGTTGTTTTGCTATCTTACCTGAAGATAGATGGAAAGTCTTTCCTCGTCTAAAGTCAGCACTCCTATACTCCTATACAGGACGCTAGTTCTCCTCTACCCAAACTCTCCACTTCTCCTCTTCAAAAAGAGCTTTAGCTTTAGAGCAGAGTGGGGCTTGAATATAGATATATTTTTTATGTATTTTACTCTCATTATAAGCCTCTAACTTTTTATGAAACTCCATTAACTCCATTGCCTCTTTACGTAAAATTCGGCTTTTTTTATTAACATGAATAATACAAGCGTAATAACTCTTTAAATCAACCCCCAAATAGATATCTATCTTTTTACGAGAGCCAAGCTCTTTAACATCAATAGGTTTGAGTGATTTAAACACTAATCTTTTCTCTTGAAGTAGCTCTACAATAGTTTTCATTTTTCTCCTTATGCTAGTGGATGGTATTCATTAATTGTTTTAGCTAAATTCTCTTGTTGAATATGGGTATAAATCTGTGTTGTCTCTAACGATGAATGCCCCAATAACTCCTGTACTACACGCAGGTCAGCTCCACCCAAGATAAGTGCAGAAGCAAAAGAGTGCCTTAGAACATGAGGAGAGACATTTAGATAGGTTTTTACTATTTTATAGGCAGATACACGACTAAGTTGTGTACCACGGTAGTTAAGCCAAATATACTCACTCTGCATTGAAGCCTCTTTTAGGTATGCCTCTACAGCTTCTATGGCAATAGGAGCAAGAGGAACCATACGCTCCTTTTCTCCTTTAGCAAATCGAACTTTGAGCCAACCATCGTTGAGGTCTTCTCTTCTTGCCATAAGTGCCTCGCTAATACGACAACCAGAAGCATAGAGAAAAAGAATTAAAGCATAGTCTCTAAGCCCTAGTAGAGTAGAACGGTCAATACGTTGAAGTGCTAAGTTTATCTCCTCAAATGAAAGATATTTAGGCAAATTTTTAGGAACCTTTGCCATAGGAATGTTGATGTTTGTATTTGTAAACTCTAACTTATGACAGAAGTCGTAAAAGGCATTAATCGAAGAGAGTTTTCGGTTAAGGGTACGTTTATTTTCAAATTGTGTTAAAAAGGCAAAAATATCAGCAGTTTGAAGTTTGAGAATATCTTGCTCTTTAAAAAAAGAGTGAAACTGTCGAAGGTCTGAAAGATAGCTCTTAATAGTATTGCTTTCAAGAGCTTTATTTATATGTAGATACTCTTGAAAAGCTATAAGTAGATGACTACTACTCATAATTTAATGGGGTGAGGTCAATAATCTCTCCATTATAATAGATTTTATTGCCTGATACAAATGTAAAGTCATCAACTTCTGGTGCTTTATAGACTTTATGTTTACTCAAGTTTCGATTAGCAACAATCAGATAACCCTGTTTCTCTAAACCATAAACTTTTTTTTCATCGACAGTAGCTCTTGAAAAGTGTGCAAATTTAAACTTTTTTTCAGATATTACAGAGAGTGATTCATCAAGCTTTGCAATTTTTCCATTTTTCTGAAAAACAAAGAGTTTCCCACCATTGATAACAACTTCAGCAATCTCTTTATCGTACTCTTTTTTCCCTTTAGAGGAGAGAGAAATCATCTTATGTGGTGTAGATGCAATGAGAGCATTGTTGAGTTGTCCTAAAAAGATAATATTGTTAAGTGACTTCTCTGTACTTACAAATACCTCTTTAGCAATCTTTTTGGTTGTCATATCCAATACAACAAGTTTTCCATCAAGAGTAGGAATAACAACTAACTTATCTACAGGTAATGGGTTGGCAATTCTTCTATCAATTGCATAGGCTTTATGAGCTTCATTATTGTAGATAATTCTATTTGCTTTAAAGTCATAAATTCCATAGTTGTTATTTTGTAAAACATAGACTAAATATTGTCCAATAAGAGTTCCTGCTACAAGTGCTTGAGGAAATTTAGCTGAGGCAACTCTACCTTTTTGGGTAACAATATTACAGTTTCCTTGCAAGTCAGCTGTAATGGCTGCATTTCGATTATTGTTAATAAAGTAGAAACCTTTGTCAAGTTTTATCTTTACAGCTTGGTCTTTGGTTAAAACTGTTCCACTTGCTAAAGTTGCACCATCACGACTATAATTAATTAATTTATCACCCATATTTGAAGTTGAAAGGTTAAAGGTCTGTTCAGGTTTATAGTACTCTTTTGATGAACATCCAGCAAACAAAATGATAGCAATAGTTGAAGCAAGTAGAATTTGTTTATACATTATTTCCCTTTGATTGTATAGTGCTTAATCAATTTTGCTATACTGTAAGCAGGTGACTCTTCACCAATAAGTTCAAGTTCATCTTTAGCTTCAGAGATTTTTCCAGCTTTAATCTCAAGTGAAGCATTGTAGATTTTAGCAACATCATCATAGAGTTTACTTTCAGCCTCTTCATTTTTAATCACAGAGAGATGATAACTTGCAATATCAGCAATAATAGGATTTTGACTTGAGCTTAAACTTTGAAGTTGTGTTGTATCACCATTTTTTAAAGCCTCTTGGTAGGTAAACAGTTCAAAGAGAGCAGGATTATCTGTTTTTAATGTCTCTAACGCTTTTGAATTGTTTTCATCTGTCTCTAAAGTTAAAAGTGCTGAATTGGCACTCTCGCGTTTACCTTGTTCTATACTCTCTATAATTGCTGTCCCACCAAAGTAGGCAACAGCCAAACCAACAACTGTAAAAAGTTTAAATTTATGTTTTTTATATAACTTTTCAATTTTAAAAGCAGATGCCAACATCTGCTCATCGCTACTTAACTCTTTTTTAACTTCATCAATAGTTTCTGAAATTTTCAATTTATTGCTCCAATATTTTATAAATGACATAATTATATCTAAATAGTTTTACAGTTTAACAACAGTAATTCCAAGGTTTCCTTTAAGCCCATGAAAAGATTGAAGTTTTGGATAACTTTTTAAGTAATCAATAACCACCTTTTTCAAAACCCCTGAACCTGTCCCATGAATAATCTCAACCTCTGAAAAACCAGCAACTAAAGCATCAGACAAAAAAACATCAAGTTTATCAATCGCCTCATCAGCATAGCATCCAAGAAGTTTAATAGAGACAGACCCTCGTCCCGATTTCTCAACATTTACCACTGTCTTTGGTTTTTGAACTACTTTTTTGGTAGGACTCTCCAAATAACGCAGTTGATTTAAAGGTACACGCATCTTCAATCCATCAACTTCAATGGTTGCCTCTTTGTTTCTAATGTTTAAAATCTCCCCACGCTTAGAGCGATATTTAACTTGGTCTCCCACTTGAAGAACTCGTTTATTAGGCTGTTTAACCTCTTTAGCCTGTTTTGAACGCTCTTTATGTTTGTGAGCTTCGTTAAGCAGTCGTCGCCCCTCAGTAGACTCTTTTGCTTTCATTGCCTCCAAGGCTCGTTTAGTTGCAGCATTGTAACGGTTTTCAAGCGTAGCAATAGCTTTTCTCTGTTGCTCATTGAGTCTTGCTTCAATATTCTCTAAATCCTCTTTTTTTCGCTCTACAGCCTTTAGCTCTTTATCTATCTTTTCAAGTTTTAGACGCATCTCACGCTCAAGGGTTGTAGACTTCTCAATCAACTCATTTAGGTTCTCTTTGTCTTCTCCATAAATCTTCTTGGCTTTCTCTATAATATGCACAGGCACACCATAACGCTCTGCCGTCTCAAAAGCATAAGACTTTCCAATGCTTCCCTGCAAAAAGGTATATGTAGGTTTTCTATTTGCCTCATCATACAACGCTGCAATTAACTCCACATCATCATCGCTACTCATAAGTGAAGCTAAACGTTTATGGTGTGTAGTGACTATAAATGTTATCCCTTTTTTACGCAACTCATCAAGCATTACCCTAAAGAGTGACGCAGCCTCATCAGAGTCCGTTCCAAGCTCAATCTCATCTACCCCTACAATGGCATTCTCTTTCTCAAAGAGTTTAGCAAACTCTACCATACGACCTGCAAAGGTAGAGATGTCATTTTTAACCGATTGTGGGTCGTCAATGACTGCTTCTATGCTCTTAAAGTGTCCTACTTCTGTTTTCTCTTCATTACACTTAAATGGTAAAAGATTTTTAGACATAAAGACAGAGGCAAGAAGTGACTTTAGCAACATGGTTTTACCCCCTGCATTAACCCCAGTAACCAACATAACCGACTTTTCAAGCTCAATATCTACAGGTTTAGGGTTTTCAATGGCAGGGTGACAAAACTCACTAAGTTTAACCACTTTTCGTTTTGAGGGCAGAATAAAGTTGTAGTCATAGGCACGAGCAAACATTACTCTAGCTTGATATTGGTCAAATCTATCATACTCACGGTTAATAAATCTCATAAACAAAAAGTGCTTATGAAGTGTAGCTGAAAAGCTTTGACAGTACCTATAAATCACCTCCTCTTTACGACTAAGCAGAGCTGACTCTTTCTCTTTTAAATGGCTAATAGATTGTGGTAAGATGTAAAAGAATCCACTAGCACTTCGCCCAACTACTGAGGCTTTAATGGCTTTGTTAAATCCACCACGCACCATAAGTGTCTCTTCTCCATTCATAAAGTGAATTTGGCTATCGACTAGATACTCTTTAAGAGTAGAGGAGTGGGCTAATCTATAAAGCTTATCTTTTAGTTCTGACTTATTAAGCTTAAGTGCTTTTTCAATATCAAAAAGTTCAGGCTCACGCTCTGGGTTTATGTTTCCTTCATCGGTAAAGTACAAAATAATATCTAAAATCTCATCAGGTACATTAATCTCTCTAATCCACTTTCCTAAAGGTTCAGGTAAAGAGGTGGCCTTAAGTGCGTTAAAGTACTCAACCATTGTCATAAAAGCATAAATCTCATCAAGCGAGAGTATACCTTGTTTTTTAATCTTATTGAGTTGTATATCTAGGTTCATAACCTCTTTTATGGCAGGAAACTCAACTGATGATAGAGCCGATATATATTTAAAGTGCTGATTAATATCGCCCATTAGCTCAATATTTTTGTCTCTTGCGTAGAAGCTTTTAAAGTTGTTTATAAATTGCTCTAGGTCTAGTTTTTGTGTTATGGTTTTCAATAATATAATCTCCAATTAAAAAAAATATTATATCTAAAGTAGAGTTATATTTGAGAAGAGTAAAATTAAGAGAGAAAAGATGCTCACCCACAAAGTAGATTTTGTGAGTGAAAAGAGGAGGGACTATTTACCAAATTTTTCAGCAATAGCTTTAATATCTTCGTCAGATAGTTTTTTAGCATTTGGAGCCATAACCCCTTTCATTGCACCACCATAAGAGCCATCTTTATAACCTTTAAGTGCTGTTTCTATGTCTGCTTTTGTCATATCTTTAACAATTTTAGATTTACCTAGAGCTGCTTTTTCAAAGTTAGCACCATGACATCCTGCACAAGCAGCAGTATTAACTTCTTTTACAGGAGTAGCCTCTTTTTTCTCTTCTGCTTTTGTTGCATTTGAATCTTCTGCTTTTGTAGTGTTAGCGTCTTCAGCTTTTTTATCTCCACCAGCTATAGATGTTGCAATCTCTTCAATATCTGCATCAGAAAGATTTTTAGCTTGTCCTGCCATAACAGCTTTCATTGCACCACCGTAAGAGCCATCTTTGTAACCCTTAAGTGCTTTTATAATGTCATCTTTTGACATATCTTTAACAATTTTAGATTTACCCATTGCAGATTTTTCAAAATCTTTACCGTGACACCCTGCACATGCAGCAGTATTTGCAGCTGAAGCTGAGAGAGAAAGTAGTCCGAGTGTTGCTAGAGCAACGATGCTTTGTTTAATCATATTTGATTACTCCTTAATGTTTAAATTTCCTCTATAATACTCTTAAAAAGTAGAAAAAATTAAATCTAAAAAGATTTAAGATGTTTTTTGTT
>Ga0256832_1000767_pt1 | contig 21123 bp, 18 predicted proteins | sample 134614metaG_FD_190534 | JGI IMG/M metagenome (GOLD analysis project Ga0256832, IMG submission 190534) | Hydrothermal vent microbial communities from Lau Basin, Pacific Ocean - 134-614 | ecosystem: Environmental > Aquatic > Marine > Hydrothermal vents | place: Pacific Ocean: Lau Basin | collected... | reverse complement strand
GGCAGGTGGGAGTGCCTGGGTGGGCGGATCGAGTACCAGATCCGGATGCACCGCCTGCAGCAGCGCCAGGCGCTCGGCAGTGATCCACCAGCAGGGCGTTTCATGGGGCCGGTCGGCTGGCCCTTCACCCCAACCCCTCTCTCCGAGGGAGGAGGGCAGATCGGCGCAGTCGGGGTTATGCGCCCCTCTCCCGCTGGGAGAGGGGACGGGGCTGAGGGTGGGGCCGCTCAGCCGCGCCACGGTCACCCGGCCCTGGGCCTGCAGCGTGCGCAGCGCCTCCTCCCCCACCCCGGCCACCAGTCGCCGCCCTTCGGCCGCCGTGGCCACGCCCATCCCCAGCAGGGCATCGTGTAGTTCCTCGGCGTCCCGCACCCGAGGCCAGATGCGCTGGCGCAGCGCCGTGAGCACTTCGGGGTCCACCCGCGCCAGTGCGGCGGCGTCCTCGGGACGGGGGAAGCGCACGCCGCGCGCCATCTGGGTGCGGCGTTCCTCGGCCGCCCCGTCGTCCAGGAAGGCATAGGGCCGGGCGGCGAGCACCTCCTGGGCCAGCACCGAGGGCGCCGCCAGATCCGCGGCCACCACGGTCACCTCGCCGGCCTCCAGGCGCCGCAGCAGGCGCTCCAGGCCCTCCACGTCCATGACCTCGTGCAGGCAGTCCCACAGGGTCTGCTCCACCAGCGGGTGATCGGGGATCTCGCGATCGCCCTGGAGGTTCTCGAAGCAGGCGATCTGATCCGGGAAGGCCTGGGCCATGAGGTCCTCTGCCTGCATGCGCTGCAGGGGCGGCGGCACGCGCCCGCTCGTGCGTTGGCGCTGGATGGCCAGGGCCGTGGTGCAGTTCCAGCGCCAGTGGGTGGGGAACATGGGTGCGGCCAGGAGCGCCTGCACCAGCAGGTCCCGGACCCCGTCGGAGCGCAGGTAGTGCGCCACTTCCTCCAGGGGAAAGCTGTGCGTGCTGCCCAGAGAGAGCACTAGCGTATCCTCCAGGGCCGCCGCCTGCAGCTCGAAGTTGAACTTGCGGCAGAAGCGCTTGCGCAGCGCCAGCCCCCAGGCGCGGTTGAGCCGCGAGCCGAAGGGGCTGTGGACCACCAGGTGCTGGTCGCCCGCCTCGTCGAAGAAACGCTCCAGGACGATACGGCCTCGGGTGGGCAAGGCCCCCAGCGCCGCCCGCGCCTCGGCGAGATACGCGACCAGCTGGCGCGCCGCCTCTCGGCCGAAGCGGGGGGCGAGCGCCTGCGTCGCAGGTTCCAGATCTGGGGCTGCCGGCGACTCTGACCCGGGCGAAGCCCCTCCCCCACACGCCCGGGACAGACCAGGCCCCTCTCGCCCTGGGAGAGGGGTTGGGGTGAGGGCCCCGCGGCGTTCGTCCCTTCCCCCACACCCCCGTGCGAGCAGCCCATCCACCTCCTCGCGCAGGCGGGAGACGGCCACGCTCAGGGCATCGCTGCGCCCCGGCGATTCGCCGAACCAGAAGGGGATGTTGGGTGGTGCACCACGGGCGTCCTCCACGAACACGCGCCCGAGCTCCACCTTGAGGATCCGATAGCTGGTGTTGCCGAGCTGGAAGATGTCCCCGGGCAGGGACTCGAAGGCGAAGTCCTCGTTGAGGGTGCCCACGAACAGCCCCTGGGGCTGGAGGATCACATCGTAGTCGAACAGGTCAGGAATGACCCCGCCGTTGAGCACGGCGGCGAGCTTGGCCCCCTTGCGCGGGCGCAGCACATCGTTGACCCGGTCCCAGTGCAGCCAGGCACCGCGCCGGCCGCGCTGGGTGGCGAAGCCGGCGGCCAGCATCTCCAGCACCTGGTCGAACTTCTCGCGGGCAAGCCGCCGATACGGCCAGGCACGCCGCACCACCCGGTACAGTTCGTCCACCCGCCACGGGCCGCAGGCCACCTCCGCCACCACCTGCTGGGCCAGCACGTCTAGCGCCCCCGGCGGCACCCGCAGCCGTTCCAGCTCGCCGCGCCCCACCGCATCCAGCAGCGCGGCGCACTCCACCAGCTCGTCGCGCGTGGTGGGGAAGAGCCGCCCCTTGGGCACCGCGCCCACGGCGTGCCCGGAGCGTCCCACCCGCTGCAGGAACACGTTGATGGCCCTGGGCGAACCGATCTGGCAGACCAGGTCCACCTCGCCGATGTCGATGCCGAGCTCCAGCGATGCGGTGGCCACCAGGGCCTGGAGCCGGCCGCCCTTGAGCCGCTGTTCGGCATCGAGGCGGTGCTCGCGGGCGAGGCTCCCGTGATGGGCGGTGACCACCTCCTCGCCCAGGCGCTCGGCCAGGGCCTTGGCGATGCGCTCGGCGGTGCGGCGCGTGTTGACGAACACCAACGTGGAGCGGTGCGTGCGGATGAGCGCCTCGAGCCGGTCGTAGACCTCCCCCCAGACCTCGGCCGACATGACCGCCTCGAGCGGGGCGTCCGGCAGCACGATCTCCAGGTCCCGCTCGCGGGTGTAACCGGCATCGAGGATCCTGCAGGCCCGGTCGCGGTGCCCGGTGAGGAAGCGCGCCATGGTCTCCAGGGGCCGCTGGGTTGCCGACAGGCCCACGCGCTGCAAGGGCCGCCCGGCCAGCGCCTCGAGCCGCTCCAGGGACAGGGCCAGGTGCGCGCCGCGCTTGGTGGTCGCCAGGGCGTGGATCTCGTCGACGATCACCGTGCGCACCCCGCGCAGCAGCTCCCGGCCCGAAGCGGCGGTCAGCATCAGGTACAGCGACTCGGGGGTGGTCACCAGTATGTGCGGCGGCTCGCGGAGCATCTGGCGGCGTTCGGCCGCGGGCGTATCCCCGGTGCGCACCGCCGTGCGGATGGGGAAGGCCCCGTGCCCGACCGTCTCCAGCGCCTGGCCGATGCCCGTCAGGGGCTCGTCCAGGTTTCTGCGGATGTCGTTGGACAGCGCCTTCAGCGGCGAGACGTACAGCACCCGGGTCTCGTTGGGCAGCCGGCCGATGAGATCGTCGGCCTGCGCCTCGCGCACCAAGGCATCGATGGCGGCGAGGAATGCGGCCAGGGTCTTGCCCGAGCCCGTGGGTGCGGCGATGAGCGCGTTCTCGCCCGAGGCGATTGCGGGCCAGGCCTGGCGCTGGATGGGCGTGGGCACACCGAACCGGCCCCGGAACCAGGCGGCGACGGCAGGATGGAAGCGGTCGAAGGGCATGGGGGCATTCTATTCCTTTCCGCGCCACCCCGGGCCGCATGCGACCTGGACGCCCCGGCCTGCCGCATGTCAAGGTGCGCATCCCGCTCAAGCGGTATGCTGAAACATCGCTGGGAGGTGAAGCCGCAGCTGTTTGCGGAGGGATCCCGGACCACACCACCGGCCATTCCGCCGCCCGATGCGGGGTCATTTTTCGACGATACAGGGGTGCCCGAGCACCGAGACGAGCCGACTTCCTGGAGAGGCATGAACATGAGCGAAGAACGTCGAGGCAAGTGTGTGATCGCCGCGGTGGACCTCACGCCGTCGGCACGTCCCATCGCGGCGCGCGCCTGTGAACTGGCGCGATGCCTGGGGGTGGAGGCGCGCATCGTGCACGTGCTGGACGAGCCGGAGGTGGTCAATCCCGCCAACGAGTTCGCCCTGGCGGGCCTGGAGCCGGAGGAATTCGAGGAGAAGGAACTCGAGGCCGCCCTGACCGCCCGCCGCATCCTCGAGTCCAGCCTGGAAGGCCTGGTGGGGCAGTGCGCCGAGCTGGAGGTGCTCATCGGCCGCCCGGCAGACAAGCTCGAGCGCCACGCTGCGGACCACGACGCCCTGATGATCGTCGCCGGGCAGCCCCATGCCCGTTTCGGCTCGCTGGTCACACATCTGGCACGCCACGCCCCCTGCGACGTGCACATCGTGCGCACCGCCGGGGCATGAGGCCGCCGCATCACGGCCCTGAACTGCGCAAGCGGGATCCCCTAGCCCGAACGGGGGTGCGTGCGGCCGCATCCACCCGGCGGCCGTTTGCGTAGTTCTTCAATGAATGGACGCGGCTGTGGGACGTCCGGGCCGGCAGGACAGCGGAGGCCGAGACGATGGATCGACATCTCCGGATGGGCATCGCGGTCGCATGGCTGCTGCTTGTACCGGGGGCGCCGGTGGCGGCCGCCCCCGAGGATACCGAGGACGCCACCTACTCCCTCGATCTGTTCGACGATTTCGTATTCGACAAGGACAACCAGATCACCGGCGGATGGACGCTCAGCCGCCATTCCGAGATGGCCGGGGACTGGTCCCATTTCACCGGGTGGCTGGCGCCGTTGGGACGGATGGGGCGACACATCCCCACCCTCTCTGCCCCGGGGCTGCACTACCGCTACACCTTGTCGCTGGGCCAGGTGATCCAGACGCCCAACGACCTCTCCCGCACAGATCTGGTCGAGGACGACGTGCCTTATGTCGGGCTCCTGGCCCTGCAGGCGGCGTGGTACGGATACGACGACACCCGGTTCCGCGGCTTCGCCGTCACTGCAGGGGTGGTCGGTCCGGCCTCACTGGCCGAACAGGTGCAGCGCAGCGTACACGACATCACCGGAGACGAGGAACCCAAGGGCTGGGACCACCAGCTGTCCAACGAGCCGATCATCAATCTCACGTATCAGCGCAAACGGAAGCTCTGGGCCGGACGCACCGAGGGTGGCTGGGGCGCGGACCTGGCGCTGGACGGCCACGGTGCGCTGGGCAACCTGTTCATCGCCCTGGTGGGCGGCGTGGAGATGCGCCTGGGGTACAACCTGCCGGGAGGCTTCGTTCCCGTGGCCGATCCCCTGGGTTATTCGATGTATTACCGCGCCCTGCTGCGGCCTCCCCGCCCCCACCGACCCTCGATCTATCTCTCCGCGGTGCTGCGGGGCAACGTCGTGGGTCGAAACCTATTCCTCGACGGCAACACCTTCACCGACAGCCACCGCGTGGACAAGGAGCCCTTCGTGGGACAGCTCATCGTGGGCGCCCACTTCGAATACCGATCCCTGGCGGTGCGGCTGCAGGCCTTCCTCACCACGGATCAGGTCGACACCGAGAGATTCCCCGCGGCCGCCAGCCGCGACCGCTACGGCATCGCCACCCTGGAGTGGCGATTCTGAGCCGCCCGTGTGGGCGGTGCTGCAGGCCCGGCGGTTCAGTCGTCGGGGATCTCGGGAATCGGGGGAGGGAAATACTCCACTTCCTTGATGTCAGCCTCCGGGTGGTGGTTCCGGATGAGGGCGATGAGCTCTTCGGCGCGATGCTTGGGGATGTCGATCATCATGAGGAGCTGACCCTCCTCCACCGCCTTTTCATACTTGCGCAGCTCCTCGCTGGGAATGGAGACCCCGATCAGCGAGGAGGCCCAGGCCCCGAAGGCACTGCCAGCCAGGGTGGTGGCCAACAGCACGGCGCCACCGGCCACGGCCACACCGGGGAAGGCCAGCGCCGCCAGACCGGCCAGGAGTCCCGTGGCCCCGCCCACTGCGGCGCCGCGTTTGAGCGCCGGCAGCAGATCGGTGCGCTCGGCGAGACCGGCCTCGTGCAGGTCCTCCATGGGCGTACCCTCGCGCGCGATCACGTGAATGTGCTTCTCCGGTACACGCTCGCTCAGCAGCTCATGGGTGATCTTGCGCGCGGTGTCGACGTCCGGCACCAGCATCACGATGCGTTTCATCTGGGTCCTCCCCGGGGTCAGGCTGTCGTGGAATGGCTTTCTTGAAATATATCAAAACTGGCTGAGGCTCGGCGGGGGAATTTCCACCTCGACACGGGCGCCGCCCAGGGCACCGCGGGAGATGCGGATCCGGCCCTGATAGGCCTCCACGATCTCGCGTACCACCGAGAGGCCGATCCCCTGGCCCGGCTGCTGCTCGTCCAGGCGCCGGCCACGCTGCAGGACCTCCCCGTGCCGGTGCGGCTCGATGCCCGCACCGTCGTCCTCCACCCAGAGGCGCAGCCCGGGGCGCCGGCCGGCCTGCAGGGCGTGTGCACCCACACGCACCCGGTGCCGCCCGTACTTGCAGGCGTTCTCCATCAGGTTACCGAGGATCTCCATGAGGTCCCCTTCGTCGCCGAAGAAGCGCGCCCCGTCCTGTACTTCCAGCGCGATGTCCACGGGCTTGTCGGCGTAGACCCGGGCCAGGGAGCGCGCGATGCGGTCGGCGACGGGCGCTACGGCCACGGCACGGCCCAGGGCCACTTGTGCCGATGCCGCGGCACGGCGCAGCTGATGCTGGACGATCTCGTCCATGCGCAGCACCTGTTCCAGCACCACGGCCCGCAGCTCCCCGGAGCGGGCACCGGACTCGGCGGCATTGCGCAGTATGGCCAGCGGGGTCTTCATGCTGTGGGCGAGATTGCCCAGGCTGTTGCGGTACCGCTCGCGACTGGAACGGCTGCTGCGAATCAGGGCGTTGAGGCTCCGCGTCAGGCCCTGGAGCTCGCGCGGATACGCGCCCTCGAGCCGTTCGGCCTCCCCGCTCTCGATCCGCTGCAGGTCCTGCTCCACGCTGCGCAGCGGACGCAGCCCCCAGCGCACGATCAACCCCTGGACCAGCAGCAAGGCCACCGCGAGCCCGCCCAGCCAGCGCCACAGGCTCGCTCGGAAGGCGGCCATCTCCGCCGCCACCGGCTCGAAATCCAGCGCCACTGCGAGGGTGTACCGCACCTGGACACCGAAATCGTCCTCCCAAGACACGCCGTAGTTGAGCACGTAGAGCGTCTGGCCGTCGCTGGCGACCCGAGAATAACGGCGCTGGCCCGGTGGCTGAGGATCGAGGAAGTCCGCGCTGCGCCCGGTGAGCGAAGGCGACTGCCACTGATAGCCGTCGGAGCCCACCACCACGGCATACAGCCCGGAGTCCGGATTGGCGAAGCGCGGGTCCGGGAGCGCGCTGGGCAACACCATGCGCCCGCGGGCATCCTCGTCGGCGGCCGCGAGCAGTGCGTAGACGTGCCCCATGAGCCGCTCCCGCAGCGCGGTCTCGGCGCTGCGCCGAAAGGCCTGGTCCAGGGCCACCCCGGCCACCCCGAGGAACCCCGCCAGCACCACGAAGGACACGGCCAGCATGCGGCCGTGCAGGGAATGGAGCCAATCGCCCCTCACCGGGCGGCCGGGGATGCCTCGCCCAGCACGAACCGGTAGCCGCGCCCGCGCAGGGTCTGAATGGGCTGCAGGCGGTTGTCCGGATCGAGTTTCCTGCGCAGGCGACCCACGAAGACCTCCAGCACGTTGCTGTCGCGGTCGAAGTCCTGCGCGTAGAGGTGCTCGGTGAGCTCGGTCTTGGAGACCACCTCGCCCGCGTGCAGGGTCAGGTACTCGAGCACCCGGTACTCGTAGCCCGTCAGCTCCACCCGCCGCCCGTCCACCCACACCTCCTGCGCACGCGTGTCGATCACCAGGGGACCGAAACGCAGCCGCGGCTGGCTCCAGCCTGCAGCACGCCGCACCAGGGCGTTGATGCGCGCCAGCACCTCTTCCATGTGGAAGGGCTTGACCACGTAGTCGTCGGCACCCGCCTCGAGCCCCTGGACCTTGTCACGCCAGTCCCCCCGGGCGGTGAGAATGAGAATGGGGAAGTCGCGGCCCTCGGCTCGTAGCTTGCGGATCAGCTCGATGCCGCCCAGGCCGGGAAGCCCCAGGTCCACGATGGCCACATCCAGGGGCAGCTCACGCCCGATATAGAGCCCTTCCTCGCCATCCCGGGCCTTCTCCACCGCGAAGCCGTGGTCTTCCAGATGGCCGGCGAGCTGTTCCAGGAGTTGCGCCTCGTCCTCCACCACCAGGACACGCATCACCGCCTCCTAGGCGCGTGCCGGCCAGCCCGCCCGCGGCCCCGGTCGCCGCGCACCGGTGCGCCGGTGGCGGCGTCGTACCGGTAGCGCCGCACTTGCCCCTCTCCGGTCAGCACGCGGATGCGATGCACCCGCCGGCCGGACTCGTCCACCGTATCGGCCGAGAGCACCTTGCCCCGACGGCGTGCCTCGCGCACCGCCTCGTCGAGCGAATAGCCGTGCCCCGCGGTCGGGTGCAGGTCCCAGAACCGACCCGCGGCCTGTGCCGGCAAGGTGCAGGTCAGGGCAGCCACGCTCAACAATACGGCCGGAAGCAAACGCCCCATGGGCAGGCCTCAGTCGTCGTCCAGGATAAAGTCGTCCAGCGGATCCACATCCACCTCCACGGAGATCCACTTCCCCGGGCGGTGATCGGTGATGGTCTCGAACAGCCGACCCTTGTAGCGGTATTTTACGCGATAGCCCGTGAGCCGGCGCTCGGTCTCGTAGTGCTCCACGGTACGGCAGCGCCGTTCACGATGCACGCGCACCGGTTCGGAATAGTGGTGGTGGCGTCGGTGCTTGCGGCCCACCTGCTGGCCCACTGCCAGGCCGATGGCCGTACCCATGGCCGTGGTGACCGCCTCTGAGCGGCCGTCGCCCAGCTTGTTGCCCAGGTAGCCACCCAGGGCGCCGCCGATGAGGGTGGGAAACAACGCATCGCCGCCATAGTCCGGCACCGAGCTGTACCGTTCCACCACCCGCTCGGTCCAACACTCACGGCGCGGTACCGCCACCTCCACCGTCTCGTAGATGGGCCGCACCGAGACCACACGCGCCCGGTCCACGTAGCCATCCGAGGCCAGCCCCGCCACCGGCATCGTGAGCAGGCCGGCCGCCGTCCACGCCAGCATCCAGGATGTCTTGTTCATCGTGCCTTCCTCCTCGTGGTTTCACGCTCTTGGAGAAAAGGCTACGCGCGGCACCCTGAACGAGGACTGAACGTGGGGGCACACCAACAAAAAGGCGGTCACCCCTCGGGGTGACCGCCCTGCATCCCGGCTGGTGGGAAGCCGGTCAGCCCACCTGGACCTGGATCTTCCTCGGCCGGTGGGCCTCCTTCTTGGGGATACGGACCCGCAGCACGCCGTCTTTCATCTCCGCGCCGATGGCATCCGTGTCCAGCTCTTGGCTCAGCGAGAAGGCCCGCCGGTAATGGCTGCCCCGGACCTCCGCATACAGCGGCTCCATCTCCGCGGGGACATCGACGGCGAGGTCACCCTCGATCACCAGCTGATCCTTCTCCACCCGCAAGTCCAGGCGATCGGCGGATACGCCCGGCATGTCCGCCACCACCGTAAGCCCGTCGGGATCCTCCAGCACGTCCACGGCGGGAACGAGCACCACCTGCGTGGGTGCCGTGCCGGCACGGGCCTCGGGCGCCGTCTCCTGCCGTTCGGTGAGTTCTTTGCTGTCGGCCATGGTCTACCTCCTCGTCTCAGTCTGCCTTCACTTCGATCTTGCGCGGCTGCGCCTCAGCCTTCTTGCCGACCACCACTTGCAGGACGCCATCCTTGTACGTGGCGTTCACCTGCTCCTCGTCCACCGCCTCGGGCAGGGCGAGTACGCGGCGGAACCGGCCCTGGAAGCGCTCGTTGCGGTATACGGTGGCATTGTCGGGCACCGACTCCTGGCGCTCGCCTTCGATGGCGAGCACGTTGCCCTCCATGGTCACGTCGAGCTTCTCCGGATCGATCCCCGGAGCGAACACGTACACCCGCACGTCGTTGTCGGTTTCCCCCAGGTTGACGGCCGGAAAGGTCCCCGCAGGCACGCCGCGGATCGCCGCAGTGGGCAGCGCGCGCCCGAACAACTCGTCCAGCTCGCGCTGCATCTGCGCGAAGCGGTCGAACAGATCGGTATCGAATCCCAGCAAGCGTTCGAACATCTCGTGTCTCCTCCGTTTCAGGCAGGGTTTCGCTGTCGTCCCCCTTATGTGGGAGCGCTCGCGGGAGATTACAAGCCGCCTTGAAGTCCCGCTCCCCCGCCGTCATCTGTTCTAGTCTTTGGGTGCACCATGGCACGCACACGAATATGGAACGGGACTTCTTCACCTCGCTGCTGATCCTGCTGGCCACCGCGGTGGTGGTGGTGTGGGCCTTCCGGCGCCTGCGCCTGCCGCCGATCCTGGGTTACCTGGTGGTCGGGGCGTTGGTGGGGCCCCATGGTTTCGGCTGGCTGCCGGACAACGAGCAGACCCGCTTCCTGGCCGAGCTCGGCGTGGTGTTCCTGATGTTCACGGTGGGGTTGGAGTTCACCCTGCCGGAGCTGCTGGCCAATCGCCGCCTGGTGCTGGGACTGGGCGGGAGCGAGGTGCTACTGGGCACACTCCTGGCGGCGACGCTGGCCTGGTGGCTGGGCGTACCGCCCCAGGGCGCGGTGCTGGTGGGCGGGGCCTTCGCCATGTCCTCCACCGCCATCGTCGTGCGTCAGCTGGCCGAGCAGATGGAGTTGTCCACGCGCCACGGGCGCGCCGCAGTGGCCGTGCTCCTCCTGCAGGACCTGGCCACCCTGCCGTTCCTCATCCTGCTCGGTTCGGCACCGGAGGCGGGCGCCGGCTGGCTGGCCCTGGCGGCCCCCTTCGTCAAGGGCCTGGCGGTGTTCGCCCTCCTGTTCCTGGCCGGTCGCTGGCTGGCGCGCCCCCTCCTGCACTGGGTGGCCAGCGTTCACTCCAACGAGCTGTTCATGCTGTTCGCCCTGCTGATCGTGATGGCCTCGGCCACCCTGGTGCACCTGGCCGGCCTCTCGGCCCCACTGGGCGCCTTCCTGGCCGGCATGGTGCTGGGGGAGACTGAGTTCAGACACCAGATCGAGGCCGACGTGCGCCCCTTCCAGGAGGTGCTGCTCGGCCTGTTCTTCGCCACCGTGGGCATGCTCCTGGACCCGCTGCAGATGCTTTCCAACGGCCCGTGGGTGGTGCTGGTGACCCTGGCCTTCGTGGTCGGCAAGGGGTTGCTGGTAGCGCTGCTGGCCCGCATCTTTGGCGAACGTCCCGCGGTGGGCCTGCGCACCGCCGCCTGTCTGGCCCAGGGTGGGGAGTTCGGGCTGCTCCTGGTGGCGGGCGGCCTGCAGGCGGGGCTGATTCCCCAGCCCCACGGACAGGTGCTCCTGGCCGCGATCATCGCCAGCATGGCCCTGGCGCCCATTCTGGTGCGGTTCAACGACGCCCTCGCCCGCCGCATCGCGGGCCTGCCGCAACGCATCCAGACCGGCCCGGAAGGGCTCATCGAGCAGGAGAGCCGGGAGCTCCAGGGTCACGTGGTGATCGTGGGTTATGCCCGGATCGGCCAGAACGTGGCCACCCTGCTCCAGGAGGACTCCTACGACTTCGTCGCCCTGGACCTGGATCCGGCCCGGGTGCGCGAGACCCGCGAAATGGGCCAGCCGGTGTTCTACGGCGATGCCACGCGGGAGTCCATCCTGCGCGCCGCCGGCGTGGAGCGGGCCCGGGCGCTGGTGGTGACCCACGATCGGCCCGGGGCCGCGGTGCGCACCGTCGCCCTGGCACGTCGCCTCAACCCGGACCTGGTGATCCTGGTGCGCACGCGCGACGACACCCATCTGGCCGAGCTCCTGGACGCGGGCGCCACGGAGGTGCTGGCCGAAGGGCTGGAGGCCAGCCTGCTGCTCGGCGCCCAGTTGCTGGTCCTGCTGGGACGACCCGAATCGGAGGTGGCCGAGCGCGTGGCCGCCATCCGCGCCGACCGTTACCACCTGCTGCGGGAGTTCATCCACGGGGCCGAGGAGGGCGAGGAGGAGCAGCGCTATCGCGTACACCTGCACGCCGTGCCCCTGCCACGGGATGCTTTCGCAGTGGGACGGCGGCTCGCCGAGCTGGATCTGGGCGGCGAGGTGCAGATCAGCGCCGTGCGCCGGGCCGGCATCACCGTCCCCGCACCCACCGCCGACACCCGCCTGCGGGAGGGTGACGTGGTATTGTTGCGCGGCCGACCCGAGGCGCTGGAACGCGCCGAATCCTATCTGCTCACGGGAGCCCCATGAACGAAGCCTGCGCAGACTCCGCCCGCCCCGTGGTCTCCATCGGCTGGATCAGCGCCGTGCCCCTGGACGCGGAGCACCAGCGGCTGCTGGAGGAGGTCTCGACGGCGGTGCATGCACGGCTGGAGCGACAGTTCCCCGCCTACGCCTGGCAGCGCCGGCGCATCGAACGCTGTGTGTACCCCGACGTGGGGCCCATCGATCCGTTGGTCCTCTTGGAACTGGGCGCCGAGGAAAAGCTGCTCCGCCACTTGGACTATGCCGTGGTCTACGTGCCCAACGAGCTGACCGCGCGCAATCGGATCTTCGTCATGGGGGTGCCCTCCTCGGCGCTGGAGACGGCGGTGTTCTCCAGCGCGCGCCTGCGCGGCGAACCCGACGTGGTCGAACGGCTCACGGGCCTGACCCTGCACCTGCTGGGTCACCTGTTCGGCCTGGACCATGCCTACGGGGGCGTGATGCAGGCCACCGAGGAGATCGAACGACTGGCGGCGGCCGACTTTTCGCCGGCGGCGGTGGCGGAGGTGGAGGCCCGCCTCCGGACGGTGGCCGACCGCCGGGTGGAAGAAGAGGGACGCACCCCGCGGCGCCTGCGCTTCGTCTGGGACACCCTGTGCAGCGATCCCCTGGGCATCCTCACCGACATGGTCGACTACGCGCCCTGGCGCATGCCCGTGCACCTGGGCCGCTACACCGCCGCCACGGCCGTCACCGTGGTCTTCCTGTTCCTGAGCGCCGAGGCCTGGGAACTGGGGGCACACCTGTCCGCCGCCTGGCTCGGGGTCGGCGCGGCGGTGGTGGTGCTGCTCGCCGCCCTGAGCATCTACGTGGGACAGAACTTTCATCAAATGGGCCGGATCACGGGCCTGCGCGAGCAGCTGGTACGCACGCGCATCGTCCTGTTCGGCTCCCTGCTGGTGGGCATCGCCTCCCTGTGGCTGAGCCTGTTCGTCATCTCCCTGGTGGTGATGAGCGCCTTCCCCGAGGTGGTCTTCGCCGGCTGGTCGGGCCTGGACCCCGAGTCCCTGTCCTTGAGCCGCTATGCCGCCTTCATGGCCACCCTGGGCGTGGTGGCCGGGGCCTTCGGCGGCAACCTGGAGGACGAGGCGGAGATCAAGGCCGTGTTCCTGTTCGACGAGGAGAGCTGAACGGTGGCCGGCGGCCCCTAGGAGGCCTTGTCCAACACCGCGGCACCCCGGTCGCTGGGCGGCAACGGCCGGTCCTCGCCATAGGCGCTGGGATGACCCTCGGGTTCGGGGAAATAGACGTACTCCGCCTTGCCGTAGGGCACGGTGACGACACCATGATAGACCTCCACGTGGCGACGGGCGATCAGCCGCCAGGAGGCCCGTTCGCGCACGTAGCGGCGGGCGTTGGCCTGCATGCGCCGGCGCAGGGCGTCGTCGGAGAGCACCCGCAGGATGGTCTCCACCCAGTCCTCGTCGCGCTCCACGACGAGACCAGCCCCGCTGCGTTCGGCCAGCAGGCGGAAAGCCCGCAGATTCGACGCCACCACCGGGCGCTGCAGCGCCAGGGCCTGGGCGAACATGCCGCTCTGCGCGCCACGCTCGTAGGGCAGCACCATGACATCGGCGGCCGAGAGGATGGTGTCGAAGGTGTATTGGGGGAACTGCCCGCGCAGGATGCGGATGCGGTCGAGCACCGGTGAGGCGTTGAGCCGGGTGAAGAACTCGCGCTGGTAGTCGTCGAACTCGATGTTGCGGACCTTGCCGGCCACCACCAGCACCACGTCGGGATCGCGCGCGGCGATCTCGGGGAAACGCTCCACGATCTTGTGGAAACCCTTGCTGGGGCGGAAGTAGCCCGCCAGCAGGATCACTTTCTTGCCCTCCAGTCCCAGCTTGGCCTTGGCGTCCTGAATGGGCTCGATCTCGCGCACCCCGTGCTCGATCACGTGGATGCGCTCGGCCATGCCGAACGCATCCACCAGGGTGTCTTTCTGAAACGCCTCGTGGACGATGACCGCCTGGCTGTTCTCCACGATGGGTTTGAGCAGGATACGTTCGTCGCGCTGGAGCCGCTCGTAGACCGTGTGCAACGTGGTGACCACCGGCAGTCCCGCCAGCCGGTAGCGCAGGATGAGCTCGATGAGCTCGACACCCTTCTGGGTCCCATACAGACCGTACTCGTGTTGGATGTGCATCACGTCGGGCGTGAGCCGTGTACTGGTATAGAACACGTCGGCGGCGAACGAAGGCGACTGGGGCTGATACAGGGCAAAGACCCGTTCACCCTGGGCCCCGAACTGGCTCACCACGAAGGTCTCGTTGCGCGCCGCGCGCAGCGCCTTGGTGAGCGATTCGGTGTAGGTGGCGATGCCGCATTCGATGGGCGGATAGGTGGAGACGAATCCGATACGCATGATTCAACACCTCTGCAGGGACTGCGGGATTACGGTTTCGGGGGATGACGGAGCAGGACCTGGAGCAGCGCCTCCAGGTCGATGCGTGCGAACGTGGTGGCATAGTCGGCCATGGCATAGGGCAGGATCAGCCATCCGGCATGGACTTGACCGCCACAGCTGTAGACCACGTTGGGCACGTAGCCCTCGCGTTCGTTCTCGTTGGGTGCGATCAGTGGCTCGGGCAGGCGCCCGATGACACGCGAGGGATCGTCCAGGTCCAACAGCATGGCCCCGATGGCGTAGCGGCGCATGGCGCCCACGCCATGGGTGAGCACCAGCCAGCCCGCGGAGGTCTCGATGGGGGAGCCGCAGTTGCCGATCTGCACGTATTCCCAGGGATGCGTGGGCCGGGCCAGCAGTGTCTTGCGGTACCAGAAGTGGACGTTGTCCGAGTACATCAAATAGAGGTTCTCGCCGTCCTGACGCCCGAGCATCGCATAGCGCCCCTTGATGCGGCGGGGAAACAACGCAAAGCCCTTGTTGCGCACCTCGGGGCCGTTGAGCGTGCTGCTACGGAAACGCAGAAAGTCGCGCGTCTCCAGGAGCTGGGGAAAGAACACCGAGCCGTCCCAGGCCGTGTAGGTGGCGTAGTAGGTCAACGAACCGTCATCGTCGCGGAAGGCCACGAAGCGGGCATCCTCGATCCCCTTGCGCTCGGCCGGGGTGGCCGGATAGATGATGCGCGCGGAAAGCGGCAGCTCCGGGGGGAACCGCATCTGATAGTTGGCCTGCGCCAGCGCCAGGATGCCCTGTGCCAGCGCTTCGGCCTCGTGCACCAGGCCGCGGCTACGCCGCAGTACGGCCTCGGTCTGGTCTTGCAGTGCCTGCAATGTGAAACGCTCGGGCAGTCCTGCCAGCACCTCGCTGGCGAACGCGCCCCACAGATCGAGCTCCGCCAGCTTCTGGCGGAACAGCCGTTTGTCGTAGCTCGGGTTCGGATGCGCCTGCGGGACGCTCACCGTGGGTGTGACCGGGTCCAGGCGCAGATCGCCGTTGCCGTCCGCCACCCCGGAACGAAAGCCGATGCAGGACAGATGCCCCTCGCCCAGCGCCCGGAGGCTGAGGACGAACCGCCGCTCGCCGCGGGCCAGGCCCGACTGGTCCGGATGCCACACCATGGAGGGGTTGAACAGTGCCGAGGACTCCAGCGCGTATTCCTGCGTGAAGTAGGCCCCGATCAGCAGTCGGCGTGCCTCGTCCGGCTCCTCGTCCGTGAGCGCGCAGCCGCGCACCTGCCGGTAGCGATAGAGCAGCATCTGGCGAAAACGCGCGTGTCGTTGCCCGAACGCCTCCAGCGTCGCGGCCAGCTCTGCACGCACCTCGGCATCGCCCATGCCGGCCACACGCCCGAAGATCCGGCTGCAACGCAGCTCGTCGGCCGGATCGAAGGGGCGGAACAGGACTCGCTGGGGATCGGGCCCCAGCACGATGGGCAGCCGCTCGACGGGAATCTCCAGGGCCATGGATCACCACCGGGTTGCACGCCCGTCTTCTGTGGATCAGTGTGGGGATCGTGCCCGGGCTTTCAAGCCCGGCCGGCGCATGGTACCGGCCGCCCTCCCCTTTGTCGGGTATTACCGGCACAGCCGGGCGATTTTGGGTATTCTCGGACGTCCGGGAGCCTGCGCCGCGCCCTCCCCCGCTGGCTGGTGCACCCGGGAACGAGCGGTTCGGTGGCGCCGCGGGCGCCGACCCCGCCCGCCAGCCGTCCGAGCGTAGCGTGGGGACTCCGCATTGGACAAAGGAACACCAGCGTTACAGATCACGGAACAGAAGGCGGCACCACGCTCGGAAGGCGAGGCGCTGGAGAAACTGCTCGAACTGCAGCAGTGCATCCTGGAAAAGCTGGCCGCGCATGAGGATCCTCGGCGGGTCCTCGACGAGCTCTGCCGAAAGGCCGAGGCCCTTCTGCCCCACTTCGTGGCCACGGTGATGGTCTTCGACGCCACGGGGTCCACTCTCAAGGTGTGTGCCGCGCCCAGCCTCCCGCCCGAGGCGGTCACCCGGCTCGACGGCCTTCGTCCGGGACCGCAGGCCGGCTCCTGCGGGACTGCCGTACACCTGGGCGAGCCGGTGTTCGTGGAGGACGTGCGCACCGACTTGCGCTGGGCGCCTCTGCTCGAGACGGCCGAGGCATTGGGCCTGCGCGCCTGTTGGTCCATGCCCATCCGGATCCCGGACGTCGGGATCCTCGGCTCCTTCGCGCTCAGTAGCTTCAAGCCGCGCCGCCCGTCTGCCTTCGACCGCCGGCTCCTGGACGTGGGCGCGCACCTGGCCGGCATCGTGCTCCGCGGCCAGGCCCTGGAACAGCGCCTGCTGCTCGCCGCCACCGCCCTGGAACACATGGATGAAGGGGTGATGATCACCGATGCGCAGTGCCGCATCATCCAGGTCAACGCCTCGTTCACGCGCATCACCGGCTACAGTGCGGACGAAGTGCTGGGCAAGACACCCGCCCTGTTGCGTTCCGGACGCCACGGAGAGGCGTTCTACCGGGACTTCTGGAAGGCATTGGAACAGGATGGTCAGTGGCGCGGCGAAGTCTGGAATCGACGCAAGAACGGTGAAGTCTATCCCCAGTTCTTGAGCGTGAAGGCGCTCCGCGACGAGGAGGGCCAGGTGGCCCATTACGTGTCGGTGTTCACCGACGCCAGTCACATCAAGTCCTCCGAGATGCGGCTCTGGGAGCTGGCCCATCACGACGCGCTGACCGGGCTGCCCAACCGCACCTATTTCAGCGACCAACTGGAGGCCGCCCTGGCCCAGGCGGCCGGCGGTTCCAGGCACCTGGCCGTCCTGTTCCTGGACCTGGACCGGTTCAAGAACATCAACGACTCCCTCGGCCACCACGCCGGCGACCAGCTGCTTCAGCAGGCCGCCGACCGGCTGCGGGCCTGCATGCGCGCCCAGGACGTGGTGGCACGGCTCGGTGGTGACGAGTTTGTGGTCCTGATGGATCCCGGCGCGGATCCCGACGCGGCGCTGCGGGTGGCCGACAAGATCCTGGAGGCGTTCCGGCAGCCCTTCGACCTGGGTGGTCAGCGCTTCGTCGTCACCACCAGTATCGGCATCAGCTATTTCCCTCGGCACGGGGCCGACAGCGCGAGCCTGCTCCAGCACGCCGACGCCGCCATGTACGAGGCCAAGAAAAACGGTCGCAATCGGGCGGAGCGCTACGCCCCCACCATGACCACCTCGGTGCGCAACCGCGTGGCCCTGGAGGCCGAGCTGCGTCGGGCCTTGGACGAAGAGCAGTTCGTGCTGCACTACCAGCCCTTTTACGAGGCCGGCAGCGGGAGGCCCGCGGGGGTCGAGGCCTTGGTACGCTGGCACCATCCGGAGCGTGGCCTGGTCTCGCCGGGCGAGTTCGTCCCGCTGGCCGAGGAGATCGGCCTCATCCACGAGCTCGGCTACTGGGTCACCTACAATGCGTGCCTCCAGGGCAGCGCCTGGCGACGCGCCGGCCTCACCGACTTCGTGCTGGCGGTGAACCTGTCCCCCTCACAGCTGCAGGGAGATTGTGCGCAGAAGCTGCGCAGGCTGTTGAGCGAGACCGGTTTCCCCGCCCACCAGCTGGAGCTGGAGATCACCGAGAGCCTGATCATGGAGCACGGCAGCATCGCCGAGGCCGAGCTGGGCCCCATGTGCGAGATCGGGGTGCGTCTGGCCATGGACGATTTCGGCACCGGCTTTTCCTCCATGGCCCAGCTCAAGCGGCTCCCGCTCACCAAGCTGAAGATCGACCGCTCGTTCGTGCGCGGCGTGGCGGCGGATCCCAGCGACGCGGCCATCGTCGAGGCCACCGTGGCCCTGGGCCACGCCCTGGGCCTCACCATCACCGCCGAAGGGGTGGAGACGGTGGCCCAGCGCGGCATGCTGGAGGCTCGGGGCTGTGACTACCTGCAGGGCTACCTCTTCGCCCCGCCGGTGCCGGCCGCCGAGGTGCCCCGCCTGCTCACCGACATGGCCGCGCCCCGCGCCGCCGAGCGCCGAACACGCTCAACTTGACCGGCTCCGTTCCATGATCTATAGCCAGTACGGGTAGTCCACACATCGATGGAGGTGAGCCATGCATTGCGTACACATCCATATCCACGAAGCCCTGGAACCCGAATCGCTGGCCACGGTACGCGCCGAGCTCATGGCCCTGCAGGGCGTGGAAGACGTGGAGCTGAGCCTGCGCGAGCCCCATGACCTGGTCGTGGAGTACGATCCGATGGCGGCCCACCCCGTCGAGTTCATGGACCGCCTGGAGCGTCACGGCATGCATCCCGACGTCACGGCCTGCTGAAACCCCGGGGTCGTCCGTTCGGTGGCGGACACGCCACGCGACGGCCACGATGGCCGTTTCGCTTGCAGCGGTAAGGATGGGATCTTTATAGTTACGGGGCTACGCCTCGATCCCTCCCTGTGCGGAGTCCCTCGAAAGCGTCGGCCCGATGCGCAAACGCGACCCCATGCGACCCGTGTTGCCTCAACCGGCATCTCCACCGGAGTCTTGACCACCGGCCGTTTCCGGGGCGCACGCGCGGTTTTCCACCTCCACTCAGGAATCCTATTCATGCACTTGAAGAAACTCACAGCGTTCTACGCGACACTGGCCCTGGGCAGTGCCGTGCTCTCCATGCCCGCCCAAGCCTTCGACATGGGCAACATGATGAATCCGTCCAAGTGGTTCGGCGGCGACGACCACGACTATGGGCCCGGTTACGGCCGGGGCCCCGGTTACGGCCCTGGTCCGCGCTACGGATACGGCGGTCCCGGATACGGTGGGCCACCTCCCGGTGCCTATGGTCAGGGTTACGGCCCCGGGGCCGGGGGGTACACCCCACCCCCACCCGCCGGCGAGACCGGCGAGAGCGCGCCACCCCCTCCGGGCTCTTCGGCCTATGGGCCCCCGGCAGGCGGCGGCTATGGCACCCCACCAGCCGGCGGCGGTGGCTATGGGGCCCCCGGTTACGGCTACGGCGGCGGCGCTCCGAGTTACGGCACGCCACCCTATGGGGGCCGCCGTGGTGGCCCGCCGCCCCGAGGCGGCTACTACGGGGGGCCCGGCGGCATTCGCTGACGGCGCCCAAGGCCAGGAGCAGACGGGCACGGGACCCCGGGGTCCCGTGCCCGCCGCGCAGGGCGCGGCCGGTGCACGGCCGCGCCCTGCGTGTGTGTAATACCCGGACCGATGACTGATTCGTGGCTCGCGGCGTTCCTCACCCTGTTCGTGGTGGTGGATCCCATCGGTGTGGCCGTCACCTATGCGGCCATGAGCCACACGCACCCCCTGCAGGCCTGCCGGCACATGGCTGTCAAGGGGGTGGCCGTGTCCTCGGGCATCCTGGTGCTGTTCTTTGTCGTGGGCCAACAACTCCTGGAGGCCCTCGGCATCGGCATCGACGCCTTTCGCATCGCCGGTGGCATCCTGCTGTTCATCCTGGCGCTGGACATGGTGCTGGTGCGTCCTTCCGGACTCCGGACCACCACCGATGCCGAGACCGCCGAGGCGGCCCACAAGGCGGATCTGTCCGTGTTCCCCCTCGCTTTTCCATTGTTGGCCGGCCCTGGGGCCATCACCACCGTCATCCTCATGGCCACGGACCGCCAGATGCGACTGCCGGCAATGGGATCCCTGGCCGTCATCGGCCTGGTGATGCTGGTGACCCTGGGCGCCCTGCTGGCCGCCGCCCGACTGGCCAGGCTGCTGGGCGAAACGGGTGCCAACGTGGTGACCCGACTCCTCGGGCTGCTGCTCGCCGCACTGGCGGTGCAGTACGTGCTGGACGGGCTGCGTGGCGGTCTGCGTCTATAGCCAGCCCATCACAAGCAGGAGATCGCGCGCGCGCTCCAACACCTCTGGCCCGGCGTCCAGAAAGAGGGTGCCACCCCCGCCGCTCGCTGCGACGAAGCCCTCGAGCTGTGCGCGCAGCTCGGCGGGCTGCGGCGGCTCGGGCCAGCGCACCAACCCCACCGGTCCCGTGGGACCGGACACACCAGGCATCCACAGCCGGTGCACGCCCGGCGGCGCGCCGCGCCGGACCACGTCCGTGGCGGGGAAACGCCGCACCAGCGCCCGTTCGATACACGGCGCCCGTTCGGGGGAGGCCTCGAGCACGAAGCCACCCAGGCATCCGGCTGCCGCATCGAGCAGGAGCCGGCGATCGTCGCGCTCGGTGAAGGCGTCCTCCAGCTCGAAATAGAAGCGAAAGCGCTCGGGCACCTCGCCGCACCAGCGGGATACCGACTCCACTCCGGCGCGGTCGAGCACCGGGGCGGGCACCAGTACGGCCCGATACTCGTTGGCGTAGTAGGCCAGGCGCCAGTCCTCGGGCAGATCTGGCGGATAGTAGCCGCCGAGCCAGTCCGGGTGCGTCCAGCCCACGGCTGCGATCTCCACACAGGGCTCCATGGGCACCTCCTCGGCAGGTGCACAGACCTGTAACGAGTATAATTGCCCGTCTTTTGACCGCATCCCGGTTGGATCAAGCACTGATGGGGCCATTCATCGCTGCGCTGGTGGGCGGGCTCGTGCTCTTGGTGTGGAGTGCGGACCGGTTCGTACTCGGTGCCGCCGCCACTGCGCGCAATCTGGGTGTCTCTCCGCTGGTGATCGGAATCACCATCGTCGGCTTCGGCACCTCGGCCCCGGAGATGCTCATCTCCGGCATCGCCTCCTGGCAGGGCAACCCACAGCTCGCCTTGGGCAATGCAGTGGGCTCCAACATCGCCAACATCGCCCTGATCCTGGGCGCCACCGCCCTGATCCATCCCCTCACGGTGCATTCTCAGGTGCTCGAGCGCGAGCTGCCGGTGATGCTTGCGGCCATGCTGCTCGTGGTGGGGCTGAGCTGGAACGGCGTGCTCGGCCGCGGGGAAGGGCTGCTACTGGGGGCCTTGATGTTGCTGGTGCTGGCCGGCGTGGT
>Ga0256832_1000766_pt1 | contig 21151 bp, 17 predicted proteins | sample 134614metaG_FD_190534 | JGI IMG/M metagenome (GOLD analysis project Ga0256832, IMG submission 190534) | Hydrothermal vent microbial communities from Lau Basin, Pacific Ocean - 134-614 | ecosystem: Environmental > Aquatic > Marine > Hydrothermal vents | place: Pacific Ocean: Lau Basin | collected... | reverse complement strand
GGGACGGAATTTGCAGACCCTCCTGTAAAGGCAACGTCCGCCGAATGATACGCTGTGATTCCTCTCGAACGGCGATTTCCACCCGGGCGTCCAGCGCGGTCAGGGCCAGCAGCGCGAGATTGTCGGGGTGGGCTGCATCCAGCGCATGGAGCAGCGCACCGCCCGGGCTTTCCGCCTCCATCAGCGTCGCAGCATCGGCCAAACAGGCGGCAGCCGGGCGCAACAGAGACGACCGCAGGATACCCGCCCAGAGGTTGTTGACGCCCACGCTGATTTCTCCCCACAGGCGATGAATGCCCCCCATCTCCCTCACCCGGCTGACATCCATGAACAGCGCGTGAGGCTGCGCCCGGGGCGGCGGCCCACCCGCAGTCGCCTGCACCAGCATGGGCCGGGCCAGGATATCAAGAGCTTCTGCCAGAGTATCCGGGCGGAGGGGAGGCATCAGGAAGGCGTAAGGGGCAGGGAAAATGCGTCCTGCGTAACCGCTCTACGCAAGACGCAGGCTCTTTTGGATTTCAGGGGTTGACTGCTTTTTGTGACCTCCGGGAGGTGGACAAAAACCACCCGGACAAGCCAAAAGTTACTCGTCCACCTCCCGGAGGTCGGGATATCCCCTGAATTCCTATTGAGCCTGGACTCACTCATCATCGACTGCGAGATGCCTGGACAAACGCAGCCTAATCGGCTTCCAGTGCACAGGCAATCGCTGCAGCCAGACGCACGTTGTTTTCCAGCAACGACAGATTGGCCCGCAACGAGACCTCGCCCGTGTATTCGGCGATATAACTCAGCAGGAAGGGGGTGATCTCCTTCCCCTTCACGCCCGCCTCATCGGCCGCGGCCAGGGCTTTGGCAATGGCTTCATTGGCCAGCGCCTCGTCCATGGCGTCCTCTTCGGGCACGGGCGCGGTGACCAACATGCCGGTGTGCAGCCCCAAACCGCGATGAGCTTTCCAGATGGCCGCGACATCCTCGGGCGAGTCACAGCGGGCGTCCACAGGCAGGCCGCTGCTGCGCGTGTAGAAAGCGGGGATTTCATCGACGCCATAGCCGATGACGGGCACGCCCAGGGTCTCCAGCCGCTCGCGGGTGCGAGGCAGATCCAGAATTGCCTTGGCCCCGGCGCAAACCACCAGCACCGGAATGGTGGCCAGTGCGGTCAGGTCCGCGGATTCGTCGTAGTCGTTGCCGCGGTGAACGCCGCCCAGTCCGCCAGTGGCGAAAACCTGGATGCCATGACGATGGGCCACCCACATGGTGGTGGCGACGGTCGTGGCCGCGTGCAGGCCGCGGGCGGCCACGATGCCGAGATCGCGCAACGAAGCCTTGATGACATCGCCTCCCTGGGCAAAATGAGCGATCTGCTCGGGCGTGAGGCCCGCAACCGGCTCTCCTTGCCAGAAACCACAGGTGCGGGGCTCAGCTCCCGCTTCGCGGGCGACGGCTTCCAGATGCAGAGCGGTTTCGTAGTTTTTGGGCCAGGGCAGGCCGTGGGCGATGACGGTGGATTCAAGGGCGATGACAGGGGAAAAATCAGGGGGTGGGTTCATTGGAAATTGTGAGTAAAATGAGGTAACTGCTAAGGTCGTCTTCGCTTGAACTAACCTGACAGGTTCCTTTGGCGACGATTCAGAGCCTTGCACGTCTTGTCGCTGGCTGAAAACCGCACATCCTACCGCCAGATTTACGAGAACCTGTCAGGTTTGAGTGGAAAAAGACAACCTTATGGCATACGTTAGCAGTTACAAAATGAGATGGAAAACCGCGGAAGGTGCGGTATCGGATATTGGGTGTCGGGCGCTGACGGATTGCCGGGAGGAAGGTCGTCCAATCCCGACTATCGGACTCGTACAAGGAGGCGTAAGTCGTTGAATAGTTAGCTGCTTGCGCTTGCGTCCAGCCGGATTCGCAATCCGGCGGGTTAAACGAGAAAAGTGCGCCGGATCGCACATCCGGCGCGGCGCATTATCATAGCAAACCATACAATCATTTCGGCCTTCATGTGCTAGACAGCATCTAAATCACAACGCCAGATGGATCGTTGCCGGCATCCAACATAGCTTTGCGGACGTTGACGGGGATGAGCAGGAGCAGACCAACAATGAAGAAGAGGATGATGGAGAGAATGGCCACGCGGGAGCTGCCGGTGAATTGCACCGCGGCAGCGAAAACCAGCGGCCCGATCCAGGAGGTGCCTCGTTCGCTGATCTCATAAAATCCAAAGTATTCCGACTCGTTCTGGCGGGGAATAAGTTGGGAGTAGAGGGAACGGCTGAGGGCCTGAGAACCGCCCATGACCAGCGCCACGAACACGCCCATCATGAAAAGCTGCCAAATCTGATACAGGAAGCCATAGGCGTAAATGACAATGCCGGCCCAAATGACCAGGGAAATGAGAATGGACTTCTTGGCTCCCATACGACCGGCCAGCCAGCCAAAGAACAACGCCCCCAAAAAGGCCAGGAACTGAATCATCAGGATCAGCATCATCAACACATCGGCGCCCGCCCCCAGTTCGGTGGCTGCAAACAGCGTGGCCACAACGATCACAGTCTGAATACCGTCATTGTAGATGAGATAGGCGATGAGGTATTTCAGGGTTTCGGGATACAGGCGATACATACTGGTCAGGGTGCGCCATATCTGCTTGACGCCCTGGCTGAGATAGGATTCACCAGGCGGGAGCTCCTTCAGCGGGCGGCGTTGGCGGAGTTTCCGGGCCGGAAACGCCAGCGTGAAGATCAGCCACCAGGCTCCGGCCAAAGCCAGACCAATGCGCACCGCCAGCTCCTTGTCCGACATCACCGTAAAGAGCCCCAACGCTACGAGCAGGGCCAGACCGCCGCCCAGATAGCCCAAAGCCCAGCCAAATGAACTGACGCGATCCCGATCTTTGGGTTCAGCGATGTCGGGCAAAAATGCGTTGTAGAGAACGACTGCTGCGCCAAACGCGAGGTTGGCGATAATAAACAGTAACCCTCCCAATAAAATGGCGCCATTGGTTCCCAGTAAGGGCATATCTGGCTTGACAAAAAACAGCAGAATCGTGGACAGGGAGCCGATGAGGGCAAATGCCAACATCATGCGCTTTTTCAATGCCGAATAATCCGCGATCGTTCCCAAAAGCGGTAACAGAAACACCTGCAGAATTACCGAGATGGAGACCATTGTGGGGAAAAACGCATCCGGCTCGAAACGCATTCCCAGAAAACTGACGCCCCCCGAGGCCTGAGCCAGATTGGAAAGATAGGGGCCCAGCAGGGTTGTGACAACGATAGTGCTGAACGCCGAGTTGGCCCAGTCGTACATGGCCCAACTGAAGATTTCGCCCCGATTGGTGTCGACAGGCCGATGCGCTGCCATGGCTTCACCCATGATTTTGCTCCTTTGAAGATAGTGAAAAAAGGAATGAGTCAAACAACGATGTTTATCTTCAAATAATAACACACAATTCCCCGATCCTGCGCGATTGCTTCACGCCCGTCGCCCCGTCGCCTCGCACCTGCTATCCCCCGATCTGGGACATCAATCGAGATTGGGGGATGTCGCCGTCGGGCAGACCATGGCCCCAGGGTTTGAAGTATGTCGCAGCCAGGATTTCCTGTTTGAGCTCCCGGATGGGCATGCCCGCGCGCAGCGGCGTCAGAATATCATATTCTCCATCCCGCAACAGGCACAAACGCAGTTTGCCGTCGGCGGTCAGCCGCAAACGGTTGCAACTGTCGCAGAAGGGCTCCGAAACAGAACTGATGAACCCGATGCTGCCGCGGGCGCCAACCAGCCGGAAGGGGCGGGCGGGATCGCGCGGATCGTGACCCGGAATTTCCTGCATGGGCCCCAGCGCCGCCTCGATGCGCTGCCGCGTCTCGCGGGAACTGACCACGGCTGTTTGGGCGAACGCAGCTTCGCTGCCGAAAGGCATCAGCTCGATGAAACGGATCTGCCACGCCCGCTCCAGAGTGAGTCGGGCCAGATCCACAACTTCGCTATCATTGAAACCGCGAGTGACCACCGCATTGAGCTTGATGGGATGCAGGCCTGCGGCCTCCGCCGCCTCCACGCCCGCCAGCACCTTGTTCAAATCTCCCCAGCGCGTGATGAACTTGAATTTTCCGGGATCCAGGGTGTCGAGAGAGATATTGACGCGGTTCAGCCCGGCCCGGGCCAGCGGCTCGGCCAGTTGCGCCAGCAGGATGGCGTTGGTGGTCATGGCGATGTCGCGGATGCCCTCGATATGGGCGATCTGACGCACGATCTCCACCACATTGGGCCGCACCGTCGGCTCGCCGCCGGTCAGCCGGATTTTGTTGACGCCCAATTCCGCCATCATCTGCACGATGGTGATGATTTCCGCATCCGACATCAACTCCCGCCGCGGGCGAAAGGTCATATCCTCGGGCATGCAATAAACGCAACGCAGATTGCAGACATCGGTTAGAGAGACGCGCAGATAGGTGAGCCGCCGACCGAATTGATCGATGATGGACGATGAAGAGGAGGACGTGACAGAAGCGTTCTCAGACATTGGCGGGAATTTTGGCTGGAGAAACGGGTTGGGGCAACGGGTCTAAAGCAATCAGCTTGTAAGTGCAGCGCACGCCGCCGCGGGTCATGTGTGAAACGCGCAACGGCGTCATGCCCGTCAGCCGTCGAATCAAAACGTGATCGATCTGGCAGATTTCGGGATGGTCGCTGACCAGATCTTTGTAAGGGCAATGGCAGGTGTGCAGCAGAATCTCATCCTGTTCGCATTCACAGAATGCCATATATCCCTCATCGTTCAAAAACTGTATGGCTGTCTGTAAACGCTCTGCCTGCGGAAGCGCCTCCAATTGCTGCGGCGCCCGATCTGCCGTCTTGTTGGCCAACTCGGTCATCACCTCGATAAACTGCTCGGGCGACAAGGTGCGCTTGAGGATATCCAGACTCTCGCGGGCCAGTTGCTGATAATTGTTCGGAAAAAGCGAATCAGCCTGATCGGTGAGCGCATACAGACGCGTGGGACGTCCGGCTCCAGCCCGCCTGCGAACGCGCGAAGTCTCCACCAGATTATCGCCGATGAGCAAATCAAGGTGGTGGCGAACGGAAACGGGCGCCATTTCCAGATGATCCGCCAGTTCGGTGACAGTGGCCTGTCCGTATCGTTTTAGATAATCCAGTATCTTTTGTCGAACAGGGTGCACAGGTGAGCCTCGGGGGAAAGGGACGGAATTGGAGTGAGCTATTCTAGCATGCCCGAAAGCCCTTGTCAATTTTTATCAAAATTTTCATAGAAATTAGTTCCGGTCTGTTTTGACGCTGTGACATAATGGTCAAATGCCCCTATTTGATGTATAATGACCATAGTATCACTCCTGACAGGGCCAATTGGTGACAAATTGATGCTATCAAAGTAAAACTCGCTGCGGCGCGAGCTGTTTGAGCCTGTATGTCACCTTGCGACGAACATCGAAAGCGCCCTGCACGCATCGAACATCTTATCATGAAAGACATCATCGAACTGAAATTGACAGGCGTCGCCCATGGCGGCGAGGCCCTGGGCAAATACGATAATCGAACGATCTTCGTCGCCTATGCGCTGCCGGGCGAGCGGGTGCGGGTGCAGATAACGGAATCTCACAAGCGTTGGGCCCGGGCTCAATTGCTGGATGTCATCGAACCCAGCCCCAGCCGAACGACGCCTGTCTGCCCCTGGTTCGGGCCTGACGGCTGCGGCGGCTGCCAGTGGCAACACGTGGCGCGTCCGACCCAACTTGATTACAAGGCCCGCATCCTGCGCGACCAGTTGCAGCGGCTGGGCGGGGTGAAGAAGCCGCTGGTGCGCAAGACTCGAAGCGCTGGCGAAGCCTGGCGCTATCGCACCCGGATGGTGTTTTACAGTGCGGGCGAAACCCTGGGCCTACGCCAGCCGGGCGGCTATGATGTCCAGCCCATCGACGCCTGCCCCGTGCTTCATCCCGACCTGGAAGCGCTGTTCCAGGACTTCAATGTGGCGTGGGATGGTCTGCGCAGCGTGGACCTGACCGTGAGCCTGAGCACAGGCGAGAAACTGGTGGCGCTGCGCACTCGCGGCGATGAAGCGCCCGCCATCGAGGTCGATTTCCCCGTCTCCATCGTGTTGGAAAAAAGTGACGGACGCATCCAGCCCCTGGTGGGCGATCCCTGGTATTTCGAGACCATTGCCGGACACACTTATCGGCTGGGTCCCGGCGCCCGCCGCCCCTTCAACATCCCGGCCACAGAGCTGCTCATCGAACAAGTGAAGACCTATTTGCGGGCGGGGCCGGGACAGGCGCTGATGGATGTGTATAGCGGCCACGGGCTCATCACCCTGGGATTGGCCGACACCGTGAGCATGGTCATCGGTGTCGAGGAAAATCCCTACGCCATGGAGAACGCCGCCTTCAGTTGCAACCATCTGGATAATGTGGCGTTGCACGAAGGCCCGCCCCCCAGGGTGTTGCGCAAGCTGCAAGACCCCATCCAACTGGCTGTCGTCACGCCGTCCGATGAGGGCCTGGGGCATCGCATTGCCCCGAATCTGGCCCGATTGGGCGCGCGGCGACTGGTCTATATCGCTCACAATCCCGCCACCCTGGCGCGGGATATGGAACAACTGCGGGCGGCCAACTACCGTTTCGTCGAGGCCACCCCCATCGACACTGCTCCCCAGACTTATTATTTTACCACCGTGGCGCTGTTTACAAGATGACGATGGACGATAGGCCGAAGACGATGTTATTCGTCGTCCCCCGTCCATCGTCTATCGTCCGCATGGCGTCCTATCACAATCGACTCACACAAATCACAAAATAAACGAAAATGGCAAAAAATACACTAAAATTCATTCCCCTGGGCGGCCTGGGCGAAATCGGCCGCAATATGAACGTCTTCGAATACGGGAAGAACATCCTCATCGTCGACGCCGGCGTCATGTTCCCCGAGCAGGATATGCTGGGGGTCGACCTGGTCATTCCCAACTTCGAATATCTGCGTGACAAAAAGGACTGGGTGCGTGGCATCGTCATCACTCACGGTCACGAAGATCACACTGGCGCCCTGCCCTTCCTGCTTGAAGAAATCCAGGCGCCTATCTATTCCACCAAGCTGGTTCTGGCCCTGGTGGAGCGCAAGCTCAAGGAGTACTTCGGCAAAAACTACAAGCCCGATCTACATGAAATCGAACCAGGCGATGTGGTGCGGCTCGGGCCGTTTGACGTACACAGCGTCTTTCTCAGCCATTCCATTCCCGATAGCATGGCGCTGGCCATCGATACGCCCGTAGGGCGTCTCATCCACAGCGGTGACTTCAAGATCGATCTCACCCCGCCCAGCGGCGAAGGCCCCGATCTATCACGGCTGGCGGCGCTGGCCGAGCCCGGCGTACTGGCCCTGTTCGCAGATTCCACCGGCGCGGAGCGGGCGGGATTCACGCCTTCGGAAAAGACCCTGGAGCCGGTTTTTGATCAGATCATGCGGGACGCACCGGGCCGGGTGCTGGTCGCCTCCTTTGCTTCCCAGCTCAACCGCTTGCAGATGATCATCGACATCTCCCATCGGCACGGCCGCAAAATCGCCATCGCCGGGCGTTCCATGATTCAGAACTTCGAGACCGCCCGCAAACTGGGGTACATCAAAGTGCCCAAGGGCGTCTATGTGCGTCTGGACACCGCCAAAAAACTGCCTCCCAAACAGGTCACTATCATGATCACCGGCAGTCAGGGCCAGCCGGAAGCAGCGTTGGCTCGCATCGCCACTGACCGACACCGCGACATCATGCTGCGCAAAGAGGACACCGTGGTGATTTCCTCCTCTCCCATCCCCGGCAATGAGGAGGAAGTGGCGAAAATGATCAATCAACTGGTCTCCAAAGGGGCCGAAGTCATTTATCCGCCGTTGGCGCATGTGCATGTGTCGGGCCACGCCAGCCAGGAGGAGATGAAACTGCTGCTCTCGCTGGTGCATCCCAAGTTCTTCATCCCCGTACACGGTGAACTGCGCCATCTGCATTTACATGCCAAGCTGGCCGAAACCATGGGCATTCCCGGAGACCGCATCACCAAAATCAAGGATGGCGATGTGCTGGAGATCACGCCGGAAGGCTGCCGGGTGGTGGACCACACCCCGGGCGGTTACATCTTTGTGGATGGCAGCGGCGTGGGCGATGTGGGGCCAAAAGTGCTGCACGAACGCGATGCACTGGCCAAAGGCGGCTTTGTCGTCGCGATCATCCCCCTGAAAAAAGGCGCTCAGGAGCTGGCTGGAAAGCCCCAGATTGTGACCCAGGGCGTTATCTACATCGACCAGACAGATACCGTGCTCAAAGGCGCACAAGAAACGTTGGAAAAGACTTACAAAAAGAACAAACATAAGAAGCAACAGGCCATGCTTGTCAGCATCCAGGAATCCCTGAACCGTTACTTCTATCAAACAACCCGTCGCAACCCGGTGGTTGTACCGGTTGTACAGGAAGTGCGCTGCTAAGAAAGGATGAGGCCCGGCATTGACCGGGCCTCATTTCATTTACGACGCGACAGCAAAAGCAATTTTGACCGTTGTCTTATATTCGACGATCTTGCCGTCTTTAACCTTGGCGGTCATATTCATGACTTCAACGCCGGTGATGTTGTGCAGGGTGCGGGAGGCGGCTTTGACGGCATTGGCCGCCGCATCTTCCCAGCTTTTGTCGGATTTTCCGACCAGTTCGATCACTTTTGCAACATCGGACATGATTGACGCTCCTGAGAGAGGGGAAAGGAGATCGTTATGTTTGAATTATAGTGCAAATCGCAGGGAATGGAAATGACAGTCGTTTTGACAGAGTAGCGGGCAGACAGTACAATCACAGATAACCCCTATTTTATATCCCAAGGAGCTTTTTTTGATGAGAAAATTAACCCCGCCCACGGGCCTTTATTTCGAAGATTTCCAGATCGGCGACAGCATTGAGAGCGTCGGCCGCACCATCACAGAGACGGATGTGGTGCAATTTGCCATGCTGTCGGGCGACTGGAATCTGATCCACACCAATGCAGAATACGCCAAAGAGCAACTTGCAGGCGAGCGTATCGCCCATGGCCTGCTGGTGCTGTCCATCGCCTCGGGCCTGGCTGTGCGCCTGGGCTTTATGGAAGATACAGTCATGGCTTTCATGGGACTGGAGTGGGAGTTCCGACAATTCGTCCGCATTGGCGACACGATTCATCTCCGCGCCACCATCGCCAATAAAAAAGAGGTGAAACGGCTGAACGGCGGCTATGTCTGGTTCAAGATGGATATCCTGAATCAGGATGGCAAGAAGGTGCAGCGCGGACAATGGAAGGTTTTGGTAAAGAGCCGGGAACAGTCGTCATGAGCGGCTGCACGCCGATAAGGAATGAAAATAGAACGCAGACACATCTGATGCCCACAGATTCTCGCAGATTATCCTGATTTTATCTGTTTTTATCTGCGTAAATCGGCTTTTTCTGCGTCATCTGCGTTCTATTTACGAAGCAACCTTCGAATAATTCCGAGCCGTCCAGCGCTTTATTTACCCTATCACCGCCGCCAGCTCGCCTAAATTCTCTACGATGAGATCGGGCGGGGGTTGCAGACGCTTCGCGTCCGCCCGACTCGACGCCCCCGTCAGGGTTACAGCAGTCCACATGCCCGCCTGCTGTCCCATACGAATGTCGGTCTCCAGGCGATCGCCCACCATGAGACAACGTTCGGGCGGTAATCCCAACCGTTCCAGGGCCGCCTCTACGATGACGGGCGAGGGCTTGCCCGCCAGCACTTCCACCTCCCGCCCGGTGATGTGCGCCAGAGCCGCGAGGGTGGCCCCGGCGTCGGGAATGAAGCCGCCGGGCATGGGACAGGCCTTGTCGGCATTGGTGGCGTAGAAATGCGCCCCCCGCATCAACGCCTGGTAGGCGATGTTCAGCTTGCGATAATCCAGGGTGCGATCGAAGGCCACAACGACGCCCGCTATTCCCGAAACATCTATCACCCCCCGAGCGTCGCCGGGCAGATCATCCACCACATCCAACCCCTGAGCCCGCATCTCCGCCAACAGGGGCGGCTCGCCGATGACGAAGAGACGCTGGTCGGGTGCGGTGCGGGCCAGGTAGCGCGCCAGCACATAGCCCGAGGTGATGACATCATCGGGCGTGGCGGGGATGCCCAGGCGGGAGAGCTTGGCCGCGTAATCCTCCCGGGGATACAGCGGTTTATTGCTGACAAAAAGCACGCGCTTGCCCGCGGCCCGCAGCCGGGCGATGGCCTCGGGCGCAGTGGGCAGCGCGTTCTCGCCCAGGTAAACGGTGCCATCCAGATCAAAAAGAATGCCGTCGATAGCCGCTATCGAGAATTGTTGGCGAATGGATGAAGTCATACTTGAAATTGTACCCTTCAGACCTCTTTTCTTGAAAATCCACGTTATCAATGCTACCATTCCATCCATCCCACCCATACCGGAGCCTCCATGACCAACCTTATTGTCTCCCCTGGCCCGCTGATTGGCCACACCACCGTCCCCGCCGATAAATCCATCACCCACCGGGCGCTGCTGTTCGGCGCCATCGCCGATGGGGTCAGCCGCATCCGCAATCCCCTGCGCAGCGGTGACACCAACGCCACCCTGGGCGTGGTGCGCGCGCTGGGCGTGGCTGTGCGGGAGAGCGAATCGGGTGAACTGCTGGTGCATGGCCGGGGGCTGCACGGCCTGCAAGAGCCCGAAACCGTGCTGGATTGCGTCAACAGCGGCACCACCGTGCGCCTGCTCATCGGCTATCTCGCCGGGCAGGATTTTTTCAGCGTGCTGGCGGGCAGTCCGCAACTGCGCAAACGCCCCATGGGTCGGGTCACCGATCCCTTGCGGCAAATGGGGGCTCACATCGATGGTCGGGATGGCGGCAAGCTGCTGCCCCTGGCTATCACCGGCTCCCGGCTGCACGGCGTTGATTACGAGCTGCCCGTGCCCAGCGCCCAGGTGAAGACAGCCTTGCTGCTGGCCGGACTTTACGCGGATGGCCTGACCGTAGTCATCGAACCGGGCCCGGCTCGGGATCACACCGAACGCATGTTGGCCAGCATGGGAGCGCCTATTGTGCGCAAGGGCAAATACATCACCTCCGAGCGGCCTCAACGCCCGTTGGCTCCATTGGATATCACCGTGCCGGGCGATTTTTCATCGGCAGCCTTCCTGCTGGCCGCGGGCATCCTCGCCCCCGGTAGCGACATCACCATTCAGAGCGTTGGCGTCAATCCCACCCGCCGCGGGCTGCTGGATGCGCTTATCAGCATGGGGGCGGAAGTGCAACTGGACAACTGGCGAGAAATGGCGGGCGAACCCACCGGCGATCTGCATGTACATCATGGGGAATTGGCTGGCAGTGCGGTGCAGGGCGACCAGATTGTGACCATGATCGACGAACTGCCGGTCTTTGCGGTCATCGCCACCCAGGCCCGGGGCGACACCATTGTGCGGGATGCAGCGGAGTTGCGGGTGAAGGAGACCGACCGCATCGCCACCACGGTGACCGAGCTGCGCAAACTGGGCGCTGATATCGAAGAGCTGCCCGATGGCTTCGTCGTGCACGGGCCCACGAAGTTGCACGGCGCCCATGTCAGTTCCCACGGCGATCACCGTCTGGCCATGGCCCTGGCTGTGGCGGGCCTCATCGCCGAGGGCGTGACCACAGTAGAAGACGCGGCCTGCGCATCCGACTCCTTCCCCGGCTTCGAAGAAACCCTGCGCAAACTGGGCGCAAAGCTGGATGTCACGCCTTGATCGCCTCGAACAGGCCCGATTGCTTCTCGATGTAGAATTCACCATCCTCCTCGATCTTCCGTGCGATGGCCCGCTGCAGCGGTTCGGGATTTCGCGATAGCATGGGGGAGCGATCCATGGACAGGGCATAGGCGACCAGGGGCGCGGCTTCGGTCACCCGCAGCGCGTCGTCATAGTGATAGTGGTTGACGGTGGGAAAGTGGCGGTGCAGGGCGTCGGCGCCGTTGTGCAATCCGAAATTCGTGGATGCCCGATAATTGTTCGCCTGCGGATCGAGCTGTTGGATCAGAGCGTTTAGTTGCTGCATGTGTCCTGGGCCGTTGGTGGCGGCGTACAAACGCCCGCCCGGTTTCAGCACCCGATGCAGCTCTGCAACGGCCCGATTCAGATCGGGCGCATGATAGAGCATAAAGTTGGCGATGACGCCGTCGAAGGTTGCGGCGGGGAAGGGAATATCCACCACGTTGATGCGGGCGAACGCGAAGCGTTGGCGGGCCTCGCCCAGGTTCGCTCGGGCCTGCGCCATCATGCCGGGCGAAAAATCGGAGAGGATGATCTCCCAGCCTGCCGGGATGCGATCGAGATTGGCCCGCCAGAAATCCGCGGGGCCGGTTCCCACTTCCAGAATACGAGAGCAGGCGGGCAGGGCCATCATCCGCAGCACCCAGCCCCACCAGGGCTCAGGATTGACGCTGAAGCGGGCGTGCAGGGCGATGCGGGCGTTGAGACGGGAGGCGTCCTTGTATTGTCTTTCGAGTAGTGCTTTGGCCTGGTCGATGCCGGTCATCTTCACTATCCTTGAAAAGAATGCTACAATCCGATGGAATATTTACGCCATCATACACTTCATCAGGAACAATTGCCAATGACTTCTCACCCCTCCTCCCCAACCCCTCCCAACATTGTGCTCACCGGCTTCATGGGCGTGGGCAAAAGCACTGTGGGCCGCGAGGTGGCCGCCCGCCTGGGCCGCCCGTTCATCGATCTGGATGATCTCATCGAGCAGAACGCGGGCATGAGCATCAGCGATATTTTCGAAACACAGGGAGAGGCGCATTTTCGGGCGCTGGAAATGATGACGCTGCGAGAGCTGGCCGCACAACGAGGCATGATCATCGCCACCGGCGGCGGCGCCCTGGTGGATGCCGCCAACCGGGAGATGATGACCCGCAGCAGCCTGGTCATCTGCCTGACAGCCAGCGTCAGCGCCATCGAGGCCCGGGTGGGAGACGCCGCCCATCGTCCGCTGCTGGCCGGCGTCGATAAACAGCAACGCATTGTGGCCCTGATGAATGAACGGGCTGCGGCTTACGCCGAGATTCCTTACTGGATCGACACCAGCCATCGCACCATCGCCCAGGTGGCGGATGAAGTCATCGCCCTGGCGGAGAGCGGGCTGGGCGGGGTGCTGCGACTGCCTGTCAAATTGCCCGATGGCTCGGGATATGACATCCTGCTGGGCGCAGGCCTGCTGACGGAAGCGCCCGCCCTGCTGGCCGAGCGCGGACTGAGCGGCGATGTGGTTCTTGTCAGCGATGAAAATGTGGCCCCTCATTGGTCCGCCCCCCTGCTGGATGCGTTTGCCCGGGCCGGTGTGCAGGCGACGCTGGTCACCCTGCCCGCTGGCGAATCCCACAAGACGCTTGACAGCATCTCACGCCTTTATGACGAGTTCTTATCGGCAGAGCTGGATCGTTCGGGCGTGGTTATCGCCCTGGGCGGCGGCGTCATTGGCGACATGGCGGGTTTTGCCGCGGCCACCTATCTGCGCGGGGTGCGCTTTGTGCAAATGCCCACTTCTCTGCTGGCCATGGTCGATTCATCGGTGGGAGGCAAGACCGGCGTGGATCTGCCCCAGGGCAAGAATCTGGTGGGGGCGTTCAAGCAGCCGGAGCTGGTGATCATCGATCCCGACCTGCTTGCCACCCTGCCGCCAGAGGAGTTTCGCAACGGCCTGGGAGAGGTGATCAAGCATGGCATTATCGAGGACACGCGGCTTTTCGCCCAATTGGAGGGCGACGGGCCCGCGTCGCTGGAATCGATGATTGCTCGGGCGCTGCGGGTGAAGATCGGCGTAGTGCAACGCGATCCCTTCGAGGGGGGAGAGCGGGCGCATCTCAACCTGGGACACACCTTTGGCCACGCCATCGAGCGGGTAAGCGGTTACGCCATCCCCCACGGGCAGGCGGTGGGTCTGGGACTCATCGCCGCGGCGCGATTGGCCGCGGCCCGCGGGCTCTGCGCCCCCGACATCCCCGTGCGCATACGTGAAGTGGTGGACCGGGTGGGGCTGCCCACCCAGCTTTCGGGCTATGACCCGGCGGCCATCGTGGCGGCCATGACCACCGACAAGAAGCGCAAGGCGGGCAGGGTGCGTTTTGTGCTGCCCCGGGCCATCGGCGACGTGGGGGTGTACGACGATGTCAGCGAAGCTGAAGCGCTGGCCGCGGTGGCGAGCCTGACACAGGATTGACCGGCGAAACAACGAAAAAGTGCGGCCGCCTGTAAAGACGACCGCACCCTGACAGGTGAAGGGATGCGTCCTAATTTGTCCCGGGCGTCAGGTCAAAGGTAAAGGCGCCTTGCTGATCGGTATCGGCAGTCTCGGCATCACAGGGATTCGACGCCCGCACCAAATAGTAATGGTTGGTGGCGGCATCCGTCGCCGCGCCCGCCTCGGTAAAGGTGATGGTGGCGGCGAATGGCGGCCAGAGAGTTTCCTCAGTCACGCCGGCGTCGCCCGGAGAGAAATAAGGCGTCGCACTTTTGTAAACCGTGTAGGCGTTATTCGCTGCCGCATCCGCCCAGGAGAGCTGAACGTCGTCCCCTGCTTTGGCGGTGTCGGGGGCCGGTTCCACGGGGGTGGAACAAGTCTGGCATTGATACAGCTCAACTTCATCCACATACCAACCATCCAGGCCGTTACAGCCGTCGACGCCTATCTCGAAACGAAGTTTGATGCTATCTCCGGGATTTGCCAGGCTGTTCAGACTGAGCTGAGACTCACCCCAACTGCCGGTTACTTCTCCCCCATCCGTGCCGGTAAAGGACTCTTCTCCGGCCAGGGGATTGTTATTGTCACTGCTGCCATCCAGCGAGGCGGGATAGCTATTGAAACTGAAGGCCGCGCCCGGAACGATTTGCCAGGCGCCGCCATTGACACTGATCTTGACATTGCCACCATCCCATTCGAACTCGGTGGCCACGTAATGCTCAAAGGTCATGAGGATGTCGGTGGCGCTGGCGTCGACGATGATGGCCGGGCTTTCGAGATAGAGCACGCCCGCTTCCAGGTCATCGGAGCAGTTGCCCACCACGGGATCGGGCCCGAAATAGGCGGAGCCAGAGCGGCCATCGGGCAGGGAGCTATTCAGCGCCCAATCCCGATCGTCGAAGGTGTTGGGGTCCAGCACATCGCGGCGCCCGATCGTCCAGCCTTTGTCAGCGCTCTCGAAATCATCCTTGAAGTAGAAGGCGGCGCCTTCATTGGCATTGGTGCACAGGGCGGGCGTATTTTTGTCCAGCATGGGCTGGAAATTGCACTGGGTGGGTTCATTGCGCATCTCGGTAGCCAACAACACCTTGGTTACCTGATCGCAATCATTGCTGCTGATGACTTCAGATCCAACGCCGGGCCATGGCGGATCCGCAGTCGTGATATCAAAAAGCGATTGGCCCACCAGATCGGCGCAGGATTGTTCAAGGGCGTCAGCATGATCGGCGAAATCTGTGGTGGGAGTTTGATAAACGTGCATGGCCCGCCAGTAGATATGTGCAGCCTTGGTCAATCCCAGCCCCGTGAAGCTCTGGCCGTTGTAGCTGCCGCCATCGGCAATCATGGCAAAGGCGTGATTGGGCACGCCGGAATTGGTGTGGACGCCGCCGGAGTCATCGGTAGAGCAGGCGTAATCGGAGGAGCTGACTTTGCCCGGATCGCCCTTGCACTCGGGCCGCCACATATCGCGGATAGGCTGGAAGAAAGCCGGATCATCCTCCCCCGACAGCCACCGATAGCTGTCGTCCGTCCCTTTCGGAAATCCCTGATATTTGGAGCATTGCGACCCATCAGAACTTCGCAATCCGCCCGGCGTATCCTTGCCCCGTCCGTTAATCAGATCGACCACTTCGCCATAGATATCGGAATAGGATTCGTTGAGCGCTCCCGGCTGCCATTGGTAGATGAGCCCGTGATTGTACTCGGTGTAGGCGTGGGTCCACTCATGGGCGACGGTGTCATCGCCGGTGACGTCATCACAGTAGTTCGTGGATGTGCCGTTCCAGTTGGCGTTGGGGCAATTGATCTGCGGATCATTGGCGACGCTTTTCATGATGGCGTCGGAGCCATCGAAGGAAAGATAGGCGCCATTGGTCATACTGGCGAAAAGATTGTACGCTTCCTTGGTGCCGTCCAGGATGTTATCCCAATCGGAATCTCCGGTGGGATACGCATCCCCCTCCTCCCATTGCAGGTCGGCGGGATCGATGCTGGGCTCATATAACTGGCGATGAATGCTGTTCTCGATGGTGTTGATCACGTTCAGCACAGCGCCGCTGTGAGCATCCACATAGACGAACGTCCGGATATTCGGGCCGCGCACTTCCACCTCCCAGGCCAGGTAATTCTCTCCGGGGACGCCCTGCACCAGTCCATCGCGATAGACAAAAAGCCCGCTGTGAACAACCGACAATACTGCGGCATCCATGCGGGGCGAGTCATATTTGCCGCTGGCGACAGCGTAACGAGCGGTGCGCTCCGCCTGGGCCTGCGCAACCGCAGGCTGGGCATCCACGACCACGGCGGGAACGAAAACGCCATTGACGGCATAAAGCTGTCCATCCCGATTGAAATGCACTTTGATGACGCCACCCAATACCTCCAATCCAGCAAATTGTTGTTGGTAACTGAGATGTGTGAATCCATAGATGTCGGTTTCCACATTCAGATGTTTCAGTTCTGCTGTGGCGTTGCTGATGCCGAACAATTCACCATATTGATCGAAAAAAGCCTGTGCTTGCGCTTCGGGCGATAGGGTGGGATCAAAGAGGGGAGTGGCGTTTTGGCCAATGACCACGAATCGGGCCGCGCCTGTGGCCGGATTGTTTGTTATCCGCACATCGCCGCCAGTAGCTTGCATCAGTCTGGCGGTGGCTTCAGCCACGGGGTCATCCGGCCCCTGGGCCAGAGCATTTCTCCAGGAGAATAAGGAGAGCGCTAACAACACGACGATAAAGATACGCTTCGTATTTTTCATGAGGTAGTGATCCTTTCTAAATGAGTGGATATGAATGAAATCAGGGCAAGAAAGAGCCACTAATCCTATCGAAATCAGCGTTATTTGGCAAGATGCCGGTTAATCCCCTACCAGCGCCCTATTCGAACATCTTGCGGTATTGTCCCGGCGCGTAATGCGGAAAGGCGTGCTCGTACAGATATTCGTAAGGCCCGAGCGCCTCGATCTCGGCGATGACGCCCGCGATCTGCCCCTGCGATTCATAGGCCAGCACGCTCTGCAGCCGTCGTTGGAAGGCGTCGGCGTCGGCTCGCACCTCCAGATTGGGAGGCGTGCGAAAATTCTCGTAGATAGCGGCCTCGTAGATCATGGGCGCATCATCCAGCGGCAGTCCCAGCTCGGGCCAGATGGCGCCGGTGGCGTGGAAGATGCTGATCATCAGCTCCGCATAGGTGATTTTGTGATCGGGGTGAGTGTCTGATTCAGCGGGGATGAAGACGCGGTGGGGCCGCAGCCGGCGCAGATGCCAGGTGAAGCTGTTTTGCAGCCCGGTGTAGCCGCCGTGTGTGGGATCCTGGGCCCGGGCCTTGCGGCGCCCCTGCCAGGCGGCCAGATCGTTATCGGGATAGCCCAAGAAGGTGATAGCTTCGGCGGACAGGCCCAGGATGGCGAAGGAGGCCAGGGTTTCGCGATGACGTATGTCCACGATATGCGGCTCCTGTTCCGCGGTGCAATAGCCCATGCGGCCATCGGTGACGATGATGACCTGCACGTCCACGCCCGCCTGCACCGCAGCCATCAGCGAAAACCCGGCGCCGATGCACACATCGTCATCATGGGCGCCCACAAAGAGCCAGGTTTCGGCGGCCACGCCCACGGGCGATGGCATCAGTCCATCGAGATTATCGAAGCGTTCTTTGACATCACCCACCAACCGGGTGAATTGAAAAGCGTTTTTGCGATGAAGCGTCATTGTGAATGTCCTCTTCTTGGAGCCTGTTATGAACTTCCAACCAATTCCCAGGCGTTGTCGTATCGCTCACCTTTCGATTCGCCGCGGATGTCGCTGAAAAATCGGATCAGCGCGGATTTTCGCAGAAAAATCCTTCTGCAATCCAAAAAATTCGCGGAGATCTGTCGCATCCGCGTTATCAGCGGCGAATCCCACGGGCAAATGGCGTAAAAATTCGATTTGACGAGGCCAAAGTGCATAACAACCTCTAACCTTTGACCGCTCCGGCTGTCAAACCTTTGATGAACTCGCGAGAGAGAAGAATGTAGAGAATCAGGATGGGAACGGCGGCAAGGGAGAGAGTGCTGAGCGCGCGCGTCCAATCGGTGCGATATTGGCCGAAGAGCAGGGACACGCCCAGGGAAATGGTGCGGGATTTTTCGGCGCGGATGAAAACCAGCGGGAACCAGAAATCATTCCAGATTTTCATCATGTTGAAGATGGCCACCGTGGCGATTGCCGGGCGCAGCAACGGCATGACGATCTGAAAATATATCCGCCATTCCGAGGCGCCGTCCACTTTGGCCGCGTCGAACATCTCTTTGGGCAGAGTTTCGATGAACGCTGTCAGGATAAAAACCGAGATCGGCATCCCCATGGCCACATACACCGGGATCAGGCTCCAGATGGTGTCTTGCAGCGAAAGAAACTGCATGATGCGGATGAGATCGATGGTGCCCAGACGAACGGGAATCATCAATCCGGCAATGAAAAAGATGTAAAAAGCAGTGCTGGCCTTTGAATTCCATTTGGCCAGGGCGTAAGAGGCCAGCGAGCCGAAAAAGACAATCAGAATCAGCGAGATGATGGTGACGTAAAAGGTGTTGAGGAAATAGATGCCGAAATTTCCGTTGACCCAAACCGATTTGTAGCCGTCCAGGGTGAAATGCTGGGGCAAGCCAAAGGGGCTGCTGAAGATTTCTTTTTGGGGTTTGAAGGAATCGACGATCAGCGTCCAGACAGGAAAAATGACGATGGCCGTCCACAGCGCCAAAACAAAGTGGGTGAGCAATTTTTGCGTACGATTCATTTTCATAATCTTAGATTCCCTCCTCATCTGAACGAGCCGCATAAAGCCAGATGAGGACGCCCGCCATCAGGATAAGGAAGATGAGAGTGGCGATGACAGCTCCCATCCCCATGTTGGGAATGCCCGCGGGCTGCTCGCCAGCGATGCCGGTGCGATAGAAAAAGGTGGCCAGCAGATCGGTGGCGTAGCCCGGTTCGCCCTTGGCGCCCTCCATGGCAAAAATGACGTCGAAGGCGTTGAAATTATCTACAAAAGTGAGGATGGCCACCACGCCGATGACCGGTTTGAGCAGAGGGAACTTGATGCGCCAAAAGACGTTCCAGCTCGATGCGCCATCCACGCGAGCGGCCTCGATGAGTTCGTCGGGGATGCCAAGCAGGCCCGCCAGGAAGAGTACGGTGGGCATCCCCACCCATTGCCACACAGAGGTCAACGCAATCACGGGCAGCGCCAGATGTTTATCGCCCAGCCAGGGTTTAGCCCAAGAGTTCAGGCCCACAGCTTTGAGAGTATGATTGATCGCGCCCCAGTAGGGATGAAGAATAAGGGTCCACAAAAATCCGGTCACGAGCACAGAAAGGGTGGCGGGGGCGAAGATGACGGTGCGATAGAAATTTCGGCCCCTGAAATCGCTTGACAACAAGGTCGCGAAGAATAACCCCATGCTGTTCTGAATGAACATGTGAATGGAGAAAAAGATGATGGTGTTTTTCAGTGCGCCCAGGAATCGATCTCGCCAGAGGGGGACGGTGAAGAGATCGATATAGTTTTTGAATCCGACGAATTCGGTGGGCGTGTAGCCCCGGCCGGTGAAGAAACTAAGCCGCATCGAATCGATGAGCGGCGCGGCCATGAAGATGAGATAAGTGAGCAACGCTGGCAGCAAAAAGAGATACCAAATGCCGTTGGCGCGCAGATTCATTCTCAATTTTTTCATCAAATAGTCTCCAGTCGAAGCGTTCTGATAATCTTTCCAAAGCATGAGCCAGGAGGGAGGCGTTCCCCCCTGGCTCATTGAAGGCGATTAAAGGCGTTCGACTATTGTTTGCAATGTTGGGCGGGTTCGTACCATTTGGCAATGGCTTCTTGCAGGCTGTCGGCCGCTTCCTGAGGCGTTTGCTCGCCCTTGAGCACGGCGATGACGCCATTGTTCATCACGGTGTACGGATCGGGCATGCCGGGAGGCGGAGCCATCAGTTTTTCCCAAACGAAACGAATGTCGGTGCCAGCGGCCTTCTTGTTGAAGGAGAGGAATTCATTCGCCACCGGGTCGGAGAGGGTGGGAACGTTCTTGCTGACGGGGAAGAAGCCGGGAACGCCATTACCGAAGGCCTCGCCGAAGTCCTTGGTGTAGAGCCACTGCAGGAATGTCTTCGCGGCTTCCTCATGCTTGGTGGCGGGATTCATGCCAATGGCGGCGTCCATGTGGAAGGAGATGTACATCTTCTTGCCTTTGGCGGGCGGCGCAGGGAAAACGCTCCAGTTGAAGTCGGGCGCATCTTTCTCGATAGCCGAGATGCTCCAGGAGCCATCGAAATACATGGCCGACTGCCCCTGCACGAAGAGTTGCTCAGCGGTGTAGTAGTCCACAGCGGTGAAGTCGGGGGGCAGGTAAGGAGCCAGATCCTGAATCTGGGTGTACGCGGCCACCATGTCAGGATCGTTGAAGCAGCGTTCGCCCTTGAGATAGGCCATGCGTCCTTCGTAGCCGCCAATGTTGTTGGGGATGATGGTCATCATCACGACTTCGTTGATATCCCAGGCGTCTTTCGTGCCGTTGGAGAAGGGGATGACGCCGGCGTCTTTCAGCTTCTGCGCGGCGGCCATCAGGTCTTCCCAGGTCTGGGGAACTTCGATGCCGTTTTCTTTGAACATGTCCTGGTTGTAGTAGATGCCATGAGAGACGGCCGCGATGGGCACGGCGAAGGGTTCGCCATCCTCGGTGGACCAGGGGGCCAGGGCGCCGACCGAGAAGTTGTCTTTCAGGCCGGGCAGATCTTTGAGCGAGGCCACGAATCCCTGATCGAACAGGTCGCGTCCCGTTGCAAAGGAGCGAACGAAGAACAGGTCGGGCGCGGTGCCGGTCTCGAGCTGGGTGCGCA
>Ga0256832_1000765_pt1 | contig 21152 bp, 20 predicted proteins | sample 134614metaG_FD_190534 | JGI IMG/M metagenome (GOLD analysis project Ga0256832, IMG submission 190534) | Hydrothermal vent microbial communities from Lau Basin, Pacific Ocean - 134-614 | ecosystem: Environmental > Aquatic > Marine > Hydrothermal vents | place: Pacific Ocean: Lau Basin | collected... | reverse complement strand
TGTCGCCCTCCGGGCTTGAGTCCATATTCAAACACGATTGGGTTGCGATTGTCACGTTCATCACGCCCCACCAACCGACAACGGATAACAGACAACAGACAACCCCCACCGACTCCCCCGATTTCACCGATTCCGCCGATTCCGCCGATTACACCGCTTTTCCCGATTTCACCACTTCCACCGCAAACTCCTCCACCTCCCGCTTCTCCGTGGAGAAGTTGATGCCCAGGGCGATGAGCTTTTTGCCTGAGGCGCGGTATTTGTCGAGGTAGCCTCTTTCTTTGATTTGATTGAGGGCCTCCTGCGCAGATTGGTCTATCTTGAATTCTATGGCATAGACCTTGTCGTCCAATTCTACCAGCACATCAATCCGGCCGCGGGCGGTATTGACTTCGCTGTGGATGTCTAAGCCGATGTAGTCGAAGAAGATATGGATGAGCAGATGATAGAGGCGCTCTTTGTCTTCGTATAACTGGTAGGGGATGTTGTAGAGGATTCGGTTGAGGGTGTTTTTGAGCAGCTCAAGGTCTTCTGTCTGTAAGGCGCGGCGAGCATCCTGGACAGGCTTGCTTCCCCGGCCCGGCTCCAATTTGGCGAAAGCCCCGAGGAGGTGTTCCAGCATGGATTTTTTCACTTCCCGATTGGGGTATGCCAGGGTGTAGAGCTCACTTTCCGCATCGTATTCTTTAATGGTCAAATAGCCCGTTTGGAACAAGAGTGTGCCCACGGAGATGTCGTTGTCAATTTGAAAGGCTTCGAAAAAGGCATCTCCGACTTTTATGTTGTCGAAGTTGTAGTACTGTTTTTCTTTGATGAGATTGATAAGGAAAGTGGGCGTAGCCGTGGCAAACCAATAATTGCGGAAGATGGCTTTTTGGAAGAAATTGAGGATGGAAAAGGGATTGTAGAGGAAATCTCTTCCATTCCAGCTATAACCGTTGTACCAGTTTTTGACCTTCTCTAAAAGGTCTTCGGTAGAGATTTTGTGGTAGTCAGCTACGAATGGAATGTGTTCTTTAAAGTAGTGTTCCAGTTCTTCCTGGGTGTAGCCCAGCATGGTATCGGCGATGAAGTCCTGGAGGCTGAGGTCGTTGAGGTTGTTGAGGTCGGAAAAGATGCTGACTCTGCTGAATTTGGAGACGCCGGTGATAAAGACCATGCGCAGCGAGGGGTCGCTGTCTTTGATGACGGAGTAGAATTTTTTGAGAACCTGCTGGTTTTCCTGTGCTTGTGCAATTTCTTTTCCGAGAAAGTCTATAATGGGTTTGTCGTATTCGTCTATGAGCAGGGCTACCCGGCCCTTTTTTGCCGAAAGGCTGTGGAGAAGCTCCCTGAATTTTAGTTCCAGGGCTTCTTCATCTACGTCCAGCTCATGCTCACGGATAAAGTCATCGAGGAATTCGTGCAGGGCTTTTTCAAGCCCCAAAGATTTATACCCCAGACTGCTGAATGGGATGTGTAAAACGGGATTCGTTTTTTCCCAGTCCCAACGGTCTTCTATCCAAAGACCTTCAAACAGCTCTTTGCTACCCCGAAACAATTCTTTCAAGGTGCTGACCAGCAGGGATTTGCCAAAGCGGCGGGGGCGGGAGAGGAAGTAGTAGCCACTTTGAGATGCCAACTCATAGACATAACGGGTCTTGTCTATGTACAGGTAGTTGTTTTTGCGAATCTTTCGAAAGTCTTGTATGCCAACGGGTAGTTTTTGCATGGGGTAAAGATAGGGAAATGTCGGGAAATGCTTTGGGAGTCAATTCTAAGATTTGGGTAGTGCATAAGCGTTGCTTCAACGCTCAGAGCATGGTCGCCAAGACAGCTGTCAGGGCAATGGCAAAGCAATACCAGGCGAAGTACTTTAGTTTGGCATGTTGCACCAGGGCGATCATCCATTTGCAGGCAAACAGGCCGGTGATGAAGGCGGCAGTAAAGCCGATGAGCAGGGCGCCGGTTTGGGATTCCATGGCGTGGAGGCCGTCGGCATCGAGGAGGTCTTTGGCCATTTTGGCGAGAATCAGCGGCACCACCATGAGGAAGGAGAAGCGGGCTGCTTTGCGGCGGTCTATGTGGAGCAGGACGCTGGTGGAGATGGTCGCTCCCGAGCGCGAAATGCCCGGTAAGATGGCGATGGCCTGGGCGATGCCGATGAGCAGGGCTTTAACGCCGCTTACGTCCTGCCCGGTATCGCGGGCCTTGTCGGCCAGAAAAAGCAGCAGGCCGGTGAGAGCGAGCATGGCGGAGACGAGCAGGACATTGCGGGAGAAGAGCTCTTCTATTTGGTCTTCCCACACCAGACCCACAAAGGCTGCCGGAATCATGGATATGATGATAAAGAGGGTGAAGCGCAGGGCCTCGCTTTGTCTTTTCAGCAGCCCGCTGAGGATTTCAGCCACGTCTTTGCGAAAGACGACCAGGGTGCTGAGGGCCGTAGCAGCGTGCAGGGTAACGGTCATGGCCATGCTTTGATCGGCCATGCTGGTATCGCCCATGAAGTACTTGGCCAGCTCCAAATGCCCGCTGCTGCTGACGGGCAGAAATTCCGTCAGCCCCTGTATGATGCCCAGGATGAGGGCACGCAAAAATTCGCTCATTTACTTTTGCTTGAAGATGCCGTAGATGATGATGCCAATGCCGCCGAGGATGACGATGGGCGAGAGTACCGTTTGGCGAAAGCCGTAAATGCGCTCGGGTTCCCACACATCGGGGGAGGGCATGTGCCCGCCAATCATCAGCGCCATGCCGAGGAGCATGACGAGGAAGCCTCCGGCCATCCAGATGAGGTTGCTTTTGCCGAAAGGCAGTCCGCCCTTCTTTTCTACACTGCGTTTGCTGCGGTAGGTGGATTCAGTCTTTTTGGCGGTCTTGCCGCCACCGGTGGTAACGACCACCTGTTTTTTGTTGCCTTTGGGTTTGCTCATGAATATCGGATTTGAATATGGTTGGCCAAAGGTAGGCAAAAAATGGGAATTACAAAACAAAGTTTCCATTGATAGAAGAAGCCCCAATTAGCCGGACAGGTCTATTTCGTTTTCCACCTTTTGGATGAGTTCTTTCGTTGGTTTTAAAACAGGTCTTACGAGTTCTTCTGTAAAGTCAAAAAAGTCCCCATAATCTCCTTTATGGCGCCAATCAAATAAATCAGAGTAAGTTTGACCTAAATGCTTTTCAATCTTACCGGTTTTGATATAATTCAGGAAAAATTGGGTTTTTACTCCGGCATGTGTCTTTGTGTTGATTTTTGACTGTACCAGTAAAGCACTTACTGCGTAATAGGCTGCATAATAAAGGCGATTTATTGCTGAATTCCATTTTTCGTTTTCTATGAGTAGTTCAGCAACTTCAAGAGTCTCTTTGGCTTTTTCGAGCCTGTATTTGACATATTCGACTCGCTCTGATTGCTTCATACCTTAATGCCTTCTTTAAGGATGTTTTCATAAAGGGGCGTAACCCGAAATCGGGTTTCCCATTCCTTTTTAGACTTAACCAGTGTAGATATGGCTTGCCCAAATTCAAGTTCAAGTTCAAACAATTTATGTCTGAATTTTTGCTCCTCTTTTATGCCTGCCGGATAGGGGACTAAGATAAGCAGGTCCCAATCGGATTCTTGCTTTTCGTCACCTCTGGCCCTTGAGCCATATAAAACGACATCGGCCCGGGGCTCAATTTCTTTGATGGCTTTTTTTATACGGATTAGTATTTCAGGTTTCCTTTTCATGGTAAATGGTGCTTTCACTACTTTTTTAACGCTTGTTGCTTGGCCAAAGGTAGGCAAAAAATGGGAATTATAAGGAGAGTTTCCACTGATAGAAGAGGAAGCTGAGCAGCTCGGCCTGGTAGTCTCGGGGCGGAGCATCTTTGGTCTCCACATAGAGGAGGATGGGTTTGTCGCTGCTTTGGGCTGTTTGCAGGCTTGCGCCAAATTTGAGGGTGTGTGCGGGCGAAATGCGTTTTTGCCGGAAACTGCAGAAGAGCAGAGCGGCGGGGTAGGCCGTGTGCTCTACATTGTGCAGAGGGGAATAACTGAGGAGGTAGTCAAAGCTCTTTTCCCTTGAAGGCAGGCCGTAGCGCCGGCTGAAGTCTTCGGGTGCGCCGAGCAGGGGGTAGCGGAGCATGTCGTACATGCCGTTTTGGAGGATGGCTGTTCCGAACAGGTCGGGGCGCTGGGTCATGGCTGCCGCAGCGTACATGGCCGATTCGAAGGAACCGTAGAGGGAGATTTTTCCCGCTTCGGTGTAGCGCTGTTTTTGAAGGTATTCTGCCGCAGTCTGGATGGCGTTGAAGATTTGTTGTTGGCTTCGCGCTGTGGTGCTGTCTTCAGCGTTTCCCTTTTGGAGGGTAAATGCGGGTAGTGTGTTGTTGGTGAAGGCGAGGATGCAGTTTTGCTCTAACAGCAGGGCCTGAGTGGCGTTGTAGCGGATGGGTTTTTCGTCGGGAGAGGGGGTAGCGATGAGGGTGGGATGCTTGCCATCGAGTACAATGCCTTCTGCATAGGTGAGGAAGAAGGAAATTTGCCTGCCGTCATAGTCTTTGGTAAATATCTGTTTGGTTTTTAAGCCTGCGCGCTGTTGTGGTTTTTTGCCGGCGATGAGCAGGCGGGGGACAGGGGCGTTTTCACTCAGGCTGAAGATGCGCGCTGGTTGGGTGAAGCTGTGTTGGCGGAAGTAAAAGGGGGCCTGGCCGGCAGTGCTGCCGATTTGATCAATATAGGAGATTTCGGGCAGCTCAATTTCGCGGCTGAAGCGGCCGTCGGGGTCGAACATTCTGAGGCGGCTCTGCGCTTTGTGGCGATAGAGGGCGAGGATGTGATTTTGTGCGATGTGTACGTCTTCGAGCAGTTCGCCATCTTCGGGGAGGATGGTTTCCCAATAGGTGCTGTCGGGCTGATTGGCGTAAGCACGCAGTAGTTTGAAGTGAGGGGCGTGTTGGTTGGTGAGCAGGTAAAAACTGTTGCCTCGCGTGCCGACGACTTCAAACTGCGAGGGGCTGTTTTGCACGAGGATGGAAAATTCCAGGCTGCTGTCTTTTTTCAGATCGAGGAAGTAGAGCGAGTGGGTGCCGGACATATCGAGGCTCTCGAGGAAGAGGAATTTGCCGTTGCCAAAGGTGCGGGGTCGGTGTTGCAGGTCGGGCCGGCTGGGGTCTATGAAGATGAGTTGGTCTTCGCTTTGGGCTGTGCCGATGCGGTGGTAGCGCACTTCCTGGAATTCCTCATCGGGAAAGCCTTTGCCCGAGGCAGGCGGAGCGTAAGTGCAGTAATAGAAGCCGTCCCCCTGCCAGGCGATGGCGCCATTTTTGACGTAGCGCAGGCGGTCGGGCAGTTCTTTTCGGGTGTTGAGGTCGAGGATTTTGATGGTTGCCCAGCCCGATTGGCTGAGCTTGAGCTCAAAGGCCAGATAACGGCCCTGGGGGTCAAAGGCCGTTTGACCCAGGACGATGCTGCCGTCTTTGGAGAAGAAGTTGGGGTTGAGTATGACTTCTTCCTCGGCACTGCCCAATTGCTTGCTGCGGCAGAGGACGGGTAGCTCTTTTTCACTGTTCTTCTTGAAGAAGTAGTCGTATGCTCCGTAGCGTTGCGGGATGGAGTAGGTTTCGTATTGGCGTTGTTCTTCGAGCCGCTTTTGCAGTTTTTCCCGAAAGGGGATTTTTTGGAGATAGCTTTGCGTCAGTGCATTTTGGTCGTCTATCCATTGGCGGACGTCCTCGGAGGCGAGTTCTTCCAACCAGCGGTAGGGGTCGAGCAGGGGTTTGCCGAAGAGGGTGTCCGCGTGGCTGCTGTCTGCATAGGTGAGCGGATAGCTGACGGGAATGGGTGGGAAGGAGGCGGTTGGGGCTTGTTGAGGGGGTTCGGTGTATTCGCTTTCACAGGCTGCGAGAGCGAGGAAGAAGAGCAGGACGAGTTTTGGCATTTTCATTGGACATCACTTTTTATCCTCCGATTTGCGCCATGGATTCGGTTTGGGAAGAGGCGCTGCGTTTTTCGGATTCGAAACCATCGGGAGCGCGATTTTGGAGGGCTTGTTGTATGGCGTAGAGGATTTGCCGGTCGGTAGCGCCGGCGCGCATCATGTCGCGCAGGTTGAAGGTGCCTTTGTCGTAGAGGCAGGTGCGCAGTACGCCCTGTGGCGTGAGGCGCAGGCGGTTGCAGGAGCCGCAGAAGGTGCGCGACCAGGCGGCGATGATGCCGATGCTGCCGCGGAAGCCCGGGGCGCTGTAGCGTTCTGCCGTGGCATGCGGGCCTTTGGGCAGGCTGTGAAGTTGGGGGAAGTGTTGCTGCAGTTCTTCGAGTATGCGTTGGTGGTTCCAGGGCGATTCGGGCAGGCGCTGTCCCCGGCCGTTGAAGGGCATTTCTTCGATGAAGCGAATTTCTAAGGGATGCTCCTCGGCGAGTCGGGCCATGTCGGCAATTTCATCGGCGTTTTTATCGGCCATGACGACCATGTTGATTTTGAGGTGGAAGCCCAGTTCCAACATGCGGTGCAGGGCCGTGATGACTTCCTGGTAGTTGTCGCGGCGGGTGATGTCGGCGAAGCGCTCGGGCCTGAGGCTGTCTAAGCTGAGGTTGATGTGGGTGATGTCGAGGCGCTTGAGTTCTTCGAGCCGGGGGAGGATGAGCGTGCCGTTGGTAGTGATGTGTATGCGGGGGATGTGGTATTCGGGCTCTCGCAAAGCGGAGAGAAAGGACATCACGTCTTTGCGGAGGAAGGGCTCGCCTCCGGTGATGCGCAGTTTGGTGAAGCCGTGTTGTTTGAGCAGGCGGACGAGGCGCAGCAGTTCTTCATAGCTCATGAGCTCATCGCGGGCGACGTACCTGATGCCCTGTTCGGGCATGCAGTAGGTGCAACGCAGGTTGCAGCGATCGGTGAGAGCGATGCGCAGGTAGTCAATGGTACGTCCCTGTCGGTCAGTCATGTTTGCTAAGGTAGCGCTTTTTTTTGAATTCTTTGCATGAGGGCTGCTGCTCGGGGTAAATCGGCGATTTTACCGGCATCTACCCAGTTTTGGGGTGGGTGCTCAAAGGCATGGATGGGGTGTTGCCCGCACAAACTCAGATATGCCTTGATGATGGAGAAAACGCTTTCGTCGGGCAGGAGGTTGAGCAGTTCGCTGCGTACCAGATGGATGCCGCTGAAGGCCAGAGGGCGCAGGGCATCTGCCTGTGAGCAGCGGATTTCCTCTCCCGTGCGCAGGTTTTTCCATCCGCCGAGGCGTCCTTCCGGCGTGAAGAGCAGTTGGCGCGAGGAGTTGCGCCGGCTCACGGCGAGGGTGGCAAGCCCCCCGCGTTCGCGATGGCATTTGGCGAAAGCCTGAAAATCTATATCGGCAATCACATCCACATTCCACAACAGGATGTGCTCTGCCTCTTTGAGCAGGGGAGCGGCCTTTCGCAGCCCGCCGCCGGTATCCAACAAGAGCTCCCGCTCATCGGAGATCAGGACGTGCAGGCCTTCGGGAGTGTGAGCCTGCAGGAAGTCCGTGATCTGCTCCGCAAAGTGATGCACATTGACGACCACTTCGCGTATGCCGAAGCGCTTCATTTGCTCCAAGGCAAAAGCCAGCAGCGGTTTGCCGCCCGTTTCGACCAGGGCTTTGGGGCGCTCCAGCGTCAGCGGTTGCAGGCGCGTGCCGAGGCCCGCTGCAAAGATCATGGCCCTGGTACTCAGAACGTCAGCTTAAAGTTATAGAAATAAATGTAGAGCACTACGGCCAAAAACATTCCAAAGCTGAAGATGAGCCACAGCAGAAAGTAACCCTTCTTGCCGGCATTCTTGATTTCGTCAGACATGCTTTGTCGCTTTTCAGGTGAAAGAAAACGTTTGTCGGGGCAAAGATAGGGGAAATTTGGTGGAATCGGGGGAATTGGCGGAATCGGTGAAATCGGGGGAGTCGGTGGGGGTTGTCTGTTGTCTGTTATCCGTTGTCGGTTGGTGGGGCGTGATGAACGTAACGAACGTAACGAACGTGATGAACGTGACAATCGCAACCCAACCATGCTTAAATACGGGCCTCTTAGCGTCTTTAATTCTCGAGATGAAAAGGGAACGACTTTATGCCGCTGAAATAAGGGTTGCAGGGGGAAGAAGCTTTTAGCGTCTTAGCGAGAAACATATTAACCAGCTAAACAGGGGTGCTTAACAATCGTAATGCGTGATGGGCCTGCCATCGCAGCCAGGTTTAGTCGGGTGCCCACCGTCTCTACAACGCTCAACGCTCAACCCTAAACGCTCAACCCTAAACTTTTCCCCCATTAATCACCGGCAGCAGCGCCAACGCCAGCAGCCCCAGCAGGATGTTGGCGCCGATTTGGATGGTGAAGAAGATGATGTTGGCGAAGGAAAAGGCATCGGGGCCGTTGATGGCGTAGAGGCCTGTGAGGGCGGCGGTGATGAGCAGGTGATAGGAGCCCAGGCCGCCCGGAGAGGGAATGACCATGCCGAGGCTGCCGGCGACGAAGACGATGAGGGCAGGGGAGAAGCCCAATTGAGATGTGGGTTCAAAGGCGAGGAAGCCCAGCCAGGTCATCAGGTAGTACATCAACCAGATGTTGAGGCTGTGCAGGATGAACCAAAACGGACTTCGAACGCGGCGGATGCTTTGCAGGCCTTCGCCAAAACCCTTCATCATGCCCATGATCTTTTGGCCCGGCCTGCTGCGCAGCAGCGGCTTGCGGAAGAGCCAAAACAGCCCGCCGCCTATGAGCAGGGCTATGAAGAGATAGCGTAGCAGAGGAGTGCTGCCTTCGCTTTCACTCCCACCGAGGTAGGGCGTGAGAAAGCGACTGATGGTGTCAAATTCAAAGAGGAAGGCCAGGGCAATGACTACGGCCAGCGAGAGCACATCCACGATGCGGTCCACGACCACTGTGCCGAGGGTCTTTTCGACGGGAATGTTTTCGTAGCGGGAGAAGGTGCCGGCACGCACGATCTCGCCTATGCGCGGCAAGCCCAAGTTGGCGAAATAGCCCAGCATGATGGTCAGAAAGGCGTTGACGGGGCGGGGCGAGTAGCCCAGCGGGCGCAGCAGCATCAGCCAGCGGGCGGCGCGGCTGAGATTGCTCACGGCAAAGGCCAGCAGCATGAGAAAGAGGTAGCGGAAATCAGCCGAGGCAAAATCCGAGGCGATTTTTTTTAGCAGGCTGCAGTCTTCTTTGGGGATGCCGTCGAGGGCGCATTGGGCTTGCCAGGCCTGGTCTTGCTGGCGATACACCAGCCAGAGAATGATGCCGCCCACCAATAAAAAAAGAAGGGCTTTGAGCAGGTCTCGGAGCAGTTTTTTCAAGGGCTTGCGGTCTTTGCAGATAGGGAAAGGCGCCGCCAACGCCGGTTTTATTCGGGCAGGCGGTTGTTCTCGTCCGGGAAAACGGCTACGGGCTTAAACGTCCGGGCCTCTTCGGCATCCATCCAGGCATAGGAGATGATGATGAGCACATCGCCCACCTCAGCCTTGCGCGCGGCGGCCCCGTTGAGGCAGATGACCCCCGAGTTGCGTTCGCCGCGGATGACATAGGTCTCTAAGCGCTCGCCATTGTTGTTGTTGACGATTTGCACGCGTTCGCCTTCGAGGATGTTGGCGGCCTCCATCAGGGCTTCATCAATGGTGATGCTGCCCACGTAATTGAGGTTGGCCTCCGTTACGCGCACGCGGTGAATCTTCGACTTAAACATTTGTAGCATCATGGGCACAAAATTACGGATTTTGTTGGCATTGGAATGCTTTTTCGGCCGGAGGCAATGCCCCACAGCCAACACTACAACGCTTTATGAGACGATTAGGTTATCAATCAGTCTCACATCGCCTACCCAGACGGCCGTGCAAAGCACTACCTCTCCGGGCGGGGGCAGTTCCTCCGGCGGCAAGTCGCGCAGGGGCTTCAGGTCTGCAGCCCGCGCAAAGCAGAAGTACTCCGGGCGGAAGCCGGGCAGGGCGGCCAGCTGCTGCAGGTAGCGGTCTTCTATTTGCCCTACCGGTGTAGGCTGGCGAAAGGCTGAAGAATTTTTTTTATGCCTTTCGGCAAATGTTGTGGCGGCAGCCCGCATCGCACGATAGATCTCCGGCGCGAGGGCACGTTGTTCGGCAGAGAGGCGCAGGTTGCGGGAGCTCATGGCCAATCCGTCTTCTTCCCGCACGGTGGGGCAGACTACCAGTTGTACCGGGCTGTTCATTTGCTCGAGCATGGAGCGCACGATGAGCGTCTGCTGATAATCCTTTTGCCCCATGTAGAGCGCGTGCGGTTGCACGATCTCCAACAGGCGCGAGACGACCTGGGCCACGCCCCGGAAGTGCCCCGGGCGGCGTTCGCCTTCCATGACCTTTTCCAGCTCGCCAAAGACGAAGGGATTGGGGGCATTTTCGGGCCCCTCGGGATAGATTTCCTCTATGGTTGGTAAAAAAAGCAGATGGCAGCCAACCTCCAAAAGCAGTTGGAGGTCTTTTTCTTCGGTGCGCGGATAGTGCTGCAGGTCCTCGGCCTGGTTGAACTGGGTGGGATTGACGAAAATGCTGCAGACTACCCGATCGCACTCTTCTAAGGCGCGTTCGATCAGGGCCAGATGGCCGCGGTGCAGAGCGCCCATAGTGGGCACGAAGCCGAGGCGAAGATCGGGAGAAAGCTCCCGCCGCCAGGCTTCCAGATCGGTCTTTCTTTCAAAGCGTATCAGCATAGGTGGCTCTCTTTCTTGAAGTCTTTGTGCTTAGAAAAGGCGAAAATGCGCAAAATTTTGTAACTTTGCACCCTTGAATGTAAAGACAACATTTTTCACTTTATTCTTTGACATTATGGAGAGCAAGAAGAAAGTATTGATGGTGACCCAGGAACTGGACCCCTATACCGCGCTGACGGAAGCCGGAAAGATCGTTTATGACCTCTCCCGCTTCCTGCAAGATGAAAACATGGAGGTTCGGATTTTGATGCCTCGTTTTGGCACCATCAATGAGCGACGCCATCGTTTGCACGAGGTCGTTCGCCTTTCAGGGATGAACATCATTGTGGATGATGACGATTATCCGCTGATCATCAAAGTGGCCTCTTTGCCGGGGGCGCGCATGCAGGTTTATTTTCTGGACAATGAAGACTTCTTTAAAAACAGAGGCCTCTTTGCCACGGAAAAAGGCGAGTGGTTCGACGACAATGCCGAGCGCATGATCTTTTTCTGCAAAGGCGTGGTGGAAACCGTTAAAAAATTCGGTTGGCCACCCGACATCATCCACGCACACGGCTGGATGACCTCTTTGCTGCCCCTTTACATACGCACGGCTTACAAGGCAGAGCCCTTGTTCCGCAATGCGCATCTCATTTACTCGGCTTATGGAAATACGCCGGAGGCTTCTTTCTCCGATAAGTTCCTGACCAAAGCCAGCATCAACCAAATGGAGGAGTCCGATCTGGACCAGTACTTTGAAAGCGGAGCGCTGGATTTTGAGCGGGGAGCTTTGAATTATTCGGATGCCGTCATCGTGGGCCATGAAGAAGCGCTGAGCGCTCCTTTCCGGGAAATTTTAAAGACCACTGACAAGCCCGTATTGAAACACCCGGGGGAGGAAACTTTCCTTCGCGAATACCTGGATTTTTATAACGCTCTACTCGAAGAAGAAGTAGAAAGCCGGTAGCACATGAGCTTGCCTGCTTTTGCCTCGCAAAAAACAGGCAACAACATGACGGTTAAACCTTTTGGAATGAAGCAGACTCTCGTTTCTATTGTCCTTTTTTTGTCCCTGATTTTGGTCTTTCAGGCCTGCAACAAAGCCTCACTGGTGGGCTATGACCTCTTTGCGGGAGATCAAATCGGTACGGAGTTTACAGATACCATGACCATCACTGCATTGACGGAGTTGGGCGATTCTGTGCGTACTTATGCCCCGGGGGTTGTTGCCCTCAATGCCTTTCTCTGGGGTGATTACTACGATCAGGTCGTGGGGCGTGCGAGATCTGTCATACATGCGCAACTGCGCTTAGACGGTACCGCTCCCGACTTTTCTACGGCTGTGCTGGATTCGGCCGTATTGGCTTTACCCTATGACACCACAGCCTTTTACGGCCGCACAAATCAGACTTTCGGCATGCAGGTCTATAGTCTGCAAGACGGTATGAATGCAGATTCGACCTATTATTCCGATACCCTTTTTGGCGTAAGCCAACTGCTGGGCATCAGGTACTTTGAGCCCGTACCGGATGAAAACGTCATGGTGCTGCGTCCCAATAAAGACCATCCCGACGAGTTGGATACGCTGTTCTTTCCCGCTCAGGCACGCATTCCGGTGGACTACGATTTCGCCAACAGTCTGCTCCACGCCAATGTCTTTGACCAGGATACCTCTTTGCTGAGTTATTTCCCGGGTGTACAAATCTCACCTTCCTTGACCAACGACGGCATGTTGGCCTTCGATCTGAACAGCTCCGATGCAGGCTTGATTTTTTATTACCACATAGATACCATTTACAACTCTTACAGGTTGCGTTTTGGAACTGCTCGAATGACTTCTTTTCTGCACGATTATACCGGCAGCCTGGTCGAAAGCTACCTGAATGACAGCATCAAGGGCGAAGAATACCTCTTCCTGCAGGGCATGCAGGGCACGCGTCTGAAGCTGAACATTCCCTACGCAGAAACCCTGCGCGACAGCCTCATCAATCACGTGAGCCTGGAGATGACCGTTGTGCCTGTACCCGAAGACGGGGGCATGGCTCCGCCACCTATAGATCAGGTCGTATTGTCGCGACGCAACGAAGACGGCCAACTCGTCGTTATAGATGATGTGGTCTTTGGCCTGGAGCGCAATGCCCTGAGTTCGTTCTTCGGCGGTGTGCCCTCAGAAGCAGAGCCTTATACCTACGAATTGAATTTGACTTCACATTTTATGCAAATGCGCAGGGGAGAAGTGCCTGCGGAAATTTATGTTACTGTCCTGTTTCGAAACAGCTCTGCGGCGAGAATGGTCCTCGGCGGCCCCTCTCATCCCGACTATCCGATGAAGTTGAAGGTGTACTATACGCCTTTGTAAATTTGGAGCGAAAGTCCGCAGAACTGCCTGAGCCGGAGTGCAAATAGAAAAACCATGTGTGGAATTGTCGCCTACATCGGGAAGCAAGAAGCTTTTCCCATCTTGACAAAAGGCCTGCAACGCTTAGAATATCGGGGCTATGACAGCGCCGGCATTGCTCTTCGCAATGGCAGGGGAGCGTTTGAATTGTTTAAGAAAAAAGGAAAAGTTGCAGATTTGCTGGCCCACGTCAATGGCAGAAAACTCAAGGCCAATATGGGCATTGGCCATACGCGTTGGGCGACGCACGGCCCTCCCAATGATGTCAATGCACATCCCCATTTTTCGGGCAACAACCGCCTGGTGATGGTTCATAACGGCATCATCGAGAATTACGAAGCCCTCAAAGTGGCCCTCAAAGAAGCAGGTCATACCTTTCAATCCGATACGGATACAGAGGTTTTGGTACACCTCATCGAGGAATTGCAAAAGCGGGAAAATCTGCCTTTGGAAGAAGCCGTGCGTATTGCCTTGAGCAAGGTTGTAGGCGCTTATGCCATTGTAGTCATGGATCGCGAAGACCCCGACAAGCTGGTAGGCGCCCGCAAAGGCAGTCCTTTGTTGGTGGGCATAGGCGATGGCGAGTTTTTCTTTGCCTCCGATGGTACCCCCATTGTAGAACACACCCGCAGAGTCGTTTACCTCGACGATGAGCAAATTGCCGTGGTTACCCGCGATGGCGACTTGCAAATCAAAACCATTGAAAACGAGCAGCTCAGTCCTTTTGTAGAGCAATTGGATTTGCAGATAGAGAGCATAGAAAAAGGCGGATACGACTACTTCATGCTCAAGGAAATTCACGAGCAACCCCATACCATTGCCGATGCCATGCGTGGCCGCATCAACGCCAAAGAAGGCTGGATACGCCTCGGAGGTGTTGAGGAATACGCCAACCGCCTGCTGCAGGCCAATCGCTACATCATGGTGGCCTGTGGCACTTCCTGGCACGCAGCCATGCTGGGCGAGTACCTCTTTGAAGAGCTGGCTCGCATTCCCGTAGAAGTGGAATACGCCTCAGAGTTTCGCTATCGCAATCCCATCCTCACTGAAAAAGACGTGGTGCTGGGTCTTTCCCAGTCGGGAGAAACGGCAGATACGCTCGCTGCCCTGCAACTGGCCCGCGAAAGGGGCGCTTTGCTCTACGGCATCGTCAATGTGGTGGGCTCTTCCATTGCGCGCCTCACCGATGCCGGTTCTTATATCCATGCAGGGCCGGAAATAGGCGTGGCTTCCACCAAGGCTTTTACCGGCCAGGTGGTGCTGCTGACGCTGATGGCCATGAGCATCGGCTATAAGAAAGGTGCCATCTCCAAATCTTACTTCCATCGGCTGCTCAGCGCCTTAGAAGAAATTCCTGCAAAAATGGAAAGCCTGCTCAAGCAGTGTGAGGAGCAGGTAAAGTACATAGCTACAGAAGTGAAAGGCGCCGCCAATGCCCTGTATCTGGGGCGCGGCTACAACTTCCCCATTGCGCTGGAAGGAGCCTTGAAACTCAAAGAAATCTCCTACATCCACGCAGAGGGCTATCCCGCTGCCGAGATGAAACACGGGCCGATCGCTTTGATTGATAAAAACATGCCCGTCATCGTCATCGCTACCAATAAAAGCGCTTACGAGAAAATCGTCAGCAACATTCAGGAGGTCAAAGCACGCGAAGGCCGCATCATTGCCGTGGTAACAGAAGGCGATAAAATCATTTCTTCTCTGGCCGATTACACCATCGAAATTCCGGAGACGGAAGAAGTTTTGACACCTCTGCTTTCTGTTATACCTTTGCAGTTGCTTTCCTACCACATAGCCGTCATGCGTGGCTGCAATGTAGATCAACCCAGAAACCTGGCTAAATCTGTAACAGTGGAATAAACCGACAGCCTTATCAACAACTACAAAACCAAACTAAGATATGCACAACATTCCCTATAATTCCGAACGCGAGCCTCTGGTCATTCCGGAATACGGCCGCAACATCCAAAACCTGGTGCGTTATGCACAGACCATTGAAGACAAGGAAAAGCGCCAGGCCTTTGTAGAGAAAATTGCCTATCTCATTGCCATCATGTTTCCCCAGGAAAAGAATCAGGACAGCTCCGAAAGGAAAATATGGAATAACATTTTCCGCATCGCCAATTACGATTTGGATGTAGAGCCGCCCACAGGCGAAAAGCCCACTCCCGAAGGCGATAAAAGGAAACCAGCTCCTATTCCTTATCCCGAGTCAGCGTATAAACTTCGCCATTACGGGCACAACGTGCAGCGCCTGGTTGAAAAGGCCATAACCGAAGAGGATGAGGAAAAACGCAGCGAGTTTGTACTTACCATAGCTGCTTACATGAAGCTTGCCTATCGTACCTGGAACCAGGAAGCCAATGTAACGGATGATATCATTAAAGCAGATTTGAAAAAGTTATCGGAGGGCAAGTTGTCTCTGCCCGAAGAGGTCTTTATTCCCGACCTGCTCCAAATGGTCAAGGGCAATGGCTACAATGGCGGCAACAGCAGCAAGAAGAAAAAGTCCGGCTCTCAACGCAAGGGCAATAAGCAACAGCGCCGGCGCTGGAGATAAAAAAAGCGGGTTTTACCCGCTTTTTTGCTTTACAGATCCCCCAACTGTGGTCTCATCACAATCTCCTCCACCACGGCCGAAGGGCCCATATCCCAGGCACACCAAACGGCTTTGGCTACATCTTCGGCTTCCATCAGCCTTTCGCGGGGCAGGTCCACGCCTTTCCAGGAATCCGACCAGGTGGCGCCGGGCATGATGGAGGTAACGCGTATGCCCTTGTCTTTGAGTTCTTCGCGCAAATTCTTGCTGAAGCCGAGCAGGGCGTATTTGGAAATGCTGTAAGAGCCTCCCTGCGGATAGGCTTTCAGGCTGGCAATGGAGCAGATGTTGACGATATGCCCTTTCCCCCTTTCCAGCATGGTGGGCAGCAGAGCCCGCGTCAGGTGATAGGCGCTGTAGAGATTGGTGCGCATGGCCCATTCCAACTGTCCTTCCGGCTCTTCGGCGATGTCTCCGGGTCTGAACGCACCGGCATTGTTCACCAGCAGGTCTATCTTGCCTGTAATTTTTAAAGCTTCTGCTGCAAAGTGCAGCACTTCTTCCTTTTTGCTGAGGTCTGCGACGAAAGTATGGGGTGTGGGATATCGGGCCTGAGCAAAGGCTTTCGCCAAATGTTCCAAATCTTCGGCATGGCGTGCGCAGGTAATGAGCTCAAAGTCTTCCCGTGCAAAGCGCTCGAGTATGGCCCTGCCTATGCCTTTGCTGCCGCCGCTTACGAGTATGGTCTTTTTCATGGCCAAAAGATATAAAAAAAGCATCTGCCCGCAAGCGGACAGATGCTTTTGATGTTTGCTTTTTACAGCAGAGGTTTATTCGCCGGCTTTTTCGCCTTTCTTACCTTCTTTGCAGCCGGCTTTTTTGTCGCCTTTTTTGCAGCAGGCTTTTTCGCCGCCCTTCTTAGAGCAAGAGGCTTTTTCAGCTTTTGAGCAGCTTTTTTTATCGCCGGCTTTCTTGGAGCAGGAAGCTTTCTCAGCTCCGGAACAGGAAGAAGAGCCTGCATCTACAAAAGCGCCTTTTTCAGCGTCAAAGACAACGGCTTTGTAGCTTACCTTGCCTGATTTTTCGCAGGTATATTTGCGTACAAAAGAAACTTTACCGCTTTTTTCGCATACGCGCTTTTCAATGTTTTCATCGGCCTCAGCCGCTTTTTCAGCAGCGGCCAATACTTCAGGAGATTGATCCTGGCTGACAGCTTTGGCTTCAGCAGAAGCTTTCTTGGTGCCGTGGCAGGATTGGGCCTGAACCGTAAAACCGGCAAGGCCTACAAACAAAAGAAGAAGAAAGAGCTTTTTCATCGTGGTCTAAATTTTTAAAGGTTACTACCGAAAACCCCAAAATGCTTGGGGCTTCCATTTTGAATGCGCACAAAAGTAAGGGCTTTTTTCCTTACAAAAACTGCTCATAGCTGAATTTTAAGATTTTTTTAACGATTCCGAATGTTCTGTCCTTATTTCCAAATTACCCCAAATCCGGTATTGACAGGCATTTTACTTTGTAATATTTTTGTGGCATTAAGCAAAATCCCAAAACCACAAAACCCATGAACGAAACCGATTACACACTCTTTTCTATGTTCCCCGTTTTTATTGTAGCTCCAGTGTGCGCAGCGCTTTCCCCTGCTGTGTAATTCGGTAGTTTTTGTGTTTTGTCCATTTGGGTTCTAACCCTCTGTCCGCCGTTTTTAAGGGCAGCGGGGTAGATTGTCCCCGGAGCCCTCCGGTGTGGGTGGTTTTTTGAGCTCCTGTACCGAGAGGGTTCCTTTTTTGAATGTGGACGCTTCGCGTCTAATGTGGAGCGCAAGCGCTCTAATGTGGAGGCCTGGCGGCCTCTAATGTGATTTTACGCTCGCTTCGCATCGCGTGACGCACACTAAGATAACGCGATGCGAAGCGAGCGTAAAATCACATTAGAGCGCTTGCGCTCCACATTAGGGCCGCAGGCCCCACATTAGACGCGAAGCGTCCACATTGAATTAGGCGCGAAGCGCCTAATTCAACTTCCAAAAATAAGGCGTAAAAATCACCAGCAGCGTAAACAACTCCAGCCGTCCCAACAGCATGAGCAGGGATAGGACGAACTTGACGTCCTGCGGCAGCCAGGCAAAATTATCCGTCGGGCCCACTTTGCCTATGCCGGGGCCTACGTTGCCCAGAGAAGTCGCTACGGTGCCGATGGCCGTTTCAAAATCCAGCCCCATGATGCTGACGATGAGGGTGCCCGCAAAGAAGGTGGATAAGTACAGCAGCAAAAAGACCAGAATGTGGATGGCAATGCGCGTGGCTACCGGCTGCCCGTTGAGCTTGAGCGGAATGACGGCCTGGGGATGCAGCAGCTTTTTGAACTCGTTGAGGGAGTTTTTGAAAAAGACGATGTGACGGATAATCTTGATACCGCCCGCCGTAGAACCTGCCGAGGCGCCCAAAAAGAGCAGTGCCACACAGACGATAAGTACGGGTGTCCCCCAGCTCGTGTAGTCTGCCGAGACGTAGCCGGTGGTGGTGATCAGGGAAACCACCTGAAAGAGGGTATCTCGAAAAGAGCGCTCCAAATCCTGGGCGCTGTGGTGCATCACTATCGGTGTGATGGTTATGGCAAGCAGCAAGACCAGGGCCAGATAGACCTTAAATTCCTCGTTGCTCCATACCCGCTTCCACTTGCGCCGCGTCATGTAGTAGATCATGCTGTAGTTGGTGCCGGCGAGAAACATGAAGAGGATGAGGGTGTATTGCATCAGCGGATTGGGGAAAGCCGCGATGCTGGCGTTGCGGGTAGAGAAGCCACCGGTGGCCATGGTCGTCAGGGCGTGGTTGATGGCTTCGTAGAAAGTCATTCCTTCTGCCCAGAGGAGCAGACAGAGAGCAGCCGTCAGGCTGACGTACAACAACCACAGGCGTTTGGCCGTAACCTGAATGCGCGGATGCAGCTTGTCGGAAGTCGGCCCGGGTGCCTCGGCTACAAACAATTCAATGCCGCCAAAACCCAACAGAGGAAAAATAGCCACCGTCAAAACGATGATGCCCATGCCGCCCAGCCACTGCGTCATGCTGCGCCAGAACAAAATGCCCTTCGGTACGCTTTCAATATCGGTAAGCACCGAAGCCCCCGTGGTGGTCATGCCCGAAACAGTCTCAAAAAAAGCATCTACGGGATGCGGCAAAACTCCGCTCAACACATAAGGCAGAGCCCCAAAAGTAACCATACTCAGCCAACCCAGCGCCACGATGAGGTAACCCTCCCGCTTGTTTACCTGCGCACCACTGCGAAACTTGTAAAACCAGGCCAGCGCACCTGCCAATATGGTGATGACCGCTGAAATCAGCAGCGGAGCAATATCCCCACTCTGATGATACAGCGAAAAGGGAATGGCCGTCAGCATCATGCTGCCCACGATGAGCAGCAATACACCTACTACATTGGATATGGGACCAAAGTTGATCATACCTTTATGCAAATAATTTTTCCACCTGCGAGATGCAGTCGGGCTGAACGAGAACGATGACTTTGTCGCCTGTAGCCAACTGGAAATTGCCGTTGGGGATCAGGCTTTCTTCGCCGCGTATCACACCGGCTACCAGTGCATTTTTGGGGAAATCGAGTTCCCGCAGGGGGCGCTGCGTCAGCTTGGATTCGTGCTGTATGACAAACTCGATAATCTCGGCCTCCACCCCGTGTAAGCCGGTGATGGCCTCAATATGCCCGCGCCTGACGAAGCGAAAAATGTTGTTGGCAGCAATCAGTTTTTTGTTGATGAGGGTGTCCACGCCAATGTCCTGGGATAAGTGAATGTGCTCCTTGTGCTCAACCTGGGCGATGGTTCTTGGCACCTGATAATTTTTTGCCGTCAGGCAGGCTACGATGTTGGTTTCGGAATTGGGCGTCAGGGCGATGAAGGCATCCATTTGCTCCAGGCCCTCCTCTTTGAGCAACTCAATGTTGTCGGGCTTTCCATGAATGATCAGGCTCTTGCTCAGTTTGTCTGCCAGTTTTTTGCAACGCTCCTTGTCGGGTTCGATGTAGCTGATGCGGTACTCTTTTTCTAAAAGGCGGGCTGTTACTTCTCCAAGCTGGCTGCCTCCGAGGATCATTACATTGCGTATTTTCGCGCGATACTGCCCCAGATAGTTTTCCAGTTTTTCCAGATGCTCCGGTTGAGATATGAAATACACGTGGTCATTGGGCAGCAAGATGGTATCGCCCCGTGGGATGATGGTCTCCTTACCCCGTAAAACGGCAATGGGCCTTACCCGGATGGTTCCATTCTCCGGCTGATACAATTCCGCAAGCGGATGGTTGACAACCGGAGAATTTTCCCGAAGGGTTACACCTACCAGCATCATTTTCCCCCCCTCGAAAGGGAATACGTCTGTAAAAGAGCACTGCGACAACAGGCGGCTGATTTCCTCGGCGGCCAGTTTCTGGGGCGATATCAGGGTGTCAATGCCCAGTTCTTCAAAAACTCTTCTTTGCTCCGATGCCAGATAGTCAGGACTGTTCACGCGGGCAATGGTGCGCCTCGCACCCATCTTTTTGGCCAGTATGCAGGTGATGAGGTTGGTCTTCTCAGAGGTCGTTACGCCCAATACCAAATCGGCTTCCCCAACCTCAGCCTCTTCCAGTATGGAGAAGGTCGCTGCATCTCCATACATGGTCAGTACGTCTAAATGCGTAGAAGCATAATTGAGTACGTCTTCATCCATGTCTATGAGCGTGATGTTTTGCTCCTGCGTGGAGAGCAATTCCGCCAGGTGAAAACCCACATCGCCCGCTCCGGCTATGACAATCTTCATGCTGCTCTGATTTTTATGCATCCACAGACCGGCGCTTTTTAAGACGCCTTGTTCTTTACATCGGGCAAAGATACCTAAAATAAATCCTCACTTTATCATCACTATGGTTTCTTCAATGGTTCATTAAGTTTTTGACCACCTGCCTCCTTTGGAAAACAGGTTGTCAAGTTGAACCGGTTTAAAAATCCGCGAAAACCCGCGTCATCCGCGTCATCCGCGTTCTATTATGTCACTATTTGGTTACTGTCAATGACAATAATAGAACCTGCTTGCAGCAGGCAGGCCCCACATTAGAGCCGCAGGCTCCACATTCAAAATATTTCCCTAATTTCACGCCAAACAAAAAACCATGAAAAACCTCTTTTCATATACCGTATTGGGGCTCCTCGCAGCCGCCCTCTTTGCTTCCTGCTTCCTGAAATCCTACAAGCCCGAAAGCATGCCGCTGAAGCGCCTGGAATTTGGGCAAGGCGGTGGTGTTACCGGGGCTGTGAAGGAATATACACTCCTGCCCAACGGGCAAATCTTCGTGAAAAACACCCTCGACAACTATTACCTTGAGCTCAAACGCGTCAAGCCGCGAGAGTTTAAAAGCGCCTGGCACAAACTCGATTCCCTGCGCTTTCTCAAATACGACTTTTATCACCCGGGAAATGTCTATGCCTTTTTGCGTCTCAGCGATGAAGAAGTCGAGCAGGAAATAGCTTGGGACCCCTACGGCTACTGGCAACCGGAGGAGGGCTTTCTCAAAGTTTATAATCAACTCATGC
>Ga0256832_1000764_pt1 | contig 21172 bp, 23 predicted proteins | sample 134614metaG_FD_190534 | JGI IMG/M metagenome (GOLD analysis project Ga0256832, IMG submission 190534) | Hydrothermal vent microbial communities from Lau Basin, Pacific Ocean - 134-614 | ecosystem: Environmental > Aquatic > Marine > Hydrothermal vents | place: Pacific Ocean: Lau Basin | collected... | reverse complement strand
TATCAAGGAATCCGGCGTGGACGTGAATCGTCCCAGCGCCAACACCGCGCAGCGCAAGGAGCATGGCAACATCCTTATTGCCATCACCGCCAACGATGAGATCTGGATGGACAAACGCCAGGTGGATATTCGTGCTGTGCGCGCCAACGTAGAGCGCCTCAAGGCGGAAAGTCCGGAGGCTTCCGTGGTCATCCAGGCAGACAAGGATTCCAAGAACGGACTGCTGGTGCAGGTCATGGACCAGGTGCACCTGGCAGGCATATTGAATGTCTCTATTGCCGCGGTGAAAGACTGAGATGTGGCTGCGCTTTCCCATTGCTGTCATCCTGGCGGGGCTGGTTTCCCTGGCGCTGTTTTTCGCCATGCATTTCATGATCAGCCAGGGCAAGGGGGATATCAACAAGACGCAGAATTACTCCGTGGTGGACTTCGTTCGTCTCAAGCGGGATTCTGAAGTGCGGGTAAAGAAGCGCGTCGTGCCCAAGAAGCCGCCTTTGCCCAAAGAGCCGCCTCCGCCTCCGAAGTTGCAGGTTGAACAGAATGATACGGTTGCCATGCCCAATCTGCAGATGGACATGCCCCGTCTGTCTACTTCAGGCGTATCCGGCGGGCCCTTCATCGGAGGTGTGGGGCGTGGCGCTGCCGGTGTTCAACAGGGAGATGGCGAACTGATCCCTCTGGTAAAAATTGCGCCCCGCTATCCCCGCAAAGCGGCACTAGCTGGGAAGGAGGGCTGGGTGAAAGTCGAGTTTACCGTTACCGAATTGGGTACTGTAACTGATGTAAAGGTACTCGATTCCAAGCCCCGGCGTCTGTTCGACCGGGCTGCGAAGAGAGCCATTTTGAAATGGAAGTTCAAACCCCGTATCGTCGATGGCAAACCGGTGCCACGCCGGGCGGTGCAGACCATTGAATTCAAACTGACGGAGGGCGGCTGATGCGGGCATTCAAGGCATTGTTCCTCGTGGCGCTGTTGCTGGGTGGCCAGGCTTTTGCCGCCACCCTCAGCGAACGCACCTACAAGCGGCTGACCACCATCCAGGAACTCATGGGCGAGAACAAGTACAAGGAGGCCCTCAAGCGCCTGGATGCGCTGTTGCCCCGGGTGCGCAAGAACGGTTATGAGTACGCCATGGTCATGCAGACCTACGGGTTTGCCTATGCCGCTCAGGAACGGTACAAGAAAGCCATCAAGGCTTTCAATGCGGCGCTGAATACCGAAACGCTGCCGGATCAGGTTCAGCAGAGCATGCGCTACAACCTGGCTCAGCTCTATGCCGCGGCAAATGACTGGAAGTCTTCCGCCAGAGCCTATGAAAAATGGTTGACCACGGCGGAGAAACCTTCCGCTGACAGCTATGCTTTTGGCGCCACCATTTACGCCCAGCTCAAGGACTACAACAAGGCCATACCCAAGATCCGCAAGGCCATAAGCCTGGCCACCAAGCCTCGTGAGAACTGGCACCAGTTGCTGCTGTCCATGCTATACCAGAAAAAACATTATGCCGAAGCCGCCAAGGTGCTGGAAACCATGGTGGCTTACTGGCCGGAGAAGAAACAGTACTGGAACCAGCTTTCCGGCGTGTATTTCACTTTGAAGAAAAGCCGCCGCGCCCTGGCTGTACTGGAGCTTGCCCACAAGCAGGGGTTTTTGAAGAAGGAGCGGGAGTTGATGAACCTGGTCAACATGTATTTATTGCAGGGCATTCCTTACAAAGCCGCAAAGATTCTTGATGCTGAAATGAAGGCCGGGCGCATTTCCCGTACAGGCAAAAACTTGCAGAAGCTGGGTGAGGCATGGATGCGCGCCAGGGAAACCGATGCGGCCCTGCGCGAACTCCAGGCCGCGGCGGATGCCCAGGAGAAAGGCATTCTCTACCTGCGCCTGGCGCAGCTGTACACAGACAAGGAAAACTGGAAGAAGGTCATCGAGTTTTCCAACAAGGCTCTGGCCGCCGGGGGACTGAAGAACCCGGGAGATGCCTATATGCTCAAGGGCATGGCTCTGTACGAGCGGGGTAAGAAGCAGAGCGCCCTGGCCACTTTCAGCAAGGCGCTCAAATACAAGAAATCCAAGCGCCAGGCTGGCCAGTGGATCAGCCATATCCGGACAGGGCGCTGATCAGCCTGTCATCAGCACCAGTTTTCCCCGGGTATGGCCTTCCTCGATGAAGCGGTGGGCCTTGGCCGCATCTTCCAGTTGGAACATGCGGCTCACTTCCACCCGCAGTTTCCCTTCGCTCATCCATTCACCGCCCAGGCGCAGAATCTCCCCCTGGTGGGCGAGGGCTGCTTTGATATCCTTGAGCGCCGGGGTGAGCATCAGGGTGAAGGCTATGGTCAAATTCCGGCTGCGCGCCTCTGAGGTGATCAGTCCGTCGCCAGGATCGAGAATGGTGACGATTCCCCCGTATTCGCGGATCAGGGGCAGGGACTGGCGGAAGGTTTCCGGTCCCACGGTATCGAACACCAGGTCCACGCCCTGGCCGTCCGTGTGTTCCAGGATGGTGTTTTCCAGATCCTCTGTCCGGTAGTTGACCACGGCATCAGCCCCCAGCTCCTGGACGAAATCCGCTTTTTCCTGTGAGCTGACCGTAGTGATGACCCGAGCGCCCCGGATCTTGGCCAGCTGTATGGCGATATGCCCCACTCCCCCGGCGCCAGCGTGAATGAGGACGACTTGTCCTGCTTCGAGACGGCCCCGGTCATAGAGGGCTTCCCAGGCGGTGATCAGGGCCAGAGGCGTGGCCCCTGCCTCCGGAAAATTGATACGTGTGGGCATGAACTCCGCCCGGCATTCATCCAGCACGCTGAACTGGGCGTAGTTGCCCGGCTCCCGTCCCAGACCGCCATGGCAGAACCAGACTTTGTCACCGGGCTGGAAACGGGTGACCTGGTCGCCAATGGCCACAACCTCGCCTGCGCCGTCGCAACCGAGGATGGCGGGAGGCTGGGCATCGTAGAATAGGCCCCGGGCACGCAGTTTGGTATCTATGGGGTTGATGCCTGCGGTGTGCAGGCGAACCTTTATCTGGTTTGGACGGTTGATCTGTGGCTCCGGCAGTTCCTTGAGTTTGAGTACCTCCGGCCCCCCGATATCAGTCATTACAACGGCTTTCATGATGTCTCCTGATTCTGCCCCGCATTTCTGATATCTTCCCCGCATGAAAGATCCCATGCAAGCCATAGTTGAGATTCAAGCCCTGCTCCGGGAATGCCGTTGCTGTGAGAACATGATTCCTCCCGTGGTGGTGGGCCAGCCCGTGGTATCACCGGTGATATCCATCGGCCAGGCGCCGGGGGACAAGGAAGGCCCAGCGGGCAAGCCTTTTGCCTGGACGGCAGGCAAGACCCTGTTCAAGTGGTTCTCCTCCCTGGGGGTGGATGAGGACAGCTACCGGGCCAGGGTTTACATGTCCGCCGTGTGCCGTTGTTTTCCCGGCAAGAATCCCAAAGGCGGGGACCGGGTGCCGGACAAGCAGGAAATCGCGGCCTGTTCCGCCTGGCTGGAACAGGAATTTTCTATCCTGCAGCCCCGTCTTGTCATTCCTGTAGGCAAGCTGGCTATTGCGCAGCTCATGCCCGTGGGCAGACTCACGGAAGTCATAGGCCAGCAGTTCGAAATGAAATTTTGGGGAGTATCCGTCAGCGTGATACCCTTGCCGCACCCTTCCGGCGCATCCACCTGGCATCGCACCGAACCGGGCAAGAGCCTGCTGGCGCGGGCCCTCGACCTGATTGGCCGGCATCCGGCCTGGCAGGACATCTTTCCAACCAACAAACCGGGGTAAACATGAGTCTGGAAGAAGCATTGCGGGAACGCAGCGGCGGCCGCTGCGAGCTTTGTGGCAGCGAAGAAGAAACGAGCGTTTTCGAGGTTCCGCCCAACGCGGATGGCAGCGCAGAACAATCCGTATGGCTGTGCGGGGTCTGCCGGGAACAGATCGAAGAGCCTGAGAGCGCAGATCCCAACCACTGGCGCTGTCTCAATGACAGTATGTGGAGCCAGGTGCCCGCGGTGCAGGTTATGGCCTGGCGCATGCTTACGCGACTGAGCAGCGAAGGCTGGCCCCAGGATCTGTTGGATATGCTCTATCTGGACGATGAAACCCTGGCCTGGGCCCAGGCCGGAGAACCCGGTGACGATGATGAGGATGCCGTGCAGCACCTGGACAGCAACGGCGCGCTTCTTCAGGCGGGCGATACGGTGGTGTTGACCAAAGATCTCAACGTCAAAGGCGCCAATTTCACTGCCAAGCGGGGTACGGCCGTGCGTAATATTTCCCTGGTGCGGGACGACCCGGAGCAAATCGAAGGCCGGGTTAACGGCCAGCAGATCGTGATCCTGACCCAGTTTGTGAAGAAATCAGGCTGAAGGATTGGCCTCTTGTTCTGCAATGGAGCAGCCTGTCGCTCCCAGACGGGCCAGACTCAGCCAAGCAAGAATGCCCACAGCGTCTGCCAGCATGTCAGCCACGGAGAAGAAACGTCCGGGCACGAAATACTGGGCGCATTCCAGGCCCAGGCCATAGGCCATCAACCATACGCCATGCCGCCATCCGAAACCCTGCTCCGGCCAGCCGGCATGGGCCAGGGCCGCAAGAAACAGGAATACCAGGGCATGCCCAAGTTTGTCGTTGATGTTCTCCTGTATGATTTCTGGCAGGGGCGTAAGAGCCATGTAGGTGATGACGAGCAGAGCCAGGCTGAGGAACAGCCTGGCGCCCATCTGGTTACAACGGCAGCGGCTCACTTGTCCTTCTGTTCCCGGGCGATGGCCCGGTAACCGATATCCTTGCGGTATTGCATGTTGTTCCAGTGAATCTGCTCCGCCAGGGCGTAGGCTTTCTTTTGCGCCTGGGTGACGCTGTTGCCCAGAGCCGTGACACACAGCACCCGGCCGCCGGCGGTGACAATTTTGCCATCCCGCTCTGCGGTTCCGGCATGAAATACCTTGGCATCCGGCGCTTCTTCTTCCGGCAGCCCTTCGATGACATCGCCCGTCTCATAACTGCCAGGATAACCCCCCGCCGCCAGTACCACGCCCAGAGCCGCACGCGGATCCCAGTCGGCCTGTTCCTCATCCAGCTTGCCTTCCAGGGCCGCCTGGCAATGGGCCACCAGGTCGGACTGCAGGCGCATCATGATGGGCTGGGTTTCAGGGTCGCCGAAACGGCAGTTGAATTCCATGACCTTGGGATTACCCTCGGCATCGATCATGACGCCGGCATAGAGAAAGCCCGTGTAGGGTGTGCCATCGGCCTTCATGCCGGTGATAGTGGGCTCGATGATCTGGGTCATGATTTTCTGGTGCATGTCCTCGGTGACCACCGGTGCCGGCGAATAGGCCCCCATGCCGCCGGTATTGGGGCCGCTATCACCGTCCAGAGCCGCCTTGTGATCCTGTGAGGAGGCCATGCTGAGTACATGGTCGCCGTCGGCCATGACGATGAAGCTGGCTTCTTCGCCGTTGAGGAATTCCTCGATGACTACCTTGTGCCCGGCTTCACCGAAAGCGTTGCCGGAGAGCATGTCGCGCACGGTATCCTCGGCGGTTTTCATGTCGTGGGCAAGGATCACGCCCTTGCCAGCGGCCAGGCCGTCCGCCTTGATAACGATGGGGGCGCCCATTTTGTAAAGGTACTCCAGGGCTTCGTCCACATCGGAAAAGGTGCCATAGGCCGCTGTGGGGATCTCGTGGCGGGTCATGAAATCCTTGGCAAATGCCTTGGAACCTTCCAGTCGGGCCACCCGCTTGGTGGGACCAAAGCATTTCAGGCCGGCGGCCGTGAAAATGTCCACGATGCCCGCCACCAGAGGCTGTTCCGGGCCGACGATGGTCAGGCCGATGTCGTTCTGTAGGGCGAAATCGCGCAGAGCCTTGGGATCATCTGCAGCGACATCCACGTTTTCGACCTTTTCCTCCAGGGCGGTACCTGCATTGCCTGGCGCCACATACACCTTCTCCGCCAGGGGTGACTGGGCCGCTTTCCAGGCCAGGGCGTGTTCCCGGCCTCCACCACCTACGATGAGAATGTTCATGTCTATTCTCTCCTCAATGCCTGAAATGACGCATGCCGGTAAACACCATGGCCATGCCATGTTCGTTGGCAGCGGCGATGACTTCCTCGTCGCGCATGGAGCCGCCCGGTTGTATGACGGCTCCGATACCGGCTTCCGCAGCATTGTCGATGCCGTCACGGAAGGGGAAGAAGGCATCCGAGGCCATGACCGAGCCTTTTACCTCCAGCCCCGCATGCTCGGCCTTGATACCCGCGATGCGTGCGGAGTTGACGCGGCTCATTTGTCCCGCGCCCACGCCGATGGTCATGCTGTTCTTACCATAGACGATGGCGTTGGATTTTACGAATTTTGCCACCCGCCAGCTGAACAGCAGATCGGCCATTTCCTGTTCTGTTGGTTGCCGTTCCGTGACTACTTTCAGTTCGTTGTACAGGGAGAGATCGGCATCCTGTACCAGCAGGCCACCGTTTACCCTTTTGAAATCAAGGCGTTGGGCTGGGGTGTCCGGCCACTGCCCGCAGGCCAGCAGGCGCACGTTCTTTTTCGCAGCGACCACTTCTGCCGCAGCGGCAGAGACTTCAGGCGCGATGATCACTTCCACGAACTGGCGTTCCACGATGGCCTGGGCGGTGTCGGCGTCCAGCTCGCCGTTGAAGGCGATGATGCCGCCGAAGGCGGATTCGGGGTCCGTGGCATAGGCCCGGTCGTAGGCTTCCAGCAGGTTGTCGCCGATGGCCACGCCGCAGGGGTTGGCGTGTTTGACGATGACGCAGGCCGGCCCCTCGCTGAACTGCTTGACGCATTCCAAGGCTGCGTCCGTGTCGCCGATGTTGTTATAGGACAGTTCCTTGCCCTGGAGCTGGCGGGCCGTGGCGATGCAGGCTTCCTGAACGTCGTCCTCCCGGAAGAAGGCCGCCTTCTGGTGGGGATTCTCCCCGTAACGCATGGTCTGCACCTGGCGGTATTGGAGGTTGATGGTGTTGGGGAAATCCTGTTTTTCCCCGCCGGGAACGATGGTTCCCAGGTAGTTGGCGATGGCGCCATCGTAGCGGGCGGTATGCTCGAAGGTTTTCACCGCCAGGCGGAACCGGAAGTCGTCGCTCAGGGCGTTGCCGTTGTTCTTCATCTCGGAGAGGATGAGGGCGTAGTCGGCGGGATCCACCACTACGGCCACGTCTTTATGGTTCTTTGCCGCGGCGCGGATCATGGTGGGACCGCCGATGTCGATGTTCTCAATGGCCGTGGCCAGGTCGCAGTCCGGGTTGGCGATGGTCTTCTCGAAGGGATAAAGATTTACGGCCACCAGATCGATGGGACCGATGCCGTGTTCCTCCATGACGGCATCGTCCGTGCCCCGGCGCCCGAGTATGCCGCCGTGGATCTTGGGATGCAGGGTCTTGACCCGGCCGTCCATCATCTCCGGGAAGCCGGTGTAGTCACTGACCTCGATGACGGGGATGCCGTTGTCGGCCAGAAGCTTCGCGGTGCCGCCGGTGGAAAGGATCTCCACTCCGGCCTGGCTCAGGCCCTGGGCAAATTCCACGATGCCGTCTTTGTCGGATACGCTGAGGAGCGCGCGGGTGATTGCAGTCATGTCGGGGTGTCCTGAATAGGTGCTAGAGAAAAGAGGAATGGGGAAACAGGTTCAGCTGATGTCGAAACGGCTCAGTTTCTTGCGCAAGGTGCTGCGGCTGATGCCCAGCAGGCTGGCGGCCTGGGTCTGGTTGCCGCAGGTGTGTTCCATTACTGTCTGAAACAGGGGGCGTTCCACTTCTTCCATGACCATCTGGTAAATGCTGTTGGCAGGGTGCCCGTCCAGCTGGGAAAAATAGGCATTGAGCGCATCCCTTACACAGTCGGCGAGGGAATCCTCGCGGCTTTCCTTACCCACTACCAGTGCTTCGACCTTGTTGCCATGGTCTTTGTCTTCGAAACTCATGCTGCTTTATCCCCTATGCCCCGGTCAACGAAATAGCGTTTGACCAGATCCAGCTGGTCCCGGGTGCTTTCAACCTTGTTGATCTCCTGCCGAAATTCCGCGGCCCCCCGCATCTGCCTGCTGTACCAGGCGATGTGCTTACGCGCGATGCGTACCCCGTGGCGAGCGCCGTACAGTGTGTACAAGGCGTCCAGGTGCTCCAGAAGCAGATTCCCAATCCACTGTGGCTGGGGCGGCGCCAGCTGCTCTCCGCTTGCGAGGTAATGGGCGATTTGCTGGAAGATCCAGGGTCTGCCCTGTGCAGCGCGGCCTATCATGATAGCGTCAGCGCCGGTAAATTTCAGCACCTGCTGCGCCTTTTTTTCGTCCCCGATATCGCCATTCGCCACGATGGGAATGCTAAGCGATTGTTTTACCAGACGAATGGTTTCGTACTCGGCGTCCCCAGAGAACTTGCAGGCCCGGGTGCGGCCATGAATGCTGAGCATCTGTACGCCGCTTTCCTGGGCAATTCGGGCGATATTCAGGGCATTCCGGTGGCTGGGGTCCCAACCCGTGCGTATCTTCAGGGTGACGGGCACGTCCACGGCGGCTACCACAGCTTCCAGGATTTGCGCCACCAGGCCTTCGTCCCGCAACAGGGCGGAGCCTGCCGCCACTTTGCAGACTTTCTTTGCCGGGCAGCCCATGTTGATATCGATGATCTGGGCGCCGTGATCCACATTCACCTGCGCCGCCAGTGCCATTCTGCCGGGATCGGTTCCCAGAATCTGCACCGCTATGGGGGGCGCTTCCCCTTCACGCCTCAGGCGGGTCTGGGTCTTGCGGCTGGCCCAGAGGCTGGTATCGGCGCTGATCATTTCCGAAAAGGCCAGGCTGGCCCCGAAACGGCGGCACAGGTTGCGGAAGGGCAAATCGGTGATCCCCGCCATGGGCGCCAGCAGCAGCTGGCCCTGGAGTTGGATGTTGCCGATTTTCATGAGCCGGTGGGAAGGAGGTCGAGTTCAAACCCCGAGATATTGGGGTGGGGCGGCACCAGCAATAGGTGCACTTCCAGGGTTTTTCCGGGACCCAGAGAGGTGTTCTTAGAAGGCTGTGCGCTTAAGTAAATGGATGCGGGTATGGTGCGCCGGGCCATGACCTGCTGCGCCTGATCCAGCAGACTCAGTTGCAGGGCCGGTGGGGGTTGTGCTGTGCTGCTGTCGTTGCGCAGCAACAGATTCAGCCGGTAGGCGCCAGGATGGGAAGGATACGGCTCAAAGAGCCGGTCCAGCACATGAAATGCCTGGGCACGGGAGGGACGGGGCAATTGGCAGTCGAAATAGGGGCAAATCTGTTCCGCCAGCCGGCGCAGCTGTGGCTGTTCCAGCAACTGCTCTTTCTGCAGCCAGGCCAGTTGCGCCAGGGCGGCCAATCCAAGGAAAACGATCAGCAGAATCATGGAGGCGGATATTTTCTTGCGGTATCCGGGCAGTTCCGGAGCGAATGGTTCGTCAGGGCTATCATCGGATGCTTCTGATGGCGCTGTACCCTCGGTCTGTGTTTCCTGGGTGGTGGATTCGGGCGGCAGGGGTTCTTCCAGAGGCTGAGTGTCCGGCAGGAGGGATGACTCAGCCGCAGGGTCCAGTTCCGCAAGAAACTCCGTGTCAGGAAGGTTCTGGGGAATATTCTGGGATTGTTGTTCCAGGCTGCGCTCCAGATCCGAGAGCAGATCCCGCATTTCGTCATCCGGGGCTGCAGGGGGGGCGGGTTTGCGTGCAGGAGGTTCTGCAGCGGGCGTTGCGTGGGTTTTCTTTTCGGGTGCCGTGCGGAAGATATTGTGGCATTCACTGCACACCACCTGGCCAGCGGCTTTTTCCAGGGCGGCGGAAGGTATGTTGTAGATGACCTGGCAGTGAGGGCAGCGGACTTTCATGAGCGCACTCCCTGCAATCGCACCCAATCATCCAGAGTGGCGGGTGGCTGCATGGGTATGGCGGGCTGGTAGGCGTGGGCAACATCCTGCGCCTGGTGCTGAAGAATGCCTGAAAGCACCAATTCACCGCCAGGGCGCACCAGGGAGTGGATCAAGGAGGCAAGGTCCACGAGTACGTTGGCCAGGATGTTGGCTAGCACTACGTCGGCTTCCCTGGGCTGGAAGTCTTCGGCAGTCATCGTTATTAAGCGCTCACTAACCTGATTGCGCGCGGCGTTGCTGCGGGTGGCGATGAGGGCCTGGGGATCATGATCCACGGCAATGGCCTGCTTTGCGCCACGCTTGAGGGCGGCAATGGCCAGAATGCCGGATCCGCAACCGAAATCGATGACGGTCTTGCCCTCCAATTCAGCGGCATCGATCCATTCCAGGCACAGGGCGGTGGTGGGATGAGTGCCGGTGCCGAATGCCAAGCCGGGATCCAGGTGGATGATGGTGGCGCCGGGCTGATCCACCTGGCGGCCCGTGGGGCAGATCCAGAGGTTGCTGCCAAAACGCAGGGGCTGGAAATGTTCCAACCAGGCTCTTTCCCAGGCCTGGTCCTCCAGGATCTCCAGGGTCAGGCTGCGGCTGTTTTCCTGATCCAGGACTTCATCGATGCGTGCGCGCAGATTGTCCGCGTCCGTGTCGCCGCTGAACAGTCCGGTAACCCGGGTTTCCCGCCACAGGGGCATGGCGCCGGGCGGCGGTTCCAGCATGGGTTCGTCCCGGGCATCCTCCAGGGTGATGGAGAGGGCGCCAAGTTGCTCGAACAACAGTTCGATCAAAGGCGCGCGGGATTTGTCCACTTCGAGATGTGCTTGCAGCCAGGGCATGTTCCTTACCTGAATGTAATGGCCGATGCCGATGGTTACGGATCAGCAGCCGTGCTGCATTTTACCGGGAAATCTGTGGCGATTGTTGTGAAACCTGGCGGAGTTCAGCCAGGCAGGTGTTGTTCCAGCCAATCGCAAATCCAGTGGCTGGGGTGGCTGCCGGCAAAACGGCCCGCCTCCTGGCCGTCCACGAACAGCATCAGGGTGGGAAAGCCGCGCAGCTTGTAGTGGCCGGCCAGCTTCATATTCTCCCCGTCATCCACTTCCACTTTCACCAGCTCTACCCGGTCGGCCATTTCATCCATGGCGCGTTGCAAATGGGGCACGATGGCATGGCAGGGAGAACACCAGTCCGCCCAGAAATCCACCAGTACGGGTTTGGTATTGGAGGCCTCGATGACGGTTTTCTGGAAGCTGTGCAGATCAGCCGTTGGCGCAGATTTGTTTTTGGCAAGCTTGTTCATGATTTTATTAAGAGGTGTTCGATGGCTCTTGTGGTGGGTGGATGGCGGCTGTTTATATCACGTCCGGACCGCGCTGCCCATTCGCGGCAGTTGGCTTGTCATTGGCTTCGCAAGCGACCTATCTGCAAGCGGCTGTCCTGGATTTCCCATGCCTGGCCAAATCCCCGGATGTAGCTGCCGGCGTCTACCTGGAATGCAAACAGGTGAAAATCCCCCAGGCTGCGCAGCAAACCCACGGTGTTGCCCAGGCGTTCTTCCATGCTGTCCAGTGTTGTTTCCCTTTCTGTGGACTGCAGGCGTTTGGCGCTGCAATGCAGAATCAGGCGCTTTCGTGCAAACAGGTTACGGCATTCTTCCTCGGATTCGAGGAAGGCCAGGCATGCTTGGGGATTCTCCATGAGATTGCGGGTGTGTGTGGCCAGCTCGCTGAGAAGAACACAGATGCGCTCCTGGCTGTCCAGGATAAAAGGGGCTGTGCCGGTATCCGGCACCCCCTCATGGGTTGCCGTGGAAAGCACGACTGTCTGGAAGCGGGCGCGGAACATGCGGGCTTCTTTAGTGAGCAGAACAGGGTCAGCGGTATTCATGGTTTTTACATCATTCCTGTATGGGCAGAGGCTTTTTTGGCATACTGGGCGCCTCTTTACTCAACCTGATTGTACATGGCCCTTCCATGAGCGCAGACCTGATTCGTATCGCCACCCGTAAATCCCCCCTCGCCATGTGGCAGGCAGAACATGTGGCGGCCGCCCTCAAGGCCGCCCACCCCGGCATCCGGGTGGAACTTCTGGGCATGAGCACCCAGGGGGACAAGATTCTGGACACGCCTCTGGCCAAGATTGGCGGCAAGGGCCTGTTCGTCAAGGAGCTGGAGCAGGGCATGCTCGAAGGCAGCGCGGATATTGCCGTGCATTCCATGAAAGATGTGCCCGTAGAGCTGCCAGAGGGCCTGCACCTGCCCGTTATCATGGAGCGGGAGGATCCTCGCGACGCCTTTGTTTCCAACCGCTATGCCAGCCTGGATGACCTGCCCCAGGGGGCCAAAGTGGGCACTTCCAGCCTGCGCCGCCAGTGCCAGATCATGGCGCGCCGCCCGGATCTGGAGCTGTTGCCCCTGCGTGGAAACGTGAACACCCGCCTGCGCAAGCTGGATGATGGGGAGTACGATGCCATCATCCTGGCCGCCGCGGGTCTCATCCGCCTGGAGTTTGGAGATCGCATCCGCGCCTTCATCGAGCCGGAACAGAGCCTGCCCGCCATTGGGCAGGGGGCGGTGGGCATCGAATGCCGCGCGGATGACGAACGGGTGAACAGCCTCATCGCGCCCCTGCATGATGCTGATACCGCCAGCCGGGTACTGGCCGAGCGGGCCATGAACAACCGCCTGGAGGGTGGCTGCCAGGTGCCCATTGCCGGTCATGCCATTCTCCAAGGGGACGAACTTTGGCTGCGCGGCCTGGTGGGCAGCGTGGATGGCAAGGTCATCGTCCGCGGCGAGATCCGTGGTCCCCGGGAACAGGCCAAAACCCTGGGCGTGACCCTGGCCGAACGCCTGCTGGCGGATGGCGCTGGGGAAATCCTGCAGGCACTCTACCAGGACACATGAGCTGTGAGCTGAAGGGCATGAGTGTGCTGGTCACCCGGCCCGAGGGCCAGGCGGATGGCCTTTGCGAACTCATCGAACAAGCCCATGGCCGGCCAGTGCGTTTTCCCGCCATGGAGATCCGGCCCCTGGATCATGCGGCCTCCCGCCAGGTTCTTGCGGGCGCCAGGCAGGCGGATCTGCTGATCTTCATCAGCGCCAATGCGGTTACCCATGCCTTTCCCCTTCTGCCCGATGAACTGCCCCTGGACCTACAGGTCGCTGCCATAGGCCAGGCCACGGCGCGGGCTTTGGAGGAACATGGCTTGCCGGTATCCCTGGTTCCCCAGGGACGTTATGACAGCGAAGGCTTGCTGGCTCTGTCCCAGTTGCAGGATATGCAGGGCCGCGAGGTTATCATCGTGCGCGGCAAAGGGGGGCGGGAAACCCTGAAAACCGGACTGGAATCCCGGGGCGCCCGGGTGTGTTATGCGGAAATTTACGAGCGGGGAATCCCCGGGCAAAGCGCCGCCAACCTGGTCAGCGGCTGGAACCGCCTGGTGGATGCGGTCACTGTCACAAGTTCCCAGGTTCTGGACAACCTGCTGCAGATGCTGGGGGAGGAGGGCGCGGCGTTGCTGCGGCAAACGCCCCTGGTGGTGCTCAGCGAGCGCACGGCGGAACAGGCTTTCGAGGCAGGCTGTGAATATATCTGGGTGACGGAGCAACCTGGGGATCGTGGTATTCTCCGGGCATTGTGCGAAATCCGGGAACAATACCCATGAAACCTTTTCTCCGTTACCTGGCCAGCGAGCAGGCCACCAACCGCTTGGTGGTGGTCGGCATCGTGCTGGGTATCCTGTTCGGCATGTTTCTGCCGGAATGGGCGCTGGCGCAAAAGGCTCTGGGCAAGGCTTTCGTGGCCTTTCTCAAGATGCTGGTGGTGCCCCTGGTGTTTGCTTCCATCTATGTGGCTATCTCCGGCCTGGGTGGCCTGGAGCAGTTGCGCCGCATTGGCCTCAAGACCGTGGGTCTGTACGTGCTCACCACGGCCCTGGCGGTATTGTTGGCCATCTTCGCCATGAATGTCTTTCCCATTGGCGACGCGGTTTCCGCCGAAGGTCTGAGCTATGACCGGGCCAGGGAGGTGGCGCCCTTTTCTCTGGGGAGCATGCTGCTGAGTTTCATTCCCACCAATGTGTTCAATGCCCTGGCCAGTGGCTCCATGATGCAGGTCATCGTGTTCGCCATCCTGTTTGGTATCGCCAGCCTGTACCTGGAGGAGCAACATCACAGCGTCATGCTGGACGTGTTCACCGGCATCAGCGAGGCCATGCTCAAGCTGGCGCGCTGGGTGATTCTGTTCACGCCCCTTGGGGTGTTCAGCCTCATCAGCTATGTGGTGGCGGATCAAGGGGTGCAGACCATCATTGACCTGTGGAAATACATCCTGATGGTGCTGGGGGTGCTGCTGGTGCACGGCCTGGTGACTCTGCCGGCGGTGATGGCTCTGTTTGCGCGCATCAATCCCTATCGTTACCTCAACCGCATCAAGGAAGTGCCCCTGATGGCCTTCTCCACCGCCTCCAGTGCGGCCACCCTGCCCGTGAGCATGCGCGTGGCCGTGGAAAAGGGCGGCGTGGCCCGGGATACCGCCAGCTTCGTCCTGCCCTTGGGGGCCACGGTTTCCATGGATGGCACGGCAGCCTATCTGACAGTTGCGGTGCTTTACATCGCCAACCTGGCGGGCCTGCCCATGAGTATTGGCGATGAGCTGTTGCTGGGATTCACCGTGGTGGCCCTGAGCGTGGGCGTGGCGGCCCTACCTTCGGCTTCCCTGGTGATGATGGTGGTGATCCTCAACCAGGCGGGCCTGCCCATCGAATACATGGCGCTCATCGTGGTGGTGGACCGCATCCTGGACATGGCGCGGACCTCCCTGAACGTCACCTCCGACATGGTGGTGGCGAAGACCGTGGATACGATTAACCGCCGGGGGCAACATGAACGAAAAGACTGAGCCACGTCCGACAGTCGTCATCGACATGGCCGCGGAAAAAGACCGGCCTGGCCGTCAGACGCCCGGCCGCACGCCCCTGTTGCTGGCTCTCGCGGCATTGCTGCTCACCGCCCTGGGGCTGGGGGGCGGTTACTACTGGTGGCAACAGGCCCGGGCGGATTTCCAGGGCATGAATGCCAGGCTCCAGGCCGCGGCCCGGGTGCAGCAGGAACTGCAATCCAGCCTGGAGCAGGCGCAGCAGCTTCTGAGCGCCCAGCAACAGAAGATTGCCGCCCTGAACCCCGGTCCGTTGCTGGAGAAGGGGCTGGATGAAGCGCGTCAGTCCCTGGAGCAGCAGCGCCAACTGATGAGCGCCGAGCGCACCCGCATGGAAAAACGCGAGGTGGAGCTGCGCGCCACTATTGCCGATCTGCGCAAGCGCCTCGGAAACCCGGATGAGCGCTGGATGGTGGCGGAGGCCGGGTATCTGCTGGAGATTGCCCGCCGGCGCCTGGAACTTGCCAAGGATACAGAAACAGCCCTGGCCGCCTTGGGCGAAGCGGAGCAGCGCCTGGCGGACACCGGGGATCCCCGGTGGGATGCCTTGCGCGGGGACATCACCCGGCACATGGCTGCCCTGAAACAGCTTCAGTCCCGGGGGCGCAGCGCTCTGCTGGCAAAGCTGGATCAGCTGAGACCGGCCCTGGCCGCCCTGCAGGTCCGGGTGCTGGCGCAGAACCTGGATCAGCCTTCCGCGCCAGAGCAACCCGCCGCATCCACTCCGGGGCAGGCGGCTCATAGCATGAAGGGTCTGGGCCGGGATCTGCTGCGGGGACTCAAGAATGCCGTGCGCATCCGTCATCATGACCAGCCGGTGCAGAACCTGGTACTCAGCGGTCAGGAAGCCCTGCTGCATCAGAATCTTTATCTGGTCCTGGAGACGGCGCGCCTGGCCGTGGTACAGGACGATGCGCAGCTCTACACAGACAGCCTGGCGCGTCTGGAGCGGGTGGTACGGCAGTACTTTCGCACGGAAACGGATTCCGCCCAGGCGCTGCTGACCCGGGTACAGGCCCTGCAATCCGCCCCGCTGCATCCCCCCCTGCCGGATCTGACGCCCCTGCTGGATGCCCTGCACACCCGTCAGCAGCTTGCTGACTCGCCGGCGGAGGCGCCGTGAAGCTGCTGCTGCAAGCTTGCCTGTTCCTGGTGCTGGGGGGGCTGGCGGCCTGGGTCGTGCATCGTGATCCCGGCTATGCTTTCCTGGCCTGGGGCAACTGGTCTCTGGAAACCAGTCTGGCCATGCTGGTCATTCTTGGCGCGATTGCTTTGGGGCTGCTTTACTATCTCCTGCGTTTTATCCTCGGCCTGTTTCATGTACCGGGGACCCTGGCCGCCTGGCGTCAGGCACGCCGTCAGCGTCTGGCCCGCCAGCAGCTCACCCGCGGTCTGCTGGAATTTGCAGAAGGCCACTGGGACAAGGCAGAGAAGCTGCTGGTAGGCGGGGCTGAGCTGTCGGATACTCCGTTGCTGAACTATCTTGCCGCGGCCCGGGCGGCCCAGCGTCAGGGTGCTTATGAGCGGCGTGATACTTACATTCGCCTGGCACATCGCCATATGCCCACGGCGGATGTGGCCGTGGGTCTGACACAGGCCGAGCTGCAACTGGCGCATCAGCAGTTCGAACAGGCCCTGGCCACCCTCAAGCATCTGCGCGAGGCCGCTCCCCGGCACACCCATGTCCTGCGCCTGCTGGCCCGCCTGTATGAACAACTGGGAGACTGGGAACAGCTGCGCCAGCTGCTCCCGGATCTGCGCAAGGCGAAAACCGCCTCCCCGGAATCCCTGGATGCTCTGGAGCAGCGTCTTTGGCGCGCGCTGCTCGAGGAAGCGGGGGGTGCCCTGGAAGCCAGCCGCCTGGATACCATCTGGCTGAAAATGCCCCGCCAACTGCACCGCGAGCCATCCATCGTGGTCGCTTACGCTACACAGCTGCACCTTCGCCAGCTCGATGAAGAGGCGGGGGAATTGCTGCGCGGCTTGCTGAAGAAGCACTGGAGCGAAGAAGCGGTTCAGCTCTACGGTCTGCTGGACATGGAAGATCCCGCCGCTGCCCTGACCACCGCGGAAAGCTGGCTCCAAGGCCATGAGCTCGATCCCGTGCTGTTGCTTACCCTGGCCCGGCTGAGCCTGAGAGACCGTCTGTGGGGCAAAGCCCGCAGCTATCTGGAAGCGGCCATCGCCAACGGCGCGGGCCTGGATGCCCGGCGGGAGCTGGGTCACCTGCTCGATGCGCTGGGATACGAGAAGGAAGCGGCGGAAGTCTATCGCCAAGCAGTGTTGGCCCTGCCAGGGGTCCAACCCGCCGCCCTGCCCGAACACATTCCCCAGGGAAACCTGGGGGACGCGGGCAACAGGGAAGCGGTATTGCCGGATCTACAGGAGCCTGTGGTGGAAAGCTGACCCTGGGTCACCCGGCTTTGCGCCACTGGCTGTCGCAGTCCGTATTCGGCAGGGGCTCGGGCTCCGGAGTCTTGAGAGTCACCAGTTCCTCGGCGCTCACCGGGTGGATGGCGATGGTGTTGTCGAAGTCGGCCTTGGTGGCGCCCATCTTCACCGCCACGGCAAAGCCCTGGAGCATCTCGTCCACGTTGTCGCCGATGAGGTGGATGCCCACCACTTTTTCCTCCTCCCCGGCGCAGATGAGCTTCATGGCGGTGCTCATGCCCTGATCGGACAGGGCATGGCGCATGGGGGTGAATTCTGTCTGGTAGATGGTCACCCTGTCATGCCTTTCCCGGGCCTCGGCTTCCGTGAGCCCCACGGTGGCCACCGGGGGGTGGGCGAAGACCACGCTGGGAATGTTGTCGTAGTCCACCTTTGCCTCGGCCTGACCGCCGAAAAGGCGCGCTGCCAGCTTGCGTCCGGCGGCGATGGCCACTGGCGTCAGGGCCGCGCGGCCAGTGATGTCGCCGATGGCGTGGATGCCGGGCACGTTGGTGTCCTGGAAGGCGTCCGTGGGGATGATGCCATTGGCTTCCACCTGCACGCCGGCGGCTTCCAGGTTCAGGTAACGGGTGTTGGGCGCCCGGCCCACGGCCCAGATAACGCAGTCGAAACCGAACAGGCGCTCGCCCCTGGCGCTCTGCACAGTGATGCCCTGTTCGCCTTGCGCCAGGCTGTTTACCGGGAAGCTCATGTGCAGATGTATGCCCTGCTTTTGCATTTCATTCATGAGCACCTGGCTGATCATGGGGTCGAAACGCTCCAGCACCCGGTCTTCCAGGGCGATGAGAGACACTTGTGATCCCAGAGCCTGGAGCACGCCGGCCAGCTCCACGCCGATGTAGCCCCCACCTATGATGGCTACCCGTTTCGGCTGTTCGTCGAGGCTGAAGAAGCCGTCGGAAGTGATGCCCAGTTCCGCGCCCGGCACCGGGGGCACCATGGGATGGCCGCCGGTGGCGATGACGATGTGCTCCGCCTGGTAATGTTCGCCGTTCACCTCTATGGTGCGCCTGTCGATGAAGCGGGCATGTCCCTGGATGCGGGTGATGTCCAGGTCGTCCACGTAGCCGTCCCAGTAGTCGTTGATGTTGCGGATGTATTGCTCGCGGCCTTGCACCAGCTTGCGCCAGTCCGTGCGGCCCCGGCTGGTGGGGATGCCGAAAGCATTGGCGTCGTCCGTGGCATGGGCCAGGCTGGCGGCATACCACATGACTTTCTTGGGCACGCAGCCGTTGTTGACGCAGGTGCCGCCCATCTTGTGGGCTTCCACCACGGCCACCTTTCTGCCGAGTTTCGCTGCGGTTTCCGCCACCGCTAGGCCGCCGCTGCCGCCGCCGATGGTGATGAGGTCGAATGTCGTGTTCATGATGCTGTCTCCGTTGTATTTGTTGCCCGCACCGGCGGATTCACCGGTGCGGGATCGGGGTCATGCCGCCTTGCTGTCTGCCGTGGTCAGCCATTCCTCGAGTACCTCGGAACCGCCGATGTGTTCGCCTTCCACGAATACCTGGGGCACGGTCTCGGCGCCGGTCATGGCCCGCAGGGAACGCAGGCTGGCGTCGCGGCCGAGGACGATTTCCTCGTAGTCCATGCCGGCGGCTTCCAGCATCTCCTTTGCCCTGGCGCAGAAGGGACAGCCTGGTTTGGTGATGATGCTCACGGCCTTGGGTTTCTCCGCCCGGGGGTTGATGTAGGCCAGCATGGTGTCGGCATCGGAGACTTCGAAAGGGTCGCCGGGTACATCAGGCTCGATGAACATCTTTTCGATGACGCCGTCCTTTACCAGCATGGAATAGCGCCAGCTGCGCTTGCCGAAGCCCAGGTCGGACTTGTCCACCAGCATGCCCATGCCCTCAGTGAACTCGCCGTTGCCATCGGGAATCAGGGTGACGTTTTCCGCCTCCTGGTCCTTTTTCCAGGCGTCCATGACAAAAGCGTCGTTGACCGATATGCAGACGATCTCGTCCACGCCGTTTTCCCTGAAGCTCTTGGCCAGCTCGTTGTAACGAGGCAGGTGGGTGGATGAGCAGGTGGGGGTGAAGGCGCCGGGCAGGGAGAACACCACCACGGTGCGGCCCTTGAAGATGTCGTCGCTGTTCAGATCGACGAATTCATTGTTCTGGCGGGTTTTGAAAATGACCTGGGGTACGTTTTGTCCTTCGATATTCTTCATGCTTGTCTCCAGTTAGGTTAGTTAATGGCTAATTTGTGTAAGGAGATTATTGTATTAATCAATCGATAGGTAAAATTGCTAATTATTATTAATTACATAGAAATAAACTATCATGAGGCCAGGGCATGTACAGAGGGAGGATCGACCGGGACATTCCCGTGAACAGGGCGGGGTTGCGCCAGGCGTTCCCCGGCCGCAGCATTCCCCTATGGATACTCTGCTGAAAACGCCTGGACGTTTCTCCTGCCTGGGTGAGGCTTTCTACAGCCATGTCACCCCTGAGCCCTTGCCTGACCCTTATCTGGTCAGCGTGAATGAAAGCCTGGCCGGGGAACTGGGTCTGGATGCCCAGCACTTCAGGGATAAGGCTACGCTGGAATTGTTGGCGGGCAACCGGGTGACGGACCAGATGCAACCTTTGTCCATGCTTTATGCCGGGCACCAGTTCGGTCATTTTGTTCCTCAGCTGGGGGATGGTCGGGCGCTGATGCTGGGGGAACTGCGCGACCGCCATGGAGCGCTTTGGGAGCTGCAGCTGAAAGGGGCAGGCATGACGCCTTATTCCCGCAGCGGCGATGGGCGGGCGGTGTTGCGCTCCACCATTCGTGAGTACCTGGGGTCTGAAGCCATGCATGGCCTGGGCATACCCACCACCCGGGCGTTGTGCATCGTTGGCAGCGATGAGGAAGTTTACCGGGAGCAGATCGAAACAGCCGCCGTGCTGGCGCGCCTGGCTCCCAGCCACCTGCGTTTTGGCTCATTCGAAGTGTTCTATTACCGGGATCAGCATGAGCCGCTTCAGGTTCTCGGGGACTATCTTCTGGCGCACCATTATCCGGCGTTGAGAGATGAGGAGAATCCTTACCTGGCCCTGTTCCGGGAAGTGGTGTCACGAACGGCCCGGCTCCTGGCCCAGTGGCAGTTGGTGGGTTTCGCCCATGGCGTCCTGAATACCGACAATATGTCCATGCTGGGTTTGACGCTGGACTATGGTCCCTATGGCTTTCTGGATGCCTATGACCCCGGCTTCATCTGCAACCATTCGGATCACGAAGGACGCTACGCTTTCGACCGCCAGCCCGCCATCGGGCGCTGGAATCTCACCTGCCTGGCCCAGGCCATGCTGCCATTGTTTGCGGAGGAAGCGGAACGGGCGGTGGAAATGGCGCAGGATGCCCTTGACGCCTATGAATCGGCTTTCATGGACTGCTATTCCCAGGGGATGAGGGCCAAGCTCGGTCTCACGGTCCGAAGGGAGGAAGATCACCGGCTGGTCACCGGCTTGCTGGATATCATGAAGGGCCAGGCTGCGGACTACACCCGCACCTTCCGCGCTCTGGCAGATTTCAGGACAGAGGATGAAGGAGCTTCCTGTCCTGCAGCGGACGAGTTCAGAGACCGGGATGCCTTCCGCGCCTGGGCAAAGGGTTATGCAGCCCGCCTGCGGGGGGAAGGCAGCCAGGACGAAGCCCGCCGCCGTGCCGTGAACCGGGTCAATCCCAAGTATGTACTGCGCAACTACCTTGCGCAGCAGGCCATCGTGCAAGCTCAGAATGGGCATTATGGTGAGATCGAGCGGCTGCGCAAGCTTCTGGCTCATCCTTTTGATGAACAGCCCGGCAACCAGGCTTATGCGGCTGTGCCGCCGGATTGGGCCGGCAGCATTTCCGTATCCTGCTCTTCCTGAGCGGTT
>Ga0256832_1000763_pt1 | contig 21202 bp, 22 predicted proteins | sample 134614metaG_FD_190534 | JGI IMG/M metagenome (GOLD analysis project Ga0256832, IMG submission 190534) | Hydrothermal vent microbial communities from Lau Basin, Pacific Ocean - 134-614 | ecosystem: Environmental > Aquatic > Marine > Hydrothermal vents | place: Pacific Ocean: Lau Basin | collected... | reverse complement strand
TGTAAAATCTCATTTTTTTCTTTTTCATCCATTTGACTCCATTCGTCCGCACTGAATAAAGGTGTGGCTTCATCCGCATGCGCTTCCACATTTATATTTCCTTCCTTTTCAAATATTTGAATCAAATCTTCAATAGGTTCGGCCTTATCCGTTTTTTTGTTATACCAATGTTTGAAAAGTTGCAAGAAAATCCATTGTGTCCATTTATAATATTTCGGATCCGATGTTCTTATTTCGCGATCCCAATCAAAGGAGAATCCGATTTGATCCATTTGTTGCCTATAGCGCTTGATATTTTGCTCGGTTGTGATGGCGGGATGTTGTCCCGTTTGAATGGCATATTGTTCTGCCGGCAATCCGAATGAATCATAACCCATCGGATGAAGTACATTATAGCCGAAATGTCGTTTGTAGCGGGCATAAATATCAGAAGCAATATATCCGAGCGGATGCCCCACGTGTAATCCTGCTCCCGAAGGATAGGGAAACATATCCAATACATAATATTTAGGTTTCTCCGACCCGTTTATGGCTTTGAAAACCTTATTTTCCGCCCAATACTTTTGCCACTTTTTGTCAATATCTTTGAAATTCACCATATTTTACAATGCTTTGATATGCAAATATACAAGTAAACCCCGAAACAGTGTTTTGATTTGGATATTCTTTTCAAGAACAAATGCATATTGTATCTATTGATTAACTTTGTGAAAAACATGTTTATGGAAGTTGAAGTAAAAATCATCAACAAGTCGCATCATCCTTTACCTTTTTATGCTACAGAACATGCGGCGGGTATGGATTTAAGAGCTTTTTTGAATGAGCCGGTCGTGTTGAAACCGATGGAAAGGAAATTGATACCCACCGGGATTTATATAGCATTGCCTGAGGGCTATGAAGCGCAAGTAAGGCCCCGTAGCGGATTGGCTGTCAAAAACGGTGTAACGGTTCTCAACTCACCCGGGACCATTGATGCCGACTACCGGGGTGAAGTGAAAGTAATTCTTATCAATTTATCACAAGAAGATTTCATTGTGGAAGATGGCGAACGGATTGCGCAAATGGTAGTGGCTCCGGTAGCAAAAGTTCAATGGAAAGAAACGGATGTATTGGATGAAACATCTCGTGGCGCAGGAGGTTTCGGAAGCACGGGAAAAAAATAGTATATGCATGTACGCCCCAAAAAATATTTAGGTCAGCATTTTTTAAACGATAAAAACATTGCCCGGAAAATAGCTGAATCATTGAAGGATTTACCGGATGATGCCATTGTTTTGGAGGTTGGTCCGGGGACGGGCGTTCTAACGGATTTTTTAATTAGTAAGTATAAGAATTTGGTTTTGGTGGAAAAAGACCGGGAGTCCGTTGAGTTTTTACGTAGAAAATATTCTACGGATGAAATGAACATTATTCAAGGTGATTTTTTAAAGCTGAATCTAAAAGAATTATCAGGTGGGAAACCACTTTATGTTATCGGAAATTTTCCTTATAATATTTCAAGCCAAATCGTTTTTAAGGTTCTTGAAAATCGGGATATTGTTGAACAAATGGCAGGAATGTTTCAAAAAGAAGTTGCCGAGAGGATTGCTTCTCCTCCCGGAAATAAAAATTATGGAATTTTATCTGTTTTAGCGCAAACCTATTATGAGCCCAAGTATCTTTTTACTGTTCTGCCTCATGTTTTTCATCCTCCCCCTAAAGTGCAGTCGGGAGTAATAAAATTAATGAGAAAAAAAGCCGAAGATGAACCCGATTTTGAGAAGTATAAAAAATTAGTGAGGTCTGCTTTTAATCAACGTAGAAAAACTTTGAGAAACAGTTTAAAAAGTGCTAACTTGCCGTTTGATAAATTGGAAGCGGAAATTTTGTCCAAAAGACCGGAACAAATATCCGTTGAAGGATTTAAAAATATATATCAACAAATTGTTAGATAGTGCAAGAAAACAATTGGCAAGACATATTGGAGAAGTTGGAGGAAGCATTGGAGGTAAAAAACAATGCGTTGATAATCAATCTGTTGGATGGACTGCATCCGGCGGATATTGCCGAATTATTGAAAAAACTCGATATAGAAGATATAGTTTACATCATTCGTTTATTACCTGATGAAATTTCTGCGGATGTTCTGACCGAATTGGATGATGATTTGCAAGAAGAAGTTTTGGAAAAACTTTCTACAGAAGAAATTACAGATATTGTTGAAGAGCTGGAAACCGATGAGGCGGCGGATTTGTTAGCCGAACTTCCCGAAAACCAAAAAGCCGAAGTTATCACTTCCATAGAAGATGTTGAACAGGCCAAAGATATTGTAGAACTGTTGCGTTATGATGAAGATACGGCAGGTGGATTGATGGGGAAAGAATTGGTGAAAGTGAATGAAAATTGGACAGTATTGCGTGCCGTGGCCGAAATGCGTAAACAAGCTGAAAACATAGAAAGAGTTCACACTATTTTTGTAGTAGATGATGATAATAAGTTGAAGGGGCGATTATCATTAAAACGGCTTTTGACAACTTCCACCAAAACGCCGATTAAAGAAGTTTATAATCCCGAAATAAAATTTGTGCGCGTGAATGACCCTGCCTCCGAAGTAGCTCAAATGATGCAGAAATATAATCTGTTTGTTGTACCTGTAGTGGATGAACTCGGTCATTTGGTGGGACAAATCACATTGGATGATGTGATGGAATACGTACAAGAAGAAGCCGAAAAAGATTATCAAATGGCGGTTGGTTTGGCTGATGAAGTGGAATTGGATGATACGTTGAAAGATATGATGAAAGCCCGGTTGCCTTGGTTGATTGTTGCTCTTTTGGGTGGCTTTTTGAGTGTAACGGTTTTAAACGGATTCAGTGCGGCACTTAATAAATATGCCGTATTATTCTTTTTTACCCCGCTTATTGCGGCAACGGCAGGAAATGTAGGTGTACAATCTGCGGCAATCATGGTGCAAAGTCTGGCCAAAGGAACCATTAAAGATGATTTGTGGAAAAAATTATTAAAGGAAGTTTCTTTGAGTTTTCTAAATGGAATTGTATTGGCCATGATATTATTGGTGGTTGGAAAAATTTTTTTAGGACATATTCTCCCCGGATTTGATATCAAAATGGCGGCAACAGTAGCCATTTCGCTTGTTTCGGTTATTATCATTGCGTCGCTTGTGGGAACATTTGTTCCACTTATGCTTCACCGTTTCGGGATTGATCCTGCCGTGGCCACAGGACCGTTTATTACTACCAGTAATGATATCTTCGGATTATTTATATTCTTTACAATAGCCAGGATAATTTTAGGGTTTTAAGATGAAAGAAAAATTTTACTCCGAAGAAGATTGGGAAAAAGTTTTGGATTTTTTTAAAAAACGATTTACGGCAGGAGAAACTCCCGGCTGGGATACCATATTATTTTTGATTGGTGTTCAAGAGCTTGGACAAGGAATAAAAAAATTTTCCAAGGACGATAAAATCAATTTGATGCATATTGGTACATGTGCCGTTTTAGAACCTTTTGGTTTTTATTCATTGGAAAAAAGAGATGAAGAAGGATGGCCGCATTATAAACAACAAAAAACCTTGCCTTCAATGGAAGACAAGGCATATGACGAATTGATGAAAAAAGCCGTTATTGCTTATTTCAAAAAGAATGACTTAATTTGATTAATGCTTGCAACCGCAATCACTACCGCATCCGCAGTCGTGTTCTCCGGCATGCACATGCCCGTGAGCCAGTTCTTCTTCCGTTGCATCACGCACGTCGCAAACTTTCACTTCAAACAATAAATCTTTCCCAGCTAACGGATGATTGAAATCCAATGTAACATTTTGGTCATCAATTTTGGAAACAACCACTTGAACTTGTTGTCCTTGCGCATTTTGACCGTAAAGAACCATTCCTTCTTTTAAGTCCGGAATATGTTGCAAATCGGATTTGGCAACCGTTTGATATGCATCCTCATTTTTTAATCCGTAGGCTTCTTCAGCTTTGACCAAAATTTCTTTGCTTTCACCGCAATCCATTTCCATAATGGCTTTTTCAAGTCCCGGAATAATGTTCCCCGCACCGGTTATAAACATCAAAGGTTTACCCTCAGGCGATTGATCAATGATTTCTTTAGTTTCAGGGTCTCTTAATGTATATTCGATGGTGACCACTTTGTTTTTTTCAATAGGCATGATAAAATGAATTTAAGTTTATTTTCGATGTAAAGATACAAAAAAAACATAATCCTCTTTCGCCAAAAATTTAAAAATACAAGCAACATGATAAAAATCATAATAATGACGTTTGATTTATTATAAATTAAATTTGTGAAATAAAAGTTTAAATGATAAAAGTGTATGTTTTATAACCATAAAATGTGGAGTAGCATGAATTAGAATGCTATAAAAAACAACATCTGTCATGTTTACATTAAAATTAAACATAAAAACTGATATTTGTCATAACGCACTTCTTTTTTTAGAATTAAATTTAACAGAACATAAAACAAATAGCATCTATTATGAAACATTTCAAATGGTTTTCAGTGATTACAGGCGTTTTGGGGCTATTTCTCTTTGCGGGAACCCCTCAATTACGTGCACAGCAGACTGTGGATGACGTGCTTAAAGCGCGTGGTCTGACAGATGAAGACAAACTTGCCGCCGTTAAAACATTTATGCCTCGAGGCGGTCGAGATGAATACTTTGCCATTGTGGGAACAGGTAATTCCGGTACCATGATTGTTTACGGTATCCCCTCCATGCGTATTTATAAATATGTAGGGGTATTCACGCCGGAACCATGGCAAGGATACGGATTTGATGATGAAAGCTCGCTGCTTTTAAAAAAATCAAATCCCGATAACCGTATTCCCACCTATGGAGATATGCGTTTTCCGGCTTTCTCCGAAACCAATGGAAAATACGATGGAAAATATGCCTTTTTCTCAGATGGAGCCAATGCAAGAATAGCATTGCTGGGCTTGGATGATTTTGAAACCAAACAAGTATTATCCAATACGATTTTAAAAAGTGTATTCCCTGAAGCCGCCGTCACACCTAACACAGAATACGTTATTCAATCAGGTCAATATCCGCTTCCATGGGACAATAAAGAAACCGATTTATCCAAAGCCAAAAACGGTGTGACTTTCTGGAGGGTTCACCGTATTGAAAAAGAAGGAGAACATAAAGGTAGAATCATCAAAGAAGAATCATTCACGGTTGAATTCCCCGCTTATACCTTAGATTATAATGATGTGGGAAAAGGAGCATCCGACGGACTTCTTTTCGGTTTGGCTTTCAAAGACGGAAAAACATATATTTACGCACTGGACTACAAAAAAGCCGAAACCGCCAAAAAGGTGCCTACCACCTTATCTCAATTTGTTCCTTTTGATGAAATTAAAAAAGCCAACGCTATTAGTTTCATAGAATTACCGGCCAAAGCCAATATGGTCAAAGTATCACCCGATGGAAAATATGTGATAGTTGCCGCCGATGAAGTAGTGGTTCTTGACGTGGAAAAAATCAAAAGCAACCTGGGTAAAGATGTGAAAGCCGACGCGGTGGTTCACAAAACCATCCCTATTGGAAAAAATGTTATAGATGTAACTTTTGATTATAGAAAAAATATTGCTTACGCTTCAGCACATGACGATAAAAAAATCGTTCGGTTTGATTATGTAAAAGGCGAAAAGAAAGATGAAGTGGCTTTGGATTTCAAACCTTCCTATTTAATGACTCCCCAAGGATTGTCATCCGAACCGCATTCAAACTATTTGATTGCAGTAGACAAAGAAGCTTATATCAAAAACTTGCCTAAAACCGGACCGGTTCGTCCAAGCGTTCAACATTTGATAGATATTTCGGCAGATGATGAAATGACGGATATTTATACCATGACATTGCCTCAAGCAAATGTTTATGGCAATGTGGCTATTTTAAGGACTACAATCAAGCCCATTATCAGATATCCTGTCGGAACCAACTCACGTACCGGTGAACCTTCACCGTTTAGAGCTGTTGCAGGTCAAGAAAAAATCGAAAGACAAGGAAACCGTGTGCATATCTTCGGAACACTCATACGTTCGCATATCACCCCTGAGATTGTGGTGGTGAATGAAGGAGATATTGTAACTTTCCACTTAACCAATCTCGAACGTGCTGAAGATGAAACACATGGTTTCACTATTGATACATATGGAAAACACGGTTCATTCGAACCCGGAAAAACCGCTTCGTTAACTTTTGTAGCCGATAAACCGGGTGTATTCCCTTATTATTGTACGGAATTCTGTTCGGCACTCCACTTGGAAATGGAAGGAATATTGCTCGTAAGACCTAAAGGATATAAAGGAGATGAAGGAATGGCTGTTTCACAAGAATTGACCAAAGAACAGTTGGAAAAATATAAAAAAGATTACGAAAAGAAAATTCAGGTTATAAAAGAAACCCAAGATGTAATCAATGGAGTGGTTAAATACCTGAAAGATAACAACTATGAGAAATATCCATATGTGAAAGCCCTTGTAGAAGATGCGGTTGATCAATTGAATAAAGCCAAATTTGCAGAAGAAAATTATAAAAAATATGCCAAAGAAGGCAAATGGAAAGATGCATTCTTATGGGCTGAACAATACTGGCAATATCAAGTGAAAGCCGCAGACGTAGGATTGCGAGCTAAGAAATTGCTTGATGAAAAATTAGGTAAAGAAGAATAATCCTGAAAATCAGAAAAAATCAACATTATGAAAAAAATAAAGAAAAATAAAAGCATGTTGCGTATATTCTTATTAGGTTTAAGCGTGCTTTTCCTGGCTACCTTGAACACTTCTTGTGAAAAAGGCAAAGGAGCCGGTAAAGATAAAGCCATAGGTGCGCCGCGTGGAAAGGAATCTTTCCAAGACGTGGTGAAAAGACGCGGGTTGAATGAAGATGATGTTTTGGCCGCCGTCAAAACTTATACGCCCGATAAAATTGGTGATGAAGCCATCACATTTAACTCGGGTGGACAAGAAGGAAACCTTCCCAGTTATGTGGTTCCTTCCATGCGTATGGTGAAATATGTTCCTATCAATACCCGTCAACCCTATGCAGGCTATGGTTATTCGGAAGAAACATATAAATTGATGAAAGATGGATTTATTGACGGAAGGGAAATTTTATGGGGAGATACACACCATCCCGGTATTTCAGAAACCGACGCAGATTATGACGGACGTTGGTTGGTTATCAATGATAAGGCTAATCCCAGATTATTCGTAGTGGATTTACGTGATCAATATGTGAAACAAGTGGTTCAAAACCCCATTTTCCGTTCCGATCACGGTGGAGCTTTCTTCACGCCTAACTCCGAATATGTGATGGAAGCCTGTCAATATCCTGCACCTTTTGATAGAAAATACTATCCGTTGACCGAGGAAAACTTCAAAAAATATTGGAGAGGTGGTTTGACTTATTGGAAATTTGATCATGACAACGGCAAACTCGTATTGGATGAATCCTTTACATTTGAATTTCCTCCTTATACACAGGACCTTTCCGATGCAGGGAAATTTGCATCCTACGGATGGGGATTCACCAACTCCTTCTGTTCCGAAATGTACTTCGGTGGTATTATGCAAGGACGTCCTCCGTTTGAGGCCGGATGTTCTTCAAGAGATGTGGACTACTTGCACGTGACCAACTGGAAAAAAGCCGAGGAACTTATCAAACAAGGTAAAATCGGTAAGAAAAAAATCAATGGAATGCGGGTGATCACCATCCCCGAATCCATCAAATACGGATTGCTCTATCTCATCCCCGAACCCAAATCACCTCACGGAGTGGATGTTAGCCCCGACGGTAAATACATCATTGTTGCAGGTAAATTGGATTCGCATGCATGGGTTTATAGCTTTGACAAAATCCAAGATGCCATCAAAAACAAAAAATTTGAAGGAAAAGATCCTTATGGTATTCCTATCATTTCTTTGGATGATGCATTACATGGAAGTGTTGAAGTTGGATTAGGACCTTTGCATACACAGTTTGATAGTAGAGACGGAGTGGTTTATACATCCATTTATGTGGATTCACGTGTGACCAAGTGGGATTATAAAAATTTGAAAGTTTTAGACTTTGTTCCTTCTCACTATAATATTGGTCACTTGGTATCCTTCCATGGAGATACAAAAAGCCCTAAAGGAAAGTATTTGGTGGCTTTGAACAAACTTTCTATTGACCGCTTCAACCCCGTAGGTCCGTTACATCCTCAAAACCATCAATTGATTGACATTGCTTCCGAGCATCCTCAATTGATTTATGATATGCCGCTTCCTATGGGTGAGCCTCACTACACGGTGATGCTTGATAGAAACTACTATGAAAAGAATGCTTTGGAGGTATATCCCGTAGGAACGGATATCACCACCATGAGCAAATCGCCTTATGCTACGGAAGCAGGTCAAGAAAAAGTAGTGGAAAAAGGTAATGTGGTTGAAATTTTCGGAACCATTCAAAACGGAAAAGTAACACCCGCTGATATCAATGTTAAACAAGGGCAAACCGTTATTATTCACTTGACCAACTTGGGACAAACTCCTTTTGATCATTATGTATATGAGATTGTTGCCTATGACAAGATGTATCCTTATTCACCGGGAGAAACAGCAACATTGAAATTTAAGGCTGAAAAATCCGGCGTATATCCCATTTTGGTAGATCCTCAAAACAGTCCCGCCAAACGTCAATTGGCTGGTCATTTAACCGTACAGTTTGATCAAGATGCCGAAAATGAACGTGTATTGGCCTTGACCGAACGCATCAACTGGGATAACAAAATGCAAGCCTTTAAGCCCTCATCCATTGAGCTTAAAAATATGCTCCCGGGTGAAATTGAGTTCTTGAACTATGGCTGTAATGCTTGTCACAAGTTTGGAGAAGACTTCAACGGACCCGACTTGTTGATGGTTCATAAACGACGATCAAAAGAATGGTTGAAAGAATGGATCTTGAATCCTGAATCCAAATATAAAGATCCTGATATTGAAGCTATGCGTCAAAAATTCAAATTGGCCATGCCTAATCAACATGTTGATCCTAAGGATGTTGATAAGTTGATAGAATACATGAAGGCCAAATCTGAACAAGTTATAAAAGAAATGTCTTCCAAGTAACGGAAAACGGGTTTTAGGTTTATTTTTCAAAGGTCGCCTGCCGATTCGTGTAGGCGACCTTTTAAAATAAAAATTCGTAACTTTAAATAAAAAAACAATGGAATCAAAAGCAAAGAAATTTAAGCTGGGATATTTGATATTCGGTGCATTGGGATTGATATTGATCATTTCAACCTATTTTATGTCGATGTGGTGGGTGGCGCTTCAAAGCCATCAATATCCCAAGTCTATGTATCCCAAAGGAATACGTATTCTATTCAAATATAACGGTGTGTATAATGGATGTGAAGGTGTGCGGGAACGAGAGGAATTGGCCATGGACGCAGGAGCCGATTGCTTGATTGAAATGAATAAAATCAACCATTTTATTGGTATGTATCCTATTGTTCAAGGGGTGAATGATGTGGATGAATTGGGTAATCACGTTCCCTATCCCGTATATGCAGGAGATAAAATTCCTCCCGAAGAAATTCCCACGGCCCTTAAAGTGCTTGATAAAATCATGCGCAATTCTCATTACTTTTTTATCCTTTTCGGATTGTTGGGCATTTTATTCTTAGTGGTTCAGCGTAAGAAACTCTCCTGGGCGGCCGTTTTGGTAGCATTGGCACCTATTTATTTCTTGGTGATTTACATATATTATTTATATTGGTACGGCCACAATCTTGGCTTACACGGAGGCGGAGCATTTAGTGGAATCAAGCCCTTTATGCCTACCGTTTTAGGTGAGGGAAAAGTAGCTCAATTTACTACCGAATCATATCCTGACATCGGATTTTTTATCGGAATTGTAGGCATGATTTTATTACTATTGGCCATTTCATTCAAATCCAAATATTTAAAACTTACCAAATAATTTATCATCCCCGGGAAACCGGGGGTGTATTTTTATGATGAAAAAAATAATTTACGTCATATTATTCATGCTTGGAATGTTTTGTTGGGTCCATGCGCAATTGGGAGGTTATAAACCCGGCCTGAAAGAACAGATTACGGGATCCAAAAGTCCGGTTTATAAAAATCTCCAAGAACAGTTGGATGCGCTTCAATCCGGTGATACTTTGGTTTTAAAACCCGGGTTTTATTACGGCCCTGTTCATATTAAAACTCCCGGAGTGACCATTGACGGTAAAGGTAAAGCAACCATCACGGGTTTGAAAAAGGAAAGTGTAGTCTATATTGAAGCGCCCAACGTCACTTTACAGAATTTACATATTATTGATTCGGGTAATTCTGCCGATAGAATTGACTCTGGAATTAAAGTGGTCAAAAACGATCATTTTAAAATCATTAACAATAAAATTGAAAATACACTTTTCGGAATAGACGTTTATTGGTCCGCACACGGAATCATTCAGTATAATGACATAACATCTATCGGAAACCGGAGTAAAGGCATTAAAGGTGATGCCATTCGCTTATGGTGGTCAAAGTTCAACAAAATCCAAGAGAACTACTGGCATCAAGTGCGCGATATGGTGGTTTGGTATTCCGAATCCAATGAATTTATCGGCAACCGCGGAGATGGAAACAGATATAGTATCCATTTTATGTATTCACATAATAATCATATTGCTTATAACTATTTTACGGATTCTTCTGTGGGTGTTTTTTTGATGTATAGCGAAAAAACTATCATGAATAACAATGTGATTGAAAATTCGCAAGGCGTAACGGGGATGTGTTTAGGGATGAAAGAAACCTCGTCCAATCAAATTCTAAACAACCGGTTTTTATATTCATCCAGAGGGATTTATATTGATGTATCGCCTTTTGTGCCCTGGAAAACCAATACCATTTCAGGCAATGAGATAGCTTATTGTAATACAGGCATAGAATTTCTGAAAGAACAAGAAGGAAATGTCTTTACGGAAAATCTTTTTCATGACAATCTTCAACAAGTGTATGTTTTGGGCGGAGGTAGTGCCAATTTGAATAAATGGATAAATAATTATTGGGATGATTATGAGGGTTATGATAAAGATGGAGATAATATCGGTGATTTTCCATACAGGTTATATGAATACCATGCAAGGCTGTGGAAATTTGAGCCCAATGTTAAATTCTTCTATGGAGCGCCGGTGTTGACACTTTTGGATTTTTTAGAAAAATTGGCGCCTTTTTCCAAACCGCAGTTCGTACTTAAAGATAAAAAACCGATTTTCAGATTAAAGAAATATTTGGAAGAACATCAACCTTTTAAAGACCTTATGCAAAATGAAAAAAGATCCGAAGGCTCAAATAAGTAGACGACAATTTCTCAAAGCCAGTGCCCTGGCCGTAGTTTCGTTGTCTGTAGTGGGAGGCGCCGCATTTTGGCTTAAAAAACAGTCTACCATAAAGGATAAAGGATTATTACGTCCACCGGGAGCCATACCGGAAGAAGACTTTTTATTTGCGTGTATAAAATGTGGTTTGTGCGTGCAAATTTGCCCTGTACAAGCCATTAAATTAGCCGATTGGGATACCGGTTTGGCATACGGAACCCCTTATATTGATGCGGATGTGCAGGCATGCGATTTTTCTTGTGATTCCATTCAATGTGCCGAAACCTGTCCAACCGCCGCGTTGAATTTTCAAATATTCCGGAAAGCGGGAGAGGATGCCTTGGAGCGATTGTATAAAAAATATCCCAACAGAAAACTCCCACCTCAAATGAATCCGTTTGTAGTTCAAATTTATGCCATGAAACGGGCCTATAAAATGGGAGTGGCAAAAGTGAGAACCGATCAATGTTTGGCTTATCACGGAAAAGGATATGAAGGACCGATTACCAAGCATAAGGCCATATTGAGGCCTCCCGGAGAAAAAGAACGGATCAGAACCGATCAAACCCATGTTAAAAGAGAAATTTGTGATTTATGTGTGATTTATTGTCCTTTGGAACAAGATGCAATTGTTCTTGAAAAAGTGGAAGAAAATAAATATTTACCTCAAGTGAAAGAAGGATGTGTCGGTTGCGGTGTTTGTGAAATGGTGTGCCCCACACAACCTAAAGCTATTTATGTAGAACCTGAAAAGTTTAGTGTTTGACCTAAAAATTTAAAACTATGGCTTTTATATATGATTTTTTGCATGGAGATAAAAGGAGATCACCCCTACCTCCCAAGAAAAAAGAAGAAATGCCACATAGCCGGATGGGTATTACCTACAAAGAATGGCATGACCGAGCGCAAGGCAGACATACATGGAGGAACAGGCGATGGGCTTTTTTGATTTTTATAAATTTATTGTTCGTTATATCCTTTACTTTTGGATTGGGAATCTTGGAAGGCTCCTTGAGTGGCTCACGTTTGTTGGGGCTTTATCTCATGGACCCCTTCAATTCGGCGCAGGAATTGAGTATTGCCGCCACTGAAAATTATATTCCGAGACTGACCACGAATTTTTGGACCGGACTGATGACCATTTTAATTTTCTACTGGATTGTGGGCGGAAGAGCTTTTTGTTCATGGGTATGTCCTTATCATTTGTTGGCCGAATGGGGTGAAAAACTACATGATTATTTGGTCAAAAAGAAAAAAATCAAAGAAAAAACCTATGATATAACAGTGAAATATGTCTTTTGGGTTGGATTTATTCTCTTGGCCATTTTAACCAAAGAATTGGTTTTTGAAGACATCAATCCGGTGGGAATATTATCAAGGTCTATGATCTACGGCCCCGGTTTGGCCTTGATTTGGGTTGTATTTTTATTGGCATATGAAATTGTGGGTATCAAGCGCTTTTGGTGCCGATATATCTGTCCTATAGGCGTGACCTATAGTTTTGTAGGAGAATTGTCACCTATCAACATCAAATTTGAGTTAGATAAGTGTGGTCACTGTGCCGATTGCCAAGATGTATGTTTAGTGCCGCATGAACTTTGGTTTGTCAAAAGAGGAAGAGCCACCCGTGAAGTACATTATACAGGGGGCGATTGTACCAAATGCGGTCTTTGTATTGACGCATGTCCGGGAAATGCACTATCTTACGGCATCAGAGATTCGGATAAAGTATTTGACTGATGGAGAAAAAAATTTTAATTCAAACCAAGGATTTGGTAAAGAAATTCGGCGAAGTAGAAGTATTAAAATCACTGAGCATCCATTTTTTTGAAGGCGACCGGGTGGCTTTGATAGGTCAGAATGGTGCCGGAAAAACCACGCTCATAAGATGTATTCTCGGTCTATACACCTTTCAAGGCGATTTAAAGGTGCTTAAGAAGCATCCCAGAATAGACAGGGAATATATTTTGAACCATGTCGGTTTTGTTCCGCAAATACCTCCGCCCTTAAAAATGACCGTCGCCGAAATACTTTCTTTTTTTTCAAGAATTTTCCATGTATCTCAAGAAAATTTTATTGAAGTAGCCAATGCCTTGAATTTGGAAGTGGAAAAACATTTGAACAAACCTTTTTTGAAACTTTCCGGAGGGATGAAACAAAAATTGTTGATAGGATTGGCATTAGGACGTAACCCCAAGATTTTATTGATGGATGAGCCTGCCGCCAATTTAGACCCCGAAGCACGCACCATCTTTTTTGATATGCTTTCAAACTACAGAAAAGATAGTTTGATGATCATAAGTAGTCACCGGACCGATGAAATAGAACATTTGATAAACCGTGTGGTGGAAATGGATTTAGGTAAAATAGTGGTGGACAAACCTTTTGAAAAAATCATATCGTCATGAGAAAATATGTATTGATATTAGCCGGTTTTCTTTTGGTATGGTCATGCCAAAAAGAAGTGGATTTTTCACCGCGTGAAATCAATTTTGACCGCGATGTTTGTCATGTGTGTAAAATGGGATTGACAGACCCCAAATACAATGTTCAAGCCATCAACGAACATGGTGAAGTGCGTTGGTATGATGATTTGGGATGTTTGGTGGAAGATATGCGCGAAGGCGATTTCCATACGTGGAAAGGTTCCAAATATAAAATTTGGATAGGTGATGCCGAAACCGGACAATGGATAGATGCCGAAAAAGCATGGTACAGATTTGGCGACCGAACGCCCATGGGCTATGGTTACGGAGCATTGAAAAATAAAACCGGTGAAGCTAAAAATGATTTTCAAACGGTCATCAAATTGATCAATGAAGGAAAAACCATGCGCGAAAAATTTATAAAAGAAAAGAAAATGTCGGTGAGTGGGGAAGGAGGAATGAAATGCGCTCCGGGAAAATGCGGAAGTGGAAAATGTGGTAAATAAATACAAAACGAAACCTGATGAATGCAAGTGAAATTAAGAATAAACGATTCATACAAATTTTTTTAACCGACTTAAGATTAAATTTACGTTCCAAATCCTTTTGGCTATACACCTTGTTTTTTGCAGGCTTTATTGCTTTAATGTTTGCCACCGGAATCACCGAATCACAAGTGATAGGTTTTGTAGGATTGAGCCGTTTGATGATCACTTATATGCAAGTGAGTATGGTGATTTTGCCCATTTATGTTTTGATTTCCACCGTGCGTTCCATTGTAGGTGATAAAGAAAACGGTGTCCTGGAATACACCTTATCGCTGCCCATCTCATTTTCTTCCTATTATTGGGGAAAATTTCTAAGCCGGTTCACGGTGATATATTTTCCCGTTGTTTTGGCCCTGTTCGGGGCGGCCATTTGGGGATTGATCAAAAACTTGGATGTACCATGGGATGTATTTTTTCTCTATACGGGATTGCTGGCTTCCATGGTTTTCTTTTTCCTCGGATTGAGCATGTGGTTATCCGCCCGCAGTAAATCTCAGGAAAGTGCCTTGGGAATATCTTTTATGATTTGGCTTCTTTTGGTGGCTTTGTTGGATATTCTTTTTATAGGTGTCATGCTCAAATGGCGAATCAACCCCGAACTGGTCATCTGGACGGCTTTATTGAATCCGCTCCAAATTTTCCGCACAGGTACATTGATTTTATTTGACCCCAAACTCACTGTTATGGGACCCGTATCTTATTATATTTTGGATAGCATGAGCCGTACAACATTTATCATCATTTCGTTGTTATATCCGGTATTATTGGGAGCCATTCTTGCCTATTTCGGAAACAAATACTTTAAAAACCATGATGTTGTATAATAAACTTCCTTCAGGAATCTTTTTTTTCTTGTTTTTTCTTCCTCTACTAAATTGTTCCGGAGGAAAAAATAATGGTGAAGAAATACCCGAAATAAAAAAATTAGCCAATTCACTGAGTGAAGCCGAAATAGACTCCATTGTCAATCTTCCTTCGGAAGCAAAAAGACAACAAGGAATTATACCCGTTCCGCAAGATTTTGATGATTTCAGAAAGAAGAATTTGGATACCATCTTTTGGAACGAGAAAAGTATAAAATATGCTGATTTTCGAGGGGCTAAAATGCGTTCGGCCAAATGTATGAATAATGATTTCACAGGAAGTGATTTTCGAGCTTCGGACATCAGATGGACGATTTTTGATGAGTCTATACTGAAAAAATGCAATTTTGATCAAGCCAAACTTTTCCATGTGAAAGTAAACCGGGCGGTTTTAGACAGTTCCACTTTCAGAGGGACCAACATGTTTGGTATGGAAGGGCATCATGCTTCTTTGAGATATTGTGATTTCACCGGAGCATTGATGAAAGATGTGGAATTTATTGATGCCGATTTCACCGGTTCAAAAGCTTATAAAACCCGTTTGATACGTGCCGTATTTAAAGGTTCGAAAATGGATAGCATAAACTTCCGGTATGCCGATTTCACCGGCGGTGGTTTGGAAAAAACATCCTTCAAAGGTGCCGTTTTAAAACATTCCAATTTTCAAGGAGCCAGTTTGCAAAAAGCCGATTTTTCTGGAGCCGATTTGCAAGACGTGAATTTCTATGGTGCCCATTTTGATCAGACTATTTTCAAAAATGCCAAAAATATTCCCGGACATATCAAAGAATATATAGACGAACAAGGAATGGCCCACGGAACGGTTTTTAATAGAAAAGAGTAAGATGAAAAATTTTTTTTGGTTTTATTTGTTCTTGTTACCGGTTTGGAGTTGGTCGCAAGCGGTTTATAAAATAATACCTGAGAAAAGCACTTTTCATTGGAAATGTGACAAACATTATGGAACATTTCCCGTTATCAAGGGAATCATAAAGATGTATGATGAAAGTAATGTTGAAGGGGAGTTTGAAATAGATGTAGAAGGTTTGGCTGTAGCCGATTTGGATTCCATTCAATATAAAACTGCCAAAGCTATTTTGGAAAATACATTGAAAAACGAATTTCTTGAAACGGACAAATATCCTGTTGCCCGGTTTTATCTCCACCGGTTAATACCACAATCCGGCGGGCAATATTTGTTAGAAGGAGATGTATTTCTTCACGGACAAAAAGTATGTTTGCAAATTCCCGTGCAAATCAAACAAACGGGCCATCAGATGGAGGTGATTGCGCCCGGCTTTGTGATAGATCGTACGGATTGGGGGATTTACAGAATGTCACCTTCCAGGCCTTATTCCGATGATGAAAACAATTGGACGGTTCCCGATGAAGTGGAAATTAAATTTCACTTGATTTTGAAAAAAACAGGTTCTTGATTGTCCATTGAAAATCATTACATTTGTTTATGAAAACCATTGTGCATATGAAAAAAATTCATCCCGAAGATTTTATTGTCAAACCCGGTGAAAAATTTAAGATCCAAAAACGGCCCACTAAAATCGATTTGAATGCCGATAAGGAAGAGATAGAGGACGAGTTGCGTAAAGTCAGGAGGAAAATCGCTAAACTTCAAACCAAGATTTATGCGGCGGGAACGCCTGCCATATACATTGGCATTCAAGGCATGGATACGGCCGGAAAAGACAGTTTGATTCGTGAAGTCTTTAAAGATATCAATCCGAGCGGGATTTTTGTATATGATTTCAAAAAACCCACTCCCGAAGAACATGCACACGACTATTTTTGGCGACACTATAAAGTGATGCCTGAACGCGGCATGTTTGCCGTTCATAATCGGACGCATTATGAAGAAGTATTGATTACACGTATTCATCCCCAATTAATTTTAAATCAAAAAATTTACGGTGTTAATACCTTGGATGATATCAATGAAGATTTTTGGAAACAACGCTATAGACAAATCAATGATTTTGAAAGAATTCAAGTGGAAAACGGAACGGTGATGATTAAACTTTTCCTGCATCTCTCCAAAGAAGAACAAAAAAATCGTTTCTTACGAAGAATTCGCCGCGAAGACAAACAATGGAAGTTCAACGAAGCCGACTTGAAAGAACGCAAAAGATGGGATGAATATATGGATGCTTATGAATGTGCCATTGATCATACTTCAACCGGATATGCCCCTTGGTATGTAATTCCTGCCGACGATAAACCTACCGCCCGTTTGATTGCGGCCAAAATCATTCACAAAATTTTGAAGGATTTGGATGTTGATTTCCCCAAATTATCTGATGAAGAAAAGAAAAAATTTGAAATGTATAGAGAACAACTTCTACAAGAAGAAACCAAAGAAAAAATAAAAAATTGATGGAAGGAACCGGTTCGGGATATTATGATTCAATCGGTATTTTTTTTAATCCGCAAGATGCTAATGCGCTTATAGGAGCTTTGGAACAGAAAAAAATACCCTTCAAAGTGGAACTTATCAAATATGATGAGAACACGGATGAATTACTTGGCGTGGAAGTATTTGTAAAAAAATCGGTTACACATATTGCAGAAGAAATAAAAAGAGAAATTATTCGTGCTACCATTGAAAACCGGGATTTTTATCTTCATCACCTCACCGATGAGCAATTGCTTGATATACCTTTTCATCCCGAAGACGCCAATGATTTTGATTACTGGGCGGCCATAGAACTTATCAAACAAAAAGGTCTTCCTTTGGAAGAAAAGGATTGGGAATCATTTCGTAAAGAAAAAATGTTAGAAATCATGGAAAATAAAACTTCAACATCATCAGGTTTGTTCGGACTGGGTGTAGCATCGCTTGTGGTTGGAATAGCTTTATTAGCTTTTTTTTATAAGGTGATGCCTTATATCAGTATTATTTTCTTTATACCGCCTTATTTGATTGGCAAATACATGAAAACCTGTAAAGGCGATTTGCCGGAGAAAGAATGCACCCAAGGCCGTTGGTTGATGTGGATAACCGTTGGTGCTACACTAGTTGCTTTTTATTTCATTTATGTGTGGATGAATCAATCTTGATGAAGTAAATGATAATTGCGCTAACAGGTTATCCGGGTTCAGGCAAAACAAGCATCGCAAAAGAATTGGCCGGACTTCTAAACCGGGAATGGCTGGATACCGACATGATTATAGAGGAAACCTTTTCCAAACCTCCTTCCCGGATCATCACTGAAGAGGGTGAAAAAAAATTCCGGCGGGTTGAAAGTGAAGTACTTCGGAAAATTTTGAAAGAGTTCCGCCATAAACCCCTCATATTATCCTTAGGCGGTGGTATTATTCTCTCTCCCGGAAATTTGGAATTGCTTCGGGAGGAAACATTGCTCATTTTTATCCATACACCTTTTGAAGAGCTTGTGGAAAGATTAAAAAACAATCACGAAAGCAGGCCTGTTATTCCATCCCGGGACGGAAAATTGGATGCCGAGGCCATGTATAGACATTTCAAAGAGAGATTACCGTTATATTTGCAAGCCCATTTGGTGTTTGATAATCATTTTCCCGATGCCCAAACGGCGGCTCGTCATTTACGGGATATTATTCAAACGCTGGAAAATGAGTGAAAATTGGCAAGAACGTACCGCGCTTTTACTATCCTCCGAACAATTGGATAAATTAAGAAAGGCACAAGTTTTAGTAGTAGGGCTGGGTGGCGTGGGGAGTTATGCCGCCGAAGCACTTGCGAGGTCGGGAATAGGAGCGCTTACCCTTGTAGACGGAGATCAAGTGGATATTACCAACATCAATCGGCAACTCATTGCCTTGCATTCTACCGTAGGACAGGAGAAAACCCGTTTATTGGAGCAAAGATTGAAAGATATCAATCCCCAAGTTCAAATTACCACACGCAGCCATTTTTTAAACCCGGAAGACTTTGAAAAGCTTTTAAGTGAACAAAAATACGATTATGTAATTGATGCCATTGACAGTGTTTCACCCAAAATATATTTGATATTGGCCGCCAAACGCACCAAAACAAAAATTATCAGTGCCATGGGTGCAGGCGGAAAAACCGACCCTTCCAAAATCAAAGTAACCGATATTTCCAAAACCAAAGAAGACTTTTTGGCCCGGACCATCCGTAAACGACTCAAAAAACATGGTATCCGAAAAGGTGTCAAATGTGTTTTTTCAACCGAACTGCAAAACAAAGCAAGCTTGGAATATACGGACAACACAGGTTATAAAAAATCCTATTACGGAACCATTTCCTACATGCCGGCGCTTTTCGGATTATTTGCCGCCGCAGAGGTCATCCGGGAAATAGCAGGTTTAAAAAAAGACTGACTTCTTGCATCCGGAAGCAACTTGTTACCATTTCTCATATTCAAAAACTTAACTCTTTGGTGCGTTGGATGTATATTTTTGTATCTTTGTGTGAGGAAATCAAAGAGAGAAGATGCTACAGCGAATTCAAACGGTTTATATGTTGATTGCGGTTTTGGTCACAGCAACCTTCTATTATGTTTTGCCGCCCGGTTATGTTTTTTTTGATTATTATTTGTGGGGAAGTGTGCTGATTGCTTTGATTTTATTCGTCAATATTTTTCTATATAAAAAACGCTTACTTCAAATCAAGCTTAATAATTTGATTATTCTATTGTTGTTGGTGTTGATAGGTTTACGGATTTACGAGGCCTTTACGTCCGGAGGGACACCGTTCTCAAAGAAGGACGTCGTTTGGCTGACGCCCGCGATATCTATTGTTTTCGTTAAGTTAGCCAATTCTGCCATTTGGCGGGACGAACGCCTGGTAAAATCGGTTGATCGTATTCGGTAAACTTATTGACACCATGAAAAAAAGCCCGGAGTCTTTTCGGGCTTTTTTGTTATTTTTACATACAATTGTACCTCATGCCCGAAGTGAAAATCATAGAATGTCCGCGCGATGCCATGCAAGGCATCAAAACCTTTATTGATACGGAGGACAAAGTGCGTTATATCAATGCTTTGTTGAAGGTGGGTTTTGATACGATTGATTTCGGGAGTTTTGTTTCGCCCAAGGCTATTCCGCAAATGCGCGATACGTCCGAAGTGGTGAAACGTTTGGACTTGTCGGATACCGATACCAAATTATTGGCCATTGTGGCTAATGTTCGTGGTGCTAGAGATGCGTCGAAGTTTGAAAACATCACTTATTTGGGATATCCTTTTTCCATTTCCGAAATTTTTCAAATGCGTAACACGGCCAAATCCATAGCCGAATCGGTGAACGTGTTGAAAGAAATCATGGAAATTGCCGATAAGAATAATAAACAACTTGTTGTTTATTTGTCGATGGGTTTCGGTAATCCCTATGGCGAACCTTGGTCGCCGGAATTGGTAGGGGAGTGGACCGAAAAACTCTACGGCATGGGCGTGAAAATCCTTTCACTTTCGGATACCATAGGTGCGGCCACACCCGGAACCATTTCTTATTTATTCGGGCATTTGATTCCCGCCTATCCCGATGTGGAATTCGGGGCGCATTTGCACACGCATCCTTCCAATTGGTATGAAAAAGTGGATGCGGCATACAAGGCAGGTTGCCGGCGTTTTGATAGTGCCATCAAAGGCTACGGCGGATGTCCCATGGCCAAAGACGAGCTGGTAGGCAATTTACCCACGGAAAAACTGTTGACCTATTTTTCTGAACATCAAATACACACCGGAATCCATCCCACCGCTTTTGAAAACGCCTACAACGAAGCCCTCCGGATTTTTATCCGCCCGCAGGATGAAAAGAATATTTTTGTGGAGTGAAGGATTTACAGTATTAAAAAAACCGCCCGGATGGGCGGTCAAGAGTTTTTATTTATAAATCATCGGCATGAAGATAATCATCATTGGTAAAGGTGTATTTGTAAGTATCCTTGTATTCGCTTTTCTCCGTGTGTTGGTAATTATTAAAGTCTAAAATATTATAAGG
>Ga0256832_1000762_pt1 | contig 21208 bp, 25 predicted proteins | sample 134614metaG_FD_190534 | JGI IMG/M metagenome (GOLD analysis project Ga0256832, IMG submission 190534) | Hydrothermal vent microbial communities from Lau Basin, Pacific Ocean - 134-614 | ecosystem: Environmental > Aquatic > Marine > Hydrothermal vents | place: Pacific Ocean: Lau Basin | collected... | reverse complement strand
ATCCGCTCGCACTTCGTGCCCGACAACATCGAGGGCGTCAAGGTCGGCGACACCGTCTACTTCCACGTCACCAACCTCGAGCAGGACTGGGACATCCCCCACGGCTTCGCCGTCTACGGCGCCGACATGCCGAACCTCTTGATCATGCCCGGCCAGACCCTGACCCTGGTCTGGAAGCCCGAGAAGCCCGGCGTCTACCCCTTCTACTGCACCGACTTCTGCTCGGCGCTGCACCAGGAGATGCAGGGCTACGTCCGGGTCTCCCCGGCCGACGCCAACCCGCCGATGATCTGGCGCGGCGGCGGCGAAGAGGGTAAGTGGACGGTCGAGTAAACGAGCGCTAAGCGGGGGGCCGGGGCGGGACATCCTGCCCCGGCCCTTTGCCTAGGATGTTTTTGGAGGGGTTGTCATGAATAAACAGGCTGGAAAGCTTCCCATCACCGCCCGGATCCTGGTGGCCATCAGCGCGCTGATCGCGATTGCCGCCTTCTTCTTCCCGCTTTGGACGTACCACCTCGAGGCTCCGCAGTACCCCGAGGGGCTCAACATGTACATCTGGCTCTACAAGCTGACCGGGCAGGTCTACATCATCAACGACCTGAACCACTACGTCGGCTTCATGCAGATCAAGCCGGAGATGTACTGGGAGTTCAAGGTGCTCCCGGTGATGACCGCGATCCTGGCCCTTTGGGGGCTCTGGGTGGCGATCGTGGGAACCGTGCGCAGCTTTTTGTGGTGGCTTGGTTATTACCTGGTCTTCGCCCTGTTCAGCCTGGCTGACTTTTATTACCGGCTCTGGCAGTTCGGCCACACCGTCGACCCCCACGCCCCCATCCGGATCGAGGGCTACGTGCCGCCGATGTGGGGCACCCGCCAGTTCATGAACTTCGTCATCGCCTCGTACCCTGCCACCGGTTTTTGGGTGCTCCTCCTGGGGTTTGTCTTCGCCGTGTTGGCGCTCCTCGTGGCCTGGCCGGTGATTCGGCAGCGCAGGTAGAATAGGCCCCGTGCGACGCTTAGGCATCCTCCTCACGCTGCTGCTGTTGCTGCTCGCCGCCTGCGCGCCCAAGGGGCCGGTACCGATCAACTACGGCCAGGACGTCTGCGCCTTTTGCAAGATGATCATCGCCGACCCCCGCTACGGCGCCGAGCTGGTCACCAAGAAGGGGAAGGTCTACAAGTTCGACTCCGTCGAGTGCATGGTGGCCTTCATGATCTACGACGTCGGGCCCGAGAACGTGGCCAGGGCCTACGTCACCGACTTCGCCCACCCGGGCAAGCTGATCCCCGCAGAGAAGGCCTACTACCTGCAGAGCGTGGGGCTAAGGAGCCCGATGAGCCTGGGCATCACCGCCTTCGCCTCGAAGAAAGACCTGGAGGCCTTCAAGGCCAAGTACGACGGGCTCGAGCTCTTGTGGAAGGACCTCCCCAACGTCATCCGCGAGTCCGGCTTCAACCCCGAGAACGTCAACAAGTTCATCCGCCCGCGCAATGTTCCCTAGAGCCCTTCTTTTGCTGCTCTTTTTGGGTGTGGCCTTTGGCCGCACCCTGCACGTCTGCCCGGGTTGCGAGCTGAAGACGCTAAAGGCGGCCTTCGCCGCCGCAAAGGACGGCGACACCCTGGTGATCGAGGGCGGGCCCTACCGCGAGGGCCCGCTCAAACTTGATAAGCGCCTCATCCTGGTGGGCAAGAACTTCCCCGTGATCGACGGCGAGGGCAAGTACGAGATCCTCTTGGTCACCGCCGACGGGGTGCAGATCCGCGGCATCGAGTTTCGCGGCGCCGGGGTGAACTTCGTCGAGGACCAGGCGGCGGTGAAGATGAAGGAGGTCAGGGACTGCGTCATCGAGAACAACCGCTTCATCGACAACTTCTTCGCCGTCTACCTGGAGAAGTCGCGCCATTGCATGGTGCGCAACAACGAGATCGTCTCCAACGCCGAGAACGAGCTCTACTCGGGCAACGGCATCCACCTTTGGAACTCCTACGACGTCGACATCATTGGCAACCACATCGCCCGCCACCGGGACGGCATCTACCTGGAGTTCGTGCGCGGCAGCCGCATCGTGGACAACGTCTCTGAGGGCAACGTGCGCTACGGGCTGCACTTCATGTTCAGCGAGAGCAACGTCTTCACCCACAACGTGTTTAGGCGCTCGGGGGCGGGGGTGGCGGTGATGTACTCCAAGCACACCCGGATGGAGGAGAACCGCTTCGAATACAACTGGGGCGGTGCCTCCTACGGCCTGCTCTTAAAGGACATCGACGACTCCGACATCCGCCGCAACACCTTCTTCCGCAACTCGGTGGGCATCTACGCCGACGGCTCCAACCGCACCACCGTCTGGGGCAACGACTTCATCCAAAACGGCTACGGCATGCGCGTGTTCGCCAACTCCATGGGCATGCTCTTCATGTACAACAACTTCATCGGCAACACCTTCGACGTCACCACCAACTCCACCAAGTCCTACAACTCCTACCTCAAGAACTACTGGGACAAGTACGAGGGCTACGACCTCAACAAGGACGGGATCGGCGACGTGCCCTACCGCCCGGTTCGACTTTTCGCCCTGATCGTGGAAGACTATCCCCAGGCGCTGGTGCTCTTGCACAGCCCGCTGGTGCAGCTGCTCGACCGCGCCGAGAAGATCTTTCCGGTGTTTACGCCCAAGGCCATCGAGGACGATCGACCGCTAATGTTCAAAATCCAATGGTCCACGTTGAAGCCCTCACCAAACGATTCGGCCCCCTAGAGGTCTTGAAGGGGGTGAGCGCCGAGTTCCCCGCCGGCGCCGTCACCGCCGTGGTGGGTCCCAACGCCTCGGGGAAGACGACCCTGATGAAGAGCATCCTGGGGCTGGTGCTCCCGGATTCGGGCCGGGTTGAGGTGCTCGGCGAGCCCGCGATCAACAACCCCCGGGTGCGGGAGCATATCGGCTACATGCCCCAGGACCCGCGCTTTCCCGAGAACGTCACCGGGCGCGAGGTGCTGGCCTGGATCGAGGAGCTCAGGGGCCGGCCCAAGGCGAGGCTGGAGGAGCTCGTCGAGCGGTTCGGCCTCGCCGAGCATCTGGACCGGCCCACCCGCTTCCTTTCCGGCGGCACCCGGCAGAAGCTCTCGGCGGTGCTGGCCTTCTTGTTCGATCCCGAGGTGCTGATCCTTGACGAGCCCACTGCCGGGCTCGACCCGCTGGCCTCCAGTCGCTTCAAGGACCTGGTGAAGGCCGAGCGCGACCGGGGCAAGACGGTGATCCTCACCTCCCACGTGATGAGCGAGCTCGAGGAGCTGGCCGAGCGCATCGTGTTCTTGCTCGAGGGGCGGGTGGTCTTCTCCGGGGCGGTGGAGGCGCTCCGCGAGGCCACCGGCGAGACCCGGCTAGAGCGGGCGGTGGCCCGGATGATGGAGGCGGTATGAAGGGGGCCACGGCGAAGATCTTCAAGTACACCCTCTACGACCTGGCGCGAAGCCGCTGGGTGCTGGGCTACGCGATGCTGATCGCCTTGATGGTCGGGGGGCTGTTGCTCTTTGGCAACGATCCCACCCAGGCGGTGGTCAGCGTCTTGAACCTGGTGATCCTGGTGGTGCCGCTGGTGAGCCTCCTCTTGGGGCTGATGTACCACTACGCCAACCGGGACTTCGCCCTCTTGGTCCTCACCCAGCCGGTGCCCCGGGCCTCGGTCTTCTTCGGGCAGCTCCTGGGGCTGGGGGTGGCGCTGGTGGGCGCCTTCTTGCTCGGGGCGGGCGCGCCCTTCTTGGTCTACAGCCTCATCGGGCAGGTGGACTGGGCGACGCTCTTCGTGGTGCTGGTGGTGGGGGTGGCGATCACGCTGGTCTTCCTCTCGCTGGCGCTCTGGCTCGGGGTGCGCGAGGAGGAAAGGGTGCGGGCGCTGGGGGTGGCGATCGGGGTCTGGTTTCTCTTGACCTTTGTCTACGACGGCTTGTTGCTCTTTTTCATCATCCTCGCCCAGGCCTACCCCATCGACCCCTGGGTGATCGGGATCTCGATGCTGAACCCGGTGGACCTGGGCCGGGTGCTGGTGCTCTTGCACCTCGATACCGCCGCGTTGATGGGCTATACCGGGGCCCTCTTCAAGCATTTCCTGGGCACCGCGTTGGGCACGGCGCTTGCCGCCCTGGCCCTTTTGGTCTGGATCTTCTGGCCGGCGTTCTTCGCCCGCCGGCGTTTCGAAAAGAAGGACTTTTAGCCATGCTCAAGCCGGCCAACAGCAAAACCCTCTACCTGGCGACGGCGGTGCTCTTGATCGCCGCCGGGGCCTTCTTCGCCCTGCGTTCGCCGCCCAAGACTGCGACCTTCTCCTCCGAGGAGGTCAAGGGGTTCTTCCACACCTACGGCTGCACCAACTGCCACGACGTCCGGCGGCCGCTTTTGGGCCCCAGCTTCGAGCAGATCGCGGCGCGCTACGCCGGCAACCCGGAGGCGCTCGCGGCGCTAAAGAAAAGCGTGCGCCAGGGTAGCCGGGGCAAGTGGGTGGAAGAGGGCAAGACCACCGCCTACGGCATCCCCGAGGTGATGCCGGCCTACGACCGCAACAAGATCCCCGACGACCGGCTCGACGCCATGCTGCGCTGGATCCTGGAGCGGGGCTGGCAGCGCTAGCGCTTTTCCAGGAGCACCACGGCCACGGCGTGGGTTTTCTCGTGGCTGAGGGAGAGGTGGGGGACAAGCCCCGCCTCTTCGAGCCAGGCCGCCAGCCGGGGTTTAAAGAAGAGCTGCGGCGGCCGGCCCCAGGTCCCCACCTCGGTGATCCAGGCGCGGCCCGGAAAGGCCTTGACGAAGGCCTCCTTGGCGGCGAAGCGGGCGGCCAAGGCAGGGTAAGGGTCGGCGTGGTTGCGGGCGTAGGCCAGCTCCTCGGGGAAGAAGACACGCGCTAAAAAGCGATCTCCGAGCCGCCGGTGGACCGCCCGGAGGCGGTCGATCGCCACCAGGTCCACGCCCAGGCCGACGATCATCGCACGACCTCGAACCCCGCTTCAACGAGCGCCTTTTCCGCCAGGCGGAGATGGGTCTCCCGAACCAGAAAGTAGTCGGTAACAAACCCCGAGTAGGCGAACATGCTCACCCCCGCCTCGGCCAGCGCGCTGCCGATCTTGCCGAGGACGCCGATCGCCTCCAGGGGGATGGGGCCCTCGACCTCGAGCATGCGAAAGGGCCCCTCGGCCTCGGCGCCCTCGGGGACGAGGGGCTCGAGCAGCACCGCGGTCTTCTGCCCCTGGGCCTCGACGTAGGCGAAAAAGGGCGTCCCCAGGGCGGCCTCGGGGAACTCGGTCACCCGGGCGAGGTAGAGCCGCTCGGGAAAGAGCCGGATCCTCATGGCCGCATGATATAGGATGGCGCCGTGCCCCTTCCCGACGCCTTTTTAAAGCGTATGCAAGCCGAGCTGGGGGCCGAGGAGTTCGCCCGCTTTTTTAAAAGCCTCACCAAGGAGCCGCCGGCCCGCGGCCTGCGCGTGAACACGCTGAAGATCACCCCCGAGGATTTTCGCGCCCTGAGCCCCTGGCCCCTGGAGCCGGTGCCCTGGTGCCCGGAGGGCTTTTACTACCCCGAGGAGGCCCGCCCCGGACCCCATCCCTACTTCTACGCCGGGCTCTACTACATCCAGGAGCCCTCGGCGATGGCCGTGGGGGCGGTGCTCGACCCCCAGCCCGGCGAGCGGGTGATCGACCTCGCCGCCGCCCCCGGGGGCAAGACCACCCACCTGGCGGCGCGCATGCGGGGCGAGGGCCTCTTGATCGCCAACGAGGTGGACCGAAAGCGCACCCGGGGGCTCTTGGAAAACGTCGAGCGCTGGGGCGCGAACCTGGGCGTGGTAGGGGCGCCGGTGGCCCGGCTGGCGGAGCGCTGGGCGGGGTTTTTCGACCGGGTGCTGCTGGACGCGCCGTGCTCGGGGGAGGGGATGTTTCGCAAGGACCCGGCGGTGGCCGCTCACTGGGGGCCGGGGGCGCCGGCACGGATGCAACGGGTGCAGCTCGACCTGTTGCGCGCCGCCGCTCGGCTGGTGGCCCCGGGCGGGGTGCTGGTCTACTCCACCTGCACCTTCGCCCCCGAGGAGAACGAGGGCGTGGTGGGCGCCTTTCTCGCCGAGGACCGGGCGTTTGACGTGCTCGACGCGCGGATCCACCCGGCCTTCGCCCCCGGGGTGCCGGCTTGGGGCGGGGGGGACCCAAGGCTCAAAAAGACCGCCCGCCTTTGGCCGCACCGCCTCCGTGGCGAGGGCCACTACATCGCTAAGCTGGTGCGAAGGGAGGGCCCCGCGGGCACGCCACCCCGCATCGCGCCGCCGCGCCCCCGGTCCGAAGACCTCAAGGAGTTCAAGGCCTTTTGGTCGCGCCACGTGAGGGCACCCTTACCGGAGACGCTATGGTCCCGGGAGGGGCACTTTTATGCCCTGCCGGAAGGCCTCCCCGACCTTTCCGGGCTGCCGAGCCCGGCGCCCGGGCTTTACCTCGGCCAGGCGAAAAAACGGCGTTTTGTGCCCGCCAAGGCGCTGGCCCACGCCCTTAGGCCAGGGGAGGCGGGGCCGGTGCTGGCGTTTTCGGTGGAGGACCCGCGGGCGATGCGCTTTATTCAGGGGGAGGCGGTCGAGGCCAAGGGTGAGCCCGGCTGGCACCTGGTGACGGTGGAGGGCTTCCCCTTGGGCTGGGGGCAGCTAAAGGGCGGCGTCCTCCGGCCCCGCCACGCCCGGCTCTAGCGTCCGTGCCTCGGTGACCAGCACCTTAACCGGGACGTCCCAGGGGTCGGCGGGCAGGGCCGAAAAGAGCAGGGCCTCGGGCACCGCGCCGATCGTCAGCACCTCTGGCGCCAGCCGGGCCAAAAAGCGGTCGTAGTAGCCGGCGCCATGGCCGAGGCGGTGGCCCGCTAGGTCGAAGGCCAGCGCCGGCACCACCACCGCGTCCAGCCGCTGGAGCGGGACCTCGGGGGTGGTGGGCTCCATCACCCCAAAGGCCCCTTTTTCGAGGAGGCCAAAGGGGTGGACGCTGAGTTCCTGGCCCCGGACCCGGGGCAGGTAAAACCGCACCCCGGAAAGCTCCCGGGCAAGCGGCAAGAGGTCGAGCTCGTGGGGGAGGGGGGCGTAGAGCAGCACGTGGCCCCGTCCGGCAAGCGCTTTTTTCAGCCGGGGTCGGATAGCGGCGGCCAGGGTCTCGAGGTCGAGCGCTCTTCGGACCTGCCGGGCCCAGCGGCGGAGGGCGGCCTTGTCCATCCCTTAGCAGTATACCGGCAGAAACATTGACAATCGGGGGCTTAGAGTGTCAAAATGGGGGCGTTATGCCGGTCTACGTCTACAAGGGTCTCGAAACCGGGCGCTACTACGAGTTCGAGCAGGGGTTCCACGACGAGCCGCTCAAGGCCCACCCCGAGACCGGGGAGCCCTTAAAGCGGGTGATCATCCCGCCGGCGATCGTGTTCAAGGGCTCGGGCTGGCACGCCACCGACTACCGCTCCGGGAGCGGCAAAAAGGCGGACAACGAGGGCAAGGAAAAGCAGGGCGAAGGCTAGCCCTGCCTTTATTTAAATCAAGAAGGCTTCGCGGCCCCCGCGGGGCCGTTTTTCCTTTAGCCTGGGGGCGTGGACCTCGTCGTCCTCGCCAACCGCGAGCCGGTGCGCCGGGTGGGGGACCATTACGAGGTCGCCGTCGGCGGATTGGCGGCGGCGCTTTTTCCAGTGCTGCGGGAGCTCGGCGGGAGCTGGGTGGCCTGGAACCCCGGGGGCCCCGACGTCGAGCTTTCGCTGGGCAACGTCCGCGTCCGCCGGGTGGGCCTAAAGACGGCCGAGGTGCGGGGCTACTACGGGGGCTTTGCCAACCGCGCCCTTTGGCCCTTGATGCACGGCATGCTCGACAAGTTCGAGCACCGCCGCGCCTGGTGGCGCGCCTACCAGGCGGTAAACCGCCGCTTCGCTGTGGCGGCGCAAGAGCTCGACGCCGGCCGCTACTGGGTGCACGACTACCACCTGGCCCTGGCCCCGGCGCTGTTGCGAAAGGCGCGCCCGGTGGCGAGGATCGGCATCTTCTGGCACGTGCCCTGGCCGCCGTCGGCGGCGTTCTTCGCCCTGCCCGAGGCCAAGGAGGTGGTGGCCGGGCTGCTCGGGGCCGACCTGATTGGCTTTCACACCGAGGAGTACCGCCACTACTTCCTTGAGACTGCCCGCGCCCTCGGCTATCGGGTGGAGGGCAACGCCGTCTGGAGCGGGACGCGCCCGGTGCGGGTGGGCGTCTTTCCCATCGGCGTGGACACCGAGGGGCTGTTGGAAGAGGCCCGGCGGGCCGCCCCCTTGGCTGAGGCGATCCGGCGCCGGGAGGGGGAGCGCGTCCTCTTCGTGGGCGCCGACCGCCTCGACTACACCAAGGGCATCCCCGAGCGCATCAAGGCCTGGCGGCGCTTTCTGGCCCGCCACCGGCGCACCCGTGAGCGGGCGCGGCTTAGGCTTTTGCTTTCCCCGAGCCGCTCCAGCCTCCCCGCCTACCGCGCCCTGGCGCGCGAGGTGCGAGCCCTCGCCCGCGAGGTGGGAAGGCGCTATCCGGGCGCGCTCGAGCTCCGGGTGGCGGCGCTCTCCCGCGCCGAGCTTTTAGCCCACTACCGAGCGGCCCGCTTCGCCGCCGTCACCCCGCTCAAGGACGGCATGAACCTGGTCGCCCAGGAGTTCGCCCTGGTCGGCGGCGGGATCCCGCTCCTCAGCCGCTTCGCCGGCGCCGCCGACTACCTGAAGGAGGCCCTGATCGTTAACCCCTATGACGAGGAGGGCCTTGCCGACGCCTACGCCGAGGCCATGGCAATGGACGAGGCCGAGCTTACAGCGCGTAAGGCGGCGCTGATGGAGCGCGTCCGCGCCCTCGACGTCCGGGGCTGGGCGCGGCGCTTTTTGGAGGCCCTGGATGCAGCCCCCGAAGGTTAAAGACCCCCTTTTCATCCTCGACTACGACGGCACCCTGGCGCCGATCGCCGCCACCCCCGAGGCCGCCCGCCCCCACCCCGAGGCGGTGCCCCTCCTCCTGGCCCTGGCCCATCGCCATCCGGTGTTCCTGGTCACCGGCCGCAGGCTTTGGGACCTGGAAAAGCTCCTACCGGTGAGGGGCCTGCCCGCCTACGGCGTGCACGGCATGGAGCACGGGGTGCTCTTTGGCCGGGTAGAGAGCCTGGTGCCGGAAACCGCCCTGGCCTGGCTCGAGCACGTGCGTGAGGGCTTGCCCCAGCTCCCCGGCCTCCGCGTCGAGGACAAGGGCACCGCGATCGCCCTCCACTACCGCGGGGCCCCGGACGAGGCCTCCATCCAGGCGGCGCTCAAGGACTGGGCCAGGTCCCTGCCCGAGGGCCTGGAGGCGCTTTGGGGCAAGAAGGTGCTGGAGGTCCGCCCCCGGGGGTTTGGCAAGGGCCGGGTGGCCCGGACCATCGCCGCCCGGCACCCCGAGCGCACCCCGGTGGTGATCGGCGACGACGCCACCGACGAGGAGATGTTCCGGGCCCTGCCGGAGGCCATCACCATCAAGGTGGGCGAGGGGCCGACCGCCGCCCGCTATCGCCTCAAGGACGTGGACGCAGTGATCGCCTACCTAAAGCAGTACCTCGAGCAGGATGAAGAAAAATAACCCCAGGCTGACGGCGACGTTGGCCTGAAAGAAGGCGAGGTCCACCTTGGAGAGGTCCTCTGGCTTGACCAGCCGGTGCTCCCACAAGAGGACGAGCCCCACGAAGACCACGCCGGCGAAGTAGGCCGGCCCCAGGTGCAGCGCTACCCCGGTGAAGAGGAAGAAGACCCAAGCCAGGGCATGCAGGGCCCGGGCAAGCCTTAGCGCCCCCTCGATCCCGAACCGGGCCGGGGCCGAGTGGACGCCATAGGCGCGGTCGAAGGCGTAGTCCTGGGTGGCGTAGAGGATGTCGAAGCCGGCGATCCAGAGCCCGACCGCCGCCCAGAGCAAAAAGGTCGCGGGCTCGAAGGCGCCGGTAACGGCGATCCAGCCCCCTGCGGCGGCGGCGCCGATGGTCAGGCCGAGCCAGAAGTGGCAGGTCCAGGTGAAGCGCTTGGTGTAGCTGTAGAAGGTCAAGAAGAAGACCGCCACCGGCAAAAGCGCCCGGGTCAGGGGGTTGAGGTTATAGGCGGCAAGCGCCAAGAGGAAAAACCCCACCAGGGCGAGCAAGAGCGCCTCGGTGGGCCGGACCTCGCCCCGGGGGATGTGGCGGTTTTTCGTACGCGGGTTCTTGGCGTCGATCGGCCAGTCGATCAGCCGGTTGAGGGCCATGGCCGCGGTACGCGCCCCCACCATCGCCACCGTGACCCAGAAGAAGACGTCCCAGCCCGGCCAGCCGCGGGCGGCGAGCAGCATCCCGGCATAGGCGAAGGGGAGCGCGAAGAGGGTGTGCTCGAAGCGAACCAGGTCCAGGTAGGTCTTCAGGCGGGCGGTCACCCTCTTCGCACCTCGAGGATGCGGTTGTTCTCGTCGACCAGCACCACCGTGGGCCGGTGGCGCTTGGCCTCCTCCTCGTCAAAGACCCCGTAGGCGACGATGATCACCAGATCTCCGGGCTGCACCAGCCTGGCAGCGGCCCCGTTCATCCCGATCACCCCCGAGCCCCGCTCGCCGGCCAGGGCGTAGGTGGTGAGCCGGTGGCCGTTGGTGATGTCGTAGACGTCCACCTGCTCGTAGGGGAGGATCCCGGCGGCGTCGAGCAGGTCGGCGTCGATGGTGATCGAGCCCACGTAGTCGAGGTCGGCCTGGGTGACCCGGGCGCGGTGGATCTTGGCGTGGAAGAGGGTCCGTTTCACGGCCCTTAAGTCTACCCGGGGGGTAGGCGCGATAAAAGGGGACAAAGCTCATTCCGGCGGGGTGGCGTCCACGAACAGGGTCTTGGCCTGGGTGTAGGTCACCGTCCCCGGCGGTGCCTTTTTCACGGGCCGGACGTACTTCTTCTTGGTGTAATCCACAGGGGCGTTCTTCTCGCCGTGCAGCCGGGAATGGTAGGCGGCCAGCCGGGCGGCAAAAAGCAGCGCCTCCAGGGGCGGGTTTTTGCCCCGGGTCCTGAGGATGACGTGGGACCCCGGGGCGCCCTGGGCGTGGAACCAAAGGTCCTCTGAGCGCGCCAGCCGCAGCAGGGCGACGTTCTCCTTGGCATTTCGCCCCACCCAGACGGCGAACCCCCCGGGCGCCGTGCGTCGGATCCCCACCCCGGGCCCCTCCTCTCGGGCCCGCTTGAGGCGGGCTTTTAGCTCCTTGGGGCCGGCCGTTTTGAGGGCGGCGATCTCGGTCTCGACGCGCCTCAGGTTGGCCTCGGTGGTGGCGAGGAGGTCCCGGGCTTTTGCCGCCCCCTCCTGGAGCTTGCGCGCTTTCTTAAAGAAGGCCTCGGCGTTCTCCGGGGGGCGCTTTTGGGGGTCCAGGGGGACGCGCACGGGGCGGTTTTCGTGGTAGTCGAAGAGCTCGACCTCGCCCACGCCCTTTGGGATCTCGTGGGCATAGGCCAGGACCAGCTCGCCAAGCCGCCGGTAGCGCTCGGCCTCGGCGGCGCGGGCGATGTTTTCTAGGTGGTCCTGGCGGCGGCGCAAGAGCGCCTGGCGCTCCTTCTCCAGCGCCTCGATCAACGGCCGGCGCAGGGCTTCGAGCCGCTCAGAGGGCTCCTCGCCGAGTTTGGCCAAGAGGGGTTTTGCCGCCTCGGGGTCGGTGGCGAGGCGTTTTAGCGCCCGGCGGAGGGCGGGCAGGTGCTCGGCGGTGATCCGGGTCTCGGGCTCGAGCCCGGCCAGCTCCAACACCCGGCCGGTGAGCCCGGGGCCGAGGCCGTCGACGTAGCGCAAAAGCGCCTTCGCCGGCTGGCCGACGAGGACCTTAAGGTCGCTCTCGCTGAGGGTCCGGGGATCCAGCTTTTCATAAGGCGGCGGCGGCCGGTAGCGCCCGCCCACCTGGAGCTGCCGATAGCGGTTTTGCCCAGGGCCCACGGGGCGGTCGAGGGCCAGGATGCGCCCTTCGAGGTCGGTGACGATCAGGTTGGCGTTGCGCCCCGTGGCCTCAAGGATGACGCGCACCGGCGGGTTTTTTACGAATCCCCCGCCGCCGGAGAAGGTGAGGATCACCACCCGGTCGAGCTTTTGCTGCTCGACGCTTTGCAGCACTCCGCCCACCCGAGCGGCGAGGAAGCGCTGTACCGGGGTCAGCGGGGGGCCGCCGGGGGCGCCCTCGCTGACCTTTAAGTAGGGGGTGGGCGGGCGGTAAGCGAGGACGAGGTCCTTTCCGCCGGCGAACCTGAGCACCGCCGAGCCCTCGTCGGGGAAGGCCCAGCCGCGGGTCTCGATGGGGGTGGGGGGGAGCGCTTTTAGCGCCTGGTGGAGCAGAAGGCCTTCCACCCCTCCAACTTACCCCGGCGTAGGATGGGGCCCGTGGACGCGCGCACCAGGCGTGCCTTCTTCGGCGGCCTGCTGCACGGAGCGATGCTGGCGGTGGCCTCGGCGCTGACCAGCCCCAGTACCGTGCTGCCGGTGTTCGTCAAGGACCTCACCGGAAGCACGGTGGCGGTGGGCGGCGTGGTGGGGCTGATGCAGCTAGGGGCGGCGCTCGTCGGGGTGCCGGCGGCGCGCTACGTGGAGGCGGCGCCCCTGAAGAAGGTCTTCTTGTACCTCGCGATCGCGGTCCGGGGGCTGGCCTTCTTCATCCTCGCGCTGCTCACCTACTTCTACGCCCTGTCCTGGCCCGGGGTCGTCTTCCTGACCCTGGCCTTTTTCATGGTGCTCTTCGCCTTGGCCGGGGGGCTCGGCGGGGTGGCCTACCTGCCGGTGATCGGGAAGGCCATTCCCCCGGGCCTGCGGGGGCAGTTCTTCGGCGCCCGCAGCCTGCTCGCCGGGTTTTTGGGGGCGGCCGCCGGCTGGCTCTCGCGTCCGCTTTGGGGGCGGTTTCCCGAGGGCTTCGCGCTGGCCTTCCTGCTGGCGGCGCTGGCCTTATTCGTGGGCTTTTGGGGGTTTTGGCTGATCCCCGAGCCCAAAGAGCCCCGTCGCCCGGCCCCTGGCTTCGCTCAGCACCTGGCGTCGGTCTTCGCCTTGCTCCAAAAGCCGCGGCTGCGCCGGCTTCTTTTGGTCTACGTCCTGATCGGCTTTTACTTTTTCGCCCTGCCTTTTTACGCCGTCGCTGCCCGGGCCCAGGGGCTGCCCGCCGAGGCGCTCGGCTATCTGGTCGCAGCCCAGGCCCTGGCCGAGGGGCTGAACCTATGGATCGGGCGCTGGATGGACCGCTTTGGGCCCCAGATCGGTATTCGCATCGTGGCCCTGCTGGCGCTTTCGATGCCCCTCGTGGCCCTCTTCGGCCATGGGCTGTGGGCGGCGATCTTCGTCTTCCTCCTCATCGGGGTGATCACCAACGGTATTGAGAACGCCTTCAGCGCTTACCTGCTGGCCTGCGCGCCCAAGGCCGAGGCGGCGCGGCACACCGCGCTGCTCTACTTGGCCAGCGCGCCGCGGGCGCTGTGGCCACTACTCGGCGGCCTGCTCGCCGCCCGGGCCGGCTTCGTCCTCCTCTTCGGGTTGACCGCCCTCGTGCTCGGGGTCGGGCTGGTCCTCAGCCTCCGGCTTTCGGATCCGGCGGAGCTCGAGTAAAAAGGCGGTGTGGCCCACCTGCCGGAAGGCGGGGTGGGCGATCGGCGGGCGCACGTCCCATTCCCGGTGGATGACCTCCTGCACCCGCTTCTTGCGGAAGGGGAGGCCCTTTTCCCGCGCCGTCTCTAGCACCTCGATCACCTGGGTGATGTTGGGGAGGTAAAGCACCGCCGGCCGCCCGGGTTTTAGCGCCCAGGCCACCTTCTCCAGCACCTTCCAGGGCTCCATCATGTCAAGCGCGACGGCGTCGTAGTGGGCTTTTGGCAGCTCAGCCTCGGCCAGGTCGCCGGCAAGGAGCCGGACGTTCGTCGCCCCCCAGGCGCGGATGTTCTCCCCGGCGCGCTTTTGAAAGGCGGGGCGGAGCTCGTAGCTATGCACCTCGCCCGTTTCCCCCACGGCGCGGGAGAGAAAGAGCGCCAGCCCCCCCGAGCCGGTGCCCGCCTCCAGTACCCGCATCCCCGGCGCCAGGTCGAGCATCATCACCATCGCCGCAGCGTCCTTGGGGTAGGTGACGGTCGCCCCCCGCTGCATCAGGAGGACGTACTCCTCAAGCGTTGGACGATAGACGAAGAGCGGCTCCCCCTGGTGGGTGTGCACCACGCCCCCGGAGCCAGCGGCGACGATCTCGGCGTGGTCCACCGCGCCGCGGTGGTGGGAAAAACGCCCTCCCTCCTTGAGCCGGATCAGGTAGCGGCGGCCCTTCTTGTCCTCCAGCAGGGCCCAGTCCCCGAAGCGCACGGCTACTTCTTGGCCGCGGCCATGGCCGCGTAGCGGGCGTAGAGCTCGACGTCGAAGGGGTTGGGCAGCTTGAAGGGGCCGACGAAGACCGAGGGCGTCCCCGAGAGCCCTAACCGCTCGGCCTCGTCGCGCATGTTCTGGACCACGTCGCGGTACCTGCCCGAGGCCAGGCAGTCGCTAAATCGTTTTTCCTCAAGGCCGAGGTCCTTGGCGATCTTCAGGTAGTTGGCGCCCTTCTTGTTCGCCAGGTCGGCGAAGAGCCGGTCGTGGAAGGGCCAGAACTTCCCCTGCTCGGCGGCGCACTCGGAGGCGCGAGCGGCCTCAAAGGCGTCGGCATGGATCTCTACCAGCGGGAAGTGGCGGTACTCAAAGCGGGCGATGCCCTTCTCCACTAGCTCGGCCTTGATCTGGGGCAGCACCTTTAAGGCCAGGCGCTGGCAGTAGGGGCAGTAGAAGTCGGAGTACTCGCGGATCAGCGGGCCCTTTTCGCCGAGCACGTGGCGGGGCTTGCCGAAGGCGTTCTCGGGCAGCTCGAAGGGCGCCACCTCGAGCAAAACCTTGTCGTTCTTCAGCTCCAGCGTGAGCACGTGGGCCTCGCCCAGCTTGACCCGGACGGGGCGCTTCTCGGCTTTGATGGCGTCCTTGTTCGCCGTGAACCACTTGACGTAGGCCCCTTTGAGCTGAGGGGCGCCGAGGGCGGCGGCGATCACCCGCCCCTGGGCCTCGACGTCGGTCGCCGGGCCGACGTAGCGCACCTTGTAGAGGTAGCCGCCAAGGGTCTCGGTGGCCAGTTTGCCCCGCGCAAAGTCCACGGGCCCGGTCGCGGGTTTCAGGTTAAGCATGGAAAAAAAGAGCGCCGGCTTGTTGCCGATCTCGGCCAAGGCAAGGCCGAAGAAGGCCAGGAGAAAAAGTAGGCGTCGCATGGGCTCCACTATAGGGGGTTAGAGTCTAAGAAACTCCAGCGCTTCAAGGACGAAGACCACCGCGCCCCCCACCTCCACCTGGCCGCCCGGGGTCTCGACGTGGCGGGCCTTGGCCTTCTCGGCCAGGACCTCCTTGACCTCTTCCAGCCGGGCGTCCTCCACCCCGATCAGGAGCGTGGCGTTGGGCTTGGCCAGAAAGCCGCCCTCAGAGGCTAGGCGGGTGGACTGGAGGCCGCGGGCGGCCAGGGCGCGCAGCACCTCGGCGGCGTCCTCCTCGTGGATGATGGCGACGACGAGCTTCATGCCCCCAGTCTATTTGCAATAGGGGCGGCTGGGGTCGGCCTTGACGTCCTGGTTTTGGGGCTCGACGGCGACCGTGATCGGCTTTTTGCCCGCGGGTACCCGATAGACCCGTCCCCGCGCCTTGCGGGCGTAGCGAATGCTTACGGTCACCGCGCGCACGCGGCCTCCCGCGGTAACGTAGGAAAACAGCGCCGGGTAGTCGTAGGCGGGGTCCCAGGGGTCGGAGAGGGGTTGAACGTAGTCGACCAGGACCCGGCCTCGCTTGCCGCGGTAGGCCTTGACCGTGGGGTCGGGCTCGCCGGTGGCCTTCACCGGGCAGTCGCCTCCCGGGCCGTAGTGGGCCCGGTACTCCATCAAGATCCATACCTTGCTGTCGTTGGCGGGGTCCGGTTCCAGGGCCTCTACCACCCCCGCCCGGGCCCGGTGGAGGCTTCGCTTCATCGGGTAGTAGGCGAAAAAGCGAAAGCAGCCGTCCTTACTCTTGCTGCAGGCCACGCCGTCCTTCTTGGGAGGCAGGATCATGGCAACGAAGTGAGGCCCGACGGTCCAGGTGTGGCCGCCGTCGATCGTGTTTCGGGTGGTCCAGCCGCCCTTGGCCAGCTTGATCTTGGATCCCGGTGGCCAGACGTACCAGGCCTCCTTGATCCGGCTCACGATCAGGTGGTGGGCCAGCTGCCCCTCGTTAAGGAGCTCGTTTTGCACCTGCAGGCTGGCCGTGGTGCGCAGGGTGCCGCCGAAGAACTGCACGAAGGCCAGCATCAAGATGGCCATCACCGAAAGGGCCACCAGGATCTCGATAAGCGTGAAGGCTTTACGCATCCTAAGGCTCCGGTATATCCATGGAGAGGACCACCCGCTTCTTTCCCTTGGCGTCCTTGACCACTACCGTCACCCGCTTGGCGGGGGCGGACCAGGGATGGGCCCGGGCGCAGTTGGTGGAGAAGGAGAGGGTGTGCGTGGGCCGCGCCCGATCGTTCAGGGCCTTCACCGAGACCGAGACCCGGGAGGGGAGGGTCAGGGGGGCGCAGGTCCGCTTGTATTTCAACGAGTCGTGCCAGGCGGCGCGGATCGCCTCGATCACCGCCTGCGCCTGCTGGTTGGCGGCGAGCTGGGCGCGGGACTCGCGGGTAAGGCTGAAGGTGGGGATGAGGCTCTGGGTGACCGCGAGCATCAAGATGGCGAAGATCGCGATCGCGATCAGCACCTCGATCAGGGTTAGGCCCTTAGGGGCACGCACGGGCGATCACCACCTTTCCGGTCACGCTGATGATCCTCAGGCAGGCACTCAGGCCGGGGTCCTGCTTGTGGCGAACGCGAAAGAGGGCGGGCATGACTCGTGTCTCTCCAAACGGGGCGTAGTACCGAATACGAAATCCGGCGGGCTTTTTCCAGGTGATGGCGTCGTGCGAGTAGTCGAGCTCTAAGTAAGGGGGGATAACGCGTTTGTAGCTGCGCACCGGCGCGCTGCCTGGGGTGACGACCTCAAGCTGGTATTCCCGGTTGCTGGGAAACCGCACCTGGACGTTCACGTTGAACCGCTGGGCGGCGCTCCTCGCCTCCCGCAAGGTGGTGACCAGGATGGTAATGGCGTCCCGGACCTGAGCGCGGCGGCGGGCCTTTAAGTAGGTGGTAAAGCCCATCCCCAAAAGGATCGCCAAGACCGCGATGACGATCAGGATCTCAAGAAGGGTGTAGCCGCGTCCTCGCATCGCTAGTTACCGGGCACCTGCCGCCAAAAGCCCCGGTTACCCGCCTTCTTCTCCGCTGGCTTAGAGCTCCAAACGCCGTTTCCGAAGGGAAGGAAGCCGGGCGGGGCAAGGCCATGCAGCATCCGGCGGTCGTAGGAGGCCGAGGTATGGTAGCCGTGGAAGCGGCCACGGTTGTCGATGTAGCCGATGGGGCCAATTCTTTTTTGGATGATCCCCCCGAAAAGCTTGAACTTACCCCAGTCCCCTTGATGACGGACGTTCCACGTTTTCACCTCACCTCCGTAGGCCATGAGCACGCCATGTACGTTGAGGTCCAGGCCCCGGTAATGCGGGTAGAACTCGATGTCCTTGGCAAAGATCCCAAAGACGTTGGGGGAAGCGTCCTTGAAGTCCTCGGGACGGCAGCGGTCCACCACCTCGCGGGTGTCCCCGTCCCCGTCTTGGTCCGTGGTGTCACGGTGGGGGATCTTGGTGCAGGCAGGCTTGGCGTAGGTGACGTCGTTCTTGATCATCACGCTGCCCGAGCTGGCCACGGTGAGCTGGGCGAAGGCGGCGATCGCGGGTTTCGGGGTGCCGTCGGGTTTTCTACCCGGCCCCTCGACGCCGAACTCGCCTATGTCGGAGAAGATAATGCCGTTGAAGTCACCCGTCGGGAGCTGGAGAAAGTCAAGATCGCCGTCCTTCGAGACGACGTGCAGGGTTCGATCTTTCTTACTGTACTTGAGCGTGATTTTCTCCTCTTTTTTTACGATCGTGTACAGCTTCTTGCATTCGTAATCGCACTTGCAACCGGATCGGCAGCGTGGTTTTTTGATGCTGGCGCAGTAGCCGCTGCCCGCGCCCTGGGCGAACGCCGCCGGGAAGACGAGGTCGAAGGGGGCCAGGACCGTGCCGCCACCAGAGGGCGGGGGAGGGGGAGGTGGCGGCGGTCCCCCCCCTCCACCTGGTGGAGGGGGCGGGGGGCAATCGTAGGTGCGGGTTATCTTCCAGTAAGGGTGTTCCGTGAAGCCAGCGACGCGCTCCGCGTAGATGGTGATCAACTGGGTGTCGCCCTGGGCCTCAAGAATAACCCCCTTATTAGCACGGTAATTCAAGTAAATGCCGATCAGCTCGTTGGGCGGAGGGTCACCAAGTTTGCGCTCGATATTTGGATTGAGCCATTGAAACTTACTGCCGTCTATGTAAATGCCATTGCTTAAGGCCTCTCGCCGCACCGCGTCCACTTCGCGGGCGCCGGGCAAGGGAACCTTGGCGTGGTCGAGGTTCACGTCCCGGGCCGGGACCCAGGGGCTATCGGGCTTACCATCGCCATCGTTATCGACAAGCAGACAGCTTTTTTCCTCGCGCGTGGTGGGGTTATAGCAGACCGGGTTGCCGAGCGCGTCCCTCTTGATGGCGAACTCGGGGGCGGCGTGATCAAAGCGCCACCAGTGCTCGCCGTCCACTCCCGCGGGGGGCTCGTCGTACCCGGTGCTGCCGGATGTGCTGTTGCGCCAGTAAATACGCGGGCCCTGGCCCTTATGCAATGCTGGGCCGGCGCTCGTCACGGGCCCCCCGAACCAGGGGCTCGATCCTTCCTCGAAGGCGATGTAGTCGTTGAAGTGAACCGGGCCATCGATGACGTTCTGATCGGTGAAGACCACCATCTTACGTGGATTCGTTTCCCAGTCCTTAGGTTGCTGGTCGACGAAGTAGGCGTACCAGGCGTAGTTGGGGGCGAAGAGGTCAAAGGCCAGCAGGCTCTCGCTCTCGTTGCCGACCTGAACCTTTCGCGAGGCGATGACCTTGCCGGACGGGCTGCGGACCTCGCCGACCGAGTAGAGCAGCGCGGTGCCGGCGCTGGGATCGCCGAACCGGAAGACCGCCCGCCCCTTGCCGACCTGGGCCTTCAGCGGCGTGAAGCCGGCCAGGCCGCTGCTCAGTCTGTAGATCACGACCTGATCCGGCGAGCGGCGGAGGGTGCGGGAGAGCATGGTGCTGTTGCCGCTCAACACCCGTCCCCAGAACTTCGCCGGATGACGGATCCCCTTGGCCGTGTAGTAGCTGGGGTCGATAAAGCGCGTTAGCAGGCGCATCCAGGTCTTGCCCAGTTCCTCCTCGCTCTTGGTGCGGAGGTCGGCCTTGAGCTTTCGTGCGTTTGCTTTACAGGTGTAGGTCTTGCCGCTGCTCGGGTCGATGGCCTCGACGATCTTTAAAAGTTCCTTATACGGGACTGAGGTGCTGCCGTGGCAAAAGGCGTAAAGCGCTTTGGCGAAGGACTTTTTAGCCCCCGTCCGGCCCATGTCCACGGAGACGTGTTGCAAGAGATTCCGCGCTGATTTCAAAAGCGCCTCGCTTTGCTCGGCCCCCGATTCGGCCGCGTACTGGGCCTCCAGCTCCACGCTCTTATTACCGCTGATCTTGCGGTTACTTAAGGACAGTGAGCTCACGACGGCAATCACCACGATTAGAAGGACTAGTGCCCCCAGAAGGGCCACCACCAATGCAATGCCTCGGTTCTTCGACATCCTCGCCTCCCAAGAGCAATCCCTCGGACTGCAAAATTATACCCCGGGGTGTGCCCAAGCCCCGGGGTATATGACCCAAGCCTTGCCAGGGTGGGATCAGCTTTTCAGGGTGGCTAAAAGTTCGTCGTGCAAGTGCCCGTTGGTGGCGACGATGTAGGGGTTGCCAAGCCGGTAGGGCTCGTCCTTTAGGCCGGTGACCCGGCCACCGGCCTCTTCCACCAAAAGCCAGCCGGCGGCGACGTCCCAGGGGTTGAGCTTGAGCTCCCAGAAGCCGTCCAGCCTTCCGGCGGCGACGAAGGCCAGATCCAGCGCCGCCGCCCCCGGCCGGCGTACGGGGACGCCGTGCTTGATGACGTTCTCGAAGTAGCGCACCGCTTCGGGAATGCGTTCGACGTCGTACGGAAAGCCGGTGGCGTAGAGCCCGCGGCGGAAGTCGCGGACGTCGGAAACGCGGATGGCCTGTCCGTTCAGCCGGGCGCCCTGACCCCGAACGGCAGTGTAGAGCTCGTCGTGGGCGCTATCGAGGACCACGCCCAGCTCGATCCGGCCCTCGACCTCGAGGGCGATGCTGACCGCGTAGACGGGGAAGCCGTGGGCAAAGTTCACGGTGCCGTCGAGGGGGTCGACGATCCAGCGGGGCCGGCCCGAGGCTCCCTCCACCTCGCCCTCTTCCTCGCCGAGCAGGCCGTGGTCGGGAAACTGCTTCAGGAGAAAACCGCGGATCGCTTCCTCCGCGGCCCGGTCGGCCTCGGTGACCAGGTCGCTGATGGTGGTCTTGCTGGCGGTGGTGAAGCCTCTCGCCTGGTAGTAGCGATGGATGCCCTGGGCGAGACGGGCGGCGTGGATGGCGGCTTCCAGCGGGTCCATGGCCCAACTATACGCATAAAATAGAGCCGTGGGCCGACGTTTGAAAGGGGAGGGCAAGGGCCCCCTGCCGCCGTTATTAGAGCAGTACGTGGCCCTGCGCGATGCCTACCCCGACTACCTCCTGCTCTTTCAGGTCGGCGACTTCTACGAGGCCTTCGGGGAGGACGCCGAGCGGCTGGCGCGGGCGCTCGGGATCGCCCTTACCCACAAGACCTCGAAGGACTTTTCCACCCCCATGGCCGGTATCCCGGTGCGCAGCGCCGACGCCTACGTCGAAAAGCTATTGGCCCAGGGGTTCCGCGTCGCCGTCGCCGACCAGCGAGGCACCCAGCCGGGGCCCGATGGGCTCGTGCCCCGGGAGGTCACCCAGCTCGTCACCCCGGGCACCATCACCGAGGAAAACCTCCTCGCCCCGGACGCCAACTACCTTGCTGCCCTGGCCACCGGCGACGGCTACGCGCTGGTGCTCCTCGACCTCTCCACCGGCGAGTTTCGGGGCACCGAGCTCTTTTCCCGCTCGGCGCTCTTTGACGAGCTTTTTCGGGCCCGGCCGCGGGAGCTCTTGCTCGCGCCC
>Ga0256832_1000761_pt1 | contig 21255 bp, 15 predicted proteins | sample 134614metaG_FD_190534 | JGI IMG/M metagenome (GOLD analysis project Ga0256832, IMG submission 190534) | Hydrothermal vent microbial communities from Lau Basin, Pacific Ocean - 134-614 | ecosystem: Environmental > Aquatic > Marine > Hydrothermal vents | place: Pacific Ocean: Lau Basin | collected... | reverse complement strand
AATTGCATTTTTAGCTGTGAACAGTATCGGTGCTATTTGGTCAAGCACTTCTCCTGATTTTGGCGTTGATAGCGTGGTAGATAGATTCGCACAGATAGAGCCAAAGGTATTTATTGGTGTCAATGGCTATACTTACAATGGTAAACCTTACAATAAAATTGAAGTTGTAAAGGAGATTTATGATCAACTGCCTACGGTTAAACAACTGATTTTGCTTAAATATTTAGACGATGATTTAGATTCTAAAACACTTGGCGATTTTGTTGATTTCAATGATTGTTTGAAAGGGGAAGCAGAATTAACTTTTGAATTGGTCGAGTTCAATGATCCTATCTGGGTGTTGTATTCATCGGGGACGACCGGATTGCCCAAAGCTATAACTCATTCTGTGGGAGGTGTATTGCTGGAACATATAAAATATCTGGCATTTCATAATGATGTTCATAGTGGAGAGAGGTTTTTTTGGTACTCTACAACAGGGTGGATGATGTGGAATTTTGTACAAGCATCATTTTTGATGGGAGCAACTGTCGTTTTGTATGAGGGAAGCCCTGCTTATCCCGACATAAATAAGTTGTGGGATTTTGCGGAGAAAGCGAAAATAAATCATTTTGGAACTAGTGCTCCATTTATTGTCGCCTGTATGAAATATGGTATTAAACCCAAAGAAAATTATAATTTGAGCGGACTTCGTTCGATTAGTTCTACCGGTGCACCACTACCTCCTGAAGGTTTTGATTGGATATATGAGAATGTGAAAACGGATGTGTGGCTTGCTTCTATGTCGGGTGGTACAGATGTGTGTACTGCTTTTGTCGGTGGAAATCCGCTTTGGCCTGTACATGAAGGAGAGATTCAGTGTAGAGCATTGGGTGCGGCTGTTTATGCATTTGATATTGATGGTTTACCGGTCTATGATGAGGTAGGGGAGATGGTAATTACAAAACCGATGCCGTCAATGCCGATATATTTTTGGAATGATCCAAATGGCAATAGGTATGAAGATAGTTATTTTTCTCACTACAAAGGTATTTGGCGTCATGGGGATTGGATAAAAATCAATAGTAAGACAAAAGGATTGGTGATATTGGGGAGATCTGATGCGACATTGAATAGGCATGGTGTTAGAATTGGTACGGCGGAGATATACAGAGCTATCGATTTGATTCCTGAGATAAAGGACAGCCTTATTGTTAATTTGGAATTGGATGGCGGAAAGCATTTTATGCCTTTGTTTGTATTGATGAACGATGGTTTTGTTTTGGATGATGCTATTAAGGCTAAGATAAAATCTACTTTGAAAAAAGAATATTCTCCAAGACATGTTCCGGATGAAATAATTGAAGTAAAGGATTTGCCTTATACTATCAGTGGAAAAAAAATGGAGGCTCCTGTAAAAAAGATACTTCTGGGATTTGATTTGAAGAAAGCTATTAATATCGATTCGATGAGAAATCCGGAGAGTATTGATTTTTTTGTGGAATATGCAAAAGAGATTGGATAAATTAATTTAAGTTTATAAAAAATAAAAAAATAAGAAAAATGAGAAAGAAAATTGCTGCCGGAAATTGGAAAATGAATAAGACTTTTGAAGAAGCTGTAGAACTGACAAAAGGGATTGTTAATGCCGATATTCCACAAGATGTCACCGTTATTTTGGGAGTACCCGCTATTTATTTGAATAAGATAAATGGAATGGCGAAATCCAATGACAGGGTTTTTGTTAGTGCTCAAAATGCTCATCAAGAGTTGAGAGGAGCTTATACTGGGGAAATTTCAGTTGAGATGTTGAAATCTATAGATATTCCTTATGTTATTTTAGGGCATTCGGAAAGAAGAGAATACAATTGTGAAACTCCAGAATTATTGAAGAAAAAAGTTAGAATAGCATTGGATAACAATTTGGAAGTTATTTTTTGCTGTGGTGAATCTCTTGAAATCAGAAAAGCCAACAAGCATGAAGAATATGTGAGAAATCAAATAAAAGATAGTTTGGCTGAATTGAGTCATGAAGATATGAGTCATGTGACAATTGCCTATGAACCTATTTGGGCAATTGGAACCGGTGAAACAGCAAGCCCTCAACAAGCACAGGATATGCATAAATCCATAAGAGATTATCTGAATGAATTATTTGGTAGTAAAGTCGCCGGAAATACAGCGATTTTATATGGTGGAAGTGTGAAGCCTGCCAATGCAAAAGAAATATTCGGGCAAGAAGATGTAGATGGTGGATTAGTAGGTGGAGCCTCTATGGTTGCTGATTCATTTGTCGAGATAATCAATTCATTTTCTTAGTTAGAAGATAATCAATTAGGGCTATTCTGAATATTTCTGCGAAAAATACACATCTTAGTTTGTAAAATTCTTTTAAATTAAGGAAAAGTGTTACATTTGCGCAGTTTTTTAAGAACCTATTAATTAAAAATATATTTATAATGCAAGTAAAAGGAATTGTTAAGCTGTTTTTGGTATTATTGGTATTTGTGGTTTTATTGCAATATCTCTACATTTATCCAACGTGGAAAGTTGAGAAAGCAGCAGACAAATATGCACAAAAAGCAGTGTCAAAAGCAAAAGAAGGTGAAGATACTTATGAGATAGAGAAAAAAGCAAGAAGTCAATATCTTGACTCAATGTCAAGTGAGGTTATTTTCAAAATTCCACTTTTAGCTAATTACACTTATGATGATCTAAAAAAATCTCAATTGGCTTTAGGGCTGGATCTTAAAGGAGGAATGAGTGCAATTATGCAAGTGAATCTTAAAGATTTCTTCTTGACGCTATCAGGTAATAATAAGGATGCTACATTCAGAAAAGCACTTGATAATGCTGAAGAAGAAATGAAGAAATCCCAAGATGATTTCACTACACTATTCTATAAGGAATGGCAAAAATTGGCAAATGGTAAAAAACTATCTAAGATATTTGCTCATAATCAAAGCCTAAAAGATGAAATTAATTTCAATTCAACCGATGAGGAAGTTTTAAAACTCTTGAGGAGAAAAGGGAATGAGACGGTTAAGCAAACTTATAGTATGCTTAAACAACGAATTGACAAATTGGGCGTGGTTCAACCAAATATCTCTTTGGATGAGAATAGAAATCTTATTCTTGTGGAACTTCCGGGTATAGATAATCCTGAAAGAGCAAGGAAGTTTTTGCAAGCAAGTGCCAAACTTGAGTTTTGGAATGTGTACAGAATGAGTGACCCGGGATTATTTGATGCTTTTGTAGCTGCCGATAAGAAGTTGAAGAAAATGATGGGACAAGAAGATCTCGAAAAGAAAATCGAATACGATACAGTATGGACTCCCGCATTGGATAGTCTCGGTAATGAAACAGGCGATTCTACCATGCAGTTGGTAAAGAAAAATGATATGGCATATGACGGAGGTCCATTATTGAGTAAATTGTCATTGAGTGTGAATTCGCCTCAAGGTGCAGATATTGCAGTAGTAGGGTATGCTGATGGAAATAAGAAAAAGGCAATAATGGAAATGCTCAATAAGCCTGAAATCAAGTCTTTGTTTAAAAAAGATTTATTTTTCAGATGGTCAATGAACCCCATTAAAGATAGAGAGACAGGGGAAGATACAAAAACATATGAATTATATGCATTGAAGATGGAGCCGGGGTCTGATAAAGCTCCACTTGAAGGAGATAGAGTGATTAGTGCGAAACCTAATTTGGATCAAAACTCAGGTAAAGTTGAAGTATCATTGACTATGGATCAAAGAGGGGCGAAGAAATGGGCTGAAATGACAACAAAAGCAGCAAATGATAAGAAAAGACAGATAGCAATTGTTTTGGATGATGAGGTTGTCTCTGCTCCTAATGTTCAGGTTCCTATTTTGGGAGGTAGATCTTCTATTACAGGGGACTATACTATGCAAGAGGCATCTGATTTTTCAAGGATATTGGAGATAGGTAAATTGCCTGCAAGACCTCAGATAATACAAGAATCAACTGTAGGACCTACATTGGGGGCTGATAATATAAGAAAAAGTACTATTGCTCTTGTCATTGGATTCTCGCTTGTGTTGCTATTTATGATATTCTATTATGGAGGTGCCGGAGTTATTTCAGTATTGGCACTTTTGCTCAACGTATTCTTTATTTTTGGAGTATTAGCATCATTGGGTACTGTATTGACCATGCCCGGTATTGCCGGTATTATCTTGACGATAGGTATGGCGGTAGATGTCAACGTTATTATTTTTGAACGTGTGAGGGAGGAATTGCGCGTAGGTAAGCCATTGTGGACTTCTATTGAAAATGGATTCAAATATTCATATTCTGCTATTATTGACGCCAATGTCACAACGATTTTGGTAGGAATAATTTTAGCATATTTCGGATTAGGACCGATCAAAGGATTTGCAGTAGTATTGATTATCGGTGTATTGTTGTCATTGTTTACCGGGGTATTGGTAAGTAAATTGATGTTTGAATATTGGGTTAAAACAAAAGATAAGAGTATTTCTTTCTGGACTTCAATGACCAAGAATGCATTTACAAATATGAATATTGATTGGTTGGGTAAAAGAAAGATAGCTTATGTGATTTCAGGTACACTATTGGTGATTAGCTTGGTGTCTATCTTCACTAGAGGATTTGAGTTGGGAGTGGACTTCAAAGGTGGATATTCATTCAATATAGAATTTGATGGAGTAGATGAAGTAAAAGCGCAAGATATCAGAGACGCATTGACAGCCTCTTTTGGTAATACTCCTATCGTGAAAGCTGTGGATTCAAAGAATACATTTAATGTGGTTACCTCTTATATGATAAAAGATAATTCTGAAGGAGCTACAGATAAGGTGATTGATAAAATGTTTGAAGGATTGAGTAGCAAATATAAGGGAATGGACAAAGATAAATTTGTTAAAGAATTTACTACTGATGCAGTACATATTACCAGTTCGACCAAAGTTGGTCCGACTATTGCCGATGATATAACCAGGAGTTCATTATTGGCGGGTATATTTGCACTGATAGCCATTTTCTTGTATATCTTTATCCGGTTTGCAAAATGGGAGTACAGTTTGGGTGCGGTTGTGGCATTGTTCCATGATAGTTTTATTATATTGGGCGCTTTCTCTTTATTCCACGGTTGGGTTCCATGGTCAATGGAAATCGATCAAGCCTTTATTGCAGCGATTCTGACGGTCATCGGTTATTCGATTAACGATACGGTTGTGGTATTTGACAGGATTAGAGAGTTTTTAGGCTTGCATAGAGATGAACCTGTTGATAAGATTATGAATGATTCTATTAATACGACTTTCAGTAGAACGATTATTACATCATTGACTACATTCTTTGTGGTACTTGTATTGTTCTTGTTTGGAGGTTCAAGTATTAAAGGCTTTGCATTTGCATTGCTATTGGGTATCATTGTGGGTACATACTCATCAATTTTTGTTGCTTCTCCAATAGTTAGAGATTTGGCAAAAGACCTTAAACCCAAAGCGAAGAACAAAAGCAGTTTCAGTAGAACAAAAAGAAGATAATTATTGACTTTGTACAATATAAAAGCCTCAATCATCACATGATTGGGGCTTTTTTTTAGTTTGTAGCATAATCAAGATAAGGCTCAATTTTGTGAAGATTTATACTGTCAATTGATTTTATTTTTAGCAAATCACCTTTGTTTTTAAAATACCCGTGTTGCTTTCGATATTTAATGATCTGAGCAGCGAGCCTATAAGAAATATAGGGGAAGTTCTTGAGACTGTCTTTGTCTTCTATATTTATTTTTAGTCTTTTGATTTTGTTTTTGTTGATATAAATGTTACCCTTTATACTTTCAAATGTTTCAGTTGGAAGACCATATACTTCTTGCAGCTGATTAATGGATGCGAAACCTCCTAATTTTTCTCTGAATTTGATTATTCGTTTTGAGAGAATTTGCCCTATGCCTCTTAATGCTATAAGGTCTTTTGCTTTGCAAGTATTTATCTCTATTTTTATATTATTGTGAGTGTGTTTATAAGTGCTTTTAGTGAAGGATGTATCTTTATCGTAGGATATTTTTTCCTTTTTTTCAATAGTAGCTTTTGCGATTTCTTCCTTATTGTTTCGGATGACGATATATTTTTTGATATTGTTGAAAAGTGTTTTGTCAATTTTATATATTTTTAGCAAATCTGTTTTTGAATAAAAATGCCCTCCTTTTTCCCGGTATTTAGTCCAGTTATACGCGACTATAGATGAAAATCCCAGCATAATTATTGAATCTCTACTGATATTATTGGGATCAAAAAAGAATATGCTTGACAGCGTTTTTTTTCTGCCGCTTTTTTTGCTTATTATCTTGTTTTTTGCAAATGATTTTTTTGTTTTGCTACCTGCCTGTAGTGAAGAATCAGCCAATACTGTATTTAAGCTTATCGTTTCCAGACTTTGTCCATTATCTACAAGTATGTTTTTGTCTTTTGAACTAAAGGGTGAAGTCAAATTGCTGTAATTTTTTAATGCAACAATTGAAAATATGATTATTATCAGTAATATAATTCCTTTATCCTCTTTTTTGTTAAACATATCAAATAGATTTAATTTCATTAACAAATGCCCCCATGGTATTTATATCCCAATACTTAATACCTGCTTTATTAAGCTGAGAATACCACTTATTTCTCAATTTATATTGTATCCCTTTCATCAAGACAACAGTATTTATCTCGTATTTTTTAAGGAGTTTTTCAACATTAAAGTCTATTTTGTTTTTTAATATTAGAATATCGATTTTCTTTCTATTCGAAGGAAGTAAATCCGATTTGTTTTCCAATAATACAATCGTCTTGCCCCCTACTTCTACAATATTTGATTTTTTGTTTAAGAAATTGTTTTTGTAATCTCCGTAAATTTTTTCTATTTCTTTATTTTTATAAATTCTGAAGTTTTTTGCTGTATATTTTAGCTCCAAACCGGTCACTGCTCTGTTTTTTATTGAATAGCATTTGTCTCCATAGAATATATCGATTATTTCTTTATTATAGCTGGAATATATTGCTATCTGTGAACTTTCTTTTGTCCTAAGGTATTGATTTAAGAACAGTATTGATAACATAATTGCCGTATAAATACCGTATTTATATATTTTATATTTTAATAATATATAGATAAATGCAATAGTTATAAAGATGATGATTATGTCGATTTTGTCAAAAAATATATGCTTTGCAATATTGAATGAAATAGAATTAACCTTGTATATATAGGAGAGGCAATATGTTATTATTTGGTTTAGAATGTTTGCTAATAAGGCGGATATTGTTGTTGATATAAGTTCGGTTAAAACTATTCCAAAACCTAATAATATGGTGATAAATGCCATTGGAGTTGATATCAAAGCTGTAAGGATGAATAGGGAAGGCGCATTGTGGAAATAGTAGATGGACAGGGGAAATACTAAGATCTGCGCAGCGATAGAAAGGCTTATCAATTGCCAAAAATAATCTAATAATCTGTATTTCTTCAGAGATATTTTGCTGTATATGGGATTATAAAATGCCAAGATACTCAACATGGCTGCATATGAAAGAATAAAGCTGAGTTGAAACAACTGATATGGGTTTATTATTAGAATTATAAGAGCTGAACCGAAGAGAAGATTATATGTATTTACTTTTTTTCTGATGTTTATACCAATGATTAGCAAAGAAATCATAAATGCGGCTCGCATTGTGGCTGTTCCGGCTCCTGTGAGAAAAGTGTAAAACCAAATAAAGAATATGATAGTGCCTACTTTGATTAGATTCAAATAGTTGTTTTTGCTCTTAATTATCAGATTGAAAAGAAAATTCAATAGCAATGCTACTATCCCTACATGCATGCCTGACACAGTAAGTATATGTCTTATTCCTGTTGTGGAGAAAGTGTTGAGTAAGTCTTTGTTCAAATTTTGCTTGTCCCCAAGCATGATTGATATTGCTATATCGGCATTTTCTTTATTCTTGAGCTTTTCTCTGATTATTTTTTGAATGCTCAAGTTTAGTGACCTGAAAAAAGATTGAAGGGAGCCTTTCGAGGAAATAATCGTATAGTCAAATGCTTCGATATATGTGGAAAAATGAATATTTTGAAAGAAATAATATTTTCTCGGGTTAAATGTTTTGGGGTTTTGAGCATCACTAATTGGTCTAATATAGGATTTGAATTTGATTATATCTCCTACTGAAAGTCCTTTCTGTTTATCTGGATTACTGATGTTTATTAGCATTTTACCTTTTGACATGATAGTGTCATTATTGCCGGCAATGCGGTTTATCTCTGCTACGATTCTTGTTGATTTATCATTGTGAGTTATAATACTTTTTACGGCAGCGATGAAAGTATGCTTATGGAATTCCCCGGTTTTGATATAGTGAGTAAAATGTTGTGGATTATTTCTTTCGTCATTGGAAATATACGACAGAACACCTAACATTATAAGGATAAATATGAGTATGACGGAGTGAAAAAAACGATTGAGATTGAGGAGAAGAATAAATGCAAGCACCGGTATTAAAGCAGCTATTATGACCAAAGATATTTTTGTACTTAATACGAAATGGCTATAATTAGCCAACAAAATACCTATAGCATAAAAGATAAAAATCCTCAATATCGGTACTTGCTTCATCCTACACATTTTTTTGCAAAAATGCAGGATTTCAATTGTTCCGATAACAGAATGATATTTTTTCTAAAATCACTCTACGCAAATATATACATTTTTTGTATAAATAGGGTAAAAAAACATAAAAATTGTTAAAAAACGCCAAAAATCTTAAATAAAGTCTGTTATAATATAGATGATTTAAAAATTTGTTGTAAATTTAGCACATAAAGTAAAAGTATTTTATTTGATAAATGGCCTTATAGTAAAAATATAAGGTGTTTTTTTAAATTTTAATAAACTATAAGAATATGAGAGTTTTTGTTTTTATTCTATGGTTGATTTTAGGTTTGATTTACTGGTGGATTTGGGATAGTGGAGTTGATTCTTGTTGTAAAGGAGATTCAACAAAAACTACCGAAATGATACCGGTAAAGAAAAAAACCGAACCGACCAAAGTTATTACAAAATCGACTTTACCTTTAGCTTTTAGCTGGAGCGAGGAACTGACGATTAAAGGGGACGGATTTCAAGCTTATAAGGACTCGATTTTAAATGCACTCAAGAGTGGAGAGATTCTTGAGATTACCGGGTTGTATCGTGAAAACGAGAAAAATACTACTAAGTTTCCTAATCTGGGTATTGCACGAGCAAATGAAGTCAGAAAATTGTTTTCTGAAATTCCGGATGACAGAATCAGATTGTTTGCTAAGATGATCGGTGAAAAAGATGGGGAAAGGACTAATAATTTTATTAGTGCCAGATTCAAAAATGCGATAAATAACGCAAATATCAAGGAAATTGATGATATAGCCTTGATTTATTTCCCATTTAATTCTACTAATAAGTTGCATAGTGCTAAGGTAGAGAAGTATCTGGACGATGTAGCTGTTAGAGTTAAAAGTTCAGGGGAAAAGGTTTATTTGACCGGGCATACAGACAGTATAGGTTCAGATGAAAGTAATATTGTTTTGGGTAAAAGGAGAGCTATTGTCATAAGAGATTACCTTGTATCAAAAGGTGTATCCACAGGAAAGATTATTGTAAATAGTAAGGGCGAGAGTGCTCCGATTGCTACAAATGCCAGCTCAGACGGAAGAGCTAAAAACAGAAGAGTTGAATTAAAAATTAAATAATTAATATAAAATTTAAATAAAATGATGACATTAATAAGTATTTGCGAAATACCTTGGTGGTGTACTTTATTATCATGGTTATTACCATTCCTTTTGGGTTTATTGTTGGGTTGGTTATTATGGGCTAAATTTAGAAGCATGTATGAGGCATTGGTAAAAGAATTTGATGAATATAAATTGAAATGCAGAAAAACTAATGATGCATTGGATGATTGTAATTCCAGAAGCAACGAATATGCAAGTGAGATAGCTTTGTTGAAGGGAAGAATAAGAGAATGCGAAGCTGAAAATAAAGCTCTATTAGCTAAGGCTCCCAAAACAGGAGGTTCTGAGATATTAAGCGCCGCAGCCGGATTTGATAAAGTTGGAGCTTCCGGAATTGCTTATAGCAAATTTGCCGCCTTAAAAGAGGACAATCTTCAAGTCGTAGAGGGTATTGGCCCTAAAATGAATAGTTTTTTGAATAGTCACGGAATAAGAACTTGGGCTGAATTGGCTTCTACTAATGCTAAAGATATCAAAAAGCTATTGGACAAAGAAGGAAATAAATACAGGATTATAGATCCGGAAACTTGGCCTCAACAAGCAGCATTGGCTAGAGACGGAAAATGGGAAGAATTGATAGCATTGCAAAAGAAATTGGATACCGGCAGAAAAAATCAAACCACAGCCGAAACCGACTCAAAAGTTGAGAAGTTGTTGGTTAAGTTGGGAATACTGAAAAAATGGGATAAAGACGATTTGAAAGCAATTGAAGGGATAGGTCCTAAGATTGAATCTCTATTGCATAAAGAAGGAATTAAGACATGGAGAGATTTGTCCGTTGCACCTGTATCCAGAATTCAATCTATATTGGATAACGCCGGAAAAAGATATGCATTGGCAGATCCGGGAACATGGCCAAAACAAGCTGAACTTGCAGCAGACGGTAAATGGGAAGAGTTAGAAAAATATCAAGATTATCTTCAAGGAGGTAAAGAAAAGTAGAGTTTTTTCATTATAGACAAAAGCCCTCATTATTTGGGGGCTTTTGTTGTTTTTATCCTTTTAGGAATTTGGGTATTCTGCCGTTTTTTATAGACTCTGATCTAAGTCTTCTGCCAACAATTTTTTCTACGGTATTTCCTATTTCCAAAATGCGATCTATATCCAAATTGGTCTCAATACCCATTTCATCCATCATTACAACCATGTCTTCAGTAGAAACAAGACCGACATAGCTTGCGTCTTTGTAATAGTAGGCACCTGTTCCCGATACGGGGACTCCGCTAACAAAATTGGCAGGTTGTCCTCCGATACCACCCATTGTGCTTTCGAAGTTTGTCATTCCTGCTAATAGTGCAGCGAGAACGTTGGCATTTCCCCAGCCACGTGTTGTATGAAAATGCGCAATTTGTTTATGAGGCTTATCTACTGTGTCCAATAATCTGGAAAAATAATCATATACTCTGTCCGGAGAGGCAGAACCGTCATGATCTGCATGTTCCACATCATCAGCACCGATATCAAACCATCTGTTTGTGAACTCTATCGCCTTTTGGGGGTCTGTCGGGCCTGCAATCGGGCAGCCCCAAATCGTACTGACCGTTCCATTAACTTTTATTCCTACATCTTTAGCTTTTTTGATCCATTCCTCAGCCATTTTCCAGTATTCAGGCAGTGTCAATCCCGAGTTTTTTATTTGATGCGCCTCGCTTGTGGATACCATCAACAGAATTCTGTCCGGTCCATACCCCTCTTTCTTTGCTTCGATAGTGCGCATAATGGCTCGTTCTCTGATAGTGATTGCAGTAAGCATTACATCATCTATCAATTCTTTTACCCTTTTGCTTGATCTTATCAATTTGAATAAATCATCGGCGTCTTTAAATTGGGGCATTCCCTTAGGGTTTCCAAAATTGGTAACTTCAAGATGTTTGAACCCTGCCAATATTAATTCTTCCAACAGCCAAAGCTTTGCTTCAGTTGGAATAAATTTTTCTTCATGTTGAAATCCGTCTCTAACGGTAATATCTCCAATAGTAACTTTTTTTGGATAATTCATGTATTATTTTTCTTATTTGTGATGTGGACAAATGTAATGAATAAAATTCAATTGATAAAAAAAACAATTACAAATCTTAGGTTATTTAGAAATCATATCACTTTTACATTCAAAAAAACAACTGTAAAACCAAAAAGGTGCATTTCATTTTTTCGCGTTATTACAAGAAATTTTATTGATGTGGGCAACATTGCGTACCTACGGCACGCATTTTAGTTGGATAAAAGCCCTTTTTTACCCATGTTTTGTGCCTAACGGCACATTGATGTAGTATATAGAAGTAAAACGGTTTAATTTCATAAGTGAGGCGGTCTGTGCATATAGAAAATTTAACATTATATGCGAAAAAATGAAATGCACTCCTACTTAATTTTTTCATTGATTTTTTCCAATACGAAATTAAGTTGCTCTTGTTTTGTCATATTTTCAGTATCAATTAAGATAGCATCTTCTGCTACTTTGAGTGGGCTGTGCTTTCTTTCAGAGTCAATTTTATCTCTTTTTACCAAGTTTGCTTCTACTTCTTCTATCTTGAGATTTTTATCATTACTCTTAGCTTTAAGCTCTTCAAATCTTCTTTTTGCTCTGGTTTTTAGACTGGCAGAAACAAAAAATTTCACATCGGCATTTGGAAAAACAACTGTACCTATGTCCCTGCCGTCCATGACTATATTACCGCTTTTACCTATTTCTTGTTGCAATTTGACTAAAAATTCTCTTACGATCTGAATTGTGGATACCTCACTAACATTATTTGCAACTTCTAATTCCCTTATTTTATCTTCGATATCTACATCATCCAGAAAGATATGATTTTCACCTTTAACTAGTTTAAAATCTATCGAAGTTTTGTCCAATAGATTTTGGATAGATTGCATGTCTTGTAAGTCGATATTGTGTTTTAATATTTTATACGTGATAGCACGATACATTGCTCCCGTATCTAAATATTTGAAATGTAAGTTTTTGGCTACGTCTTTTGCGATAGTGGACTTTCCGGAAGAGGAAAAGCCGTCGATTGCAATTATCAATTTTCTAGGTGTTTTTAGCATGTCGCAAAATTAAAAAAAAGCCTTATACAATATAAATATATAAGACTTTTTTGATTTTATTTGTTAAGGCAGATATGATTAATATTCATCTTCATTGAATAGAAAATCATCCTTTCTTGGATAATCCGGCCATATATCTTCTATGTTTTCATAGATTTCGCCCTCATCTTCCATCTCCTGAAGGTTTTCTATTACTTCAATAGGTAAACCGGAGCGAATAGCAAAATCTATCAATTCGTCTCTTGTTGCAGGCCATGGTGCATCTTCTAAATGGTGAGCAAGCTCTAAAGTCCAATACATATTTTTCTATTTATTTGAATTAAAAATTATTTCTAATATTCATAATGCATTTTGAATAAAAATAGTTTATTCAAGTTGATTTTTTTTCAAAATAATTTTAAATAATCAACATAGCATCTCCATATGAAAAGAATTTATACTTCTCTTTAATGGCTACTTGATATGCATCCATTATCAAATCAGATCCTGCAAAAGCGCTAATCATTATAAAAAGGCTTGATTTTGGTAAATGGAAATTAGTAATCAAAGCATCTGCAATTTGAAAATCATAAGGTGGATAAATAAAAAGGTTGGTCCAACCCTCTGCAGGGCGCAATTTACCTGTTGCAGTTACAGAAGATTCAACAGCACGAGTCGAAGTGGTGCCAACAGTAAATACTTTATTTCCTCTGGCTTTTGTAGCATTTATGATTTCTGCGGATTCTTCGGATATACTAAAATACTCTGCATCCATTTTGTGTTTTGATAAATCTTCTACTTCAATAGATCTAAAAGTACCAATACCTATATGCAGTGTCAATTCGGCAAATTCGATTCCATTTAATTCCAATCTTTTCATAAGATTTCTTGAAAAATGCAAACCGGCAGTAGGTGCAGCAACCGCACCATCATTTTTTGCAAAAATAGTTTGGTATCTCTCTTTATCAAGCTGCTCTTCCTGTCTGCCAATATATTTCGGTAGTGGTGTATGTCCAAGGCGTTTTAGACTGGCATAGAATTCTTCATTTGTACCATCATACATGAATCTTATAGTTCGACCACGTGAAGTTGTGTTATCCAATACCTCCGCTACAAGCATTTCGGATTCGCCCTCTTTTTCAAAGTAAAGTTTGTTCCCAACCCTAATTTTTCTTGCAGGATCGACAAGCACATCCCATAACCTCAATCTTGAATTCAGTTCGCGTAGTAAAAATACTTCGATTTTTGCTCCTGTTTTTTCTTTATTTCCATATAGCCTTGCAGGGAATACCTTTGTGTTGTTAATTGCAAAAGTATCTCCGTCATTGACATATTCTATGATATCTTTAAAAAGTTTGTGCTCAATTTTTCCACTATCTTTGTGAATTACCATCAATCTTGCTTCATCTCTTTCGTCAGCAGGATACTGTGCGATTAATTCTTTGGGTAACTCAAAATTAAATTTGGAAAGTTTTGCTTTCATATACGTCTTTTTTAAAATTTGTGCAAAAATAACATTATTATAAAATAAACAAGTATAAATATCAATAATCTATAATTTTGGCAGATTATTTCACTACGTTTATCTAAACTTCTTTTTTAATAACTCCATTAAGAGTACTTTGGTTCTCGAAATTCAATTATTATTATATTTTTTATTTACATGGTTTAGAATTTATATGAAAATTTACTTAAGGATATTATTAGAAAGTATCGTTCAAGCCAAAAACCAATTGGTGAATAACAAATTGCGTACCATACTTTCATTATTGGGTATATCCATAGGTATTTTTAGTATTGTGATAGTAAAAACAGCCGTGGATTCTTTGGAATACAATATTAAGAACAGCTTTTCTAAATTGGGAACAGATATCATTTATATAGATAAAATGCCTTGGAATGAAGACCCCCAAAATAATTATTGGAAGTACAAACGCAGGCCTGATATCACAATTGATGATTTTAACGCTATTAGTAAAAAGGTGAAATCAGCTAAAAAATCTGCTTTTACTGTCTTTGTAGCAGGTAAAACTTTGAAATATAAATCATCAAGTGTGGAAGGTGCCTATATCATAGCACCTACATGGGACTTTGGTGATTTGATGAAATTGAAATTTGATGCAGGCAGATATTTTACAAGAAGAGAATATAGGGGAGCAAATAATAAAGTTATCTTGGGAAACACAATAGCAAAAGAGCTGTTTTTGACCCTAAATCCAATTGGGAAATATATTAAATTTTTAGGACAGAAGTTTCAGGTTATAGGAGTATTGGAGAGAGAAGGGGATAATTTGGTAAATGTTATGCCCTTTGATAATGCTATCTTGATTAATTATAATACAGCGCGAAAATATATAAATGTCAGAGATACCAGAAGGACGGGTAGAATGCTAAGTGTGCAAGCCTATAGTGATGATGAAGTTGAGAAACTAAAGGATGATTTGACTATGGCATTGCGTAAGGAGAGGAGGCTTAAACCGAGAGAAGAGAACGATTTTGCCATTAATGAGTCATCTCTATTTACAAAAATGTTGGATAAAGTATTCGGAACAATGAATATCGCCGGTTTTTTTATCGGTATTTTTGCACTGATTGTCGGAATGGTAAGTATCGCCAATATTATGTTTGTATCAGTCAAGGAAAGGACAAAAATCATAGGAATCAAAAAAGCGATTGGAGCCAGGCGTTTAATTATACTATTGGAGTTTCTGATTGAAGCGGTGTTTTTGAGTTTAATGGGGGGAGTTGTTGGCCTCGTTCTTGTATATCTGGCCACTATTTTAATCAACAATATGGTAGATTTTGAAATGTTTCTTTCATTGAGCAATATTGTATATGGAGTGACATGGAGTATAGGGGTAGGTATTCTTGCCGGTTTATTGCCTGCGTATAAAGCATCAAAGATGAATCCCGTTGATGCGATTAGGAAGTGATTTGATAAAAGGATTAAGAATTAATCTGCTTTTTATTGATAATATTGACTGAATTTGTCTATTAAATATACACTTTAATAGAAATACTTTTTTATATATACTTTAATCATTACATTCGCAATTTAATTTTAGATTTTATTTTTATTAATCAAGTAAATAAATGTTTTTATGAAAAAATTAATTCTATGGATTTTTGCATTATTTATACTCAATACGACTTTTGCTCAATCAAATGAAATTAAGTTTGTCGAGTACGATCTTGCAAATGGATTGCATGTTATATTGCATGAAGACCACTCTACCCCCATCGTTGCCACATCGGTAATGTATCATGTGGGTTCAAAGAACGAAAATCCAAATCGCACCGGTTTTGCTCACTTCTTTGAGCACTTGATGTTTGAAGGAAGTAAATATGTGAAAAGGGGGATGTTTGACAAATATCTTCAAAATGTAGGAGGGATGAACAATGCAAATACAAATCAGGATAGAACTTATTATTTTGAAGTTGTTCCGTCCAATAATCTGGAATTGACCTTATGGTTAGAATCTGAAAGGATGCTTCATGCTAAGGTTGATTCTATAGGTATCGAAACACAAAGAGGAGTGGTGAAGGAAGAAATGAGGCAACGAGTCGATAATCAACCTTATGGATCTCTTATGAAAGAAACATTTGCCCATGCATATAAAGTACATCCTTATAAGTGGCCTGTACTCGGTTCAATGGAGCATCTGAATTCTGCCTCTGATGAAGACTTTGTCAATTTTTACAATACTTTTTATGTGCCCAATAATGCTATTTTATCCATAGCAGGTGACATAAATATCGATGAAGCAAAAAAAATGATTAATAAGTATTTTGCTACAATTCCAAGAGGAAAATATGATATTCCCAGACCGACGATTGCCGAACCTCCTCTTAATGGAGAAGTGAGGGATACTATATATGACAATATTCAATTGCCCGGAGTGATTGAAGCATATAGAATTCCGGCTATTGGAACCGATGATTATTATTCAGCATATATGCTATCTAAATTATTGTCAGGAGGTGAAAGCTCAAGGTTGAATAAAGCGGTGAAAGACGAAAAACAATTGGTGGTTTATGTTGGTAGCTTCCCTTTTCCATTGGAAGATCCGGGTATTCACTTAGTCTTTTCTATTGCAAATGTGGGAGCAAATCCTGAGGTTGTAGAAGAGGCAATGGATGTTGAAATAGAAAAAGTAAAGAATGAATTGATAAGTGAAAAAGAGTTTCAGAAGTTAAGAAATATGATTGAAACCGAATTTGTTGGCGAAAACACAAGAATGTTAGGAATTGCGGAGAATTTGGCAAACTATAAAATGTTTTATGGTAATACTCATCTTATAAATACTGAGATGAAAAGGTTCATGGATGTAACAAGAGAAGATATCCAGAATATAGCTAAAAAGTATTTTAATAAAAACAATAGGGTAGTACTCTATTATCTTCCTAAAAAATAAATTTTGAATTTAAAAAAAATATAAAATGAAGAGATTAATTATATTATTATTGTTTGGAGCTGTTTTTATGCAATGCTCTCCTAAAATGAGTAAAAAGAATACGGCCAATGTTGACTTTAGATCAATAGTGCCTAGCCCAAAACCTGCTCCGGCAATCAAATTCGGTCAATATAAATCATTTGCGATTAATAACGGTTTGCGTGTAATAGTTGTAAATAATAAAAAAGTACCAAAAGTATCCGTAAGATTATTTTTGGATAGAAAACCAATTAATGAAGGAGATAAAGCAGGATATATAGAAATGACAGGAGATATGCTCTCAAGAGGTTCAAAAAACCGGACCAAAGCCCAATTGGATGAGGATATTGATTATCTTGGGGCGATTTTCTCGACTTTTAGCAAAGGATTTTACCTTTCGGGATTATCACGAAATATCGATGAGATGTTGGAAATAGCTTCTGATGCTGTTTTGAATCCTGCATTTTCAAAGGAAGAGTTTGATAAAATCAAAAAACAATTGCTTTCAGGATTGGCAGCAAATAAAGAAGACCCTAATACTATTTCATCAAATGTTTGTAATGCCTTGAATTATGGCAAAAATCATCCTTATGGCGAAATGGTTACCGAGAAAACAATAAATAATGTCACTCTGGATGATTGTAAAAAGTATTACAATGATTATTTTACTCCGGAAGTTGGGTATCTTGTCTTTGTAGGTGATATTGACGCAAAAAAAGCAAGGGAATTAGCATTTAAATATTTTGGTAAATGGAAAAATGTTGGTAAAATAATAAAACCACTTCCCTCTATATTGTTTCCTGCAAAAACATCTGTCGGTTTTGTGCCAAAGACAGGGGCAGTACAGTCTGTAGTGGCTGTTACTTATCCGGTCAAATTAACACCAAAAAGTTCCGATTTAATCAAAGCGAGAGTTTTAAATACCATTATAGGCGGATATTTCAGGAGTAGATTGAATCAAAACCTGCGTGAAGATCACGCTTATACTTATGGAATTCGCTCCTCATTAATGGATGATATGAATATAGGGGAATTTACAGCTAGAGCAAGTGTAAGAAATGAAGTTACCGATAGTGCAATTGCCCAAATCATGTACGAATTGAACAGGATTAGAACAGAGAAAGTGCCTAAAGAAGAATTGGAATTGGTGAAAAGCGTAATGGCAGGAAAATTCGGTAGAGCACTTGAAGGTCCAAATGCAATCGCTAATTTTGCTTTGAAAACAGAAAGATTCAAATTGCCTAAAAACTTCTATAAGGATTATTTGAAAAATCTTGAAAAAGTAACTGTAGATGATATCTATAATATAGCTCAAAAATATATCAGACCTAACAATGCAAATATAGTAGTAGTCGGAGAAAAAAGCGTTGCTGATAAACTAAAAAAGTTTGGTAAAGTCAATTTCTACGATATCTATGGTAATAAGGTTAAGATGCCGGCAGCAAAAGGTAGCGATATATCATTGATAGAGTTGTTTGCTGAAAATATCAAAGCATTAGGAGGTCAAAAAGCTGTTGATAAAGTGAAAAGTTTGGAAACAGAATATATAGCAAAAATGCAAGGTATGGAGTTGAAACTCTGGGAGATGAAAGTAAATGGCGAAAAATACGCTATGAAAATGGATATGATGGGCAGAACAATGCAAAGCGAAACCTACAATGGGAAAAAGGGAATTAAAACTGCGAACGGTCAAGCAATGCCAATGTCTGAAGAAGAGTTGATGAATGCAAAAGAAGCTTCATTGGTATTCCCCGTATTAGCCTTGAAGTCAAACAAAAATGCTAAACTAAAAGGTGTTGAAAGCATAGACGGTATAGATTATTATGTGGTCGAAGTGAAGAACGGTGATAAGACAGAATTGTATTATTTCAATAAGAATAATTTTCTCTTGGAACGACATGAAATAATTATGGCTGTTAATGGTCGAACTCAAAAGATGAGTTTTAAAATCACTGATTATAAAAATCACGATGGGGTACTGATATCCGAGAAAAATACAATGTCAGGTGCTATGCCAATGCCAATTGAATTCAATTTGACAAAGGCAGTTGTAAACGGTAAAATTGATGAGATGATTTTTAAGATTGATTAAATATTAGGATGACGTATAAATATCAGTGAATTAAAATTGAATATATGCGTCATTTTAGAGTTTATTAGCTAACAAATGAATCTTATTTAGTATAGTGCTGTTGGTTAAAGCTATAAGGTTTTCAAAACCTTATAGCTTTGATTCTTAGTTGCAAAAGTTGCGTTATTATAATGAAATATTCTAAGGAATGGTACCGGTCTTTGGGAAAATCGACTTTCGAAACCGGTGCTATTCTCTGTTATAAAAATAAAAATAATTCAAATTTTTTATTATAAATCCCAATAAGGTTTCCAATCAAATTCACCATCGGTTATCAATACGGTATCTTGCATATCTTCGGTTATTGCCCTGAATTCAAATTGTCCGGTAATAATATAATTTACAGAATCTATATCCATTATATATAGGATATTGTTGTAATAAGTTGAATCTAAATAATATATATTATGGTTAGGAGAAAGTTCAGCAAAAAATACATTGTCCAAATAATTTAAATAATTATTCCCTTCTTTTAAGTTATTGTGCACTTTTATATATAAAGTTTGAAATATTGTATTATCAGGTTGGAATTCCATATCAATAGCAAAACCCCCTTCAATACCAGATTGTGGATTATTATAGTATTCCATAAAGGATCTATCTCCATAAAATCCAAATCCATCATGATACCATTCTTTACCATTGATTTTGCATCGAAGAAACCTGTGTCGGCGTTTTTCGAGAGAGTATGGGTCTTTTTCAAAAGATTCGTCCTTTACACAGGAAGTAAACGTAAATGCAATATAGAAAAAAGCAACTAAAAATATTGTTATTCTTATTAAAAGTAGATTGCGAGTATTATAAAATGGATATTTCATATTTTTGTTTTTTATTTTCTATAATGGTCACATGCAACATTTGATGATTAAAATTATCATTTCTTTGTTAGGTTATATATCATTTTAATCAGGTTGGTTTCATTTGTTTGTTTTTAATTTTTTCTTTCCCAATAAACATCCAAATCAAACTCACCGTTGGTCACCAATATAGTATCAATATTATCTTTGGTTATTGCTCTGAATTCAAAATCCGCAACTATATTTACTCTGATAACTGATTGTTTGTTTATCACGTCCGTAGAATCAATGTATTTGATATCTATGAAATTATCATAATCATTGTCAATAAAATAATCTTTTATAGGTTCTTTAAGAAAATCTATATAAGCTCTTTTATAACCCCCTGATATTTTATTATACCCTTCATGGATGATATTATTAATACAAAGATATATATGATCATTTTGACTTTCATCAGGATGATTTTTTGCATGCAATATCAATCCCCCTGCTCTTTCCTTTACTGCATGTACATTGACATCTTCGTTGTAGTCAAGCTCCATTATCGCCCACTCATTACCATTGACATCGCAACGAAAAAGTTTATGGTGTTCTTTTGCGAGATCATAAGGAGATTTTTCTTTTGTGCATGCAAGGAAGCCAAGCACTAAAATAAATATTGTCAATATGTAAATATTTATTCTCATAATAATATTATTTTAAAGTAAAAAATACGCCGCATTATCATCATATACCCGTAAAACAATACAAAAATATACTAATTTTCTGTAACTACTAAGGTTGGATGCTTTTGAGATGAAAAAAATCGATTTTTTTGCCAGATGAAGCTCATTTTTTGAAGACATAGTGGCGTATTTCATTTTTTCGCGTTGAAAGTCGATTTTCCTGCTTATTGGCACATCTGCCCCCTCATCCATCCCGCAAAAGCTCTGCTCTCCCCCTTATAATTTTTCTCCACTTTGTTACGAAAAATGATAGGGGGAAGTACCAACCCACAACTCATCGAAAAGGGAAATGCGGGTTGAGGTTCTCCCGGTTTCGGAGTCTACGGAGAAACGGGGAGTCAGAGGGCAGT
>Ga0256832_1000760_pt1 | contig 21268 bp, 18 predicted proteins | sample 134614metaG_FD_190534 | JGI IMG/M metagenome (GOLD analysis project Ga0256832, IMG submission 190534) | Hydrothermal vent microbial communities from Lau Basin, Pacific Ocean - 134-614 | ecosystem: Environmental > Aquatic > Marine > Hydrothermal vents | place: Pacific Ocean: Lau Basin | collected... | reverse complement strand
CAATTAATTTTACATAAATATTAGATTCTAAAAGCAATAAAGAGCTTTTTCGTATGAGATGTGAAAGTTCTTTCTTTGTAATTTTATCCTTTTTGTATAGAGCTTTTAACTCTGCCCACAATGGCTCAATAACATTTAGCTTTTTTATAAGTTTTGGGTTGGTTACTTTAGGGAAGTGTTTTTCTTTATCTCCCTTTCTTAATTGTTGAAGAGCTTGGTCAAAATCATTTATAGAAGAGCTTAGTTCTTTTTTATAGTCACTCTTCTCTTTAAAAAGTAAAATTTTCTCTTTACTCATTTTTTCTAATAACATTCTTTGTCGTCCTGCCAGATTGACAATATCTAATTCGGCTTTATCTAAATAATTTAGCTCTTCTTTGGAGTTTTCATAAATAGTTACCAGTTTATTTGAGCTTTTTAGTAATTTTATATTGTTGTCAATAAGGTATTGTAGTGCTTTGTTTTCTTTTTTATTTTGAATAATACTCTCTATGTTTTCAAGAAAAGGCGACCATAGCTTTTGAATGGTTTCTAGTTGTTGATGAATTTGGGGATTCTCAGATTGGAGTGCTTTTAAATTGTCACTGTAGTGCTTTATTGCGTTGTTGAGTTTTTTAATGTTTTTTTCTCTTTTAATCTCTTCATCAATTAGTAGGGCAAGTTTTATCATTCTTTGGGTTAGCATTCGCTGTTTTCCTGCAATATTGATTTGCTCTTTTAGTTTATTACTATTGTCCATAAATGAGTCTATGATAGAAGAGAATTCATTAAAATCCACCTCTTGGGCAGGAGTAGATATCGAAATAATAAGGAGGGGAAGTAGAACTTTTATGATTTTAGGCATGGTATAATTCCTATGTAATTAGTTATATAATAGACTGATTGCATAACTATATTAGGCTTATGCAAAAAGCTTAATATAATAACATAAAAAAACTAAATGTGTATATATTGTAAAAAATAATAGTTAAATATAATTAAAAAAATATAATAAATATGGAAATATGTTTTGTTAATTAGGTTTTTATTTTTTATTTAAATAAGAGTACAATCATGATTATGAATGAACAATTATACTCAAAAATAACCGATGCACTTGTAGATGATGGTTATATTATTATAGAAAATGCACTTAACTCTGAACTTTCAATTCAACTAAAAAGTTTTGCTTCATCTCAAACAGATTTTAAACAAGCAGGTATTTCAGGAGCAGGGGATTTACACCTTGATACCAGTCGGCGAAGAGATAAGATTTATTGGCTTGATGAAGATGCTTCTGTGCAAAGTGAGTTCTTAGAGTTTGCTAATGGTTTAAAAAATTATCTCAATCGAGAACTCTTTTTAGGCTTGTCGTATTATGAAAGTCACTTTGCTATTTATGAAGAGGGTGATTTTTATGAGATTCATGTAGATGCATTTAAAAACTCTAAAAATAGGGTAGTTACTACAGTTTACTACTTAAATGATGAGTGGAAAGAGAGTGATGGTGGAGAGCTTGTCGTATATGATGAAGATAAGAACTTTTTAGCTAAAGTTCTACCCAAAGCCAATACTTTGGTGGTTTTTCTAAGTGATAAGTTTCCTCATGAAGTTTTACCTGCCAAGAGAAAACGCTACTCGATTGCAGGGTGGTTTAGGGTAGACAGATAGTTTTAAAGATGCTTTTTTTTGAAAATAAATCTATAAATTTTAGTAAAACTCTTGACATTCGTTTCTAATTTGTCTATAATGCCGTCCACACAAACAAAGTGTAACATGCTTTGGGGTATCGCCAAGCGGTAAGGCAACGGTTTTTGGTACCGTTATTCGGGGGTTCGAATCCCTCTACCCCATCCACTATATGAAGTAAATATTTATAACCAATTGCATTTCTCAGCCAGTTAATGAACGCGGGATAGAGCAGTTTGGTAGCTCGTCGGGCTCATAACCCGAAGGTCGGTGGTTCAAATCCGCCTCCCGCAACCAATATAAATATTTATTACATATAGAACCTAAATATCGCGGGATAGAGCAGTTTGGTAGCTCGTCGGGCTCATAACCCGAAGGTCGGTGGTTCAAATCCGTCTCCCGCAACCAATTAGAAATATATACCTTCAGTGACGCGGGAATAGCTCAGTGGCTAGAGCCCCTGCCTTCCAAGCAGGATGTCGCGAGTTCGAATCTCGTTTCCCGCTCCATTATTAAACTTCTTAAAATGTTCTTACCTCATATACCTATAAAACAGTCTACTCTTTTAATATCTATGGCATAATTCGCGATAACTTATCGATAGCAAAAAAAGGAAGAATAGAATGTCATCAGAAGCATTAAAACGAGTAGAAGTAGCAATTAATGAGATAAAAAAAGGTCGTATGGTCATTATGATGGATGATGAAGACAGAGAAAATGAAGGTGACTTGGTTTATGCAGCAACACATTCAACTCCTGATATGGTTAACTTTATGGCTAAAGAGGCAAGAGGACTTATCTGTACACCTTTACCAAAAGAACTTGCAAAGAAGTTAGAATTAATACCTATGGTTACTAATAATGTTTCTAATCATGAGACTGCCTTTACAGTCTCTATTGATTCTAGCATAGCAGAGACAGGAATTTCTGCAGCTGAGCGTGATGATTGTATCTCCAAGTTGGCAAACCCTATAAGTAAAGCTAGTGATTTTGTACGCCCTGGTCATATATTTCCTCTTATAGCTAAAGATGGTGGTGTTTTAGTACGTACAGGTCATACAGAAGGTTCTGTAGATATTTGTAAACTAGCAGGTTTAGCACCTGTAGGTGTGATTTGTGAAATTATTAAAGATGATGGAACAATGGCACGGCATGATGACCTTGAGATTTTTTCAAAAAAACACAATATGCCCATCGTTTATATATCTGATTTAGTTGAGTATCGTTTAGCAAATGAACAACTTATAGAGCGTATAGGTGAAGAGGAGATTAAAATTTTAGATATTAAGGTTAATCAAATCTCTTATAAAGACCATTTAGGGCGTATCCATAAGGTGATTCAGTTTTATAAAACACATAAGACAGACAATGTTAAGTTTCATAATATTGGAACAGATGTAGATTTGATTTTAAATCAGACACGATTTAATCTTTTAACCTCTTCATTAGAATATCTAAAACAAAATGGTGGGGTATGTATTTTTCTTGATACCATGACTATTTCTAAAGAACAAGCAAAAGAGTATGGTGTTGGTGCTCAGATTATTAAAGATTTAGGTATTCAAAATATTAAACTATTAACATCTAATAAAGATACAGAGTTTGTAGGACTTGCAGGTTTTGGTTTAAATGTTGTAGAAAAAATAGTCACTATTTAAATATTTTGTGAACATAAGATACACATTTCTTAAGGTAAGCTAAAAATATGTAGAAAAATGGAATATTTATTTTTTTTATATTAATAAATATTTTAAAAAAATAATATTTAAGTACTATATACATATAATAATTTAGTCTTATATGACTATTTTATTTCAAAGGGATGTTTTATGTTTAAAATAATATTTGTAACAGTAGTTGCTATGGTCTTTTCAGGTTGTGTAGGGGTTGGGGTTAATAAAAAATCAATGGTAATTGAGAAAGTCATAGATAACTCAGCTACACATAGTAGCGATAGAAATAAAAAATAGCTCAAGCCCTATTAAAATTAAAGAGTAAATAGGTTTTACTCTTTTCTCTACCATAAAATTTATTATCTAAAACCTCTCATTTAAAACATTATGATAAAATGCCACAATTATTAATAGAAGCAGGTAAATATAGAATGTTAAGCACAGTAAATATAGTACAACGATACGGTAAAAGAGTTCTTTTTGATAAGATTAGTATTACACTAGACCCAGGAAAACGGTATGGACTCATTGGAGCAAATGGGGCAGGGAAGTCAACTTTCTTAAAAATCCTTTCAGGTGAGATAGAACCAACAGATGGTGAAGTTCAGATTCAACCAGGGGCTAGACTGGGTGTTTTGAGTCAAGACCAGTATGCTTTTGAGGATTTTACCCTTAAAGATGCTGTTTTATATGGTAACAAAAAGCTCTACGACGCTATAAAAGAGAAAGAGGAGCTTTATATGACAGGTGACTTTGACGATGACAAAGTCAATGAACGCCTTGGTGAGTTGGAGATGATATGTGCCGATGAAGACCCAACCTATGAGTCTGATGTCAAGATAGAGAAGCTTTTAGAGGCACTAGGTTTTCCAGCTGAGATGCACAATGAGTTAATGTCTTCACTTACTAGTAGTGACAAGGTAAAGATACTACTTGCACAGGTTCTCTTTTTAAAGCCAGATATTTTGCTACTCGATGAGCCTACAAACTCCTTAGATATTGAAACCATTGCATGGTTAGAGCGTGAGCTTAAGCGTCATGAGGGGGTTATGGTTGTTATCTCTCACGATAGACACTTTTTGAACAATGTTGTAACACACATCTTAGACCTTGACTTTCAAAACATTAGAGAGTTTACAGGAAACTATGATGATTGGTATATTGCAGCAAACCTCATAGCCAAACAGGCAGAAGCCAACCATGCTAAAGCGAGTAAAGAGAAGGAGGAGCTTGAAAAGTTTATTGCTCGTTTCTCTGCAAATGCTTCAAAAGCAAAACAAGCAACATCAAGACAGAAACAGTTAGAGAAGTTAAATGTAGAGGAGATTAAACTCTCTTCAAGAAGAGACCCATCTATTGCCTTTAAGCCTCATAGAGATATTGGAAATGAAGTCTTAGAGGTAAACAACTTAGCAAAAAGTTATGATGGTGAGCAGGTCTTTAGTGATATATCCTTTAAAATTAATAATGGTGATAAAGTTGCCATCATCGGTGGTAATGGGGTTGGTAAATCTACACTTGTAAATATTATTATGGGGCAACTAGAGGCAGATAGTGGAGAGTATAAGTGGGGGCAGACCATCTCTACTACCTATTTCCCTCAAAATACAACAGACATTGTAACAGGTTCAGAGAAGCTCTATGAGTGGATTCAAGGTTTTGACCCAAAATGGCACATTGATGAGATTCGTCAATGTTTAGGACGTATGCTTTTTTCAGGCGAAGAGCAAGGCAAAGAGGTAGGAGCATGTTCAGGTGGAGAGAAACATCGTGTAATGCTCTCTAAAATGATGATGGACTCAGCCAACTTTTTAGTCATGGATGAGCCAAATAACCACTTAGACTTAGAGGCGATTGTAGCCCTTGGTGAGGCGTTGCATAACTATAAGGGTGGGGTTGTCTGTGTCTCACATGATAGAGAGTTAATAGATGCTTTTGCAAATAGAATCATTAAGATAAATGAAGATGGTTCTATTATAGATTTTGAAGGTAACTTTGAAGAGTTTATGGAAGTTCATGGAGCATAATTTGTAGGGTCGGTTTACCGACCTATACTCGTTTCCGATAAAACTCTTCTTTAAACTCCTGAAATGTACCAGCTATAATTGCTTCTCTCATCTCTTTCATTAAGTTCAAATAATAATATAAATTGTGTATGGTTCCTAATCTAAAGTAGGTGATTTCTCTACTTCTATATAGGTGACATAAGTAAGCTCTTGAGTAGGTTTTACAAACCATGCAACCACACTCTGAGTCTAAGGGTAGTGGGTCTTCTCTAAATCTGGATGCTCTTATGTTTACTTTTCCATAAGAGGTGAAGAGCGTTCCATTTCTTGCGTTTCGAGTAGGCATGACACAGTCAAACATATCTACACCACGCTCTACATTTTCTACCAAATCTTCAGGGGTTCCTACACCCATAAGGTAACGAGGTTTATCTTTTGGCATGAACTGTGTTGTCCACTCTACAGTGTCGTACATATCTTGGTTGGCTTCACCCACACTTAGTCCACCTATGGCAAAACCATCGTAGTCTAAAGCACAAAGTTCTTTAGCTGACTTTTCTCTAAAAGCTTTATCTGTTCCACCTTGAATGATGGCAAAGATGTTTTGATTTAAAGATTTTCCATTTTTTTGGTTTTTTCTATGATAGTTTATGGACTCTTCTGCCCAGCGTGTGGTTCGCTCTATACTTGCCTTGATTCTCTCTTGTGTAGCAGGTAGGGCTACGAGGTCATCGAGTATCATCATAATGTCTGAGCCTAAGTTGTTTTGAATATCTATAACTTTTTTAGGAGTAAAATAGTGAGAACTTCCATCAATATGACTTCTAAAGGTGATACCTCCTTCATCTATTTTGACATTGTCAGAGAGTGAAAATGCTTGAAATCCACCACTGTCTGTTAAAAAGCTTTTTGGATACTTTGTAAATCCATGTAGTTTTCCAAGTTTATTGATGACCTCATCACCAGGGCGTAAGTAGAGGTGATAGGTATTTCCTAAAATAATACTTGGTTCTATAAAAGTTTCCAAATCTGTTGCATCAAGAGCTTTAACAGCACCCACAGTTCCAACAGGCATAAATACGGGAGTTTGAATGGTTGAATGGGCAGTTTTTATGGTACAAGCTCTTGCTTTACCATCCGTTTTATCTATCTGAAAATCCATTGTGTTATAATATCCTTTAATAAAAAAAAGTAATTATACCCATATGATTTAAAATGAAAAGAGAAAAATGAAAAATATATTGATTTTGGCAAATAATGAGATGGCTAGACATTTTGTTCAGTGGGTTGGAAAAAGACGTATAGATGAGAATCGGTACTATATTACCTGTTCAGGTAATCATCTGCTACTCCCTAATAGTTCAATAAATAATTTTAATTTTATTGATATTGACCCCACCTCTTTGTTTCGTTTAAAAACGATTATGAATGAAGTAGAGTTTTCTACGGTATTTATAGTTATGAGTGAGAAAGAGGAGGCACTAGCTACCTTAAAAAATATACATGAAATCAATCCAAAGGTGATGGTTATTTTTGTTAGTAAATGGGATGATTTACTTTTAGATAATAAAAACGTAAGTATCGTAAATCTTAATGAGCTCTTATCGCTAAACCTTTATGAAAAGCTTCCCAATGTTCCTAAAATTGCTAAAAATATTGGTTTAGGAAAAGGTGAGATTATGGAGATACTCATACCTTTTGGGAGTAGCTTTGCCTATAGACATATAAGAGCCGTTTCTCATAGAAAATGGAAAATTGTTGCTATTTATAGACAAGAGAAACAGATTTTTCCTAACAATTCAACAATGCTCCTTCCTAATGATAAACTTGTAGTTATTGGAAAGCCTATTGTTTTAGAAGAGCTTTATAAAAGAGTAAATAGAAGGCAAGGCTCTTTCCCTGAACCTTTTGGTAAAAATTTATACCTTATAGTTGATATGTTACAAAATAGAGAGAAAATAGATATAGAGATAAAAGAAGCCATCTATTTAAAAAAACTTTTTTCTAAAACAACACTCTATATTCATTTTATTAATATTAAAGATTTACATACATGGAAAGAGTTTCATTATTTAGAAGAGGACGAGCGTATCTCTTTGAGTGTTAGCTATAATGAAAATGAAATCTTTTCAGATATAGATTATGCTGTGAGTCAATTGGATATTGGACTTTTTCTTTTAAATAAGGAGCTTTTTTATAAAGAAAATTATAAAAAATATCTTTATGGATTTATGCGACCCGTATATATTTTTGGTAAGAGTTTACTCTCTAATATAGAAAAAGCAGTTATTTTAATGGGAGAAGAGGCAGAGATGGAGTCACTTTCAACTTCTGTTTTTGATTTTTCAGAGACCTTAAATATATGTTTAAGCCTATGTAACTATAACCCTGAAGGTGACTTTGACGAGAGTAAGAATATCGTAGAACATTATGAGAGTTTGTCAAAACTTTATAATTTTAAAATTCATATAGAAGAGAAGAGAGTAAACCCTATTAGGGAACTTATGAAACATGAAAAAATACTACATATCGCAGTATTTAAAAAGAAAATCACAAATATATCTTTGATTAATTCTCTTTTAACCAAGTTAAGTTACTATTTTTTATCGAGGCAAAAACATCCACAATTATTGATACCTATTGATAGTTAAGGTAGATTAAGTCCTTTAAATAGTAATTTAAGATAAAATTAGAGCCATTAAGAATTTAACTAAATAGGCTTAGAAAACATGATAGTACCCATTCATTTAGAGAATCAAACAGATGTGAAATATAATGTCTTTATAGAAAAACTTCCAAAACTTACCTTTAATCGTAAAGTAGCCATTGTAACCAATACAACAGTTTCGGCATTACATTTAGAGAGACTTATCTCACATATAGAGTGTAGTGAACTGTGTGTTGTCACTATTGAAGATGGAGAAGAGTTTAAGACTTTAGCAACTGTAGAAGGTATACTCAATGAACTTTTTGAACATAAGTTAGATAGAAAATCACTTCTTATCGCCTTGGGTGGAGGAGTGATAGGTGATATAACAGGTTTTACAGCTTCTCTCTATCAACGTGGTATAGGTTTTGTACAAGTTCCAACAACACTTCTTTCTCAGGTAGATGCCTCAGTTGGTGGAAAAACAGGGGTCAATAACAGATATGGTAAAAATCTGATAGGAGCATTTTATCAGCCTGAAGCCGTTTATATTGATACTGAATTTTTAAAAACACTTCCAAAACGAGAGTTTGCAGCTGGTATAGCAGAGATAATAAAGATGGCTGTGATGTTTGATAGAGACTACTTTGAGTTTTTAATGGATGCAGACTTTTCTCATAAAGAGAGTTTAGAAAAGGTTATAGAGCGTTCTGTTGAACTTAAAGCAGAAGTTGTGAATCTTGATGAAAAAGAGTCAGGTATTCGGGCAGTCTTAAACTATGGGCATACTTTTGGGCATGTGGTTGAGAATGAGACCAACTATAAAACTTATTTGCATGGAGAAGCAGTAGCCATAGGAATTATGATGGCAAATGCTCTCTCTGTAGAGTTGGGAATTATGAGTGAAGAGGAGATGGAAAAAGTTAAACAGTTTCTTATAAAGCACAATTTACCTGTGACATATGAAATAAAAGATGTAGAGGCTTTCTATGATAAATTCTTTTTAGATAAAAAATCTGCAAATAATAAACTAAAATTTATATTAGCCAAGGGTTTAGGAGAACATGTTATCCGTGATGATATAGATAGTAAAGTAATTAAAACAGTACTAAAAAACTTTTCTGAGAAGATTATATAGATGAGAGCTTTATTTTTCATATTGTTACTATTGTCTACACAACAACTCACTGCTGACTCTAATATAACTGAGAAGGTTAAAAACTCTATTATGGAGTTAATCTCATCAGATAGTGAAATAAAGGCTGGTCAAAAAAAATCTAATGAAGAAGAAACTGCTGACAAAAAAGCTGGTGAAAAAAAAGATGAGTTAACTAAAGAGTTAAATAGTAGTAAAGAAAAAAGAGATTTAGAGTTAAAAAAGAGAAAAGAACTTGCAGAAATAAGAGCCAATATGGCACGTATTAATCTTTTGAGAACAGAAAAAGAAGAGATTGATGAAGCGTTAACGAAAGACAATTTATGGGCAAGTGTTTACTTTAATCATGAAACCTATCGGCGTTTAGATGTACAACTAAAAGAGTTAAATGATGAGCTTAAACTCTATAAAAGTAAGTCTGTACTTACTAAAGATGAGCAAGTTGAGTTTGATAGAAAAATGAAAAAATATAAAGTGATAGAGGGAAAACTTTTACCACTTAAGGACTATAAAGAAGACCCCTTTATAGCACTATATACAGCCCCAAAAATTGGGGAGGCTCCACCTGTTACCAACCCTTTAGATATTATTACAGCAATGGCTTTTCAAAAGCAGATAAAGACAATTCAAGATGAGTATTTAAGTCGTTATCAAGTTTTAGAAAATGCTATATACCAATTAAATAAAAAAAGCAAAATATTGCAAGAGTTGGTAATGAAAACAAAAGGAGAACAGCATATCAGATATAAGGAAGAATTAAAAGCTACAAAGAATAAAATAGTAGACTTTAGTGAAACCTTAGAAATTTTTAAAACTGCTGCAAATGCTTTTAATCAAGAGGTCTCTCAAATTAATGCAAATATAGATGATGCTATATCTGCAGAGATAGAGAAGTCTATTACTACAGGTTCTATTATACTGTTTATCTTACTGTTGTTCTTCTTTATTAAATATCTTGTTAAGAAATATATGTCAGATAATGAGCTTTTTTACGGAACCAATAAAGTTATAAACTTTTTATTTATTACTTTAGTTTTTACTATTTTACTCTTTACCTATTTAGAAAATGTAAGTCACTTAGTAACCGTTCTTTCATTTGCATCAGCAGGTATTGCTATTGCTTTAAAAGATTGGTTTATGAGTATTTTAGGTTGGTTTGTTATTTTAGTTTCAGGGTCAATTCATGTGGGTGACCGTATGAAGTTTATGAAAGATGGTGTTGAGTATGTTGGAGATATTGTTGATATATCTGTTTTACGTATGACGCTACATGAAGATGTTACTTTTACAACCGTTTATAAGAACCGACGTACAGGTAGAATTATATTTATACCGAATCACTATATTTTTACAGATATGATTGCGAATTACTCTCACGCTGGTCTTAAAACTGTGTGGGATGGAATTGACTTTTATATTACCTTCGACTCCAATGTAGCCAAAGCTCAACTTATAGCTAAAGATGTCACTAGAAAATACTCAAAAGGGTATACAGATATGACAAGAAAACAGCTGAATCGTCTTAGAAGTAAATACAGTATGAGAAATACAGCTGTTGAACCGAGAATATTTGGCTTTCTTGATACCTATGGAGTACGTATTTCGGCTTGGTATTTAACGAATGCTTATGCAACATTAACGCTTAGAAGTACCATATCTATGGAAATTCTAGCAAAAATCAATGAAGCAGACGATATATTTATTGCCTATCCAAGTCAGTCACTCTATATGAATAGAGCAGCACCTAAATTAAAATTAGAAGAGGGTGAAGAGCCAACAGAAGAGCATAGTGTCGAACCTATAGTAGTAAAACCTACAACTTCTAAACCAAATGGCTGGGGAGCCTATTAATAATGAACAGACAAAAAGTATATTTTAAAACCTTTGGGTGTCGAACCAATCAGTTCGATACTCAAGTGATGATGTCAAAACTTAAAGATTTTGACTTAACATTAAATGAAGATGAAGCTGATGTAATCATGGTCAATTCATGTACAGTTACCAATGGAGCAGACTCTTCTGTTCGAGCCTATATTAGTGGTTCAAAGCGTAAAAATCCTGATGCTAAAGTTATTTTGGCTGGTTGTGGTTCTCACTCAAAAGGTGAAGCTCTATTTGAAGATAAAAAAGTTTTTGGGGTCATGGGACACTCTGAAAAAGAGAAGATAAATGAGATATTAAAAATAGAGAAACCTTTTTATCAAATAGGTGATTTAAAACATATAGACTCTAGTATAGTTGACGAGTTCATCGGAAAAAGTAGGGCATTTATCAAGATTCAAGAGGGGTGTAATTTTAGATGCTCTTACTGTATTATTCCTTCTGTTCGTGGTGATGCAAGAAGTCATAAAGAAGAGAATATTTTACTCCAAATAGAGAAATTGGCATCCAATGGTTTTGGAGAGTTTATTTTAACAGGTACTAATGTAGGTAGTTATGGAGAAGACCAAAACTCTTCTATGGCACAACTTTTAAAAAAAATGAGTCAGATACGTGGTGTTCGTCGTATACGTATAGGAAGCTTAGAACCTATACAGATAGACGCTGAGTTTAAAGAGTTGTTAAAAGAGCCATGGATGGCAAAGCATCTACACATTGCACTGCAACACACTTCAGATAAAATGTTAAAGTTAATGAACCGACGTAATGACTTTAAAAGTGATACGATTCTCTTGGAAGAGTTGGCTTCGTATGGTTATGCTTTAGGAACAGACTTCATCGTAGGACACCCTGGAGAAGATGAAAAAGAGTGGGAAGAAGCCATAGAGCGAGTGAAGATTTTACCTTTAACCCATATACATGCTTTCTCTTACTCTAAACGAGATAATACTGCTTCAGCTACTATGAAGCCAGAGATAAAAGGCAACATTGCAAAAGAGCGACATAGAGAGCTTACCTCTCTTATAAAAGAGAAGAATTTTGAATTTAGAAAAGAACATGCAGATAACTTAGAAGTACTTATAGAACAAGAGTATAAAGGTGTTTATAGTGGTTATGACCAGTATTTTAATAAACTAGAAGTAACTTCAGAAGAGGATTTAAAAGCCAATTGGATTACTATTAATCATGCAATAATAAAGGGGAATAAAAATGTGGCAAACTACCAGTAAAAATACAAAAATTATTCTTGCCTCTTTTTTACTTTTATTGGGAATATTGCTTTATTCAAATTTTAAAAAGAGTCCTGAACTTATAAGTAAAAATAGGGCAGAGTCTATATTGCTTAATAGAGATAATAGTCTTAAAAAAGTCATGGTTAAACCCCCTTATATCTATTTGACTACGGAAAGAGCTACTTATAAAATAGCAGCGGATGCCATAGAAAAAGAGAAACTTTTTTCAAACTCTGACGAGAACTATTTAGTAGAGTACTATGAAGAGTCTACAGAGATTATGGATACGATTTTATTTGTTCTTCTTTTATTTATAATGCTTTATATTTTATATATTATGAGAGAGAGTCGTGCGACACAAACTAAATTGATTGAGAAGCAAAAACATGAAGCAGCTAAACAACAAGATATAGGGAAACTAAATATTGTTGGACAACGCTCTGCTATCAACTTCTCAGATGTAGCAGGACTAGAAGATGTAAAAGAGGAGTTAGATGAGATAATAGACTTTTTACGTAATCCCGATAAATATAGAGAACATGGTATTCGCCTACCAAAAGGGGTGCTTTTAGTTGGTCCTCCTGGAGTAGGAAAAACCTTGGTAGCAAAAGCAGTAGCAGGGGAAGCCAATGTTCCTTTCTTTTATCAAAGTGCAGCTTCATTTGTACAAATTTATGTAGGAATGGGAGCCAAGAGAGTTTCTGAACTTTTTGCCAAAGCCAAAGAGATGGCACCTAGTATTATCTTTATAGATGAGTTAGATGCTGTGGGTAAAAGCCGTGGTGGACAGAGTAACGAAGAGAGAGAGGCAACACTTAACCAACTACTTACTGAGATGGATGGGTTTGAAGAGAGTTCAGGAGTAATGGTTATAGCAGCGAGTAATAAAATAGAAGTGTTAGATGAAGCACTTCTACGAGCAGGACGATTTGACAGACGTGTGCATATTGGTTTACCTGATTTTGGAGAGCGTGTAAGTACGTTAAACCTCTACCTAAAAGGAAAGAAACACAATGTTAATGTTAAGCGTATCGCAAACATGACCATAGGTTTTAACTCAGCAGCTTTGGCTACATTGGTCAATGAAGCAGCTCTTTATACTTTACGATCAAATAAGGAGTTCATAGAAACTATAGATGTAGAGTCGGTAAAAGAGAAAGTTCTATTAGGAAAACATAAAATAAAGACCTACAGTGATGAAGAGCGAAAGATTCAAGCTCTCTACCAAGCAGCCAAAGCTGTAACAGCCTCATGGTTAGAAGTTGAGTATGAAAAAGTAGGTATTGTCTCTTCGAGTTTTATTCCTCATCATAATGAGATACTCTCTAAAACGGTTTTAGAAAATGAGTTAAAAGTCCTTTTGGCAGGTCGTATAGCCACCCAAAAAGTTTATAGTGAACTCTTTTCTAATGCCAAAGAAGATATAAAGTTAGCAAAAATTTTAAGTCATAAAATTATAGAAGAGTTTGCCATGACTGAAGAGTATTTTGCTTCACCTCATCAGGCTCAAGAACTTTTAGAAAATGCAAATGATGAGGTAACAAGTCTTCTTTCTAAATTGGCATTGGTGGTGGAAAGTGTCTCTAACTATCTACTTGAAAATGAGTCCATAACAGCTATGGAAACAAAGAGAATTATAGATGATTTATTTTAATGGTTTTGCTCTAAAAGATGAAGAAAAGTTTTTTGAAGGGCAGCTTATAAAGAGCGACTTTTGTGTCGCTGGTTTCTCATACGGTGCTCAAAAAGCTTTTGAATATGCCTACCACTCTACCGAACGTATAGACCGTCTCATTTTACTCTCACCTGCATTTTTTCAAAATCATAAAAAATCCTTCATACGTACCCAACTCCGATATTATAAGGCTGATGAGACTTCATATGCTAATGAGTTTCTTAAAAACGTTGTATATCCATCAGATATTAATTTATCTGATAATCTTGATGCTCATAACTATGAAGATTTGGAAGCACTGTTGTCCTATGTTTGGGACAAAGAGAGAGTTTTAGAGCTAATAGAAAGAGGTGTAACCATAGAAGTTTTTATAGGAGAAGAAGACAAGATAGTCAATGCAAAAAAAAGCCATGAGTTTTTTTCTGAATTAACCACAGTTTATCTATTTAAAAATAGAGGGCATTTACTAAAGTAGGTACACTATGTTAGGGAAGATTGATATTTAAATTTACATAAATAAAATCTTCTCGTTAGATACATTAGATATAATTATCAGAAAAAAACAGGACGATACACTATGAGATTTTCAAGACTACTAATACCAACCATGAAAGAGGCACCTAGTGATGCTGTGTTGACCTCACATATACTTTTGCTTCGTGCAGGGTTTATTCAGACCTCAGGTGGGTCTGGTCTTTATAATTGGTTGCCACTTGGAAAGATTACCCTTGATAAAGTTAGAGCTATTGTTAAAGATGAATTAGATAAAGCAGGGTGTAATGAGGTTCATCTACCTATGGTAACACCACTCTCTCTGTGGGAAGAGACAGGACGTGCTGATAAATTTGGTAAAGAGTTACTTCGCTTTAAAGACAGACATGAGAATGATTTTACGCTTAGCCCAACAAATGAAGAGGCGATGGTAAACTTAGTACGTCAAACCGTTAAGAGTTATAAGCAGTTACCTTTAAATGTATACCAAATCAACTGGAAATTTCGTGATGAGGTTCGTCCACGATTTGGACTGATGAGAGGTCGTGAATTTCTTATGAAAGATGCCTACAGTTTCCATGCTACTACAGAAGACATGGAGCGTGAGTTTGCCCTTATGGAAGCGACCTATAAAAAAATCTTTACACGTTTAGGGCTGGACTTTAAAGTGGTAGAGGCAGATTCAGGTGCTATAGGTGGGGCAGGGTCTAAAGAGTTTATGGTTTTAGCAGACTCTGGCGAAGATACCATTATGGTTTGTGACAGCTGTGACTTTGGAGCAAATATTGAAGTGGTAGCTGAAGATGAAACTACATGTCCTAAGTGTGGTGGTGGACTTAGTCAAACCAAAGGGATAGAAGCTGGACACATCTTCCAACTAGGAACTACTTACTCTGAACCAATGAAAGCAGAGTTTTTAAATGAGAACCAAAAGTTAGAGCCTTTTGTTATGGGAACTTATGGAATTGGGGTGAGTCGTCTTCTTGCAGGAATCATAGAGCAGAACCATGATGAAAAAGGGTGTGTTTGGACAAAAGAGTCAGCACCGTTTATGGTTGACATTATCGTAGCTAAAGCTAAAAATGAAGAGCAGATGGAAGCAGGAGAAAAACTTTATGCTCAACTTCAAGCAAAAGGGGTTGATGTGCTTTTAGATGACAGAGCCGATAAAAAGACAGGTTTTGGTGTGAAGGTAAAAGATTTTGAGTTAATAGGTATGCCTTATGCTGTGGTGATAGGCAATGATGTATCTGAAGGAAAAGTTGAGCTTATAACACGAGATGGACTAGAGAAAGAGGTGATGGCTTTAGACTCTTTGGTTGATACTATTATGGAAAAGTTAGTCTAATGTTATTTATAATTCCTTATTTTCTATTAGAACTCTATTTCTCTTTAGCTGTTGGTTCATCCATAGGTTTTTTTGGGGCAATACTTTGGATATTTACAACCTTTATAATCGGTATGGGACTTATACAAAACTCTGCTATGACCATACAGAAGAGCATGGGAAAGTTGGCAGGTGGAAAATTAAACCTGAAAACCTTTCATGATTCGGCAACATCCTATTTTTTAGGAGCCATACTTTTGATTATTCCTGGAGTATTTTCTGATATTTTAGGATTAATTGCACTCTTATATACTTTTTATTTGCAAATAGGTGGTACAATACCAAGTTCAAAAAATAAAACGAATATAAATAATTTAAATAAACAAGGAGACGATGATGTCATTGATGTCGAAATTATTGAGTCTAGCAGTCATAACAACATTAAGCCTTAGTGCTGCTTCAGATGAAGATGATGTAAAAAGTTATATTAAAAATCATATGGTTAAAAATGACCAAGTAACAGTCACAAGTGTAGATATTATAGATAAAAAAGCTTTAGATGAGGCGAAAGGTTGGGATATATATTTTGTAAATATTCATGCCAATGTTAAAAAAAGTCCAACTATTTTTGACAAAGTAACTGTACCTGAAACAGTGTTTGTAAATGGTAACATTTCAGCTCCTACATTAATCAATATGGAGACAGGTGAAGATTATAGAAAGATTATGAAACCTGAGTTAAAAGCAGATGTTTATGATGAAAAGCATTTAATTGCAGGAAATAAAGATGCAAAACATAAATTGGTTGTTTTTTCTGACCCTCAGTGTCCATTTTGTAAGACAAAAATCCCAGAAATTTACAAAGCTGTAAAAGCAAATCCAGATACTTTTGCTCTCTACTATTACCACTTTCCTCTATTACGTATTCACCCTGTATCAGATATTATCTCACGTGTAATGCTGATAGAACAGGCTAAAGGTCATACTGACAAGGTTATTGATATGTATGGTTTAGAGATTAACCCTAGAGAGGTAAATGCTACTAAGGTATTGGGTATTTTAAATAAGAAATACAATCTTGATATTAAAGAGAAAGATATAGATACTCCAGAGATTCAAAAAGAGTTGATTTTTGACAAAGATATGGCAACCAAATCAATGGTATCTGGAACACCAACAGTTTATCTTGATGGTAAGTGGGATCCAAGTAGAGAGAAGTATAAAGAGTTTGCAAAAAATAAAAGTGCAGCAGACGACAGTAAAAAAGACGAGACAAGCAAAAAAGACGATAAGAAGAAATGAACGACAGGCATCATAGATTCTATTAAAGAATTTTTTGCAAATATATTTAATTAAGAGAGAGTTTTTTTGAATAAAATAACCATAGCAACCAGAGCAAGTGACCTTGCTCTTTGGCAAGCATACCATGTACGAGATAGAATAGAAGAAGCATTTCCCCATATTAAAGTTGAACTAAATAAAATCACTTCAAATGGTGATAAAATTTTAGATAAGCCATTAGCCCTTATAGGTGGAAAGGGACACTTCACCAAAGAGTTAGAAGATGAGATGTTAGCAGGAAATGCCGATTTAGCAGTGCATTCACTAAAAGATGTACCAACCTATATGCCCGAGGGTTTAGAACTCGCAGCTATTACAGAGCGTCAAGACCAGTCGGATGTTTTTCTTTCTCATAAATATCCAACGTTTCATAGTTTGCCAAAAGGTGCGGTGGTAGGAACAACCAGTTTAAGACGTAGAATGCAACTACTTTCAGTACGTCCAGACCTAAAAGTAAAAGACCTAAGAGGAAATGTAAATACGCGTCTTAGAAAATTGGCAGAGGGTCAGTATGATGCTATTATTTTAGCCTATATAGGGCTTAGTCGCTTGGACTTACTAAAAGATATTCCTTTTACAGAAAAATTACCTCTTTCTATTATGATACCTCCAATGGGACAAGCCTCATTAGGTATTCAAATAGTATCTGCAAACGATAAAGTACGTGAAATAGTAAAAATTTTAAATGATGAAGATACTTTTTTATGCGTAAAGTTGGAGCGTGATTTTATTGAAGCCATAGGAGCAGGGTGTTCTGCACCTGTAGCAGTCAATGCAAGTATAGAAAATAATCTTATCACCATTCAGTCAATGATAGGTTTTCCAGATGGTTCTAAAATTTTAGAAGAACAAGTAAGTGCTTCAGTTACTGCATGTCAAAGTCTAGGTAAACTCTTGGCAAAATTCATGATAGAAAAAGGTGCTATGAAAATTCTTGAAAAAGCTGAAAAGATGGCTTTTAAAGAAGAGATGCCTCAACGAATATAATACTTTTTATTTAACTACCTTATCAGCTTTATTGACATACTCTTTTTTAATGCTAAAGTAGTAGTTAGAAAAGTACTCTATGAGTACAACGCTAATACCAGAAGCAATGACAACGTTATAATCAAAAGTTGTCTCTAAAGATAATATGACGGCTGTTAGTGGAAGTTTCATAATCACACCCATAAATACGGATGCCCCAATTGCAGCAAAGTAGAAGGGTTCAACAGGAAACATAAAAAAATTCATAAATTCTCCAAAACTGTAACCGATTAAAGCCCCAATACTCATAAGAGGTAGAAAAACTCCTCCTACAGCATTAGCATAAATAGCAACCGTTGTTCCAATAATACGTAAAAAAATAATACTAAAAATAACAAATAAAGAGATGTGATTCTCATCATTCATAAGCATAATAACAATTTCTTTACCTGAAAAAGCTGCTTGAGGGTCAATGAGTAAAATAGTTCCAACAACCCCTCCTCCTAAAAGTGCAAAAATATAGTTACGATATTTATGAAAATTTTTAAGAATGCTAATGTCTAGAATATGTAAAACATTTTTTTTCAAGAAAAGATAAAAATAGATAAAGGCTGTAATAAATGGTATAAAAAATAGATTGGCAATAATGTACTCATTGTTCATAATTCGACCAACTTGATGCGAAAATGTAATGGCTCCAAGGTAGTTTGCTGTAATAGCAAAAGAGATGACCGAGGCTAAAATAAGATAACTAATATATTGTTTAATAAATTGATACGCTATATTTTCAAATGCAAAGGCGATACCTGTAAGAGGTGAAACAAAGATACCAGCAACTCCAGCACTTGCCCCAACAGATATCATGATTTTGACCAGCATCTGAGGAAGCTTAAAAAGTTTGTGTATTTGATAAGCAATCATAGCTCCAATACTAGCACTAGGTCCTTCTGTCCCTACAGAAAATCCACTAGAGAGTGAAAGTGCTGATGCAATAACTTTTAAAAAAAGTGTTTTTACCTTCAAAATCATTCTACTCTCAGAGACAGACTCAGCAATTTCATTGACCCCATACTCTCTAATATGATTATCTTTAGAAGCCAAATAGTTCACAAAAAAAATAGCCAAAGTAGGAACAAAATATAAATACCATGTGGGTAGAGTAGGGATAGTTTTTATGGGGTCGCCCATAAAAATAAGATAGGTCATGAAGATAATAAGCAGTTCATAAAAGGTTATAAAAAAACCAGTAATGATTCCCGTAAATACCGTTGCAAGTAGAAGTTTACCTAGCATTTTTTATTTCCCTATTTTTAAATGAATTGTATCAGAAGGATGTTATAAAAAAATTGTTTAAGCACAAGAATTCTTTGAATAGGCTATTTTTTTATGTTTATGGTAACGTTAGAAAAGATTTACAATCATATTTATCTAAAGAGGAAACAACTCAACAAATATAACACTTTTCCTTAATATACTATGGGTTTTAAAAAAGTATATTAGGATATAAAAATGATAACAAAAAAACTTCTATTAATCTCTACACTATTAAGCACTTCTCTCTTTGCTCAGTTCAACTCAAGCATTTCTAAAATAACTCCAGATATCAAAAAACGTATGATTGAAGGCAACTCATGGAGAGAGGATTGCCCTGTGTCACTTGCTGATTTACGATATATTCAAGTAGACCATTTAGACTTTACAGACAACATTAGCAGAGGTGAAATTATTGTCCACAAAGATGTAGCCAAGGAGGTTGTTGATATTTTTGAAGAGTTATATAACATGAACTATGCTATAAATCAAATGCGTCTAGTTAGTGACTTTAATGGTAATGATTGGCAATCTATAGAGGCAGACAACACTTCAGCTTTTAATTGTAGAAAAGCAACAGGAAGTAAAAAATGGTCAAAACACTCTTATGGTAAAGCGATAGACATTAACCCCATAGCAAATCCTTATATTTCAAAAAGTGGAAAAATCTCTCATAAAGCCTCTTTAAAATATAGGAAAAGAGTCCATAAAAACTTAAGTAATTTAAAAGATAGAGCCGTACTTTTACCAGATGACCCAGCTACAAAAGCTTTTAAAAGCCATAACTGGAAATGGGGTGGTGATTGGCACACTATTAAAGATTATCAGCACTTTGTGAAGAAGTAAAAGAGATAACTTTCTCTTGTTCCTACGTACATAGTTTAATTAACTTTTAATATTGATTAGTTTATACTTTAACTATAAACTTAAAAGGATTAAAAAATGACAGTAACAGCAAAAGATTTAAGATTTAATATTTCCATGCTTTTTGATGTATTGAGTAAAGGTGAAGATATTCTTATTACCTATAGAGGTAAAGCAAAAGCGAAACTAATTGCCTACAATCAGCCCTCTTCAGATAAAAAAACAGATACCATTTTTGGAATGTGGAAAGATAGAGAAGAAGATGTGGACACAATGATTCGCAACATGAGAAAAGGTCGTAGTTTTGATATATGATAAACTACTTGATACTGATGTACTCATTTGGTATTTAAGAGGAAATCAAAATGCTTATGACCTTATTCATAGTATTGGTGAATTTGCTATCTCTGCTGTGACCTATATGGAGTTGGTTCAAGGTATGAGAAACAAAGATGAGCTAAGAGCTTTAAAAAGAGCTTTGAAACAGTGGAGAGTTAAAACAATATATATAAATGAAGAGATTTCAGCACAAGCACTTTTTTATGTTGAAGAGTATTTTTTAAGTCACTCTATGCAATTAGCCGATGCCCTTATTGGAGCAACTTGTGCTACTCATGGAATGACGCTTTACACTGCTAATGATAAGCATTACAAGGTTATTAAAGAGCTAGATATTTTTGTTTTTAGACCTTAATTATTCTTACTGGAGCCTAGGGGTGATAACGATAACCTAAGTCACTTCACCCTAAATACAAAGAAAATAGAAGAAATACCATGCCCAGAAAACCAAGAATAGGGATAGTAAAACATTTTAATAGATTTTAGATTAATATATTAATATAATTATTATTTAAGTATAATCTATCTATTAACAATAATTGGAGCCATTATGAAAAAAATATTTACTACAATCCTACTTCTCTCTCTTTTCTCACTGAACACTGTATCGGCAAAAGGCTTTGGTAGAGATGATATTGTCGAATTTTGTACCGACAAAGCACTGCCTATAGCAGGAAAACAGTTTAATGG
>Ga0256832_1000759_pt1 | contig 21281 bp, 21 predicted proteins | sample 134614metaG_FD_190534 | JGI IMG/M metagenome (GOLD analysis project Ga0256832, IMG submission 190534) | Hydrothermal vent microbial communities from Lau Basin, Pacific Ocean - 134-614 | ecosystem: Environmental > Aquatic > Marine > Hydrothermal vents | place: Pacific Ocean: Lau Basin | collected... | reverse complement strand
AGCCCGGACGATGACAGGAACTTATTTGAAGCTATCATTGTTTACTTCATGCATCAACTCCCAAAGCATAAAATAAAAATAACGGAAATCATGGAAACACTTCAAACCACATCTGCCAAAAGAAAATTTATCAGTATGTACGAGGACCTTATTGAGCAAGGCATCGAGCAAGGCATCGTGCAAGGCATCGAGCAAGGTATTGAGCAGGGTATTGAGCAGGGTATGGCAAAAGGTATGAAAATGGCTATTGTTAAGTCAGTAAGGAAAGGGTATGAAATTGGATTGAGCCTAGAACAGCTTTCGCTTCAGAATGATATTTCCATTGAAGAGGTGAAAAACATATTAAAGTTTTAGTAAATTAAAGAAAAATTTGAACGCAGATATCAGGCAAAAGAGGATACCTGTTGCATAGAATGTAGGTATTACAAAATGCACTTTTTTGATTTAAGAAACTGATATCATCCCGTAGGGATGTAATCTTTGTAGCCCTGGACGAGCGATAGCGAAGTGCAGGATTAATAAAAACATCCTAAATTGTTTTGGCGGTATTTTTGCTTGGTCAAGGTGAATGGAGTACGGTGGATTTGATTTGCAAAAATAGTGACAAAATAATGCATTAGCGCATCTTTGTGGAGTTTGTAATACACACATTTTGAGGAATGAAATGGTGGAGGATAGGGCTACTTAAGAGATATCACCCTGTTGTAATAGAGATTTATCTGATACCGCATTAGTACAGCTCTGCAATAAAAATTGGTCCGTTTCTATTCGCGTATCACCCTGTCGATGGGATACCCTTTTAGCTTCCAGGATTCGATCAATTTATTCAATTGCCGGAGCATATATTGGGAGTCGATTTCAAAATCCAATCTCCTTTCCCTGCCATCCCGGAGGAGAATCAAATAGTTCTGTTTTGTCTTTCCGGCTAATTCTTGCCCTACTTCCTGAACAGTTTCCTGAGGCAAAGAGTACTCGTCCTTTAATATGAGTTTATCGACCTGATTCAATGGGATATTTTCTTTATCGCTTCCATCTTTTGATTTAATCCGAATCTCATCGACATCCATTTCTATCCGTTTATCTCCCGCGGATAAACGCATTTGTCTTTGACTGCGTACCGAATAAACAAGAACACCAACGTAAAGGCCTATCACCAAAATAGTTAACCAAACAGGTGATTCATATATATTGACAAGTAGCCCGTTTATGGCACCTGCGAGAAGCAATACAAGTAATTGCTTACTCCTGAAGTTGTAGTACTTTTTGTTTTCAACTAACCCTGCTTTAAACATAGAATCAAATTTTGTTAATGAACTCGCCCCCTCCAATTCTCAATGGGCCATTTGCTTTATCATAGATTATATCAATGAGTCAAACAGGGGTGACCAAACGATTATCTCAACCATTTCAAGATAAATATACGGCTTTTTATGAAATGGTGAAGGTTGTAGGGCTTATAAAAACGAAGCCCGGTATCCTTCAAACAATAAGAGCCACTTCTCCACTAATTATACTACTACTACAATGATGCAGTGGGCAAGAAGGTCATGGTCGAGTGTGCTTTGTAATCGAATTGGTCTCCAGAAAGATATACTTTATATTTGGATTTCGATGCTTGATGCGCTCTTTAATCTCGCTTATTAAGGGCTCAATATCAGATATGCTCAGTTCGTCCTTAAAATTAATACCGGCACCGAGCATGATTTCATTGGGAGATAGATGCATGGTTTTGATATTGCCGTAATACTCGATTTCGTCATAGGTATCCAAAACCGAACGAATGGCATTAATATCTTCCTCTACCGCCGCTTCACCCAATAACAAATGTCTGGTCTCCTTCGCCATGAAAAAGGCGACAAAGGCCAATAGCAATCCGATTAATATCGAAGATATAGCATCAAAAACAGGGTTGTCGAAGTAGTACATCAGACTAAGCCCTATCATCGCGATCAGCAACCCGATAACAGCGGCTCCATTTTCAATAATGATGGCTATAGACACGGCATCTTTACTGTCTCTCAAGGCGGACGCAAATCCTTTAGGGTGGGTTTTTCGAAACTCTTTCCAAGCAACCCAAAGGCTCGCCCCCTCAAAGAGGATGGCGCCAGACACCACCCCGTAATTCCACCATTTCATATTAGGGGAAGCATCTATCTCCCGGTGCTCAAACAGGTGTTTGACCCCTTCATAAAGCGCGACGCCCCCACCAAGAGCAAATATAAAGATGGCCACTATAAAGCTCCAAAAATAGACCTCCATACCATACCCAAATGGGTGATCTTTGTCCGGAGCGACCTTACTCCTTTTGATCCCCAACAATAAGAGAAGTCCATTGACGGTATCAATTACGGAGTGAATGCCCTCGGACAGCATGGCTGAGCTACCGGTAAAAAAAGATGCGATAAACTTTAGTACCGCAATGCCTAAATTGGCTGCTATCGAAGCAAATATTGCAAGTTTTGATCCTCCTGATGCCATTCTATTCTTTTGTTTTCACAAATGTACAGTTATTTAGGTCACCATGCCTTCATTCACAGGTCTTTTTTATACTTTTCGGAAATGCTCTATGATCTTTCATTACGATATAGTGACTGCCACAGCAGCCAATGGATTACATCCCCTTTTCAGGGTGCTTCCCCCTGGCTTGGCGGAACAGGGCTGTCACTTTATCGATCACTTGCTCTTTGGGGGTGTCCGGAGGGATAGGGGGGTAGAAGCGAACCTCTTTTTTTGCGTAATCAAAGGTCACAGGTATGATCGGGACTTTTGCTTGCCGGGCGATATAGTAAAATCCCGATTTGATTTCCTCCACTTTGCTGCGGGTGCCTTCCGGAGCGATGGTGAGAAGAAAGTGCGGCTCTCTGTTGAATATCCCGACCACCTGATCGACTAAGCCGTGGGAGGAGCGCCTATCGACGGGATATCCTCCTAACCACCGCATCACTCCACCGAGGGGGAATCTAAAAAGGGATTCCTTAGCTAAAAATCGTGTGGGAATACCATAAACTTTACGGACGGCGAGCCCGAGAAAAAAATCCCAATTGCTCGTATGGGGGCCTACGGCAAAAACGGCTTTTTGTACGGATTTGCCGATCTCTACATTAGAGATTTTCCATCCCAAGACTCGAAAGAGATATGCTATGATGTTTTCGATCATAAAGAAGTAACGGTTTATTGATTCCAATCAGGAAAAAAGGCATCTTTGAAATAACGCAATCGAAATGTGTCGAGGTCCTGCTTATCTCTCCAAATCCCAATGACATCAAAACGGATCTCCCCATCGTAGCCTGTTTCATCCAAATACAAACCGGCCATGATGGTAAGATGTTTCATTTTTGTTGGGGTGACGAAGTGCTCCGGTTGGGCCAGAGTATTGCCCGTCCGGGTCTTGACTTCGACAAAAACCAAGGTGCCGGCATCCATAGCTATGATATCCACTTCCCCCCGCCCTTTGCGCCAATTAGTCTCGAGGATTTCACACCCGATTTTTCTCAAATGGCGCACCGCCATTTCCTCTCCTCGTTTTCCCAGTATGTTATGTTTTGCCATTGGGGTTGATTTTCAAATGCTAAAATAGTAAAATCTGATTACTTTGGATTGGGAACGGGAGTGTGTGAATTACAAACTGCACTAAACTAATCTAAACAAACAGCTCGGAAGAACCCCGACTCCAAAGCTGACGAAGGAAGACTTGGAAGCGGAGAATACCCGCAGGAACGATTGGCACAAACTTGGAAACTGTGCAGTTTGCTATACACACGGTGAATAGAGTATATTATGTTTATTACATAGTGTACTATTCATGAAAGTAATACAGGGAAGAATGAGCAAATTTTAATCTATACCAGTCGATTTGGAACTCAAAACAGTTCTACCCGCATATTCCATTGGAATTACAGGTACTCAAGCAATGGACAGAGCACTTGCATAATGACTATTTAAGCATCGAAGAGTTAAGGAAAAATAGCGAGGTTATACGGGGAATTATGTTCTACCTAGAACACTAGCCAAACCCGAAAGTGCGGCAACCTCTTGTTAAGAGGCTACCGCACTTTTACTGCTTTCTTGATATAGAGTTGATTGAGGGGATACAATGAAATAAACGTTATGCTCAACGTATCCTTTTCACCCATCCTAAAATCTTATCCATTTTCCTTCTTTAACTATTGCTCCGTTATTGTCCAAAATCGTATAGGTATATGTTCCGGAAGGCATCAGGCCGAGTTCAAACTGATTCTCTCCTTTAATCACACGAGCTGAAAAGACCATTTGACCTTCGATGCTAAACAATTTAATACGGTATTTGTCACCGGCAGTGACATCGCCTAGATCAACATTCAACAGGCTTGAAGAAGCAGGATTCGGAAAAATGCGAACCCCTTCAAGAGATAATGGCTGGTCAATAGAAGAAGTGATTTGCCCTTTTTTATTAATTCGTATAAAAAAAGCATCTTGTCCCGAATGATCTTGGTATCTAACCATCCCTGAATACAAGCAACTGCTATCTCTCAGTGCTTTGACGTCCGTGATGGTGCTCAAACCGTGCTCTACATCCAAAAAATACCCCGCCTTATAAGTCCAAATCTTATTCAAATCATTGTCTAATTGGACAAATTCCTTAGACAGTGTGGAAAGACAGATAACGTTGTCATACACCGCATCGATGCCTCGTCCACTCGTTGAATGGAAGCCACTGCCTTCAATCGGAAAAATGATTTTACTCTTTTCCACCACCATATCTGAGCTCAATCGATACATTATCAAATTGTCAACCTCTCTTCTGCTGTATGGATCCTCAAACCAAAGCCCCCCCACACTGATATACTTTCCGGAGGGAAGCCGGATGATATGTCCATCTCCACAAGCCACTCTTACATCAATTATCTCTTTTCCGTATCGCATCCAGTTAAGGCGCTTATCCAACAGTACAGGAGAATACCCTCCCCATCCCAAATACCCATCATGAATGGGGGAGGGGATAATATCTACTAATGAAAAGTCTATTCGTCTATTGGGAAAAACATTATGATACAATATCTTAGGAGCATTATTGAAGGTAAAAACGACATCATCATAAAACGGGTTATTATTCGATTTTAACGGATTTCTCACCAACCCCACGAAGGTGCTATCGTTGACCAAATGTCCCGTATGATCATGAAACGTCATATGGGGAATGTAGAGGGTGTCATATCCATGCAGCTGGAGATCATACCGCCCGATCTTATATACCCCGATGTAATCTTTCCATTGTCTTTGCAAAGAATCGTAAAATACCCGGGTATCGGAAATAACCATAAAATAAGAGGTATCCTTGGATGCAATCAAATACTGTGCCCGGATAGTAGTGGCCTTCAGCTTAATTCTGGATTGTTGGTACACCTGTCCCTCCGGAGAAACTTTTCGAAAAGCTAAGCCCAATAATTGCAGACCAGAATCTTCCATATAGGTGAATACCGAAAACAACAATAAGGTGTCCGGACTCAATTCCTCCGTTTGAAATAATGCATCTACTTTACCGGTGCCTTCACTATGGTATTGATAATACCCGAGTTGAGCAAGGAGATTCAGATTAACTAATAGGAATATGATTATTGTGAAATACCTTTTCATATTTAAAACATTTTGAAGGTTAAACGAAAAATGGGTCAATTGTTCTAATGTAGAGCAATTGACCCATGATTCGACTATTTTGGCCATTGACTGCAATTAAACATCGGCGGGCGGACCGGGGAATTCGGCCTTTCCTTTAATATACCATATAAGGCCCCACCTTTATTGTCAAAGATTTTGTCTGTACGCCAATATTCATAGTAATGACTTATACATAGAGCACCATTGAATGACATATTCAAATATAAAAATATTTCATTCGGTCTATTCAAATTTTGAGGGTCATGCAGTATGGCATCGATTTCATTTTGATAAAAATTGAGGTCTGTCTGACCTAAACATAGTATCTGTTCTTTGGTAGCATTGTCAAAACAGTAGCTTGTGGCTGCGTCATCAGGATTTGTGTGACAATCATCTTGGGGAAATCCGTCATCAACACAATGAACACGATAAGTACGGTAATCCATAATAAAATCCCCGGGAGTGACATCATTGGGATTAAGGTCCTTCCATCCATAAAGACCATCCCCCTTATCAATTATATCCGTCAGGTAATGGTTTTGATCGATACCGAACAGGTTGTTAAAATTAATGTGCTCCTCGATTTCATCAAATGCTAATCTGTTGCTGTTATTACAAAAACTGTAACCTTGAGCTGCAGGAAACTCATCATTAGGTCCAAAAGAAAGCGGCCAACTCATATTACCGTTAGTAGTACCTACAATGCTCATCACTCCCAATTTGAGATAATCGAAACTTGTACTATCTACCCAAATATCATAAGCAATTGGTACTTGGTTATTAGGATCCGGACATTCGCAATGAAAGTGATAAGAAATATAATCTAATGCTTTAGCTTGGAATGAATCCAAACCGGCTTGAGAAACCGTGCCTTGATTCTTTTCGACCTCAATTAAATCGACTCCAACAAAAAGTTCCCCATCAAAATTGCCTGGATCGCCATATGTTTCATTGAAATTTGTCTCCGTGATGCTCACTACTTCTTGATCAGTATAGGGTCCTGACCTCAAAGACACCCCATCAACAGACAACACTTTATCTTTGCTACTCATGTTTTCTTTTTGACATGACCAAGCGGTTAGTAATAGGGCAAAAAAGCTAATAATAATTAACGTTCTTGCGTTCTTGCGTTCTTGCGTTCTTGCGTTCTTGCGTTCTTCCTTCTTGCGTTCTTGCGTACATAATTAATTAATTTTATTGGTTAAAGAATAGAATAAACTGCATAGTTGTCTAAAAACAAGAAATGGGGTATGCCTCAAAGATAGCATTTTCATTAAAATTCACAAAATATTTTTCAATAAAAATGGATACAGCTCACGAGTTTGGTATAATAATTATGTAATTGTCTTTATTGCGATATTATATTCCGCTATAGCTAAATAAGTAAGGTGGAATTATACTTACTTCATTTTTATGTTAAAAAATACGAATGTGACTATATTAATAAAACAACTGTACTTCGACACCAAACAGCGTTTAACCCTATTTAATCTCGCTCTTCTTCTATCTCCTCTTTCCTCAATCTCTCGAGAAACACACGCCCAGCACTATAGCCTTAATGTAGAAAAAGATAGTTTCAATTGCTATGCCTGTTTTATTTAATCATGACATACTAACACCACCATTCTGACCAAATGCATTGTTCTCCGTTTTTCTATAACAGGCTTTATGCGTACTTTTACGGGCTAAAACTGAAGATATGGACAAGATGATAGCCCGTTTTCCCGACCAATTGCGAGAAGCCATACAGATAGGTGAAAAACTCGAACTCCAACAGCACCCAAACGAAATACATCAAATCTATGTCGCAGGCATGGGAGGCTCCGGTATTGGAGGGGACTTTGTCGCAGAGTGGGTGTTGGATCGCTGTCCGGTCCCCGTGTTTGTAAGCAAAGGCTATCGACTGCCCCGGTGGGTTGGCCCTTCTTCGACGGCTATTGTGTCTTCGTATTCCGGCAATACGGAGGAGACCTTGTCGGTCTATGAGCAACTGAAAGCGCGTGAGGTCCCCGTAATCGGATTAACCTCGGGTGGTGCCCTTATCCAAAACATCAAAAAGGACGGATTTGACGCGCTTCAAGTGCCGGGAAATTGGGCTTCTCCGCGTGCTTGTCTCGGCTACTCGATCGTCGGCCAACTCTATATCCTGCATAGGCTGGGGCTTGTGGATGACTTCTTCAAAAAACAGATCCTCGACGCGGCCGATCTGCTCGAAAATCAAATGGACACCATCCGGGAGGAAGCCCGGCAAATTGCCTCCCGGCTGAAAGGTAAATTCATCATGATTTATGCGATCGAAGGGATGGAACCCGTAGCGCTGCGCTTCAGACAACAGATTAACGAAAATGCTAAAACCCGGGCCGCCTATTATGTCATTCCGGAGATGAATCATAACGAATTGGTCGGATGGAAACACCAAGACCCACACCTCGTCTCGGTACACTTTCTCTCTGACTACGACAGCGAGCGCAACCGGATCCGGCAAGCTATCACCCAAGAAATTATGGAGGAAAAGGCTTCTGACGTCTTGCAACTCCGGGCCAAAGGGAGTTCCAAAATAGAACAATCCCTCTATCTCGTCTATCTCGGAGATTGGATATCCTGGTACCTCGCAGTGGAGCGCGGAGTCGATGCCATCGAGGTGGATGTCATCGATTACCTCAAAGGGGCATTGGCGAAGAGGAATTAAGGCAGAACATTCTCCTATTGCTCTTTCTTCAACTCAAACTTGGGAAATCCCACTTCCGGGAGGTCCGGACGTACTCCGGGGTCCGGTATAGGGATGGCTTCTTCTTTTTTGGTCATCGCCTCATGCAACAGGGTCGAATCAACAGATGCTTCGACCTCCCTAACGATAGACTGAATGCATTTTTTGCGCTTGTGGCGTTTGTACTGATCGATCCGGTGGGCCACCTCTTGATCGATCCGGTCTCTGTCGGGTTTCTCCTCCGTAGTACAGCCGGATAAAAGACCGGCCAAAGCCCAAACAACTATGATTGATAAGACGTATTTACTCGGCATCTTATTGATATTTTGAATGGTATTTTCCCATTGTCTCTTTGCGCTCGGCTTCTCTTTTCTGCAGGATAGAGTCAAATTTTGACCGGAAAATCGAGTCGTGTTTCACCTCGCACAACGAATCCAATTGCCCTTGCAGTACAATGAGCTCCTTGCGGTAAAACGAATCGATGAGATTGCGCTCGGCCCGGGTCAATGGCCGGTCCGGATCTTCGCATTGCCAGTGTAAGGTGACGAGCAGTAATAACAAGCCTCCTCCTATCAGCGGTCTCCTCCCAAGAGACCGTGATATCTTCATCTTGGTGGACCGGAAGTCAATCGTTTGACTAAAAAATACACTTTTCATACGGTGAAGATATTTCATATCCGGCAACTTAATCAATGACTTTTTTGCGCAACTCGAAATTTTGTCCCAGATACACCTTACGCACCATTTCATCTTCCGCCAACTCCTCTGCTGTCCCATCCTTGAGAATGGCGCCCTCAAACATCAAGTAGGCCCGGTCTGTGATGGAGAGGGTCTCCTGAACATTGTGGTCGGTGATGAGGATGCCGATGTTTTTCTGCTTGAGCTTGGCGACGATGGATTGGATGTCCTCTACAGCGATCGGGTCGATTCCCGCAAAGGGCTCGTCGAGTAGGATAAACTTCGGGTTGACGGCCAACGCCCGGGCGATCTCCGTCCTCCGCCGTTCTCCTCCGGACAGCGAATCCCCGATATTCTTACGCACTTTCTCCAGGCCAAACTCTTCGATAAGCGACTCCATTTTGTCTTTTCTCTCGGACTTGCTCATGGGCATAAACTCCAATACCGCCATGATGTTTTGCTCTACGCTGAGCTTGCGAAAGACCGAAGGTTCCTGCGGAAGATAGCCGATGCCCCGCTGTGCGCGCCTGTACATCGGCAGTCCGGTGATATCCTTATCATCCAGATACACCTCACCGGAATTGGGTTTGATAAACCCGACCACCATATAAAATGTCGTGGTTTTACCGGCCCCATTGGGTCCGAGCAACCCGACGATTTCCCCTTGCCCGACGGTTATCGACATTTCTTTGACGACCTGACGGGCGCCATAGTACTTGACCAGTTTATGTGTTCGAAGTATCATTTGATTTTTTTATTTTTCATGCATGCATTGTGCTAAATTATATTTTGAAGGGTATGAAATCGTTGACTATCGACCGACCAATCATTAAAACCCTTCCACCTTAACCTCCGTATCCCAATTGGCTCGAAGTTTGTCGAGTTTTTTGACGACGACCGTTTCCGGTTGGCGGTGCATCCACCAACTGCCCGGATCCCATTGGCAATTGGCATTGATATCCTCCACGATCCGGAGCTGATATTGCCCGGGAGGGATCAAAGACCAATGCTTGGACATGATGGAATCTACAGGGGTAAAACACCATTGCCGCAGGGTTTTATTGTCCGATTCCAAGGTTATGAGAAGCGGCGTGCTCTTCTTTAAGTGCACTACCTTGACCGTCAATCCACTCATCTCCTCAGGATCCACCACCGGAAGGCGAACGGCAATCGTATCTTTTGAGAGACTATCGTTGATTTGGACCAAGGCCCCGGGGAGGAAGTTGACCCGGTATTTGTGTTGTGGCGTCCATGGATAATACAAATGCCAAGGTCCTCCGGTAGTATCTACCTCCAGGGTCCACAAGGAGTCGGCCACAATGAGGCTGTCGTCCCGGACAAACCGGATATTAGCACGGTTGGGGCGAAGCCATTGGTTGGGTACCAGGATCCAGCCTTTTTTCGGGCCTTCAGTGGATAGTACGGCCTTGTCAAATCCGGCTTTGGGCACTTTGCATCCACCCGGCCGCCCTCCCAAATAGGTAACCGTGTCCATAAGTTTGTCGCCGTCCAATATCAGGACTTTGGAAGTGTCCGTAGTGGTAGAGGGGAGCAACACAAAAAAGGTGTCTTTCTTCCTCATCGCGGGCAGGGTATCCCCTTCGAGCGAGGTCGCCGACGGGGAGATGGGCGAAGTGCTGAACACCACTTTTAGGGTGCGATAGCAGCTCTTGGTATCCACTATACGGCTCCCCTTTAACGGGGTGAATACCCGAATGGAGAGCGGCGGGTTGGAGTCTTGCAAGAAGACCATGGAATCTATAAACCCGATTTTCTCCTTGGGTAAATCATATTTGTAATTGAGGTTTTCATCTTTTAAAGCGAAGAGCATAAAACGATCGCGCTTGAGATACTTGAGATGAAAGTCTCCTGACGCGGATGTCTTGGCAAAATAATAGGGCTTCTCTTGCACCGGAAGGCTGTCCTTGTTCCGGTCGTAAAGCATGACCAGCACGTCTTTTACCGGCTCTCCGGTGAAGGCATCTACTACTTTTCCCTCCAACCGGAGGCTGTCGATGTGATCTCCGGTAGAGAACAAGAACGTCAGATTTTTAGCTGCATTTCCTTCATTGAAATCTATGATCGCATCTCCAAACTGTACGATATACGTCGTGCTGTCTTTGAGGGTCTCCTCCTCATCCAATCGGAGAATTACTTTTTTGCCTTTATTGACGATGGTAAACTTTTTTTCCAATGGCGGAGAGATGACGATATTGGCATAAGGGGATTTGAGCTTGACAAATTCATCAAATGTCAGGGTAATCTCCCGAGGCCGCACTCCAGTTTGATGGTTGGGCGTGGATTTGCCTTCGACCATTTTTGGAGGATCTGTATCCCTGGGGCCCCCGTTAATCTGCCCGACTTTGGCGCACCCCAACGCCAGGGACATGCCACTGATGAACCCTATCGCTCTAACTATTCGTTTCATGACACAAAGGTACTGCATTTTTGGTCGAACGACGATTGGGATAATAAAACTTCAAAACCTCAATAAAACACCCATTTCATTAATTCCTCTAACTTTGTGGTTGTCGATGTAAGACCGGTGTTTATTCCGGTTGGATTGATATGTTGAAAACTAATACCATATGCGACCATTTCATACCAGCCCCCTATCGCTTCCCCTATTGTTTGTCCTCGTAGTCTTGGGGATTTTCGCCGCTTGTTCGACCGGCAAAAAACACCTTTCAGAATCCTCCGGGGTGCATTTCCAAAAGACCATCAATTATGATGACATCTTAGCCCGGTCTGCTGCCGAACACCTACCGGTGGTCGTGTATTTTACCGCAACCTGGTGCGGCCCGTGCAAGGTGATGGACAAATATGTGTTTTCTGATGAGGAGCTGGCCAGGCGATTGAATACCGAGTTCATCAGTATCAAACTCGATGTGGACAACCCCGATTACAAAGACCTGGTCTATATCTACGACGCCTCCGCCTTGCCAACGATGGTGATGGTCAATCAGAAAGGTGCAGAGCTGGCCCGCAGAAGGGGGTCGTTGAGCATCTCCGGCGTCCATCGCTTTTTGGACGAGGGACTCCGTGCATTGGGCGACTAATACCCATTATCGACGGCAACTCCGGTCGTTCGGGCGGTATAGCGAGCGGATGCGTCGCCCTTTCTTGTGCCAAAACAGGCGTCCATTGTCCCATTCGATAAAATCGCCGTGGTCATTTTCAAACAATCCATACCGTCTCGACAAGGTGACCGGATACATGGTATGCCAGACAAACCATCCCGTTTTGCGTATTCTAACGGCATGGTGTAAGACCTCGATTTCGTACTGGTGATTCCAACTATCGCTTTCCTCCCAGTAGCCTTCGAGGCGATTTTCCCACTTGTGGCGTACAAACCGGATTTGGTCGTAGCGATCCGCATCACGATAATACCTCCGCCGTGCTCCTCGCCTCTCGTAATATCTATCATTTCCACAACGCCTTTCGCGCCGATACCAACGACCGGACCCACACCTGGAGGAGCTCTCATAACCCCCTCGTCCACTGGAGTATACTTCATCACGTATGACGATTTTGACGGGTTGTCCCTCTACATAACAAGCAGGTGGATCGATATCTGTCTTGTATTCCGGTATGAAATGGTGGGCATAGGAAGTAGTGAATAACCATGTTGCTATCAGAGATAAAACTAATTTCGCTTTCATGACTTCAAATTTTTGTAAAGGTCGCCGATGGGCTTCCTCCGGTGATTGAATACGTTGTCTTATCCTTTAGACGTATAATTGCAACAAAGTTACATCGGGACAATGTTAAACTATCTTAGCAGGACCATAAGGAAAAGTTAAAGTTGGAGCCCGCACCAAAAAGGCGTCTTACGCCGTTGGGCCAATTGGCCCACAGCATACAGTGGACTCAGGGTGTGATACCGGAATTGTACAAGGAGTAAAAAGGAAAGCCGGACAGCCCGTCAATGCCGGATAAATGTCCGGTTAAGCGGCAATTTGCCTCCCTCCAGATGCAGGTAGTAAAGTCCGGGAGTTAATTCCCGAGGGAGGTCTATTTGAAGTAGGTGCTCCCCAAAAACGCGTGATTGTAGCTGCGCTTTGACGGGGCGTCCCGAGGGGGCCATGATGGAGACGTGGTATTTTGACGGATCAGTAGAAGGGGTTTGAATCCGCAAGAAGTCTCCGCAGGGATTGGGGTAAAGATGGAGGGAGAGCGGATGGTTTTCGTCCGATGTGGAAGTGATTTTCTCGATTTCAATTTTGAGGGGGATATCCTCCAAATCGGTATTGACGACGAAAGACTGAAAGGTCTTAGACCATTGGATGTACTTCGATAGAAGCCCATCGACTCTTGGTAAAAATACCAGTTTCAACCATTTTTTCTCGATATTCAGGTCATTGCCTCCTGCATTGTAGATAAACTGTTTTCTAATGCCGTTATCGTACTGGCTTCTGACATCAGACTTCGGAATGGTAGGGGAAGAGAGGGCAACCAACTTGACCCGGGTCGTATCGTAGGCCAATCCAAACTGAATACCGGAGAGGGTCATTGAGGACGGGGAGTTCACCCAAACGGCAAGGGTGTCGCCAGCGACGAAGGTCGTATCCCGGATGGTAAACCGGATGGTATCCGCGCCCGTTCTTTGTCCGCATAGCGATATACTATTGCCTAAAAATATCAGTAAGAGGAACATGCTCGCCAGAAGAGGTCGAACCAGCTGAAAGTTGATATGGTGTATCCTGTGCATAATCTAAATTTTATTATTTGAAATGATGTCGGGCCGCATCGTCCAATTGCTCATAGAATGATTGTCCGTATTTTCGCACGATTGCATCTTTGGCAAACTCATACAAGCGGATATTGTTTTTCTTCCCTTTGGTACAAGCAGCAGAGCAAATCCCCCAATCATCATAATTGAGCGCGGTAAACGCTCGATCGGAATTTTCTTCCACACGGATGGGATACAGGTGGCAGGAGATGGGCTTCCAAAAATCGGATTCCCCCATTTCATACAAGACCTCAAAAGCGCACTTCCTAAAGCCGCGCGTATCCGAAGATAAAAACACGCAATCCTTCCCTTCCACCAATGTAGTACCCTTAAAATGATCTTTGTCATACTCCGCCCAAATGCCTTCCCGCTCCAGGACTTTGCGGGCTTCAGGTGTGAGTAAAGGCAGGACTTTGGGCAAGAGCTGCCGGATGCGGTTTATCTCATCCTCCTCGAGTGGAGCACCAAAATCCCCTTCGGAACAACAAGCACCTTTGCAGGCACTTAGGTCGCACTGGAAGCGCACTTCCACGATATCCGGGCTCAATAATTTGTCATCGATGATTAACAATGTTGCTTTTTTTAAGATTCAAAAACAAAAGTACATATTATTACCTTGTAGTACCGTAGAAATCTACTTCTTTGGGCATTTTTGCCGAAAAACCAAAAAATACAGACCATGGATACATTAAAAGAAAAGTTTAGCTTGCTTGCAAAAGCTATGCGGCCCGAAGTCAAATCAATGATAAAGGAGCACAGAGAAAAGCAAGTAGGGGACGTCAAATTATGGCAGTTGTATGGGGGCGCACGCGGTGTCAAATGCTTAGTTTGGGAGACTTCCGAACTCGATCCCAATAAGGGTATCCGGTTTAGAGGATACAGTATTCCCGAACTCAGGGAGCGCTTGCCTAAATTTCAAGGTGGCGATGAGCCCATGCCGGAAGCCCTGTTTTGGTTGCTGTTGGTGGGGGAAATACCGACAGAAGAAGAAGTGAAATGGCTCAGTGCCGAATGGTACAAGAGAAGTGAAGTCCCTGCCCACACCTTTAAGGTGATTGACGCTTTTCCGAAGGATACGCACCCGATGGCCCAGTTTAGTGCGGCAATATCTTCTATGAAAAATGACAGTGTTTTTGACCGGCGTTACTCGGAGGGCATGCATAAGACGGAGTATTGGGATGCCACGTATGAAGATGTCATGAATCTCATCGCCCGCATTCCTAAGGTAGCCGCCTACATTTACCGAAGATCATTCAAGGATGGGGTGATGGCAGAGCCGGACCCAAATCTGGACTGGTCGGGCAATTTCGCCAGGATGCTCGGGATAGAAGGCGATAAGTTCAAAGAATTCATGCGGCTTTACCTCACGATTCACTCGGATCATGAAGGGGGCAATGCTTCGGCACATACCACCCATTTGGTGGGATCTACCCTCTCAGACACCTACCTCACCTTTGCGGCGGGCATGAATGCTTTGGCCGGACCATTGCACGGAGCAGCGACGCAGGAAGTCATCCGTTGGGTGCTTGAAATGGTAGAGTCTCTCGGGACACGGACCCCCTCGAAGGACCAAATCAAATCCTACGTCCAACAAACACTGGACAGTGGAAGGGTAATCCCGGGATACGGACATGCTGTCTTGCGCCAACCCGATCCGCGGTTTATTGCCCAAAAGGGATTTGCAGAGCGCAATCTCGGAGAGGATGACCTCATTCAGACCGTATGGAAAATATTTGAAGTGGTGCCCCCTGCGCTTCAGGCTTTGGGCAAGGTGAAAAATCCCTGGCCGAATGTCGATGCACATTCAGGAGCGATATTGTACAATTTCGGCATCAAGGAATTCAATTTCTACACCGTAATGTTCGGGGTATCCCGGGCACTGGGGGTAATGGCTGCCCTGTGCTGGACACGGGCAATGGGACTTCCTCTGGAACGGCCGAAGTCTGTCACGACAAAATGGGTAAAGCAGCAGCTGGAGGATAATGCTTTCGGGTAATATGTCTTAACTCTGAAGAGCCGGCTCAATGAACTTTACCATTTCATACCGGCAAAAGAGCCTCTTCTTTTATTGATATGAATAAACTGATGGAAATAATCCTGCAAATTTTGATAGTTTGCAGGATTATTTCATTTTTGCATCGCTGATGCACCGGTCGTGACGAAGCGAAAAACAATTTGATCAATACCTAAACACAATAAACCTACGAAAAATGAATGTACCTTCAGATCTTAAATATACCAAAGACCATGAATGGCTAAGACTTAACGATGACAATACGGCGACTATTGGGATTACGGATTTTGCGCAGTCCGAATTGGGAGAAATTGTCTTCGTGGAAGTCGATACCGTCGGAGAAACCCTGGATGCCGAGGAAGTCTTCGGTACGGTTGAAGCGGTCAAGACCACTTCCGATTTGTTTTTGCCGGTAGCCGGAGAGGTGATGGAATTCAATCCCGAGTTGGATGAAAGCGAAGGCGATAATCCCGGGCTCATCAACTCGGACCCCTACGGCGAAGGATGGATTGTCCGCATTTCCGTCACGGACCCCTCCCAACTGGATAATCTCTTGGATGCGGAAGCGTACAAGGCCTTGATAGGATAGATTTGCGTAACCATTTAGGTGTTGTCAAAAGAGTTTTGGAACTCTCCTGTCAAATTAAAAAAGGCACTACACTCAAAATGGTATAAAAAAATCTTGTATTTTTACACCAAATCCGGCTTGCATTACATCTAAAGGGGTAGAAATGCCGGATGAAGCGCTTCGTTTTTGCTGTCACAATGGTGAAAGGCAATGCGAGAATGTGTCTTGTGCTAGAACTCTTTTAGACAAGATACCACTAAGGATGGCCATCGGGCGATTGTTATGAAGAATGGCGAACGGTTATGAAATATTTTATTCCGGCATTGATATGGGCGATTGTGATCTTGGTGCTTTCTTTAATCTCCGCCAACAAGATTCCCCACTTTGCGTGGTCTGACTTTATCGCATTGGATAAGGTAGCGCATATCGGGATGTATTTTGTTTTTGCGTTATTATTGAATGCCGGATTCTATTGTTCGGGACGCAAAGAGAGGCGGGTCCGGGAATATGTACTCTTCGGTGCCCTTTTCGGCTTGATTGTCGAAGGGCTTCAATATGTGTCTCATACGGGAAGGCATTTCGAATGGGCCGACGTCGTCGCCAACACCCTTGGGATGTACTTGGGGGTATGGAGTTTTATTAAGTCAAAAAACAATTTTAAGATATGTGGACTTTTTTTGAAAAAATTTTAGATCTGTTCAATTACGATATTAACATCACGGGGAAGACCCTTGGGATGTTTATCATCGGAATTGCTTTGGTGACCATTGCCGTGGTCTTGTTTTACAGGAATTATCTCAACAAGATGGCCCATTCTTCTCTGTCCGAAAAGTACAAGGACAAGAAGTGGAGTTCGCCGTTGGAAGCCCGGGATAAGTACCCTGAGGTGAATGTGTTCGAACACTCAGGGGATTTCCTCAAATTCGGGTTGCTCCTGGCGACGGGCTTGATATTGCTGTTTTTTAGCTGGACACAGTATGAAAAGCAAATGATAACCATGGATTATGATTATCAGTTGGATGAAGAGATAGAAATGGAACCACCCCAAACCAAGGAGCAAAAACCCCCACCACCGCCTCCGCCTCCGCCGGTCATCCAAGAAGTGCCGGATGAAGTTGTGGAAGAAGAAGAACAGCCGGTCTTCGTCGATCAGTCCGTCGATGAAGAGACCGTCGTGGAAGAACCGGAAGAAGTCGAGGAAGCACCTCCCCCACCTCCTCCCCCACCAAAGAAAAAGGCACCGGAAGAGATATTCCGTATTGTGGAAGATATGCCCCGGTTCCCCGGCTGTGAGGATAAGTCCTCTAAAGCTGAAAAGGTTAAGTGTTCGGAGACCAAGTTGCTCACCTTTATTAATAAAAATATCAAATACCCTCCCATCGCTCAGGAAAGTGGAGTCGAGGGAACGGTAGTGGTACAGTTTACCGTTGAGAAAGATGGCTCCGTTAGAGATATTAAAGTAGCGAGAGACATCGGAGCGGGTTGTGGAGATGAAGCCAAACGCGTTGTTAAGAAAATGGCTTCACAGTTCAAATGGACTCCGGGTAAACAGAGAGGACGTCCGGTGCGGGTTCGATTTACCTTGCCTGTCCGGTTTAAACTGCAATAAGCAGACATAGTATTTATTAAGATATAAAGCGACTATGTATCCTAGCATAGTCGCTTTTTTATTTGTATCGATTGTTGCCGGCTCTTAGCAGGACTATTGCTACAGAGGTTGAAATAATCGGCTTATACGCCTTTCGTATTCGGCCTTCGTTCGATGATTCGTCTGATTCCATCCCGCCTATTGACCTATATTCTGGTTTGTCTCTTGATCGTCGATGACATGACCTTTTCAACAGAACAGCAAGTCGACAAATAATGTCATAGTTCGCTTATTATTAGGGATTTAACTCCGATTCCATACACCATTTTCCGGTCATATAACATCTATAATAATAGAAACCAACCACACACAATGTACTTGTGGTTTTGGATTATTATTCAGTAAAAAACATGTGTTATGTGGACTATCATCCAAAGAGTAATTGATCTGTTTCATTGGGACATTAACCTCACCGACAAGGCACTTGGGGTATTTGTCGCCGGGATAGCATTGTTGGCTGCAGTTGGGGTCCTGTTGTATAGAGCGTATCTCAACCGGAAGCTCTCTTCTTCTTTATCTGAAAAATACAAGGATATGAAATGGGGCTCGCCTTTAGAGGCCAGGGATAAGTATCCCGAGGTCAATGTGTTTGGACACTCGGGGAATATCCTCAAGTTGGGATTGCTACTGGCGACGGGCTTGATGTTGCTGTTTTTTAGTTGGACACGGTATGAAAAGGAAACAGCATTTGTGTTTTATGATGATTATCCGCCGGAAGAACCCATCGAAACGACCCCTCCGCCCACCAAAGTGCCAAAGCCCCCACCGCCTCCTCCACCACCTGTCATTCAAGAGGTGCCGGATGAGGTCCCGATAGAAGAACAACCGGTATTCTTAGATCAATCTGTAGGTGCAAATTCAAAAGTGGAAGAACCGGATGAAGTGGAAGAAGCACCTCCACCTCCTCCCCCCCCGCCGAGGAAAAAGGAGCCGGAAGAGATATTCCGCATTGTGGAAGATATGCCTAGATTCCCCGGGTGTGAAGGGGAGTCATCTAAAGCAGCTAAGGTTAAGTGTTCTGAGTCTAAACTGCTCACATTCATTAATAAAAACATCCAATACCCTCCCATCGCACAAGAGAGCGGAGTAGAGGGTGTCGTCGTGATACAGTTTACCGTTGAGAAAGATGGCTCCGTTAGAGATATTAAAGTAGCGAGAGACATCGGAGCGGGTTGCGGAGATGAAGCCAAACGTGTCGTTAATAAAATGGCTTCCCGGTTCAAATGGACACCGGGTAAACAGAGAGGACGTCCGGTGCGGGTTCGATTTACCCTTCCGGTCCGCTTTAAGTTGCAATAGGAGGACGGAAACCTTTACCCCTCATCCATGGCTTCGACATTGGTCTCCCAAATCCGGTTTTGACGTTCGAGTTCCTTTTTTAGCTCTGCATATTTTTTGAGGACGGCCTCACTTTCAGGAGATTGGTAGAAGGACGCATCTTGCAGTTTTACTTCGATAGCGGTGATATCTTTTTCCAAACGTTCGATGGCGCGCTCGGCGGATTTAATTTTGTTTTGAATGGACTTGCGGGTATTGTAATCCATCTTGGGCTTCTCCTTCTTAGCCTCGGTCACCGTATTCATGACGGAGAGGGAGGCTTCCCGGAGGTTGAGCATTCCGGACTTTTCTAAGAAGTAGCTGACATCCCCGAGGTATTCTTTGATGCCTCTATTTTCAAAATAAAAGGTTTTTTCCGTCAATCCTTTGAGAAAAGCCCTGTCGTGCGACACTACGATGATGGTGCCCTCATAGGCCATAAGTGACTCGCGCAGGACTTCCATCGAAATCATATCCAGGTGGTTGGTGGGCTCATCCAGTATCAGAAAATTAGTGGGTCTAAGGGTCAAGAGCGCAAGGGATAACCTTGCGCGTTCTCCTCCCGACAAAACGCTTACTTTCTTCTCTACATCTTCCCCACTGAAGAGAAAGGAGCCGAGGATGGTCCGGACTTTCGAACGGGTAGCTTCTGTCGCTTCATTCTCCATGGTTTGGAGGACGGTCAATTTGGGGTCCAGGCGGTCGGATTGGTCCTGTGCATAATAACCCGGCAGGACATTGTGGCCTAAGGATACCTGTCCCTCGTCGGCTTTGTATTGACCGGTAATGATTTTGACTAAAGTGGATTTGCCCCTACCGTTCTGTCCGATAAAGGAGACTTTTTCGCCCCTTCTCACCTGAAGGTCCACGCCCCGGAGTACGTGATTGTCCCCAAAGGATTTTTTTATCTCCTTCACATCTACTACCAATTCCCCGCTTCTCGGAGGAGTGGGAAACCGTAGTTTCATTTGCTTCGTATCGATCTCCGGGGCGTCGAGACGCTCGATTTTATCCAATTGCTTCATGAGGGATTGTGCCATCTTGGCTTTGGTGGCCTTTGCCCGGAAGCGATTGATCAACATCTCCTTGCGCTCTATCTCCTTCTGCTGATTCTCAAAAGCGGACTGCTGAATGGCAACGTGTTCTTCTCTCTGGGTCAGGTATTGGTCGTAATTGCCGGTATAGCGATAGGTCTTCCCATTCCGGATTTCCATTATCGCTTTCGATACATTATTGAGGAAGGTCCTATCGTGCGAAATGACGACATAAGCCCCGGTATAATCCCGCAGGAACGACTCCAGCCAAATGATGGATTCGATATCGAGGTGGTTGGTGGGCTCGTCCAAAAAGAGATAGTCCGGCCTGCGCAACAAGAGTTTAGCCAGTTCGACCCGCATCAGCCATCCTCCACTCAGGGTGTCCAGCTGGTGTCCCATCCGCTGCTCGTCAAATCCCAGTCCCTTAAGAATTTTGATGGCCCGGCCTTCGGCTCCGCCGGCATCTAAGACAGAGAGTTGCTCTGTTAGATTGGAGTAGTGATTGAGCTTTTCGAGATACTCTTCACTTTCGTAATCGGTGGCCGTTTCGATGTATTTTTCCAGGGTATTCAACTCTTCTTCGAGCGCCTTGACATCCTCAAATGCAGAAAGGGCTGCCTCTAAGATCGTGATGTTCTTCTCGGCGGTGAGCACTTGTCGCAAGTGCCCGATACTCGCATCCTTGGGGATGATGACGTCTCCGGTAAAAGAAACTCCATCATTGGTGATAATCTTCAGGAGGGTGGATTTTCCAGCTCCATTTGGCCCGACCAACCCGAGTTTATCCTTCATTTTAATCGTACAGGAGATATTGTCGAGCACCCTCCGGTCTCCGTATTGAACCGTTATGTTCTGCATCTGAATCATGGTGCAAAGAAGCGAAAACTCTTCGAGATGTAAAAGGATTCCCAATAACATTTGTAGGTCTCGAGTGAGGTGATGAGGG
>Ga0256832_1000758_pt1 | contig 21284 bp, 23 predicted proteins | sample 134614metaG_FD_190534 | JGI IMG/M metagenome (GOLD analysis project Ga0256832, IMG submission 190534) | Hydrothermal vent microbial communities from Lau Basin, Pacific Ocean - 134-614 | ecosystem: Environmental > Aquatic > Marine > Hydrothermal vents | place: Pacific Ocean: Lau Basin | collected... | reverse complement strand
TCCAAAAATTTTTTATGAAACCGATGAATATAAACAAAGCCACAGAGAGCTTTTTATAAGCTGTTATCATAAAGAGTGCATAAAAAATATAAAACTTTATGACGGAATTTATGAAATTTTACAGGAATTATCCAAAAGATTTACTCTAAATATAGCCACAAACGCTTCTGATTTTTTTGCAAGAAAGATGTTAAACCACCTAAAAATCGAGAAATTCTTTAGCGTCATTATAGGAAGAAATAATGTAAAAGAGGTAAAACCCCATCCTGAAATGATAGAGACTATTTTAAAAAGCACAAAAAGTGATAAAAAAAATACCCTCTTAATAGGAGACAGCCAAAAAGATGAATTAACGGCAAAAAATGCTAAAATAGATTTTATTTTCGTATCGTGGGGATTTGGAGAAAAGATAGAAAACCCTCCTACCGCAAACAATCCAAAAGAGCTTTTAAATATGATTTTAAACGACATTTAACGCTTAGTTGGATATCATAGCAAGATGGATGAATTAAAAAGAGCCAAACTTTTAAAAGAGCTCTATATCTACAAATATTTAGGATTTGAATACTTTAAGGATATAACAGCTTTGATGAGAACAACCGATCAATTTTTGAATCTCCCAAATGACTGGGAGGAACTTAAAAAAGTAGTTTTAAACTGCAGACTCTGCCAGCTTTCTAAGACAAGAAAGAATGTAGTTTTCGGAGAGGGAGATATTCACGCTAAGGTGATGTTTATAGGAGAAGGACCCGGAGCTGTTGAAGATGAGACGGGAAGGCCGTTTGTAGGAAGAGCGGGACAGCTTCTAACCAAAATTATAGAAAATGTTCTTGAAATAAAAAGAGAGCAAGTCTATATAGCAAATATAGTAAAATGTCGCCCTCCAAACAACAGAGTGCCCCTTCCTGAAGAAGTTAGGATGTGCAAACCTTTTTTATTAAAGCAAATAGAGCTAATTTCTCCTAAAATAATTGTAGCTTTAGGTTCAACAAGCTACAGACATCTAACCGGAGATAATAAAACACCCATATCTAAAATAAGAGGAGAGATTTTGGATTTTAACGGCATAAAACTGATTCCAACTTTCCATCCAAGTTTTCTTCTAAGAAACCCCTCCGCCAAAAAAGACGTATATCAAGATATGCTCAAAGTAAAAGCGATGCTATGAAAAAGATAGTGATAATTTTGCTTATAGCCTCTTCTTTATTTGGCGTAGGGAAAAGATTAAACACGTCCATCCCGCCGGCGAAAAATATTATAATAGATTTAGATCCTTTTGAATGTTTTGGAGAATGTCTTAGAGACTATCTAAAAAGAGGCTTGATATTCTCTTTTTTGGCAAAAGCTAAAGGGGATGAAAATTTCAAAGAGCAGTATGCAAATCTGGCTTTAAGTTTAAATATTCAAACTCAAAACAGCGCTCCTTTCTTAGCCGATACAAAAGAGGTAAAAGAGGAGTTTGACTATGAAAAGAAGGGTTCTTACACAAAAATAGCCCTTCTTGTTCCCCAAAAGATTATAGGAAAATATACAATAACGGTAACAAATTCCATTCTCTCATATCTTATTTTTAGAAACAGCGACTTTGATTTTGAAATATTTAACTGTGAAGATGAAAAAGAGGAGTCAATTTTAAATGCTCTAAGAGAGATAAAGGAGAAAGGGTATAAATACATAGTAGCGGCAATGACTAAAAAGGGAGCTAAAACCATTGCCCTAAACGAAAGAGATCTTCAAGTATATATTCCAACCGTAAATAAAATGGACACATCCTACGCCACAACTCCCAATATCTATTTTGGAGGAATCGATTATCTAAAACAGATAGAAAAACTATCAGAATTTTCAAACGATAAAGTAGCCTATTTTAAGGATGAAAGCCCGGTAAGTTCAAAAATAAGCTATTTTGTAGAGCAAATTTTTCAAGATAAAATAGTTTACAGAGGAGAGATAGAAAGAAAAAATAAAAACTACAGATGGCTAATAAAAAATAACTTCTATCTAAATGATGCTACGATATTTTTAAATACTCCGTTAATAAAAACAAGCCTTATTTTATCTCAAATAAGATATTATAATATTCATCCCTATATCTCTTTATCGACTCAAATAAATTATAATCCATATCTCTTAACGCTAACTCAATATGCAGATAGGAAAAATATGCTGATAGCAAACTCAATTCTCAACCAAAATATAAGATTAGAAGATATAAATTCTGTTTTAAACAACGATATCAGATTTAATTGGATAAACTACTCAACTTCAATAGGAATCGATTTTCTATATTCATCTTTCATAGATGAATTTCAAGATGAAAGAGTATTTAAAGAGCAGCTAACTAATAATCAGGTAGATTACCAAATAGAGATTTTAAAACCCTCTCTTTCCGGATTTGAAAATATAGAGGAGGAGTAACTCTCCTCTTTAATGATCATGAGTTTTGGCATATTCAGGAGTGCAAAAAATTCCACAATGACACTTTCCATGTTTGGGAATCTCCTCTTCTATAGCCGGTTTGCAAGGGCATATCCTATCATCCGCGCTTTTATATTTGCCATTCTCCTCTATAACCATAAAACAGGGACAAAATCTCTTTCCATAAATCATCTTGTTTCTCGTAAGTCCCATTAAAACACCCTCATTAACCTCTTCATTGGGATTATAAACCCAGCCAAACTGATTACACACTTTATCGGCAAACTTTTTAGTCTTCTCCATTTCGGCCAAAAATTCATCCGAACTCATATCAACAGATTTCATGATGTCTCCTAATAAACTTTTCCATTTATTATACCCCAAAGATTTTATATAGGCAAAGAAAATCGGACAAAATTTTATAAATCTTATAAATAAAATTCTTCATATTCCGATTTATCAAAAAGACAATTATCTTAATAGGGAGTTTTATAAATGTTTGGTTTTGCCACAAAAAACAGTAATGAAGAGTATTTAAGGGAAATAGAGAGATTAAGAAAAGAGAATGAAAGTTTGAAAAATATGATAAAACATTTAGAAAGAGAAAAAAATAGTTTTATTCCAACTGAAACTAATGATTCAAAAGAGCAAATAAGCAAAAAAATAATAAAAGATTCCCAAAATGATTTGGAAAACATTCTAACAGATAAAGAGAGTTCCATCTCCACTTTTGAAGATATAAACAAAAAACTTGATTCATACGCAAAAAATATCCAAAATATAGAATCAGTAATAGACGATGTATTCGATACCGACAATATTATCCAAATGGCAAACGCCCTTAGAGGAAATGCCGAGCATCTAAATAACAGTGTAGAAGAAATCAGTCAGATTATAAATCTAATTAAAGAGATATCCGATCAAACCAATCTGTTGGCTCTAAACGCGGCGATAGAGGCGGCAAGAGCCGGAGAGTTTGGAAGAGGATTTGCTGTAGTTGCCGATGAAGTTAGAAAACTTGCCGAGAGAACACAAAAAGCTACAGCAGAAGTTGAAATAACCATAAATACTCTAAAACAAAACTCATCCACTATGTATGAAGATAGCGAAAAATTAGAAGAAGAAGCAAACAGATCATCTTCTCATCTTGAACAGTTTAAATCGGATCTACAAAAAGCAATAGAGCTATCTCTTGATATCAAAAAAAGAGTAAACAAAGAGACCATGAGAATGGAGAATGAAAAATTTAAATTGGAGCATTTTATATATAAAATAAAAGCTTTTGAAATAATTTTAAGTGGAGATGATATAAGACTTCAAGATGAAACCTCTTGCCATTTTGGAAAATGGTATCAGACAGAAGGTAAAAAAATCTATGGAAAGACTCCAAGCTATTCTCAAATAGGAAAATATCATAAAGATTTCCATGAAAATATTAAAAAAATAGTCTCTTGCGCTCAAAACAGCGAATGTTCTGAAGATGAGCTTATCAAATTTTTCAATGCGATAGAGGAAGCAAGTCATAAACTATTCCCGCTGATAGATAATCTCGTAGAAGAAATATAAATATATTTTTATGAAAAAATTTATTTGGATCCTTTCATTATCTCTATCTCTCTTTAGCTATAATGATGATGGATCCTCTCTTTATAAAACCTTTTCAAATCAAAAAGCCTACCGCATATTATTGGATCTTGCAAAAAAAGACGATGCATGGGCAATGTATGCCCTTGGCGTCTCTTATATGAAAGGAAGAGGCGTAAAACAGGATTTTAAAAAAGCTCTCTTCTGGCTTAAGAAAGCTGCTTTAAAAAATAATCCAAATGCTCAGTTTTTACTTGCAAATCTCTATTTTGAGGGAAAAGGAACCCTAAAAGATCTATCTAAAGCCTATAAATGGTATGAAAAAGCAGCAAAAAATAAAAATAAAGAGGCTATGTATAAACTTGCTTTGATGTCTCTTGAGGGGAAAGGGTGCAAGAAAGATTACAAAAAGGCTTTTGAGTGGTTTTTAAAATCGGCAAAAAACAAAAACGTAAAAGCTCAAACCAAAATAGGCCTGATGTATGCAGCCGGCTTGGGAGTTAAGAAAGATATGAAAAAAGCAAAAGAGTGGATAAAAAAGGCTTATGAAAGCGGAGATGAGGAAGCTAAAAAGGCTTGGGAAATATTTAAACTTTGGAAGTATTAAGGGGAAAAAATGAACGATTTTATCAAAAGATTTAATATTTTTAGCAAAAGAGCGATAGTTTACACCTTTTTAATAATATCTCTATCTTTAATAGCCGGATATCTCTACTATATTTTCTCTCCAAAATCATATAAAAGCTATGTAAGCATAAAACTTCTCTCCAAAAACATAGAAACTCAAAAAGATATATTAAAATCAAGAAGAATTTTGCAAAAAACAATCAAAAAATTAGGATTTGATATAGATTACTATACAAAAGGGCTCTTTTACAAAAAGATAGATTTGTATGATAAAAAACCGTTTTTAATAAAAAATTTAAAAATAAAAAATCCTCTTGCTTATGAGAGAGAGTTTGAGATAAGATTTTTAAAAAACGGAAAATTTACAATAGGCGAAAACGATCTGATACTCCCAAGCGGCAAAAAAAATATTATCTCCTCTTCAAATCATATCGAAACTTCTCTTTTCTCTTTTGATTTAAAACCTCTAAGAGTTGATTTGAAAAAAAGATACTTTATAGTTTTTCATAAAATGAGCAAACTTTTGCAAGATATAGAAAAAAGAATTCAAATAGAACAAGCATCCAAAAACTCCTCTCTTTTAAAAATATATTATGAAGACAGCAACCCAAAAAAGGTAAAAGATTTTCTATCAACACTGATAGAAGTTTATAAAAAAAATTTAAAAGAGATTCAAAAAAGAAAAGATTACAAAATCTACTCTTTTTTAGAGAGTCAATTAAAAGAGGCTAAAATTCAAACCGAAAGCTCTTTAAAAAAGCTAAGAGATTACGAAAAACAAAACTCTATCTCTTCAAAAGATATCTCTTCATTTTCGATAGGATATGAAGAGGAGTTAAGAAAGATAAACCTTGAATTAAAAACCATACAAATGGTAGAAAGAGAGATAAAAAATCAAAACTATATGATTTTATCGGCCTTAGAAGGAAAATATCCGCAACTATCTTCTTTAGCAAAAGAGATAGAAGAAAAATTAAAGCAAAAAGAGATTTTAAAAGAAAAAAACGGAGAGCTTGATCCAAAAGTTATACTCTTTTCCCAAAAAATAGAGAAACTTCAAAATATATTAAACAGTATGCTAAAAGATATTAAAAAAAGCCTTTATAAAAGAAAATATACGATAAAAAAACTTCTAAACCAAAAAAACAGCGAAATATCCAAACTTCCCAAAAAAGAGCAGCAATTAATAACCTTAAAACAAAATTACGATGTCAACAAAAGATATTACGATTATCTCTTAAGAGAAAAGTCTGAACTTTTATTAAAAAAGATGAAAGAAAACGGGGAAATCATAATAATAGACCCTCCCGTAACTCCCGATTTCCCTTACGCTCCAAACTTAAAAAAGATTTTGGAGAAATTTCTTTTAGCTGGGCTGTTTTTAGCCTTCCTTGCAGCCTTTTTTAAAAACAAGGAGGAGAATTTAATAAAATCTCCAAAAGATATAGAAGAGATTTCATCCCTTCCAGTTTACGGAGTAATACCTTTTGTAACTGATCACAGACTCTATAATAAAATTTACGTAAATGAAGATATTCCCTCTTTATATAAAGAGGCTTACAGAGAGATAAAAACCGATATAGAACTGTTAGATAGCGGATGGAAATCAAAAGTAATAGGGGTCTCTTCAACTATACCGGGAGAGGGAAAAACAGTATTTGTATCAAATCTTGCTTCCATTCTTTCAAGCGGAGAGCAAAAAACGATTTTGCTTTGCGCAGACTTTTTTCTTAGCGAAATTCATAATAAATTTAATTTAAGCAATGAAAAGGGATTGAGCGAACTTTTGGAAAAAAGAGCGGACATTAAAGAGGTTTTGCAAATTCCAGAAGGTTTTAAGAATCTAACCGTTATAACTTCGGGAAAACCAACTGAAAATCCCCACAAATTAATCGAATCAAAAGAGATTAAACTTCTTATAAAGAATCTAAGAAAGTATTTTGATTTTATTATAATAGATACAACTCCAATAGATGTTACAAACGATTCTTTTATTCTGTTAAAAGAGTGTGATATATCAATCTTCGTAACAAAATCAAACTTTACAAAAAAGAGTTTCATAAAAAGAGTAGAACATCTATCTAAAAACTTCTCTTTGAAAAATCCGGGATTTGTAATAACCTCTGTTAGAAAAGAGTATCTAAACAGAATATCTTATGATGAAGAGTATATCTTTAGAAAGAGCAAATAGAGAGATTATTTATAAAATCTCTCGTTTTGAACTATTTTAAAGGCTTTTTCTATAGGAAGTGTAAGATATAAAGATATGTAAGTCTCTTCGTTTATTCCGGGAGTCTTTAATTTTACTTTATAATCCTTTATATATTTTTTAAGAGCTAAAGCCGTATTTTTATCATAAATTCCATTTACATTTAATTTATATCCGTGAAGATATAACATTCTTTGAATTAAAGCGATAACTACTTTTCTGTTTTTTAAAATTTTCCTAAATTTAATCCTCTCCCTATATAGGACATCTTTATCTATTTTTCCGTGAGGCAGAAGCTTCCAATAAGGAATATTGTAATACTTCCCTATAAGCTCTAAAATACTAAATTCCACCAATAATCTTAAAGCTTCATGCTTACCTTGATTTACTCCTATGCTTCCATTTAGCCCAAGCCCGTTTCCAAAAATTGAAAAACCAAACTCTCTGTTTTTGGAGTTTTTATAAATTATTATACTGTTTTGGGTCTGAATTCCCGGAAACATGGTCATAGTGGAATAGTTTAAAAGCTGCAAATCCAAAGATATTTTGGTATTGCTTTTTGAGTAATCCTGAGAAAATCCAACATCCGTATCCCCTTTTCCATCTCCAAAAGCAAGATCTACATTAAGTCCCTTTTTTCTCTCTATCACATTTTTATCATACTCAGTAATAGCTCCGGAAATTACGATATCGGGTAAAATTCTGCTTATTTGAGCTCCGGTTTGAGCTTCGTTTAGGATATATTGCGGATCGTATGGAACATAGATAACATTATCTCCTATTTTATTTATCGCGGTAATTAGCATTCTTGAGATATCTTGGGGAAGCTCGTTTTGACTGCTTGTAGCGTTGACTATCAACTTGCTTTGAATTTTTACCGGATCGCCTTCATAAGCGGTGATCATCTTTCCAAGTTTTCTAAGAGCATTTGTATATCTTGTGGTATCCTCAAAAGGAGACTGAAGATCAATTTCTTTTTTTTTCATAACTGGCGTTATATCGGGCACACATCCCGAAAACAAAACTGCAGCCAGGCATCCGCTTAAAATAAAAAATCTTTTCATTGATTACCTTTGGAAGAGAAACTATAAGAAAATCGGATAAAGAAGATTTTTATTTAGAAAAGAGAGAGAGAACCCTCTCTCTTTTTGAAGTTATTTTATATTTACGCTTCCAGCTTCCAAAGATGAATTTTTACCAACTTTCACATCAGAAGCGCAAGATTTATTATAAACTCTGGAGCCGTAAACATTGCTGTTTTTAACCTCCACGCTTCCAATTTGAGCTCTTGCGTTTTTACCTACTCTAACTTTTCCGGCATAAGAAGAGTTTGATATTTTAGAATGTTTTATATCGCTATTTTTAATATCAGTGCTTCCTATTACAGCCATAGAATTTTTGCCTGTTTTGATACCTACAGCTTTAGAAGTATTGTAAATTTTGCTTCTTTCTATATTACTTTTTTTCACATTTAAACTTCCAATCTCAGCTCTTGAATTTTTACCGGTTTTTATATGATAAGCTTCAGATTCATTTCTTAATTGAGAACTTCTTACTTTACTTTTATCTATCTCCATGCTCCCTATTTCAGCTCTTGAATTTTTACCAGTTTTTATATGCTGAGCGTTATTTTTATTTGAAATAAAAGACCCTCCTACAACACTTTTATTAACTTTAACACTTCCAACAGTAGCTGCGGAATTTTTGCCTACTGTTAAATTATATGTTCTTCCCTCATTTTCTATTCTTGATTTAATAATACCGCTTTTTTGAACATCTACGCTTTCAACGGTAGCCTTAGCGTTCTTTTTAACTTTAACTTTAGACATAGAAGCCTTATTAACTATAATACTTCCTCTAAGCTCAGAAGATGCGTGCTGAGGATTCGTGTTAGCAGCAAAAGCAAAAGCGCTAATAAGAACTACAGAAAGTGAAATTTTGGTAAATTTATTCATACAAACTCCTTTTATTTTAAATTACACTCTCTATATCGTTTAAAAGTAATATTACTTTATCTCTTTTAGAATTCTCATTGTATTATTGGTAAGAGTATTTTCCAAGTTTTTATATTCTTTAATAGATAGATTATTAATTATAATAATTTTACCAGAAACTAAAAAAAGCTTTACATCAACTCTATCTTTTAAAAACTTTGCCTCCATTTGCTCAACATTTCTTAAAATTACTATCTCTTTTCTATCTCCTTCATAAAAAATAAGGGCAGAATTTTTAACCAAAGATATCTTTGCAAATAATAAAATTGGAAAAAGAGTAACAAAAAAAAGTTTTTTCATTTAATTTTCACCTCTTTTTTCAAATCCAAATTAACATTTATGTTTTTTACCATAGACCTGTGATCTATTGTAGGAGAAGCAATGTTTAACTTTCTTATCTTTTTTGCTATTATCGGTTTTTTAGCTTCGACAAAAATTTCAACATCCCTTGCTTTAGTTCTTTTATCTAAAACGGGGCTTGCTATCTTTACCTCTCCTCCTTTTTTAATCTCTTCTTCTATCTTTTTATCATTCGCATAATAATAAAGCTTTCTTTGATGTTTTGAGATTCCAATTTTTTCCTGCTTGTAAGCTCTATTTTTAATAAGTTTTTCTTTATAAATCTCATTTTTAGTATCTGCAAATAGATAAAGCACCAAAAAAATTAAAAGTAAAAATAATTTCATCACTACCCCTTTCTATTTTAAATCGACATAATTGGAAAAATGTTTGACAGAGAAATAATGAAAGATATGAATTAAAATTTTGCGGAAGATAAAGAGCTTATATCAACTATTTGCAATCCCCTTTCCCCGTTTGCTATAACAGCTATATCTTTATCTTCGATAACAATAATTTTATTAACAGAGCCGGCAAGTTTAGAGAGAGCTATAATTTTTGGATTGGATAAATTCTTTACATCAACGACAAAAAGCCCAGATTTTAAACCGGCTATAAAAACTTTTTTTTCATTATTGGACAAAGCTAAATTTGAAATTTTATCAATTCCTATAATATTTAAAGAAGAAAGCAAAAGTAATTTATCCCCTTTTAGAGAACCTACAGCTATTTTCTTTTTGGCCAAAGAGAAAAAGAGTTTTTCACCATCTTTCGAAATTTTTAAATTATTAACAGATTCACCAAATTTAAAAGAATTTATTATTTTAGGCTTCAAAGCATCCCCAACAAAAGCACTCTCAATCCCGCCTGCTGATTCAGCCGCATAAATAATATCTCTCTTTTTATCAAAAGCCAAATCAAAAGGAATATAGTCTAACAAAACTGAATTTATAAGTTTAGGATTGAAAACATCTTTTATATCAACAACTAAAATATCTTTTGGATACTTTTTTGAAAACTCGCTTCCGGCTGCAATAAAAGCTTTTGTCTCATCCTTTGATAATTTAACACTCCATCCAATAGATTCCAATATCAAAGAGCCTAAAGAGGCGGGATTATATCTATCGCTTATATCTATAATAGACAAAAATAAATAAGGATTATACTTTCTTGTAAAATAGCTAAACAAAGCGCCTACCACATAAGCTTTTTTCCCATCTTTTGAGATAGCGATATCGTATGGAGTATATTCTCCATTCAATATATCTATATGAGATATTTCTTGAATATTTTTTAAATTACTTATATCTATAACCCCAAATCCATTGCTGTTTGCATAAAAAATGAAATTATCAAAATATGCTATCTCATGCACTCCCCCAGAAATTCTAAACTCGGATAAAAGAGGAAGATTTAAAATAGTAGAGCCATTATCTTCATTTGATACAAAACTATCATTATTACCTCCGCCTCCGCAGCCTATAAAAAAAATAAAAATAAGAAAGAAAATAGCTCTTTTCATAAAGGCTCTTTTTTTCTAAAATTTTTCATAAAATAAAAAATAGTAGCAAAAACTGCTCCTGAAATATCCAAAGCCATATCTTTTTGAGCATCCCAGATATCGCCTTGCGCTCCCACATACTCAATCCCAGCTTTTGGATCCAAAGTAACAGCAGCTATCCACTCTATTATCTCATAAACCGCAGCCACCGTAGCAATGGAAAATATTGGGAATAAAAAGAGGATAATTTTTGAATTTACAAGTCTCTTTTTATCCAATAGTTCACAAATTGCATAAGCGTAAAAACCAACCGTAAAGTGAGCAACTCTATCGTAATTGTTCCTCTCCCAGCCAAACAGATTGTTTACAAAATCAAAAGGAACATTTGCAAAAGTGAAATGGCCGCCTATTGTGTGCATATATATCCATATGCTCATTAAAAAATAGGCGGTATTTGAAAATCTAAACTTCTTAAAAGTAATTATTAGAATAATAACCACTATTAAAACGGTTAAATTTTCGGCAATCCATACCGTTTTATCATAAGGGTTTATACTGCAAATAAAAAACAAAACGATATAAACAGCCAAAAGTATATATGGAAAATATTTCTTTATCACACTAATTCCCGCTCTTTTCATGTAAAATTCTATCCAAAATTTCAAAAACTCTATCGCTCTCTTTCTCCATTCTATCAAAAATTTCTATAAAAGCTTTAAAATCCTCCTTATCTTTTTTTATAGTATCAAAAACCTCTTTAGTCAGATTATGAACCACAGAATGAGGATTCTCTAAACTTTTAAAACTTTTAGTTAATTTGAAATGCTCTTTTCCTTCTCCTTCATAATACCATTTTCCAAGACGGCAGTTGTGATGATCTACAAAATTAAACTGCTCTCTTGCCGTAATAGCTGAGAGATATGTATTTATTTTCCACAAAACATGATCAAGTTTAGCCAAAGCCATAAAAATTCTATCATTAGTATAATCGTTGAATTCTAAAACTTCTCCCATTGTATCCGTATTTTCTGTTAAAAATCTGTCTATATCGATTATGGAATCTGCAGACTCTCTTATGCTCTCTACAATCTCTTCATACTGTCTTGAAATATTATCAACATCCTGTTTCATAGATTGAAGCGAGATATTAACTTCAGCTACAGCTTTATCCGTTCTATCGGCAAGTTTTCTAACTTCATCCGCTACAACTGCAAATCCTCTTCCAAATTCTCCAGCTCTTGCTGCTTCTATCGCAGCATTTAGTGCTAACAAATTAGTTTGATCAGAAATATCTTTAATTAAATTCAAAACACTACTTACATCTTCCGCTCTACTGGATAAAGATTCAACCGACTGCAAAGAATCATGAGCAAACCCGTTTAAATCTTCTAAATTTTTAGTAATCTCAGAGGTTTTTTTGCTTGTAGTCTTTATAACATCTACAAGTTCTTTTAATTTTATATTTCCTTCTTTTGAAGCTTCCACAGATTCGGCAAGATTTTGTTGAATATCGCTTATATTAGCCTTTAGATGCACATTTTGAGACTCCATTAAACCTTTAGAGATATAAACCGGTTTGCTTGATAAAAGATTTTTTAAATTTTTATTTTCTTCTTCAAGTTCATAAATTCGCTCTTTAAGCCTATTTATATCTTTAGAAAAATCGTTTTCCAAAACTTCAGCTTCTCTTTTAGAAAAAAAACCCATACCTTATCCTTCTTTGTTATTTTATTATTATAATCGTCTTTAGCATAATAAATTTTATGTGTAAAAGATAACTTTATAGGATTCTACTCAAAAAAATTAAATGTCTTATCCTCTCCATACATTACATATTTTAGCTCATAATAATTTTCCACTATATACTGAAAGTCATAAAAACTCTCTTTTGTTGCGGCAATCAACAGTTTATCGCCTATATGGATATTCATCTTAGAATTTGGCTGTAAAATAATTTCATTCTCTCTTTTTAAAAGCAGAATGATAACTTTAGCCTTTCTTTTCCAATCTCCTCTATCTCTTAAAATCACTTCATATTTAATCTTTTCTTTGTTTTTAAGTCTTTGAAAGAGAGCGTAAGCCTCGTCTTCATCTATTTCTATTTCATAAAGGTTTGGATTTTCTCCAACCTCTATTAAAAGCTTCTCTATAAGAACTTTACCCCAATCTTCACTTTTTTTGGTTATCTGTTTTACAAAAAGATTTGCAAGAGGTTTTGCTATATAATTAAAAGTTTTCTCTATTAAAATCTCTTCTAAAATATAGTTTCTATTTAAGTGAGCCGCTTCAAAGATACTTAAATCATCAAGAGTATTTTCCCTTGCTATTGTAAAAATATCCGGATTTATCTTCTTTGCGCTTTTTAAAATCATCAAATTTATGAAATCATCCCTTGTTGCTGCAATTATCGCCGCAGCTTCTCTTACACCGCTTTTTTCCAAAAGTTTTAAATCCTCTTCATCTCCAAAAACTCTATTAGCGCAATTTTCTCCTTTGCATCTTTCTATATTTAAAACAGTATGGGGAATTTTAGCCATTTTTAATCCGTTTGATATCGCTTTACCCATTCTTCCCGAACTGCAAACTATATATTTCCCTTTTGGAAAAAGATACTTATCCAAATCCTTATTATGCAAAATTCCCGTCATAACCCATCTCTCTAAAATCCAAAGAGATAGCGCGGTATGAGCCAGATAGATTCTTTTTGAGATAATTTTAAAAGGATCTATAACATTTTCTACCCCTATATTTAACAGATACTCTTTATACTCCTTATTTGTAGCTTTAACTATAACCGATGCTTTTTCATTCAAAATTTTACACATCAAAGCTAATTTAACATTTTTTGTCTCATCTTTTAATAACGAAACTATCCATTTGCAGTTTTCCATCTCAATTCCGGCAAATTTCAAAGTCTCGCTATCTTCAATATTTCCCTTTAAAGCCGGAACAACCGGATTGTATCCCTCAAGCTCCAAAGCGTTTATCTTATTTTCATCCTTATCGATAACAACTATTCTATGTTCATAGCTGTTTAATCTCTCTATAATCTCTCTTGTTACTTTGCTATAACCAAAAAAGAGAATAAAATCCCCGCCTATTGCTTTTAGATTCTTTTTAAATCTATTTCTCGTAAGCTCCTCGGCCAAAGTTTTATCCTGAATCAAAGCTACAATCGTTCCTATTCCGTAAAACCATCCTATAACAGTCAGATAAATACAAAAAGAAACCCAAAGTCTTTGAGGATAGGTAAAAGTATAAGGAGCCTCTCCAAATCCTATCGTAGAAGCCATATAACTTACAAAATAGAAAGCATCAAAAAAATTCATTTTATAGGGGTGTCCGCTATCATCCACGCCCTCTATCATCATAAGCCCTATAATTGAGATTGCAAAAGTTACTATAATCACCAAAAAAGGTATCCGCATTCTGCGGATAATTATCCAAAGAGCGTAATTCTCCATCTAATATCTACCTTTTAGATTTCAAAGTCTCGCCTACAAATAAAACAACAGAGGTTATATTTGCAAGAAGAGCGCCTCCCGATAAAGAAACTATAGCTATCGTCATCTCCTTATCCAGTCCCCCCAGACCATAAAGCCCTATTGCCCAAACGGAAGCTGAAGCTATAAGCTGAATATCGGCTACAAGGCTTGTAGCAAGCAAAACTGCTCCAATTTGCGTTTTATCCCCAAGCTTTAAAATAGTGGCTATCAAATTTACCACAATTGCGGCAAAAAGCTCATAACTGCTATGCTCCGCCAAATCGCTTGGATCTCCGTAGAAAAAACCAAAATTAACCGTCATCGCCAAAATAATAAAAAATCCTGAAATCACCTTCCCTATATTCATAAAAGCCCCTTTTAGGTAAATTTGCTTTATCAATTATAGAACTTTACTACTTAAATTAAAGAAATGGAAACAACTATTGTAAATTTCTAAATATATATGTTGATTTTTTTGAAGTAAATAAAGTATAATTTATATATACTTTTTATATCAAAGGATATTTTATTGGAATTTGAATATGACATCAATAAAAGTATTAAAAATAAACAGAAGCATGGAATCGACTTTGAAGAAGCAAAAAATTTATGGAAAAATAAAAATGCCTTAATAATTCCAGCAAATACTATAAACGAAGAAATTAGATATGCTCTAATTTCCAAACTAAATGGGAAATGTTATATCGCAATATTTACAATTAGAAACGAAAAATACAGGATTATAAGTGTTAGAAGATGCAGAAAAAATGAGGAGAAAAAATATGAAGAAAATAACTGCTAAAGAATTTGATATGAAATTTGATAAAGGAGAAGATATTAGCCAATATTTAGACTTTTCTAAAGCAGTGAGAGTATCTGAGTTTGAAAAAGAAAATATAAAAACAAAAAAGGTTAATGTAGATTTTCCTGAAAATATTTTAAAGCTTTTAGATTATGAAGCCAAAAAAATTGGTGTAACAAGACAATCTATAATCAAAATATGGATTGCAGAAAGATTAAAAGAAGAATTAAAAAATAGTCCATTTTAAAAACTAAAACTATACTCCTAATCAATATTATTTTAATATTTTTTTCCCCTATTAAATTACTACCAAAAAATAGTATATATTTTGATAACGATTATCATTTTATCTTATATTAAGCAAAAAAGAGAGATAATGTCAAAATTAATTGAGAACGATTATCATAAAAGGAGAAAAGTTATTTATGAAAGCTTTAAAATACAAGGTTGCTCTTTTGGCTATGCTCTCGCTATCTTATGCAAAAGAGATAGAAAGCGTAAGAGATATTTTAGGTGCAATGGATTTAGCAAAACATGCAGACGCTCAAATAAGAGCAGGATATATAAACCAAAACAACAAAGGCTCTCTTACAGAGCCCGATAACGACGCTTTTGCCATAGGAGGACATATTCATCTATCCACTGAGAGAAAATGGGGATTTAAACTTGAGGGAGAGTTATATACTGTTCAGGATTTAGGACTTTTAAATAACGATCCTAATAAAGTAAATCCCGATTTCTTTGACAAAGAAAAATCAGGTTTTTCACTATTATCTCAGGCTCTAATAAGTTATAAATATAAAAATAGCGAACTTAAAATCGGAAGGCAGTTAATAGATACGCCTCATGTAGACAGCGACGATATCAGAATGATACCAAACTATTTTATGGCCTATCTGTTTACAAATAAAGATATAGACAATTTAACTCTGACACTCGGCAAGATAAACCAAATGGCGGGATGGGAAAACGATAGAGATCCTTCAAAATTCATAAAAATATCTGAAATATTTGACGTTAATGAAGATACAAACGGAATATATTTAGCCTCTGCAGTCTATGAAAAAGATAATTATACCCTTCAAACCTGGTATTACGATATAGACGAAATAGCCGATGTTTTTTATTTGGAAGCTGGATATGAGTTCTCAGCAAATTTTATAAACTGCTCTTTAGGGGTTCAATACGACGCGGCAAACGACAAAGGCAAAAAACTTCTTGGAGAGGTTGATTCATCTACGTGGGGAGTCAGTTTAGAATTAAATTATCAAAACCTAACCATTCTAACAGCTTATAACGAAGATAATGGAGATAGCGGAGCTTTTGGAAGTTTAGGAGGAGGAGCGTTTTTTACCTCTTTGGAAGATCAGACAATAGACGCTATAGAAGAGAGCGGAAAATCTTGGATAGTAGGCTCTAATTTTCAAATTAATAGCAATTTTCAAATAGGAGCGGTTTACGGTAAATTTCAAGCAGATAATAAAGAAAATTACAACACAAGCGAGATAGATATAGTGGCTGAATACTCTTTGAAAGATAAAATCTCTCTATCAGCCGTTTACGCCTCTATAAACGATAAAACCAATAGCAATCTTGATTATGATATATTTAGAATCATAGCAAATTACAATTTTTAAGGGAAAAAATGAAACTTAAAGATATTAAAATAGATGAGGAAGCGATTATCAAAAAAATATCATGCCTTGAGCCGCTAAAGAGCAGACTCTTTGGTCTTGGAATAGTCAAGGGGGTAAAAATAAAAGTATTAAAACACACTCTTGCAAAGGGAACTTTTGAAATATTGGTTGAAAACGCAAGAGTTGCCATTAGAAAAGAAGAGGCCGAATGTATAGAAGTGGAGAAGATTTAAAAATGAAAAAAATAAAAATAGCTTTGGTAGGACAGCCAAATGTTGGAAAAAGCCATCTAATAAACGCCATAAGCGGAGCGCATCTGCATGTTGGAAATTTTAGCGGAGTTACGGTCGAGTATAAAGAGGTAAGCTTTAAAAGAGGAGAGTATGAAATAGAGATGATAGATTTGCCTGGACTCTACTCCTTGGATACCTATACTCCTGAAGAAGAGGTTACTAAAAAATATCTTCTAAACGAAGATTACGATTTAATCATAAATGTTATAGATTCAAACAATATTATAAGAAACCTGACTCTAACAGAGCAGCTTTGCACTCTTGGCAAAAAGATGGTAGTAGCTTTCAATATGTATGATGAAGTAAAGAAAGCCGGAGGAGAGATAGATACAAAAGAGTTTTACAAAATAACCGGAATAAAGGCGGCCACTACATCTGCAAGAGAAAAAGAGGGAATAGAAGAGCTGATAAATACGGCAATAGAGGCTTTTAAAGAAAAAGATTGCTGTATTTGCAAGCTAACTTATGATGAAAAGATAGAAAGAAGAGCAAGAAAGCTCTCTGAAATTTTACAAAAAGGAGATTTCAAACTTCCCGCAAGATTTGTAGCTATAAGGCTTTTGCAGGAAGATAGGGATATCTATCAAATGGTTCATGATCAGCCCATATTTTTGGAAATTCATGAACCTTTGCAAAGAGCGATAGAGAGATTAAAGATAGAGTTTGACGAAGAGGATATAAAGGATGTTTTTGTAGATGAGAGAATGGCTTTGGCAAAAGGAATAGCCAAAAAAATCTATAAAGCCCCAAAAGAGGAGACTCTAACAGATAAAATAGATAATATCCTAATTCATCCGATTCTTGGCTTTCCTATCTTTTTGCTTTTTATGTATATGATCTTTTGGATTACTTTTGAAGTAGGCTCAATTCCAGCCGATTATATAGACTCAATATTTTCAAACATCTCCGAAGCTGCAAACTCCATCCTTCCTAAAGGAGTAATAGCCAAAGCCGTAACGGAAGGAATCATTCCGGCAATCGGAGCAGTGGTTATGTTTTTGCCAAATATCCTTATTTTGTTTTTGGGAATAAATCTGCTTGAACAAACCGGATATATGAGCAGAGCCGCATACGTAATGGACGGGATATTAAAGCATTTTGGGCTTCAGGGAAAATCTTTTATCCCGTTAGTTAGCGGTTTTGGATGCACAGTTCCAGCCTATATGGCCGCAAGAACTCTGAAAAATCCAAAAGACAGATTAATTACTATGCTTGTTTTGGGATTTATGAGCTGCGGTGCGAGGCTTCCTGTTTATGTATTGTTTGTAGGAGCGTTTTTTGCCCCCGAAATTCAGGCAAACGTTTTATTTGCGATATATATAGGAGGAGCAATTTTAGGGCTTATTACGGCAAAAGTGTTAAGAGTAACCCTTTTTAAAGGTGAACCGGAACCGTTTGTAATGGAAATGCCAAAATATCGGTTTCCTTCTATAAAAGCTCTTTTTTTGGATTTGTGGATAAAAACCAAAATGTATCTAAAGAAAGCCGGAACTTTTATAGCATTGGCCGCTTTTATCGTCTGGTTTCTAAGCAGTTTTCCGCAAAATAGCCAAATGGTATCTGAATATGAAAAAAAGATTGAGCTTGCTCAAAATGAAACTCAAAAAATCAAACTCGAAAATGAGTTAAACGCTTACATTTTGGAAAACAGCTATCTTGCAAAAATGGGAAAAGCAATAGAGCCTATCCTAAAACCGATAGGATTTGATTGGAAAATGAGCGTAGCGGCAATCTCAGGACTTGCCGCAAAAGAGGTAATAGTATCCACTTTGGCAGTTTTATATCATGCAAATGATAAAAATGAAAAACTTGTAGATATTTTAAGGAAAAATATAAGTTTTGCTTCAGCCATATCGATGATTATTTTGATTATGATCTACTCCCCCTGTTTAGCGGCTATGAGCACATTCTATGCAGAGATTCCGCAGTGGGCATGGAGAGGATTTTATACAATATATCCAAACGTTTTAGCGTGGATATTAGCCTTTATAAGCTACCATATTTTGACATAGAGACGCCCAAAGGGCGTCTTTAGAAAAAATAATTTATTTCAAATCTAAACTCATTAAAAGATTTATCTTTTTTGATTTTCTTTTTTATATCTTTCACTCCACTTTTTTGATCCACTCTTTCAGCTCTTATTTTATAATAAAGCCCTTTTATAAATGGAGCTTTCTGAAAAAATCCTACATAATAAACTTTTGAATCTGGCGGAGTTGCCGATTTTTTATCGTCATAATTTTCATAAACATATTTTATATCAGCTTTAGCATCTTTTAAAATGCCGGCTCTATCCAAATCAAAAGCTAATTTAAGCATATAAGATTTAGTATTAGAAAACCAGTTCTTTCTGCTCATAGCTCTCGTAAATCCCTTTGTGGGAAGCCCTCTCCATGGAGCTACTATATCCCCTTTGTCTTCTATTTTAGAGTATCCAAGCCTGATTAAAAAAGGTTTATATTTAAAATCGACTCTTGAAGCAAAAACATAGCTATCAAGAGATTTTTTATCTTTATACCCCGCCGTCTTCTTCTCTACACTCGCTCCTCCAACTTCCCCAGCTCCGTCGTCAAATTGTCTTATATATCTAAATCCGGGAGATATTTTAAATTTATCAAAATCAAAAGAGTAATAAATATCCCCTCCCGCATAGTGTAAAAGTTCTGGAACTTTAGTGTAGTTTAAAATCACTTTTAAATTTTTTATCCTTTCATAAGAAAGCTCCAAAATTTCCAAAACATTGCTTGTATCTTTACCGGCTTTTTTTAATCTTTTATAGCTAAGCCCCTCGTGAGCTCCCGAATCATCATTATTTCCCCATCTATTTCCATAAGAGTCTTTATAAGTTATTACATCATGAAAATCCTCTTTATCTCTTAATTTCTGTTTTGTAAAATAAGCACCTTTAAAAACAATATCTTTAAAATAAGAGCTCTCAAAACTCCATCCTTCAAAAGCGTTTGGAATCATTTTCGAATCATTGCTTTTAGCAAGCAAAGACTCAAAAAGCTGCCGCCCATACCGGATATTAGTCTTATATTTTTTATACTCGATATAGCTTTGAGCCATAGTATTTATATCAAATTCCCCTCCCCTTGATACTTTATATTTTGAGAAAGTATCGGCTCCCTTTACATAAATAAAATCCTCTCTTTTCATATGCCATGGATTTTGAGAGGTATAAAGCCCAATGGTAAAAGAGATTCCTTTAAATTTAGCGCTTTTATAAATTAAACTTCCTCCAACTCCAACCGCCCAGTTATCTTTTGTTTTATTTTTATACTCCTTATCCCAATCCCATAAAAAGGTATTTACTCTAAACCTTGCATAAAAAAGTCCTTCTTTGAAAAAATCTTCCAAAGAATCCGCTTCTTTTGGCAATATTTTATATTTCAAAAGATTATTGCTTTTTAAAATAATCTTCTCTTTGGCAAAAGAGGACAAAGAGACGGCAGCTATCAGAGCAAAACTTAAATTTATAATTTTCATAAGTTACCTTTATATAAAAATTATTTTGAAATTGTAACAAGTTTCAAATAAATTCAACTTAATAACCGATGTTACGCACATTTCAACTTTTATAACTTATTATAAGCAATTCTATTAATTTTTATTAGTAATTTCATTTCTAAAACAAGTGATTTAAATTATGAACACTTAAGTTTAAAGAAAGCTAACAGGGATAAAGAGATATAATTGTAATGATATTTGGCAAGGAAAAAGACTTGTCATAAAAGGCTTAGAATATCAAAAAACTTTGGCTTTAGGTAATGATATAAAAAATAAATAATAACAATTATCTTGAAGAATGAGTTAGCCGTTATGGTAATTTATTCTTCTCCTCTAACTTGTATCTACCTCCACACCATTTTTAATAATTTCCCTTGCTTTTTTAAGTAACTCTTTTGTAATAGAATCATCAATATATTCTTCTCCACAATTATCGCAGATATGTGCAGGAACTTCTTTAAATACAATAGTCGAGCCAGCTTTCTCTAAAGTTACAGTTGTCGTTCCTTTTTTTGTTTCACCATGTTTACAAATCATACATTTCATTTTTTTATCCTTGTTTTGTAATTATCACTCCATTTTTCTTTATCTGGATAGTAGGCAGTAATGATTATAATTTGATTATCTTCTTCATTTTTGACAGTTTCTTCAATCTCATCTTCCAAAATATCTCTTTCAAACATTCTCTTGATGGCATGTTTTCTGTAAATAAAAGTCAAAAAATCTCTCTTATTTTTTAATGTTGTATTAATTATAGCAAAAATTTATTTTTCTTATAAATTTAGCTTCTTTTTTAAAAAGAATATATAAATGAGTTTTGCATATCAAAAGTTTTGCATATCAAATATATTTTGGGAAGTAAAATAGTTTTTCATGATGAAATTT